>Ga0102591_1004362_pt1 | contig 11112 bp, 11 predicted proteins | sample AraplaCol_mCL_r2_2_FD_76860 | JGI IMG/M metagenome (GOLD analysis project Ga0102591, IMG submission 76860) | Arabidopsis root microbial communities from North Carolina, USA - plate scrape MF_Col_mCL_r2 (SPADES assembly) (version 2) | ecosystem: Host-associated > Plants > Roots > Endosphere... | reverse complement strand
AGAGTGGAAGCACCCGGAGATCGGAAAGGAGGGGGACAACAGCGCCACATGGCTGTTTTCGCAGGTGATCAGCCTGTGTGCCCTGAACGGCGTGCCGAACACCAGCCTCAACACGCACATGGCGGCAATCACCGAGCAGAACAGCTACAACCCGGTGACCGACCACCTGTCGTCGCTGGCGTGGGACGGGACGCCCCGCCTCGTCACGCTCGCCAAGGCCATGGGCAGACGACCCGGTGGTGGCGCGGATCGCGGTCAGGCTGTTCTTCCTGCAGGCGTGCGCCGCCGCCGATAACGCCGGAAAGGCGCAGGAGATGAACCCCGGATACCGGGCGCATTTCGAGAGCATTCTGGTGTTCGTCGGCGGTCAGGGCGCGGGCAAGACCAAGGGCCTGCGCAAACTGCTGCCGTCGAAGCTCCGCGCCTATTTCAGGGAGGGGCTGACCCTCAGTCCGAGAGACCGGGACAGCGTGAAGGTCGCGATATCGTGCTGGATCGCCGAACTGGGCGAACTGGACGCGACATTCCGGCGCGCCGACATCGCCGAGCTGAAGTCCTTCATCTCGAAGGACATGGACGAGATCAGGCTACCCTATGCCCGCTCGTGGTCGAAGTACCCCCGGCGGACGGCTTTCGCCGCCACCGTCAACGAAGCTTCGTTCCTCGCCGACGAGACAGGCAACAGGCGCTTCCTGCCGCTGATGGTCGACCGGGTCGACGTCGGCTGGAGCGACGCCGAGACCGAGCAGGCGTGGGCCGAGGCGTGGCACCGCTACACGGCTGGCGAGGCTTGGTGGGCGACGGAGAAGGAGGAGGCGCTGCTCGAGGCCAATGCCGACAGGTACCGCTCGAGGACGCCGCTGGAGGAGGCCATCGAAAAGGCGTTCGCGTGGGGCGAGCCACCCACGGGTGAGCGGATGACCGCGTCCCGTGTCCACGAAATCGCCTCGCTCCATCGCCTCGGGCCGGTCGGCGCACTCGACGCGCGTGCCCTGAAGACCGTGGGCAACGCCGTCTCAAGGTTGTGGCACAACAGTGGCCGGGTCAGGAGAATGGACGGCGTGCCCAAGGTCGAAATCAACGGTTTTTGGGTGAGATTGAACGCCACGGGTGGCAAAAACAGGGGTTGGCTCATACCTGCACAACGGCGTGGCGGGGCGATTTTGCCGGACGACTTTGCGGGCGCGGTGAGGAAGCTGAAGAGAGACGTGGGCGTGAAGGACTGAAGCACGGATTTTACCCCTTCACGCGGGCTGCACAGCGTGGGATTGTGTGTCGTTCGGTCAACCGTCTGGTTTCAAAACGCTTTTCTCTTGTTTTTTAGGTGGTTGAGTGAAGGGGTGCAGGGGTGCAGTATAGTTAAAGACTTCATGGGGGAGACTATATATCTAAGATATATAGTTCCGTTTTACCCATATAAGAGCGCGCGCTTCACCCCGTCCCCCTGCACATCAACCGCCCGGAAACCCGCCGTCGCCGTGATCAACCCCCGTGGGCTTTGCAACCCCGAGGTGTGGCAGAAACGGTCTTTCGGGATGGTCCCGACACGGGTCTTCCCCTGACGCGGTGAGCGCCACGCGGCATGAAAGCGGATGGAGCCGGGGGTGTGGCATGGAACCGAAGGAGTTGCGGCATGGCATGGTCACGGCAGGCCTGAAAAGCGGCGCTCGCTCCATGCTGAAGATGGGCCAAAAACGCGATTTTTTCTGTGCCACCCCCGGGGGCCCTCCCACACCCCAGAAGCCACTTGCCGCCGGAGGCGTTTCTGGCAACCTTGCAGCGGGACAAACGGTCTTCAACCGCTTGGCCTTGATCATCGATCCACTGATTTCGTTGCTTTTTATTAGGTTAATCGCAAAGCTCTGGCGTCCGTGGCAACACAGTGGCAAAATCTGCGTCGATTTCGGGCACAAAAATCGCCGGAGGGTGAGAATGTCAGCATCTAGTGAAGCCGTAGACCAGCTCCGAAAAGGCCGCTCCAAAATTTCGAACGGCAGCCAGCTTTTTCTGACCGACGGCATTGATGGCAGGTCGTCGGCAGCGCGCCGCTATCGCGACATTTGCGGTGCCTTGCACACGCATTTGGGAGGCGACGACATGATCAGCGAGCCACGCAAGCTTTTGGTACGGCGAGCCGCCGGGCTGGTCGTCTGGCTGGAGATCGCCGAGGGGCGTCTCGTCATCAGCGACGGCGAGGACTTCGACGTTGCGCTGCATTCGACAGCGACCAATTCCCTGAGACGTATCCTTGTCGATCTCGGCCTCGACCCGAGCCTGCGAGACGTGACGCCGGACTTCCGCAACATTCTCGACGCCACCCCGGAGCGGCCCCGCCGGACCACGTCACGGCGCGCCTCGCAGGCGGCTGCGCAGGAGCAGTCGGATGGCCGTTAGTCTTGCCAAGGTCCGTTCTGAACTGGTCGCGATGCTCATGTCGGATCGCGCCGCCGCGTTGAGGCATCGAAACCCCAGCGCGGCGATATCGGCGTCGACCAAGATCGCCGACCTGCTGCTCAACCGCATGGCCGAGATCGAGAATGAAAGGCCAGTCACGCGGCTGGAGCATGTCATAGTCCACCAAATTCTGTGTCCCCACTGCAAGGAACTCGGGCCGATCACCGCCTCGCCGCCGCCACCCGAACCCCTCGCGGCGCGGCCAGCGGTCCACCCCAGCGACTGGGACGAGGTCGAGCCGGATCCCGCGACCCCTGTGGCGGCGAAACCGAAACCCAAGCCGAAGCCGCCGAAGACCATCGAGGTCGCCAAGTTGCCGCAGTCGCTCCGCCGCCGCCGCGACCAGACCCCGGTCATTCGCGGCCTGCCGTGACAGGGGGCATGGTCAGCAGCCGCTGGGTCTATCGCAAGCTGCGCAACTTCCGCGCCAGCATCGAGGCCGGCATATCGTGCTTGAAACGCGCTTATGGCTTGGGGCGCTGCACCTGGCGTGGGCTCGACCACCAAGGCTTATGTCTGGTCCTCGGTGGTCGCTTACAATCTCGCGCTCTTCGCCCGCCTCAGGCCGACCTGACGCTCCCGATCCGGTAGCGCTCAGAGCAATCCCGGCGAGCGTCGGCCGATACCCCATGACCCATTGCCGCCAGATCCCTATTGGGGCCATAACCTGCGCGGCCTTGTGCCATCACGCGTCCCAAGAAACAGTGTCAGCCGGCAAACAACCTTCCAAAATCGCAGAAAAACAGGCCTTTATGGACGGGCACTAGGCTATGGACTAGAGCGGCCGTTCACCGTTGGCCCCGGATCGACGGTGTTCGACCCGAAGGCCAAGCAGCCGGTCTTCACTGCGTCAAGCGAGCCGAAGGCCCCGGCCGTCGAGACCTTCTTCGACCAGAAGACGGGTCTGAAGGTCAAGGGCGTCTGGAACCCGTTAACCAAGCAGTGGGACATGCTCCCCGGCCAGAAGGCACCGTCCGGCGGCACCAGCTTCACCGTCGACAAGGATGGCACGATCAGTTTCACGCAGGGCGGTCCCGGCGGCGGCAAGCCGCTGCGGCACCCGGCTAGCCCAGACGATCGAGATGCCGAAGACGCCCCAGGCAATCCGCCAACGGCGTCGCGACGGTGGCAACGGCGGCTCGCCGCCTGCGAGGCTTGGTATGAGAGGCTAACAACACCAGCGGAACAGCTGGCGTGGTCTGGGCGCCCGGCAAGTGACGGGCGAGGGGGTCAGGGCCGGGGCAGGCTCATCGACCGCGGGGGCCACGGCAGTGCCGACCAGGCGTGTGCCGCCTATTGCGCCGCAAGGCGCGTTTTGGCGTGCCTTCGCACCAGAAGCGCAACGCCAAGGCGTGCATCTGGTGCGCGGCCAGGTGCGGAACGGCGGCCCCTTCGGTAGGATTAAGCTGCCAGCGCCACCACGGCCGTCCCAAATCACACGCACTGTACTTGAAATCCGCGTTGTGTAGCTTTGCGGGAAACGATCCATAGACGGGACTAGGAACACAATTCGCCGCCGTTCTATCCTCTTCCGCTCCCAGATCGTGTCATAACACGCCGATTGAGCTGATGGACAGCTCGGGAGACTATCCACCGACTCGAGCAGCAACCGTAAGAAATCCTCCAGCCAGACGGTCCAAAGTTGAGGCACGTCAGAACCAGAGGGAACTCCGGTCGTGAGGGGGCAGGGCAGTCTCGTCCTGGGGATGGCGGAATGGCAGACATTCAGAAATTCTGACTCGGCACCCTGCCAAACGGTCTCAAGTCGACAAGTTTTTGGGAAGTCGGAGCCGCCGTGCAAACCGTTCGTCGAGTTGCGAAGTGAGCTCGTCAAAATAAGCACGATCACTTTCTACGACAGAGAGGATCGACTGAGTTTGCACGATCAGCGGCGCCATAAGGCGTTCGATAGGTAGCCTGAGAGGTTCTGCCTTTTTGTTTGAACATACCGCAGCATGCGCCGCCTTTGCCGACCAGTTCGACAGAGCTAAATATTCAATAACGCGTTGCTGCTCAGCTTCGTCATTCTCCACAGATAAATTCTGCAAGGCCCGCGAAGCACCAAAATGCTGTTGCAGAAGGCGGCCTATCAGGCGCGGCCAGTCATGTCCACCTGCGGTATACACAGGGAGAATCTGCGAGGCGGAATGTGATCCAGAAAGCGGCTGAGCATGGCTCAGAATGATCTGCATAAGCGCGCGCAGCCGGACCAATTCTGATGTGGAAATACGCTTGTCGGTGAGCGCCTTCGACCGCTTTTCAAAAGCAGTGACAGCCTCTTGGAATTTCTTTGCGGTCCCGAGTGTCTGCGACGGCGCGACGGGAGGACGCGATGTGCCAGGACCGCTGCCGCTTTCTCGCTGGGCGTCATCCTCTGACTGAGGCTCAGTTATTCTAAAATCGACGGCGCTGATCGCCTGTAGGTCTTTCTCTTCGCTCTCGACCAAATCCGGGCCGACGAGACCGATCATCTGGTTGAGGCATCGGCTAACCAGATTCGCCGCCCGGTCGTGGCGACTGTTAAGATATAGGCCGAACGGCTTTCCCTGTGCATTGGCGAGCGTGCGAGCGCGGGTAAACGCTTCGTAGGGAAGAACGGCGTATTCGTGGGCGACTTCTTCCTGTGCCTGCGGTTTGACCTTAGCGACAGTATGGGACGATCTCTCTTCGCCCTCGATTGCCTCAAGCTGGTTGAGGGCTTCGATCAATGCCAAATCCTCGTGGATCGCTTCTGCGAGTTTGTCCATCAGGCGCTTCTTCCGGCCTTTTTGCGGCGGAAGGGTCGTGACGGCGAGATAATCCAAATCCGCGACGTGCATAGGGGCGGAGGTGGTACCATCTACGAACGCCAGTACGCCATATTTCGGACGCTGACTTGTCGGCGCGATCGAAAGTGCAGCGGACTTCGCGCCGCCGATGTCGAGGTGCGCCAGCACCTCGCCGTCGCGGTCATAAAGCTGAACGGACATGGGATCGGAGGGCAGCTTCTTCGGGGCCGTCCATGTCATTCTCCCGGCCTGTAGCGTGAGCAGCCCTCCATCGACGGATGGCGTCCTCGTTTCGATCTCTTTGAATGTCTCTCCGAGCCGGGCGAGTTGCTCTTTCTCGAAGGGGAAGGCTGCATAATTCGATAGGCCCAGCGCCTCCAAAGCAGAACCTTGTGGAACGCGCTTATAGATGGCGGCCTCCGCATTGCCGCCAAGCGCCGGTCCCATTAGCGCCGGGAAAGTGCAGTTCATGCTACCGGAAATGACATGATCGAAGGCTTTGCCGAGTGCGATAATCAGCTTTGCATGCAGGAACCGCCCGGCGGAATTGGAAGTAACATCGAATAGCGCGACATCGGAGAATCGCGGAAGCTCGCTAGCTGGGAACCCATTCGCTGTATCTTCGATAAGGATGTCTATCGCTGGATCGCCCAAGCCCGCCCTGAGACGTGCTACGCCTTCCAGCGTGGAATCCCAGTACGGAGAAACGACGACGAGGCGTCCGATGGGGTCATCGCCGACGCAGGATACGATTTGATCGAGAATGCTGATTTCCCGCCGGTCGAAAAGCAGGTTGAGCGTTTCCATCCCCTCGGCGCTAAAAGTGGGGTTGAACCTATCATTGTGAAGCCACGGCGATGATCTCAATGCGCGCTGTAGACCGACCGAAAACCAGTGATCTTCCGCCGGAACGTAGCGCCGAAGGTAGTGGAGCGCGGCCATGAAAAACTTGACATTCTCGGGCGTTTCAGTCGACCAAGTGATGCTGGCAACCTGCTCCTTGTTGCCACCCAAGCCAAGGGCGGTTAGGTTCGCCGAACCTACCATCAGCCGCGCTTTGTTCTCGCCCAGCAGCATAGTTATCTTCGGATGGAACGCGCCCGGCGCGGTTGCTTTGATGAGATGATAGCTCGAGCCAGCGAAGCGCGGCGGGCCGAAGTCCGAAAACGCCTGATTGACCATGCCCGTGTCGGCCAGCACGATGATGTTTCTGCACCCTGCACCGCGCAGCTTCGGGAAAGGAATGTCCTCGAACGCGAGCGATCCGAAGGCGTAGGTCGTCATGAAGGCCGAGTGAAACCCGCCTTCGCCGAAGGCTTCAAAATACTTCATGCCACCGCCAGCTCTGCCTTGCCGATGGACGTCACGCCGCCATTGTCGATCAGGTTAATATCGTGAAGAAAGCGAAGCGCTTGATCCAGCCTCGGGCTGCTCGGCGATACCCGGATTGGCGCACGGTAGCGCAGGACGCCTTCCTCCGGTTCGATATGGAAGGTGTAAGCCTTCTGGTTTCGAAATTTACGAGAGGCGACCCACAGGTGCCGCTTCAAAATCCGCTCCCGGATCAAATCCGATATCACCCGCCTAGCATCGCCCGCGCGGTTGCGGTCGAGGAATTGGGCTTCCGTCCGCAACGACTGAAAGTAGTCCGCGCCGCTCAAGGCTTCTTCCATCAAGGCGGAGTCCGCCGTCGCCTTCTCGGCTAGAATTGCGATCAACGATATGGCGTTTTGCACCTGTTCGCTGGTCTCGCCCGTGTCCATCGCGTCCAGCATGGCGGCAGCATATTCGCGGGCGGATGAGGGTTGCGCTTCGGCATTGATTGCCGTCGAAAAGTCATCCCAGGTTTCGCCGCTGGCCATCTCGACGCAATCCGTCAGCCCATCCGTCAACTCGCCCAATGACATTCGGCGGCGCGGGGCCGCGTCGATCATCGTGAGCGCGGCGGATAGAATGACCTCATAGGATAGCCTTATCAGGTCACAAGCTTGATAGAGAAACCACAACTGCGGAACCTGATGGGGTCCAGTTGCATCCTTGGGAGGCACATTTTCGAACCAATGCCATTTCACCGCTTCGGCGCGCGGCACGGAGCCGAACGTTTCAGCGATCTCAAGAAGCATCCTAAGCGTGCTGCGCCGCATCTGGGCGGTGAGGCTGCGCGTGTCGATCGCGCCAAGAAGGATGTCCTTGAGTAGAGCGTGTTCACGGCTGCCGGGTTGCAGGTTTGTCGGCTTCATGCTCGCGAATGAACCGAGTTCGGTGACTGCGATTTTCCCCATCTCCACGAATCCGAAAAACCGGCCGGCGATGTCCCCCAGTTCGGAAGAGAGCGCATCCGCAAGCTGAAGCGCGACATTGGAGCATACCGGGTTCGGATTGGGCTGGCCGGGATCGGGGAAATGAACGAGGCCCATCTCGGACATCTGTGTCGAGTAGATTGCCCCGAACGCGCCGCCTTTATTCTTCAGATATCGTAGGCTTTCATCGGCGTCGGCATCTGCGTCGATGGAAAAATCAATGACCCCATCGCTGTCAGGTTGAGCGGCGATCTCATTGAGCCTTTTGTTTGCCCAGTCCGATCCCGTGATGCCAAGCTCGGCTTCCCCATGTGTGCAAATCAGCGCGAACAGCGCCTCGCATCGACGGTGAAATTTTCTGAACTCCTTCGGATCGGGATGCCGGATGTTTTCTTCATAGTGGCGGAGGATGAACGGGAAAAAGGAATAGTAGCGATAGCGGAGAGTGATAGTGCTGATGCCGGGGACGAGGGACTGGTAGATTGCCTCGATCGGGCGCTGCATCCCGAGAGGATCAAGCCCGCTGTCCTGCCCCAGCTCCGTCCATTCAGGAAATCCTTGCCCCAGTTCCACTTCGCCCCACCGGTTTTTTTTCTAGAATGGAATATCGTCGTTTAAGCGTGATGGGCTAGCCTGGATAGCCGGAGGGCCGTTTCGATTCCCTACGCGGCCAAGGAGACTGGGTCAGCGACCCTGCCAACCAGTGCGGCGGCAACTCACGCTCACGAAGTCCGGTTCGACGCATCAAAACGACAGCGTCAGCAACCACCGCCAAGATGCCAGCACTTTTCCATAGCAAAAGAACAGCGAATGATCACCACCAGATAGTATAGTTCGCACGGTCTGCGAGGCAAGCAGCGAGACTGTGAGGCCGACGATAAGACTAGAGCTTCCCAGTTTTTGATTTGGTAGGACGTTGCAGGTCATATCGCTGAATTGCGGATCAATAAATCGGACGATCGCCTAGTAGCGACTCCTGTCGCTTAAATCGATCCCGCTGCTTAAATCGAATGCCTTCCTGAACATCAGGACAAGGAGGGGTGTGAAGGTTAGTATGATATCTAGTCCCTACGGTTCAGGCGGCCGTTCACCGTGAAGTTCAGATAAGAAAGCTTTCATGCTGGCTATTTACTCTCGCTCTACTGGGTCACAGTTGGTTGGTTCTCTTCGTACTAGGCCCGCCGACAGGTGTGCGCTTCAGATGCGCGCGGGTCCTGTAAGTATTCCAAGATGTGCTGGACAGTATTTTTTTGGTGGAACTGATCTTGTTAAGTCGTGACAGAATTTCGCGCTTAACTGCAACAAAGGGATGCCGAGCACGTCGCGAACCGCACCTGTCCTGGGGGAGGTCCGACCCAAGAAAATCGAGAACAAACAAGAACCCATGGAAGTCGAGTCGCACTGTGGAGACAGCCTTTGTCAATAAAGCGGTCACCCAAGGCCATTTCTCTAGACGAGATCATAGTGCTCTTGGCGCGGAAACAGGAGGTCGAGGGATTTAGGTGCAACCTTGAAGGACGGCCCTCCCTCATCCGCGCGCCCGGAATCCAGCCGCTTCATCAAGTGATCCATGGTAATCGCGCCTTGCTCCACGAGTATATGGAACTGCGAAACGATTGGCTTTCTGGTGTGGATGACTCCCTTTAGGTCGAAATGCTCCCGTCCGCCAATATCGTGTGACGTGGCAGACACCCAAAAGGTCTCGGCATGCTTTTCTGCCAGTGTCGAGCGTAAGTCTGAAAGCCGCCATGTCGCAAATGCTCCAAGGGGGGCTTTGATTGTGGAAACCTCGTTGAGTAGGCCGCTATCCTCATCAATCTCGAACGTTAACCCCTGAGGATTGACACTTGAGGCACTGACGGTGCAATTGAGCCTATCTCGGCCCGCTCGGTGATAGCCGAACGCGTCGAGTATGTCTGTAGAGCCGTTTAGCCTGCTAATCTTCCAATCAGGAACTTTCGCGAAAAGTTGCTTTCGGGAATTCTTCTGGCGCGAGGATTTAAGTTCAATTCCCTTATAGTCAGGAAGTTTTTTCGAGTTCATTGCAATGCCCAAGGCATCCTCTAGAGTGCGCCCAATTGCAGTATCTTCCCTTTTTGCCATGACAGAGCGCAGCAACCCGCGCGCCGCTATCGCACGTAATTTGCCTAGTAACTCTCTGGCGATCGCACCGGCGTCAGCCGAAATCTCTCGAAGTAGATCAAAGATCGGCCCATCCGTCACACGTGACACATCTATCTGGGTGAGGTTGATCGCGAAAAGCTTGCCATCATGCGCAACAACAGCGAGCATGTCGTCGGGTTGGGCGTATCGTTTCAATCCGTAGAACCATATTCGAGGATCACCATCTTTATTCGGCTTCGCTTCCGGCTTGTAAAGCGAAGCTGAGGTGCATTCATCTCGTGTTTCACTCAGCAAATGGGCTTCTAGTTTTACCCCATTCGCCGCCGCGCCTCGCCCTTGAGTTGCGTAGTCGTGGATATTTTTCTCCTTTAGATAATCGCGGACAACCTTAGTGGCATCCATGTACCCCTTATCCAGACCTGTCCACGTTGGCTGCAAAAGAGTTGCCTCGACCGAAGCGTCCGTGAGTTTTTTTAGGCCCGCGAGTTCAGATTCTGATAGCTTCCGTAGGGGCATGATTTCACCGTATGCCTATCGGAATGATTGCCCGAAAATGCTGTCCAACTTTCTCCGCCAATCCGACTGGAACCGCATTGCCTATTTGAGTGTACTTGGGCACTTCCCGGTCGAAGATGCCCTCGAGTGAATTTCCCGCAAGCCTAATGCCGCCGGTCGTACGCTTCCCAGCAAAGCGATACCAACTGGGAAACAGGGCGCTCTCGAATCCGAGTGACACCCCCCATATCCAGTAAACACGATCCATGATCGAGTAGAGGCGTTTTGCGCGAGCGGGCATCATTGCGTGGCGTTCCGCATTCCACATATTCTTAAATATCTCAATGGCTTCATTCAACATTCGCACTGCCCAAGATTCGTTTCTCACGCTTGCTAGCATACGAACATGAGTGGGGGCAGGTCGCCTCGAGAACTTTGATTAGTCATCCAGCAATTTCCAGCGAGCGCCTGACGGCCAAGCTCCCGGACAAGCTTATGGGCGCGTCCACGCTGTCCGGTACGGCGGCAAAGAAAATGGGGCCGCTCCGGCAAATGCCGAAAAGCGCGAAACCCAACAACTAGCTCCAGGCGGCCGCCCAGCGCCGTTTCGTTGCCAAATGGGCGCCACGTAGTGAGGGGGCGAAATGGCGAGGCGACCATCGCGATACCTTCAAGACGAAGACAAGCGAATTGTTTATGCATCCCAAGCTACATGTTTGTCTTGTCGTCTATTGGCAAATGAAGCTCGACGAAGTCCGGGTTTCGACGGGCTGCGTCCAGAATAATCTCTGCGACGGGGCCCGTTTTGCTAGAAAGGCAAATAACCAAGGTATCGATGGGTCTGGTCAATGCGATCATCGACCACCGCCATGCTGCAAGGGTGGCGGCACGGACCGGATCTACCGACGTGCTCGGCTCGCGTCTAGAGAGTTCATTCAGCTCTCGCTCCAACCGCCAAGACCAGGCTTCGC
>Ga0102591_1004358_pt1 | contig 11119 bp, 8 predicted proteins | sample AraplaCol_mCL_r2_2_FD_76860 | JGI IMG/M metagenome (GOLD analysis project Ga0102591, IMG submission 76860) | Arabidopsis root microbial communities from North Carolina, USA - plate scrape MF_Col_mCL_r2 (SPADES assembly) (version 2) | ecosystem: Host-associated > Plants > Roots > Endosphere... | reverse complement strand
AGATCATCAGCACCGCGTGGCCCTCGCCCCGGGCGGTGACCGCCACCGCCAGCGACAGGGCGCTTTCCGGCACGCCGGCGGCGATCAGCTGGCGGCGCTTCTCCAGGGCGTAGTCTTCGCAGTCGCCATAGAGCTTGCCGCCGACCAGGCGCGGCAGCGCCCAATATTCGGGTTGGCCGTAGAGGTCCAGGTCGCTGGCCTTCTTCACGTCGCGATTGACCGACTGGTTAACCAGGTTGAGCAGCTTCAGTTGGTCGCGCTCGGCGCGGGTGGTCCAGGCCAGAACGCTCGGCGCGGGCGGAGCGAAGGCGTCGGCGGCCGCGACGGCGACCGAGGGCGTGACGGGGGCGGCCTCGATGATTTCACCGGCCGGCACGAAATCCTCGACCGCCGCGATCGTCCAGGCCTCGACGGTCGCGACCGAGATCAGGTGGGCGTCGTCTTCGACCGGGGCGGCGGCGGGCGTCGCCTCGAAGCGGTGCTGCAGGGGAGCGCCCACCGACGAGGTCGGGACGAAGCTCGCCTGAACGCCCAGGCCCAGCAGGGCCAGTTGGCTGTTGGGCAGGCCGCAGGTCACCGTGTCGCGGCGGCACAGCTCGGAGAACCCGGCCGGGGCGCCGACGCCCTCGCCGCGCGGCATGAACGGCATCGTACCGGCCTGGGCGCTGGCGCCGGCCATCATCGCCGCGGCGCTGATCAGTCCGATAACAATGTTGCGCGTGTTGAACATACCGACCCCGCTGTGTTCGTGGGGTCAGTATTCATTCGGGCCGCCAATTAGAGCTGAATTTAGATGGTTTAATCCAAATGTTCGTCCGTGGTAACTTTCAAATTAACTACAATTAAACCCGAATTTACTTGGTAAATTGTGAGAAAAGGATCGTGCTAAATTATAAGTAAATGCTATCAGTGGCCGTTGAACCCGGCAGCTGGCTGGGGCAAAATCAGCGAAACTGGTCCCGGCGCTCCGTCGCCATCCTTGCGAGTGTGATGTTCAAGTCCCTGTTCCGTTCCAAGCAACAGTCCCGCCGCCCGTCGTCCACGGACGGCCGTGTGGTTTACGCGGTGGGCGACATCCATGGGCGGCTGGATTTGCTGGATGGGCTGATCGAGCGCATGACCGAGGATTATGGCGCCATGGGCCGGCAGGACCCGCCGGTGCTGATCATGCTGGGCGACTATGTCGATCGCGGCCCTCAGTCGTCCGCCGTGATCGACCGTCTGATCGCCTTGAAAGGCCAGGCTGCCGAGGGGCGTTTCGAGTTCCGCGCTCTGATGGGCAATCACGAGGAAACGTTGCTGCATTTCCTGGACGACCCGATGGCGGGGCCGTCGTGGGTGGAGTACGGCGGCGGCGAGACCATGGCCTCGTACGGCGTCCAGCGTCCGGTGGGGCGCGCCGAGCCGGAGGTCTGGGAACAGACCCGTCAGGCCTTCCGGGCGGCCTTCCCGCCTGCTCATGAAACCTTCTTGCGCCAGCTGGAGCTGATGGTCGTCTATGGCGACTACGTGTTCGTCCACGCCGGGGTGAAGCCAGGACTGCCGCTGGACCGCCAGGTGGCGGCCGACCTGCTGTGGATTCGCAACGAGTTCCTCGACAACCCCCATGGCCTCAAGGCCACCGTGGTTCACGGCCATACGCCGGTGGAGGAGGTGTTTGTCGGGCGTCAGCGGATCAACGTCGATACGGGCGCCTACGCGACCGGCGTCCTGACCGCCATAAGACTTGATGGCGGTGAACCGAAGATCATTCAGTTCAGTAAAGCGCGCGGCGCCTGAGTCTTCGCCTTGTTCATCTCGTGGTCACGTGCGATGTGGCATTTCATTCTCTAGGTTCGACAAGTCTCAAAGGTGAGAAGCTTCGCCATGATCGGTGTTTCGAAACTCTCGCGCGTCCTTTCGATGCTGGCGCTCGCCGTCTGCATGACGGTCGGCGCTCTGAGTGGGGCGGCTTACGCCCAGCAGGCGGCGATCGGCGACACGCCTGTGACCGCCGCGGCTCAATCCATGGATTATCTGCTGGGTACGGGCGACAAGGTCCGGGTCACGGTGTACGGCGAGCCCTCGCTGTCCGGCGAGTTCTTCGTCACCGGCAGCGGTCTGATGTCCCTGCCGCTGATCGGTGAGATCAAGGCGGGCGGCATGACCGTCGGCCAGTTCCAGCAGGCCGTGCAGAGGGCGCTCAGCGACGGTTACCTGAAGGAGCCGCGCGTCAGCGCCGAGGTGCTGACCTTCCGCCCGTTCTATATCCTGGGCGAGGTCGAGAAGCCTGGCACCTATCCCTACACTTCCGGCCTCACGGTCCAGAACGCCGTGGCCACGGCCGGCGGCTTCACCTATCGCGCCGACAAGAAGAACGTCTTCATCAAGCGCAACGGCCAGACGTCCGAGGTGAAGAGTGAGCTGACGCCGTCCATCCAGGTCGCGCCGGGCGACACGATCCGGATTGGCGAACGCTTCTTCTAATCGTCGCCGGATAGGCGACAGGAAGACGGACTACAAAGAAGCCCGGCGGGATAACCGCCGGGCTTTCGTCGTTCCTACGCGGTGAAACGCTGTTTCCACGTCAAGGCGCCGTGCGCGACCTGGGATCACGGCTCGCGGGGATCGCTATGTCGAGGACTTAACGCTCTTTTCAACCCGGCGTGACCCAATGCGACTCCGGAAGTCGCGGACTTTTCATGTCGCAGTCAGAGCTTGGTCCCGAGAGCGTGCAGGGCGCGTCGCATCCCGCGCCGGATCGGTCGCTCGGGGCCTATGGCTATCTGGACCTTCTCGAAGCCAACCAGGACAGCGCCTGGATCCTGCGCACCGACGGCGTCGTCGAACACACCAACCAGAAGGCGCGGACCTTGTTCGTCGTTCCGGACGCGGTCGTCGACTGGCGTGGCCTGTGGCCGGAGGACAGCCGCTTCTCGCTGGACCGATCCTTCAATCTCGCCGTCGGCGGCGCGGTGGCGCGTTTCCGGGCTTTCCTGGGCGGGGCGGCCAAAGGTCGGGCCTATTTCGACACGACTATCGCGCCGATCCGTGACGCCGAGGGGCGGATCGTCAGGCTTCTGGCGACCGCCCGCGACGTAACCGAGGAGGTCGAGACCCAAGGTTTCCTGGGCACCGTCCTGCAGCTCCTGCCGCTGCCTTTGACGGTGAAGAACGTAGAGGACCGCCGCTACGTCCTGATCAACCGAGCGGCCGAGGACGCGCTGGACCTCGTGGCCGACGACGCGATCGGCAAGGCGACAGCCCAGGTGCTCGATCCGGAACGCGCCGAGCGGGCGCACGCCGTCGAGACCGAGGTTCTGCGCAGCGGTGAAATGCAGGTGCACGAGGAAGAGTTCAACGTTTCGGGTCAGGCTTCACGCCAACTGCTGATCAAGACCCTGGCCACCTATGACGACATCGGGGCGCGCCACCTGATCACCCTGGGCGAGGACGTTACGGCGCGAAACGCCGCTGCCGCCGCCCTGCGCGCCGCCCTGGACCAGGCCGAGCAGGCCAGCCAGGCCAAGAGCGCCTTCCTGGCGAACATGAGCCACGAGATTCGTACGCCGCTAAACGGCATCATCGCCGGCGCCGACCTGCTGTCGAAGACCTGCCCGGATCCGCGAGCCCAGGAACTGGTCGACATCATCGCCGCGTCCGGCCAGAGCCTGGAGCGCCTGCTGTCCGACGTCCTCGACCTGGTGCGCGTCGAGGCCGGCCAGATGCTGATCGAGAACGCGCCGTTCGACCTGGGAGACATAGCCAGATCGGTCGCCGCGCTCTGCGCCCTGCGCGCCGACGAGAAGGGCGTGCGCCTGAACACCACGGTGTCGGCGGCCGCCGATCGGACGGTGGCGGGGGACAGCGCCCGCCTTCGTCAGGTCTTGACCAATCTGCTCAGCAACGCTGTCAAGTTCACCGATCACGGTGAGATCGTGCTGACCGTGACCTTGGACGCCGAGGGCCGCACGCGGTTCGAGGTGACGGACACGGGCATCGGCTTCGACGCGGCGATGAAGGCGCGGATCTACGAGCGTTTCCAGCAGGCCGACGCCTCGTTCACGCGCCGATTTGGCGGGACGGGCCTGGGCCTGGCGATCTCGCGCGAACTGGTCGGGCTGATGGGGGGCGAACTCTTCTGTGACAGCACGCCCGAGGTGGGCTCGATCTTCTGGTTCGCCTTGCCGTTGGTGGTCTGCGCCGAGGCGCCGGTCCACGGCGAGGAAGCCGCCGAGGCGCCGTCGGGCGCGCCGCGTGTGCTGGTCGCCGATGACCATCCGACCAACCGCAAGGTGGTCGAACTGATGCTGGCTGAGGTGGCTGACATCGTCACGGTGGAGAACGGGCTGGAGGCGGTCGAGATGTACGGCCTGGTCACGCCCGACCTGATCCTGATGGACATGCAGATGCCCGTGATGGACGGCCTCGAGGCGGTGCGGCGGATCCGCGCGGCGGAGGCGGCGAGCGGCGCCTCGCGCGTTCCGATCATCATGCTGACCGCCAACGCCCGCCCCGAGCATGTGCGCGCCAGCCGCGAGGCGGGGGCCGACCTTCACCTGCAGAAGCCTATCACCAGCGCTGCTTTGTTCGCGGCGATCAGTGAGGCCATGGAACTGCACGCCGCCGACATCGGACAAGACGCGATCAGCGCCTGACGGGCGCAGAAACCGGCGCGATCTTTACCCGACCTTCGCTTCTCTGCGCGATAGTCCACATCCAGAAAAACAGTCGGCGAATTCATGGGCTTGGCAATCTCAGCGACGGTATCGGACGCGATGGTCTCGCCCGGTGAAGGGGCGCGGATCGCCGCCCGCCTGGAATCGGCCCGTCAGGTCGTCGAAGGCCGCTTCCTGGAGGCGGGCGACGTCTTGTCGCGGGCGGTCGAGGGCGTCGGCGCCCTGATCGCCGGCCTCGACAGCATGCGCGGCAATCTCGACGCCGACACGGTGACCTCCACGACCGCCGACCTCGCCCGCGCGGCCGAGTCGCTGAAGTCGCTGCCCGACAGCCTGGACGAACGCCGGGGCCGGGTGGCCGAACTGGTCAAGTTCGGCGATCGCCTGGGCGCGTGCATCGAGGAGATGCGCCAGCACCTGGCCTATCTCCGGGTCTTCGCCATCAACATCAAGATCACCTCGGGCGGCATCGCGGCCGCCGGGCCGGAGTTCGCGATCTTCGCCCAGGAGATCTACGACTGCATCGAGATGGGCCGGACCCAGCTCGACGCGTTCAACGCCGAACTGATGGGCCTGGACCACACCCTGCGCGGCGCCCTGAGCCACGAGCACGCGCTGGCGCGCGACTGCGTCGCCCTGCTGCCGGCGGTGCCGGACGCGCTACGGGCCAGCGCCACGGCGATCGCCGCCCACCACGCCAAGATCGTCGAGGTCGCCATGAGCGTCGCGACCCTCGCCCGCGACGTCCAGAAGAAGGTCGGCGGCGGCCTCGCGGCCCTGCAGATCGGCGACATCACCCGTCAACGGATCGAGCACGTTCAAGCCGGCTTGCGGTTTCTGGATGAGTCCCGGGAAATCGCCGGCCTGTCGGCCGCGCCGCGGGCCCGCGCCCAGGCCTTCGTCCATCGTCTGCTCGGCGCTCAGCTGACCGCTACCGCCGAGGACTTCCACCGCGAGGTTTCTCGCATCGGCCACAATATCATCGGCATGGCCGCAGACGCGGCTGAGCTGCTGCGTCTGCGCGATCTAGCCTCGGGCCAGGCGCCAGGTCAGGGAAGCGGCGCCGAGACCAATTTCCTGCGCGACCTGGAAGGCAATGTCGGCCAGGCGCTGGAACTGGTCGGCGACATGACCGCCGGCGAACAGGCCGCCGAGAACGTCAGCCGTTCGGCCGCCGTCTCGGCTCGCGAACTGACCGAGCGCATCGCTGGCATCCAGAACATTCGCGCCGACGTGCAGATGATGGCGCTGAACACCACGCTGAAATGCAGCCGCATCGGCGAGACCGGCAAGCCGCTGGGCGTCATCGCCATCGAGCTGCGCCAGCACGCTATCCATCTCGAGAAGTCGGCCGGACTGACCACCAGCGCGCTGGAAGGCCTGTTCGACGCCGCCGAGGCCCTGGGGCAACGCGAAGCTGGCCAGGACGCCGAAGACGGCAAGGCCGCCGCCGCCGCCGCGGTGCTGAGCGGCGCCGTGGCCCGGATCGGCAAGGCCGGCGATGGCGTCGAGACCGCCTTGACCGCGGTGGCTCGCCAGGGCGCCGACGTGGTCGACATGCTGCGCCGCGCCGCCGCGCGGTTCGACTTCCACAAACAGATCGGCTCGGTGCTCGACACCGCCGCCAATGAGCTGCTGGACATGGCCGGCGACGGCGAGATTCGCACCGACGACATCAGCGGCGCCTTGCGCCCGCTCGTCGATCGACTGGCCAAGCAGTACACCATGGCCCACGAGCGCGAGGTCCATCGCGCGTTGACCGAAAGCCTGGGTGACGGAGCCACGCAGGCCGTCGAGGTCGAGACCGTCGCGGACGACGATCTGCTGTTCTAGGGCGGGATCGACTCATCGCTTCCGCGAAGGCGGTGACCTACGCACTGTCTCGGATAAACACTGCAATAGAGGTCGCCTTCCTAGGCGCAAGGCCTTGGAAGGCGGATGGTTTGGGTCAGCCAGCCTCTCTATCCTGCGGGGAATAGCGACCCTACCGGCTGGCCGCCCGCAGCACTTCCGTCGCCAAGTTCTGCAAAGGCGCGATCCGGTCGACGCAGCCCAGCGCGATGGCTTCCTTCGGCATGCCGAACACCACCGAGGTGGCTTCGTCCTGGGCCACGGTGAAAGCCCCGGCTTGCTTCATCTCGGCCATGCCGTGCGCGCCGTCGTCGCCCATGCCCGTCATGATCACGCCCACCGCGTTCGAGCCGGCCGCGCGGGCGGCCGAGCGGAACAGGACATCGACCGAGGGCCGGTGGCGCGAGACCAGCGGACCGTCCTTGACCGAGACGTAGTAGCGGGCGCCGCTGCGCTCCAGCAGCGTGTGTTTGTTCCCGGGCGCGATCAGCACGCGACCCCGGCGCACGGTGTCGCCGTCCTCGGCTTCCTTGACCTCGACCGCGCACAGGCTGTCCAGCCGGGTGGCGAACGAGGCGGTGAACTTCTCGGGCATGTGCTGGACGATGACCATGCCGGGCGAGTCTGGCGGCAGGGCTTCCAGCAGCACCCGCAGCGCCTCGGTGCCCCCCGTCGAGGCGCCGACGCAGATCACGGACTCCGTCGTGCGCGCCATGGCCTTGGCGCCGCCCCCTTTTTGGATTGGCGGCGGCGGCAGCATGGCGTCGGCGGTCAGCTTCTTCTCGGGCTCGTGGCCGAGGGCGGAGAACTGCGGGATCGGACGCTTCGAGCCGGCGATCTTCGCGCCGGCCGCCGCCTTGACCGCGTCGCAGATGCGGATCTTCGACTCCAGCAGGTGGTCGGCGACCCCGACCTTGGGCTTGAGGATGATGTCGACCGCGCCCGCTTCCAGCGCCTGCAACAGGGTCTCGGACCCGGCCTCGGTCAGGGACGAGCACATCACCACCGGGATCGGCTTCTGCGCCATCAGCTTGCGTAGGAAGGTGATGCCGTCCATGCGCGGCATCTCGACGTCCAGGGTGATGACGTCGGGGATTTCCTCGGCGATGCGCTTGGCGGCCACGAACGGATCCGACGCGACGCCCAGCACCTCGATCTGCGGATCGGACGCCAGGATCGAGGACAGGGTCTGCCGAACCGTCGCGGAATCGTCGATGATCAGAACACGGATTTTCCTGATCGCGACCATGGGACCTACCGCTTCTGGAACACGGTGTTGGCGATCTGCACGACCGGCAGGTCGATCCCGACGATCGACTCCGAATGTCCCAGAAGCAGATACCCGCCAGGCGCTAGATGGTTGCACAGCCGGCTGAGCACCTTGGCCTGGGTGGGCTTGTCGAAATAGATCAGGATGTTGCGGCAGAAGATGATGTCGAGGTTGGTCTCGATCGGATAGGCGTCGTCCATCAGGTTCAAGCGAGCGAAGGCCAGCTTGGCGCGGAGATGCGGCTTGACCCGAACCTCGTTGCGGGCGGTGTCGCGCGCCCGCATCAGGTAGCGCTGGCGACGGGCCATCGAGACGGGCTCGATCATCTGCTCGAAGAAGCGGCCGGCGACCGCCTGGTCCAGGACTTCGGTGCAGATGTCGGTGCACAGGATCGAATAGTCGACGCCTCGCTGCGTCTCGCAGAACTCGTCCAGGACCATGGCGATGGTGTAGGGCTCGGCGCCCGTCGAGCAGGCCGAGCTCCAGATCTTGATCTCGCGCTTGCCCTTCGCCGCCAGGGCGGGGAGTCCCTTGGTCGCCAGGAAGTCGAAATGGGCGGGTTCGCGAAAGAACTCGGTCTTGTTGGTGGTGACCGCGTCGATCAGGTGGATGGCTTCGCCGTCGAGGCCGTTTTCCTCGAACAGATAGTGGCAATAGGCGTTGACGTCGTTGATCCGCGTGGCGCGCATGCGGCGGCGCAGGCGACCCTCGAGCATGGTGCGCTTGTTGGCCGGCATCTTGATGCCGCTGTAGTCCTGAATGAACGTCGAGAGCCGCTGGAAATTCCTGGCGCTGAGCTGTTCGGTTTCGGGCGCCTGCAGGGCGGCGGCTTGTCTCGACACGGGCGTCTCCGTTGCGGCGTCTGGCGCGCGCTGTCTTGTCTTCTAGGCCGCTTGGCTGAGGGCGGCGGCGTCCTGGCTGGTCAGCAGGCGCGACAGATCGAAGATGACCACGAAGCCCCCGCTTCCCGACGGCGTGTCGCGTCGCACGACCCCCTGGATGTATTCCGATCGCCACGGCACGCCGATGTCGGGCGCGGCCTCGATTTGGTCGTCCGAGAAGGCTACGACCTCGATCACCCGGTCGGCGACCAGGCCCAGCGACAGCACGCGGTCGCTGAGCGGCACGTCCAGCACCAGGATCCGCGTGGCGCCCGTCGGCGCGACAGGCGGCAGGCCTAGCTTGAGGCGCAGGTCGATGGTCGGCGTGCCGCGTCCGCGTACGTCGGTCAGGCCCATCAGATAGTCGGGCCCTTCCGGGATCGCGAACGGCGCCTGGTAGTCGAGGATCTCGCGCACATGGGCGACCGACACCGCGAACACCTCGGCGCCGAGGCCCAGCGTGACGAACTGGCGTTCGTTAGCGGCGGCCATCAAGCATATTCCCGAAATTCGGCGTCGTCGGCGTCCGGGCCGCCGTTGGTCAGGTCCAGGGCGAAGCCGCCGACGCGGGCTTGCTGGGCGGCGACCGTCTGGCGTTGCCGCGAGGCGGCCGGCTTGCGGACCGCGGGCGCGGCCGAGCGCTTGGCGGCTGGGCGCGACGCCGGACGGCGCGCGGCGACGCCGTTGGCGCTGGTGCGGAAATAGGCGATCGAGGTCTGCAGCTCCTCGGCCTGGGCGGCCAGTTCCTCGGAGGTGGCGGACATCTGCTCGGACGCGCTGGCGTTCTGCTGAGTGACCTTGTCCAGCTGCTGGATGGCCTCGTTGATCTGGCTGGAGCCGATATCCTGCTCGCGGCAAGCGGCGCTGATCTCGGCGACCAGCTCGGCGGTCCGTCGGATGTTGGGGACCAGGTTGGTCAACATGTCGCCGGCCGACTGAGCGGCCTTGACCGTTTCGGACGACACCGCGCCGATCTCGGTGGCGGCGGTCTGGCTGCGCTCGGCCAGCTTGCGGACTTCCGACGCGACGACGGCGAAGCCGCGGCCGTGCTCGCCGGCCCGGGCGGCCTCGACGGCGGCGTTCAGGGCCAACAGGTCGGTCTGGCGAGCGATCTCCTGCACGATGGTGATCTTCTCGGCGATCGTCTGCATGGCGTCGACGGCCTTGGCCACGGCCTGGCCGGAGACTTCCGCGTCCTGGGCCGACTGGCGGGCGATCTTCTCGGTCTGGGCGGCGTTGTCGGCGTTCTGCTTGATGTTCGAGGCCATCTCCTCCATCGAGGCCGAGGCTTCCTCGGCCGAGGAGGCTTGTTCGGTGGCGCCCTGGCTGACCTGCTCCGAGGCGGCCGACAGCTCCTGGCTGCCCGCCGAGACGTTCTCGGACGCAGAGATCGCGTCGGAGACCACGCCGCGCAGGCGCTCGATCATGACGTTCACATGGCCCAGCAGATCGCCGATCTCGTCCTTGGTGGTGATGTCGACGGTCTTGGTCAGGTCGCCGTCGGCCACGGCGCGCACGGCGTCAGAGGCGCGGTCGAGGCCCTTGCTGACCGCGATCGAGATGTAGAGGGCCGCGCCGACGGCGATCAGCAGCGACACGGTGGCCAAGGCGATCAGGCTGTTGCGGACCTTGGCGAAGTCGGCGTCGGCCTTTTCCGTGGCGGCGTTCAGTTGGCCCTGCCCCAGTTCGACCAGTTCCTGGACCTGGGCGGCGGCGTCGGTGACAGCCTTGCGGCTCTCGCCCATCGAGATGACCGCGGCCTGGGCGTCGCTGTCCGCGATGGACAGGGCGTAGATCCGCTCATGGCCGGCCATCAGGCGGTCCCAGGCGCCGGCGAGCGCTTGCCACTTGGGCTTGCCTTCGGCCGTGGCCATGCCCTCGGCCTTGGCCATCAGCGCTTCGAAAGCCTTCTTTTCCTTCTGGATCGAGACCTCGAGGGTTCTGACCTCCTCGGCGGTGTCGACCATGATCATGTTCTTCTCGAACCGCACCACATTGAGCATGTGGATGTTGAGTTCCTGGGCCGCCTGCAGGCGCACGGCCGGCCCATGGACCATCGCGTTCATGTCGCGGTTGGTCGAGGACAGGCCGCTGACCCCGAACAGCGTCGCCGTGACGAGCAGGGCGATGATCAGGCCAAAGGCAAGGCCGAGCTGCAGTTTTATCGTGAAACGCATGGTCTTGATCCTTTGGAGGGCTCGGGACGAGGTCGCGGTCGGGTTCAGTATTCGGTGAATTCGCGGTCGGCGGCGTCCGGACCGCCCTGGCTCAGGTCAAGGGCGAAGCCCTGGGCCCTGGCCTGCTGGACGGCGACGGTGCGGGCCGGTGTCTTGCGGGCCGCGACCTTGGACGGGGCGGCGCGGCCTGGCAGGCGCACGACCGGAGCCGGCTTGCGCGCGCCTTGAGCGGCGTTCGACAGGCGGAAATAGGCGATCGAGGTCTGCAGCCCCTCGGCCTGG
>Ga0102591_1004354_pt1 | contig 11136 bp, 8 predicted proteins | sample AraplaCol_mCL_r2_2_FD_76860 | JGI IMG/M metagenome (GOLD analysis project Ga0102591, IMG submission 76860) | Arabidopsis root microbial communities from North Carolina, USA - plate scrape MF_Col_mCL_r2 (SPADES assembly) (version 2) | ecosystem: Host-associated > Plants > Roots > Endosphere... | reverse complement strand
TTGCGGCTGCGCGGTGTTACTACGTCATCAGGGAATTGATCGTCGAAATCAACGTGTCGTGCATATAGGGCTTCGGCAGGAAAGCGGTATTGGCGGGTAGCGCCATCGGATCGAGCCGCACCATGCCCGAGGTGATGATGATGCCGATGTTCGGCCGCATCGCCCTCACCCGATTGGCAAGCTGGAGACCGTCCATCGAGCCGGCCATGTTGACGTCGGTGAACAGGATATCGACATCCTGCCTGCCCTTCAGCACCACCAGAGCCTCGTCGGCATTCGCCGCCTCCAGCGCCACATGGCCGACCTCCTCCAGCACATCGAGGATATTGAACCGGATCAGCGGCTCGTCCTCCACGATGAGCACCACGGCACTGTTCGAAGCCACCATCTGCGATCGCCCTCTTCATCCGGAATGTGACTTGGATAAGTGTAGCCCGCGCGAGAAGGTTCCAGTGGCTGCCCACGAATTATGCATCGTCCACAGATGCTTGCGCTGCCCGCTTGTGGCTCCTTGCAATTTGCGTTAGAGCGAACCGATGCTCGCGGGAACCATTGCCCCGGCATCACGGCGCCGGCCACCCGACGCCAAGGGCCTGTAGCTCAATGGTTAGAGCCGGCGGCTCATAACCGCTTGGTTGGGGGTTCGAGTCCCTCCGGGCCCACCACTTTTTCCAGAGTTTTCGCCGTGCCTGCCCGTGTCGCCGGCGTTTCTGGGCGTCGGATCGAAGTCTTGCGTCGACCCTCCGACTATCTTTATTATATCAGAAAAGATAAAATTTTCAAGATGTTACAAAGCCGTCGAGCTGGGCGCAGCCAGGCGGTATGCGGCCAACTGATCAGCCAAGCGGCGCTCTACCGCTTGGCCGGTGGTTCGAGCCAGCCGACGCCGTCCGATGTTGGCGGGGATGGTGCGAGGTCCCCTCGGCAAGTTCCGGAAACTGGGCGGCAGTTTGGGCGGCAAAGCCGCCCCTGTCGGGAAACCCGCGGTGCCGCCGACCGGCGGCCAGAACGGTTCGCGCGGAGGGTTGCCGGAAAAAACAAAGCCTCCGGCCGTGTCACCCAGCCGCCTAGCACAAGCGCAATTCTACTCCTGAACTAGGAAAAACCCAACGTCGGATCATCCTGTCGGTTCCTCATGGAACCGCTTCGATCAGTCGTCCTGGGCCAAGTCCGATCCCTGTAGCACCGGAACGGTTCGGCCGTCGGGTGACGATGAACAGGACGTCGCCACGATCGCGCGCCAACAGCAAGTCTTCGGGCAGGGTGGGTAGCCCGCGACCCAGATAAACTTCGTTCGCCATGCCTCCCAAAAGACTTCGCCACCACGCGCTTGCCGCGAGGAGCCGCGATGCGCACCCTGCCACCGGTCGCACCGAATTGAAGGGTTTTGAGCGCCTTTCCATCATACGCACCGCGAACAAAGACTGACCATGCTTTTACAGTTACCGGAATGTCAGCGGGCGGACAGTCGGTTGCCTGCGAGGCGTAGTAGCGGGATTTCTGACCGAGGCTGCCCTGCCGAAGATGGCGACTAGGCGACGGGTAGCTGTCGGTCCACGAAACGATCGATCTCTGAAGATTCTTCACCATCCATCACGATGACGAAGGCGGTTGCGACGCTATCCACAATTGCCACAGTTGGGTTCTTACTCCTCCCGGGACCCGTGCCGGAGGCTTCGCTTATGGCACATTTTCTGGTTGCAGAACGAAACAGTCAATGTTAAATTAGCGATGGAGCATGTATCGTCGTCGCAGTCGACGCGCTAATATGTGCAATTTTGAGCGAAAACAGCGGATTTATTGCTGATCCTGGTCTGGTTATAGCCAACCATGTCGCGCCTTTACTGATTTTATTGTAAAATCGAAACTTTTTGACGGGGGCGTAAATGTCAACTGACATAAAAGTGAATCCTCTACCTTCAAAGACTGTATTGTCTGCATCCTTTCACGAACTACAGAACCCGCCCGATCCAATTCCGCAAGACGATATACCTGCGCCTCACGAATATCCCTATCTACGGCTCGGGATTATGCATAATCATCGTACGCTATTCTACCCAACAGATGTTGTCGCCGGTCCCATTGAGCAGACGATCTCCACGTCACCAGGCGAGGCGGTTGAGGTTACGATGGAACTAACCCGACGTGTAACTGTGGAAGAGGAAAACGAATCTCGAGGACAATTTACAACGGAATCTGTTCAAGAATTGAGTACGCAGGACGAATTGACAGACCGCGTGTCGACCGTCTTGCAGGATACCCACAGTACTTCCGTTTCAATGAATGTGTCAGGGACGATCGCGATAGTTTCGGGTAGCGTCGGCGTGAATGATAGCTACACATCGACGCAGACAGTAAGTAAAGAACAGATGAAACGATCTATGAAGCAGACCACGCAAAGAGTCTCGCAACAATTTATGAAAAGTTACGTTATTCGATCGAAACGAGTTGAGGATGTTACGACAAGGGACACATTTCGCCGTCTACTTCGAAATGATTCCGATAGGCCCATGCATTTTGGCTTTCGTAAAACGCTACAACAATACCTTGCTTCGACGCAGTACTTAGGGCCGCAGCTTGTCTGGCATGTGGCCGTCCGGGGCCCTGGTGTAACACTTGCTGGACCGAGAATTGTAAGCACACGCTTGTTGCCGGCAGCGTTCCTTCAAGCAGCAACACGCTCTTTAGTTTTGACTGATATTGGCGGATTTACAAGAAATTACGACAAGCCGTCATCTCCAGTCTACGATTGGACGATATGGGCAGGTACAGGCTATTTCGTTGGCGCAAGATTTCAAAACGGACGTGACAGTGTAACGATCACTACGGAGACATCCACTTACAAAGTTGTCTTGGTATGTGAGTTATCTGTATTGAAGCTTAACTCAAATGGCACTGTTACGCTACGATTTAGGCCTTATATCGTCAATGAAAAAGGGGCTGTTCCAAATTCTTTTCCTATATCTGTGCCAACATTCCAACTTGTTACAGTAGATAGCGATCTGAAAATTGCAACAGATAACACTGGGAAGGTGACTATAGAGTCATTTCTCGAAGATTACCGAGAATTACTTATGGAAAGCGCCTCTATTGAGGCTAGGCCAAGCGGAGACCTTCGGCAGGAAGAAAAATCAATTTTATTAAATCAAGCTCTTCGTAGGCTCATGCTTACATCTTATCATAACAACAACAGTGAATACGATGACTTGAAGAGATTTGATGAAATATTCGAGACAAAATCTGCATTTTATCAACTCTATCCACCCCACTATCATTCCCCTCTATACGAGCGGAATAGCCTCGCCCCTGAGTATGACGCCTACAAGGGACTGCCACCTGCCAGATTTGGCGCATCCTTGGGATGGAGGATACAGCTGGATGGCGACGCGCGGCGTACGGAGTTTATCAATTCACCTCTCGCAAGAGTATGCATTCCGATAGCTCGCGGAAGGGAAGTTGACGCGATCTATCTTCTGCTTTCTCGTTTAAATTATCGCTTGGCAGCAAATGTAACCGAGGTATTGGCAGCGCTATCGGCGCGAAGAATTCTTGAGAGCAATCTGGAAAATTTGGGTAAAACAGAGGATAGCCTCGATCTGAAAGTCCCATCTCCGAAAGTAGACGAGAGTGCAGCTACAGATGAAAATTTAGCTGCTGCACTCTATCCCGTTACCGAGGTATTCGCGGTGACAGAGCCCCTGACAGGGTTTGTCTATGAGCCGCTGGAGCTCTGAGGTTCATGCCGCCGCTTGTCCTCGCAGGACCAATCGTTAGACGCGTAGAGCGAAGGTGCTTTTGGTTGTGGATCGCTACTTCCATCGAAACACCACTACAAGTCCACATAGACATCTACGCGCCTGTGTTAAACAAAGAGAAATCGTTCGCAAAAGTAGATCGCGCCACGCTCAGCGGCCAGCAAACCGTGAGGGCTGGCAAGAATATCTTCATTTCTCTTTTGAAAGTTAATTTAGTGAATGGCGACTTTCCAGTTGGAGGTTACGTAGAGTACGAAATTACCGGAAAAACGAATGAAATAACGATAGCATTGAAGGAGCGTGCTAAGGTTTTGTCTTTGCGAGATGGCGAGAAGCTTTTGTTCTTCTTGCCTTTTGTCGCGGATGAAAAACCGCTGGAGTTGTTTCATGTGAGCTGCAGGCGAATTCGACGTAGTGCAAATGACGCTATTCGTGCGATAGCCAATGAGTGTCGCCGCAGGTTGAAGGACAAGACGGTATTGCCGTCCTTATTTATACTTGGTGGCGACCAGATATATGTGGATGATGTAGATGATGATATACTTGATGCTGTTGTTTCGACCAGAGTAGCAATGTTTGAGAATAAAAGCCGCCCTGGAAGTCGATCGAATTTTGTTCAGATTGCAGGATTAACAACGGAGGACAGGAAAAATCATCTCGTGGACTTCGAGGAAATTTGCTCTTTGTATTTATTGAGTTGGTCTTCGGAAATTGTGCGCGTTAAAATGGATCGTAGACAAACTAAGGAGGTCTCGGACTGGGAGGCCGTGATGGCGCACGTCCCGACTTATATGATTTTTGATGATCACGAAGTCACAGACGATTGGTTTATCGACACAAAATGGAAAAGCGACGTCTTGGCGACTGCTCTAGGTCGACATTTTGTTGAGGACGCATTGGTTGCGTATTTCTTGTTCCAGGGCTGGGGCAATGACCCAACGCAATTCGCGGACGACGTGGAGCGCTTGCGCGGATGGTTGGTCCAGCGGTCGATGGGCGTTCGCTCTCCTGCTCCAGTGATATTCGACGCCACATGGTCATACATTGTTCCATCTGACTGGCTCATTGTTTGTTTAGATTGCCGGACTAAGCGGTTGAGGTCGAGGGAGTGGTCCTGGTTCGAGTTCCACGAAAGTAACGAAAAGGTATACAGGTCTCCGGTTCTCGATCCTGTTCTCGTTTCCACCTCAGAGTTGAATAATATATATGAGAAAACAACCATGGCTTCCGTTTCACGAAATAATATCGCGGTTGTCGTCGTAAATACTCCAGTTTTTTGTATTCCGGCTGTCGGAGATATTCATGAGATTTGGCGTAAACGCGCTCAATTGTCGAGCCGTGCCTACGCAAAGAATCTGGAGCTTGATCCGGAAAGCTGGGATATAGACGCCGTTTCCTGGGTTGAGCTGACAAAAAACCTTCTTGCCCGCATTAATGCTGAAAAGTGGGTCATTCTGGCTGGAGACGTGCACTACAGCTATATTGCTGAGGGGGAGTTCGGAACTCCAAGCGGCAAGTCACTGAAGTGCCTGCAGGTTACATCTAGCCCCGCCAATAATGAGACGAAATACCTACATCACCTTCCTTATATACATCATTTGACCTCTAGCCCGTCTCCAGAGAGACAAGTCGCGCAAGCAATTTGGCTACCTCAAAGCGGTATCGGTAAGGGCACGTTTCCCATGTCGTCCAGCGAGGAATTCGGGAAGCTTGTAAAGGTCATATCTAACGGCCGCGGGCAGGCCCCCTACGTCAAACGTTGGTTGGGGGCGGTTTCAAGGGGTGGGCGAACCGCAATTTCCACATGGAATGCATATGCAAGTATCAAGATTTCGCGGGCTACTGTCGACGTGGCTATTTCGAATGTAACGGGTGAGAGGGAAAGAGAATTCTCTTGGAGAAATTGATGAATTGTTGACTGAAGAGGAGTGTTGTAGATGCCGGAGCACCTTGTAATAATTGTGGACCGTGATTTTCTTCCAAATAGAGTGGATGCGGTCGTTGGTGATTACGTAGTATGGGAAAATCGTACGGGTGAAGTTCATTCCGCCACGCGCGCCGATGAACCCGCGTTTGATACCGGCGAAATCAAACCTGGCTATCGGTCCGATCCCATCAAGATCACCACAGGTGGCGAATTGTATTATGCTACAGTAGGATTGGGGGAGTTTACAGGTTTAATCAAAGTGGAAGATTGATGACCAATCCCCTTGGAGACTAATCGGCTCCGCCGAAGCCTCGGTCCAGCGTCATTTGCTCCGCGGAATGATAGGCCAGCTCTGCCCAGCCTCGTTGTCCCGGCCATGTGGCATCGAAGGCAATTGCTCAGGGAAAGGCCAACAACGTTTGCACGAAGAAGTTGCGCAGTCGCTTCCTATCCGTCGCCGCTCGGAGTTTTGGAGTTTTTCAGCCTATGCGCGACGAAGTGAGCTGCCACTTTGAATTTCCAGAGTGGATTAGAGTCCGGCCCATTAAAGGACGGACGAAGTGCTAAGCTTTTCGACAATGGCGAGATGATTTTACGGCAGCTGCGGCGGTTCGAACGTGAGGTCGAGAGGGAGCTGATCCGCATGAAGGAACTTTAGATAGTCTGCAAAACTAGCTTACTGGGAAAAGCGTTTCCAACCGCTGCGCGGTCCACTCGAACAGCTCTGACGCCGTGTCGAAGATCGGCGCATTCGTGGCCGGATCGAGGACCGCCTTGAAAAGATACGCGGAACATTCAAGTCCGACGCTTCGCTTCCCGACATTGAACGCGCTGGTTGCCGCGCGGAAACGCAAAATTGCAGGCGGGTGAGTATCACCTTGCCCTCTTTCGATTTCGCCGAGGAACAGCCATGTCAGGGCGACTGAGATCATCAGTATTCTGAATTCGCGTTGCTGACCTGCTCCAGCGTCATCCAGCACCCAGTTTGTGGCAAAGTCGTCCGCCTGATATTCCTGCGCTACCCTATGGGCAACGGGGATGTGTTCAAGGTGCTTGTGGTGAACATGGCCGATTTCATGGAGAATTATCCAACTCAAGGCACCGAAGAACACATTGTTGATCAGGCCGTCGGGGGATAACGGAGCGGCATCTGCCTTGGGTAGGGATAGTCCCGGACGCCAATGCAAGTTGGCCTTAAAAAGTTCGCCTGCATAGTCGATGTACGTCTGCAGCTGTAAGGAGCGATACTCTCTGCCAATGTCTATCGTGGCTTGGCCCGGAACCTTCAGGGCTCGTTGCGCACGTGTGCCGATGTCGATGATGTGATACGCGGCGTACGACAGGCACCACAGACTCGCCATCCCAGCATATGATAGATCAATGGCGGCATCCTGAGGCCGTGCGTAGAAATTGGCTTTGGTCTGAACAGGTCCAAGCGACCATCTCTTTTCTCCGAAGATTTCCTTCGCAAGTCGGTCCGCTCGCTCGGGGGCGATATTGATTGGGGTTCCTGCGGCGATCTTGAAAAGTGGCGCGGTCGCCTCCTCGGTTGTGATGGGCAAAATTCTCTCCAGCTTGGTCAGTGATCAGTCGTTTGTCTCACATCACCCCTAGCAGACTCAGTGGTTTTTGTGTGATCGAAAAAGTCGGGGTTTGGGGTGGACGACTATGGGTATAATTCGATCGATTGGAAGCTGGTTTTTTAGCGGCACCGTTAGTGCGACCAAACCTAATGAGGTTGAAATTGGGGCAGACGTCCCTATTCGGGCCTCAACACAGGACTTACTGAGGCGCGTTCAGTTCGCCGAGCGTATTGCGGTGATCTTGTCGGAATTGAGCCTTGATGAAGGTCGGGTCTTCGCCCTTCGTGGTTCCTGGGGAGCCGGAAAATCATCCTTGAAGAACCTTGTAATCGAGCAACTCGGCAAACGCTCCAGCGGCGCGAGTTGGCTGGAATTCAATCCGTGGCAATGGGGAGACGGAGACGCGATCTCGAAGGCTCTGTTCAAGCAGATCGCGGACAAGCTGGGCGGCCCCTTCTCATCAGCGGCCAGTAAACGGGCAGCGATGTTCCGGCGCTATGGCACTGCCCTGACGGGATCGGGTGCCTCGCTGAAGAAGGCAAGCGGCAACACTCAGCTGATTTCGACAGTGTTGGCAAATGCATCGGTGCTGACGCTAGCGACAGCAGTTGGTTTTGAATTGCCAAGTGCAACGACAATCGCTGTGTGTTTAGCGATTGTCAGCGTGATAGTACCGCTTGTTGGGCGAGTCCTGCTTTACGTTGGGAAGGATCGGTGGTCGGAACCTTTAGATCAAGTCCGATCCGAACTTGAAAAAAGCCTACGGGACCTAGAAAAACCGCTCGCGGTTTTCGTCGACGATATCGACAGGCTTGAGCCGGACCAAATCAGGCTTCTTATCCGCCAGATAAAAGTCAATGCCAATCTGCCGAATATTGTCTTTGTGCTCCTATTCCAACCCAGCATCGTAGAGTCTGCTCTCGATTCTATTGCAAACAAACAAGGTCGCGAATTTCTCAAGAAGATTGTGCAGGCAAATTTCGATTTGCCGGCGGTCCCCAAGTCGCTGGTTCATGAAATCATGGCGATGGAGCTCAATCGTCTCATGGGCGAGCACGCAATCGCGGATAACGGGTTCGAAGAAGTTCGCTGGGGCAACGCACTGATTGGGAGCATCCAGCCGTATATTTCGAACCTGCGAGATGCTCGGCGCTATCTCTCATCCGTAGCAATCCATTTGCCGCTCCATGTCGGCAACAAAGTTCTGGAAGTCAACGTCATTGATTTTCTTTGCCTTGAGGCACTGAGGGTATTCGAGCCGACCCTGCATGCCAGGTTATTCGCAGAACGCGATTTGCTGCTGCAGTCGGGTCGATTTGACGGAGATAGGCAGGACGACAAACATGGCGATCGGTTACGAGACTTGATAGCTAGCGTTCACGAAGCAAGCCGACCTGCGGTTGAAGACGCGATAAAGCTCTTGTTTCCCAGGGCCGAAGGGGCAATGGGGGGCATGCGCTACGGCGACGACTGGATTGCCACTTGGGGCGCTACCAAACGAGCTTGTACTCCCCGGTTCTTTTCGCGGTATTTTGAACTTCAAACACCATCGGATGAGATTTCCGAGAGCGAGTTTAACGATCTCCTTTCGGTCTCCGACGACCCCGAACGGCTGCAGCTGGCTTTGGAAAGCATAGAGCAGAGGGATTTGCTGGGTTCGCTCGCCGGACGTCTGGACGAATCTGTCGACAGGTTGCCGGTCGAAAGCGCCCCAACACTGCTTCCAGCCATGTTCAAAATCGCGCAGAAACTGGTGGGAAACCATGCGGTGCCTTTCAATTCACCTTGGGTCTCGGCTTGGCGTGCCATCAGTTGGTATATCGACCGCCTCCCGCAAAACGACCGGGGTGAGCTAACTCTCGCCGCCTTCCGAGAAACGGGCGCATTGTCGGTCGCGGCAATCATAATTCACCTCAACGACCCGGCTTCGCAAGAAGACGGGTCAAAGATCGAGCCGAAGCTGGAGACACCGACGGTGGCAGCACTGAAGGAAGAATGGCTCCGCCAAATCAGGCAAAAGGCTGCCGACACGGCAAAGCTGCTGGCAGAGCTTGATCTGGGCTCCCTTCTGTATCGGTGGCGAGACTACAGCGGGAGCTTGGATGAACCCCGATCATGGGTGCATAACGCTATCCAGAGGGACGAAGACTTCGCCGACCTAATTGTCCAGCTGATGACAGTCGGCACAAGTCACAGCATGGGGGACCGAGTTTCGTCGCGCACGTATGGGATCAACCCCAAAATAATCGAGGATTTCATTGGAACTGACGAAGCGCTACGGCGCGTGACCCGATTTGCACTAGCTAGTCCCACTCACGAACAGGAGCGCGCGATGAGTGTTTTGCGTGAGACCTTGCAAAACTCCGGCGACGACGAGATGAGCTAAGCGAGAGGCTTATCAACCAGCTCACTGCGGCTGTACTGACTCTAATCTGACTTGATCATTCTGGCACGATGACAATAGATTGCCACCAAAGATAGAAACTGCTTCAGCGGCAAGAAGAAGAGGCGTCACGCTGTCCTCATGAGGGAAGAGACGGGGAACTTCACATTTCTGTCGGCGCACAGCCCGCAACTGGCCAAGCTCGGCAGACTGGCCGAGCGCTATTTTCATGACGATCCGCCCACTGCGCTGGTGAAGTTGCGACAGTTCGCAGAAATTATCGCGAAAGAGGTCGCTGCGCGCCAAGCGTTGCTGACCGACAGCAGGATGTCGTTCGACGACGTCCTTGGCGTCCTTCGAGCCCGATCCATCCTCCAGCGGGAAGTCGCCGAGTTCTTCTATCATCTCAAACGTGCCGGCAACCTGGCGGCGCATGAGGATAGGGGAACTCGAAGCGAAGCGCTCACAGGTCTAAAGGTCGCTCGCGCCATCGGAGCTTGGTTTCATCAGTCCTACGGCAATGCTCCCACCTTCCGAGTGGGCCCCTTCGTGCCCCCAACGCCGCCAGCCGACGCGAGTGCGGCATTGCTTCAAGAAATCGAGCGCTTGCGCAACGCAGTTAAGGAGAGCGCGGACGCCGAGGCTAAAGCACGCCTTATGGCCCAAGAAGCGGAGGAGCTGCGACGCGAGTTGGAGGGCCGAGCCGCCATCGAGGCGAGTGAGCGCGCATTCTGGGAAGCCCAGGCCGCGGAGACGGAGGCCGCACTGCGCGAGGCTGAGCGCTCGCTTGCCGAAACGCAGGCCAAGGCAAATGCCTCATCCGCACAGCAGTTGGAACTGCTCGCGCAGGCCGCAGCGAGAAGCGCAGACGACATCGAGATCGATGAGGCAACCACGCGAGTACTTATCGATGAACAGCTACGGGCGGCTGGATGGAAGGTCGACACGGCTCTGTTGCGCCATGGAAACGGTGTGCGGCCGGGGCAAGCTGAAGCGATCGCGATTGCCGAATGGCCGACGGATAGCGGCCCGGTTGACTATGCGCTGTTTATCGACGGTCGTTGTGTCGGCGTGGTTGAGGCCAAGCGGCAAATCCGAGACGTCCCGGGACGCTTGGGCCAAGCCAAGCGCTACGCCCAGGGCATCAAACTCACAGCAGACGAACTGCTTCCGGACGGCCCGTGGGTGGATGGTCTCGATCAATTTCGTGTGCCTTTCATGTTCGTGACCAATGGGCGGCCCTACGTGAAGCAGCTTGCCACCAAATCCGGCACATGGTTTTGGGATGCCCGAACCAAGTCTCCACCGAGAGCATTGGCGGAGTGGTTCTCACCACGCGACCTCATAGAGCGGCTAGAACAGAAGGTTGCCGACGGAACGCCAGGTTTTGAGGATCGAGAGATTGGCGTCACGGGTCTTCGGCCCTACCAGCAAGAGGCGATCCGGGCCGTTGAAGAGGCGATTGGCCAGGGGCAGGATCATATCCTT
>Ga0102591_1004348_pt1 | contig 11159 bp, 8 predicted proteins | sample AraplaCol_mCL_r2_2_FD_76860 | JGI IMG/M metagenome (GOLD analysis project Ga0102591, IMG submission 76860) | Arabidopsis root microbial communities from North Carolina, USA - plate scrape MF_Col_mCL_r2 (SPADES assembly) (version 2) | ecosystem: Host-associated > Plants > Roots > Endosphere... | reverse complement strand
GGATCGCTCCGAGCGACTTCCGCTTGGCAAACCACTGCCGCCGGTAGCGCGACAGCGTTGCGTTCGCCTGGGCGCGATCGAGCGGAATGAACCGGGTCGCCCAGCGGTAGGCAACGCCAAGCCGGTTCAGTTCGTCGAGCAGGCCAGGGAAGGTTACATGCGGAAACCCAAGCACTGTCAGCGCGCGAAGATGGCTCCGCCCGATGGCCGGCGACAATCCACCGGTTAGGGGCTCATCGCTCAGGAAACAATCGAGATAGGCCGGAATCTTGGGAACGCTGACCGGGTGGCGCTTGGTCGAGACGCAGCTATGAAGATAGGTGAGCGTCTCCGCATCGTTGAGGGGCCAGATTTCGGGCAAGACCGACGAGAGCAGATCGATCGCACGATCGGTTTCCTGAACGAATCTTTGAAGATGATCGCGATAGCCTTTCTCGTTGCTGTCAAATCTCTGCTGGTCGTCAATCTTGCCATCATGGACGCCGTCTTGCTCGGGACTTTTGATCGATTGGCCGCGACGAATGCGCTTCCCCTTTCCCGCAACATTATGCGTCTCCTTGGGCCGCTCGAGAAATAGACCTTCGAGGCGCGAGACACCTTCGGCAGGCGGCAGGTACATCAAGGTTAGATGCAGCACGCTCTCGAAGTGCTGCCCGCCGGGGCGCGACGGATCCTCCCAGGCCACCCCAGCGGCGCCGGAGAACGCGGCCCGCCGCTCTTCATCCACCAGCCAGGACACCGCGTCAGGGAATTCCGACCGCGGATATTCGCCAGTCGGAATGCGCGTGGCATCAAAAAAGAGAGCCCAGCCTGAGCCGAAACGCTTCAAGACATTGTTGACGCGTGAGGTGACGCTCATCAGTTCGGCCTCGGTCGCACTGTCGAGATCCGGCCCGCGGTAGCGCATCGTCCGTTGGAAACTGCCATCCTTGTTCAGGATGACGCCCGGCGCGACCAGGCATGCCCATGGCAACCAATCAGCCAGCCGATAGGCGTTGCCGCGGAATTCTCTCAGGTTCAGCATGCAAGCCGCCCTTTATGCTTGGTGTGACGGATAGCGACTTCGACGAAAGCCGGATCGCGCTTGGCGAGCCAAACGGCCGCGCTGTGTCCGATGACCCAGAGGATGATGCCCGCGAGCCAAAGGCGCAGGCCGAGCGCCAGCGCGGCCGACAGCGTCCCGATCAGAATGGCGGCGGCACGCGGAGCGCCGCCGATCAGGATGGGCTCGGTCAACGAGCGGTGAAGCACGAGTTCAAAACCTTCCGCGCGCATCAGATCAGGGCTCCGCCACCGAACGAGAAGAACGAAAGGAAGAAGGAGCTGGCGGCAAAGGCGATGGACAGGCCGAACACGACCTGGACCATTTTGCGGAATCCGCCGGAGGTGTCGCCGAAAGCCAGCGATATGCCTGTTACCGTGATGATGATGACGGCGACGATCTTGGCGACGGGCCCCTGAACGGATTCCAGGACACGCTCGAGCGGAGCCTCCCACGGCATGCCAGAACCCGCGGCGTTCGCCGCCGAGACGCTGAGAAGCATGCAGGCTGAGGCCGCGCCGAGCTCCATCAATGGAAGCCCGGGGATCGAGCAGAAGCTCCGCAGGCGCGAACGCACGTTGAGAGGCAGAATGGACATATTGCAGTCTCCTTCAGGTCAGGGGCGATGGGAGGTGTTTGGAAGTCCGGGCGGGGTCTCAAGCAGGTAGTCACCTGACGGATCGAGGCCTTTGAGCTCGGCGACGGCCTCGATGCGCCGTGCGGGCCCCCGCCCCTTGATGAAGACGATCAGGTCGATCGCCTCGGCAATGATCCGGCGCGGCACGGTTGCGACCGCTTCCTGAATGAGTTGTTCGATCCGGTAGAGCGCAGCTCGGGCCGAGTTGGCATGGACCGTCGCAATTCCGCCGGGATGGCCCGTATTCCAGGCCTTCAGCATGTCTAGGGCTTCGGCGCCTCGGACCTCACCGACGATGATGCGATCGGGCCGTAACCTCAGTGTGGAGCGCACGAGATCAGCAAGGCTCGCCACGCCCGGCTTGGTCCGCAGCGTCACGGCATCCTTTGCATCGCAGCGCAGCTCGCGGGTGTCCTCGATGATGACCACCCTCTCTTCGAGCCCGGCGATCTCCGCAAGAAGCGCATTGGCAAGCGTCGTCTTGCCCGAACCGGTGCCGCCGGCGATCAGGATGCTGCGTGCGTCGGTGACTGCGGCGGTCAGCACTTTCGCCATCAATGGCGAGGCAATCTGCGCCTTGACGTAATCGGACAGGCGGAACGTCGTCGTTGCGGGTTTGCGGATCGCAAAGCAAGGCGCGAGCGAGACCGGCGGCAGGACGCCTTCGAAGCGTTCACCAGTTTCGGGGAGTTCTGCCGAGACGATTGGAGACGAACCGCTCGCTTCCGCCCGCACATGGCTGGCAACAAGCCGGATGATCCGCTCCGACTCCTGCGGCGTCAAACGACGCCGGTATCAGTGCGGCCCGTCCCGTGCCGATCAAGCCAAAGCCTCCCATCGGGATTGACCATGACCTCGACCACGTCAGGCTCTTCCAGAGCCAGCGCGATTGCTGGTCCCATCGCAGTTCGCAGCATGCCGCGGCGCCGTTCGCGGGTTTCTGGCGAGAGGAGATCAGACATTGCCGACCTCCTCTCGCCCTGCCGGAGAATGCTCCGGCGGCTCACCCGTCGCGCTCTGCGCGCGGGATCCAGTATCGCTGGGCGGGACAGCACCCAGCGGGGCGCCCTCCTCGATATTCCGCATGAAGAGATCCGGCTTCGAGGCGCTGACGCGATCCATGACGTCGGCGACAAGCCGGCCACCGGAGGCGACACGTTTGCCGACCTGGGCAACAAACATTTCGAACCGCTCGCGGCCCAGCGCACGCGCTGCATCCTGGTCTTGCGAAGGCAGCGGCGGGGTGATGGTGAGGTAATAGCGGATGAAAAGTGCGATGGTCTCCGCCAGGACGCTCACGTCGCGGTCGGCTCGTTCCAGTTGCCGGCTCATCCGGTCCAGCCTTCGGATCAGCGCCGCATCGCCGCTGGTGTCCCGCTCAGGATTGAGAAAGCGATCAAGCGCCGCATCGACAATGGCTGACTTGTTGGTTCCCGGCCGTTTGGCCGCGAGTTCGAGCCGTTGCGCCACGCTATCGCTGACATAGGCCGACAGTTTCGGTTTCATCGGAGTGCTCTTCAGAATGAGGGGAGAAGATCGTCATCGTCGCGAGTGACGGCGTGGGCTCGGCGTACGACGCCGGACGCGCCTGCTGCTTGCTGCATCTGGTTGCGATCGGCGGCGACGTCAGACTCGTCATCAAGCAATCGCTCCTCGAAGGCGCGAGCATCATTCACAGTCGGTGCAGCCTCATCGAACAACGGCAATTGCTGCTTGAGACCGCCTTCCTCACCGCCCGTCTGCATGAGCTCGCGATACGGCAGGGTCGCGAGGCGAAGGTCGGTTGAGCGCACCTGCCCCTTCCAATTGTCAGGGCGCGCCGCCGGCCGGTCGGCATACGCGCCGCCCACCAAGGACGGGGGCTTGCGCAGGCGGCTGACGAAGTTTGCATCCTCATAGTGCCGCAGCTTCATCGCCCGGACCGGTGCAAGGCCAGAAACCAGCACGATGGCCTGGTCGGGCGGCAACTGCATCACTTCGCCTGGCGTTAGCAAAGGACGCGCGGTCTCCTGACGGCTGACCATGACGTGGCCGAGCCAGGGAGCCAGCCGATGACCGGCATAGTTGCGCTGTGCACGTAGCTCTGTCGCGGTCCCCAGCGCGTCCGAGATCCGCTTGGCGGTGCGTTCGTCATTGGCGGCAAAGGCAATGCGGACGTGACAATTGTCCAAAATTGCGTTGTTTTCGCCGTACGCCTTTGCGATCTGATTCAGCGACTGCGCGATCAGATAGGCGCGGATGCCATAGCCGGCCATAAACGCGAGGGCGCTTTCAAAGAAGTCGAGCCGGCCAAGTGCAGGAAACTCATCCAGCATCATCAGGAGTTGGCGGTGCTTGAGGTCACCTGCCTTGATGTTTAGCGTCTCGGTCAACCGTCGGCCGATCTGGTTGAGGATCAGTCTGATCAGCGGCTTCGTACGGCTGATGTCCGACGGCGGAACGACGAGATAGAGCGTCACCGGCTTGTCGGCGCTCACGAGGTCGGCGATGCGCCAGTCGCAGCTCTCGGTGTTCCGGCTGACGACGGGATCGCGGTAGAGCCCAAGAAAGCTCACGGCAGTCGACAGAACTCCGGAGCGCTCGTTTTCGGACTTGTTGAGGAGCTCTCGCGCGGTCGCGGCGACCACGGGGTGCACCTTCGGTTCGGCCTCGGTGCCGAGATGATTGGTTGCCAGCATGATCCTGAGCGTCTTCTCAAAGGACTGCGCAGGATCGGCCAGGATCTCGGTGACACGCGTGAGCGTCTTCTGCTCTTCGGCATAAAGGACGTGAAGAATGACACCGACCAGGAGCGAATGACTGGTCTTTTCCCAATGGGTTCTGCGTTCGAGCGCCCCTTCGGGGTCGACCAGGATGTCGGCGATGTTCTGGACATCGCGGACTTCGGCGGCCCCTTTGCGCACCTCGAGCAGCGGATTGTAGCGGGCGCTGCTTGAGTCCGTGGGATTGAACAGCAGGCAGTGCGAAAACGTCGAACGCCAACCTGAGGTCAATTCCCAATTTTCGCCCTTGATGTCATGCACCACCGCCGACGACGTCCACGACAGCAATGTCGGCAACACCAGTCCCACGCCCTTGCCCGACCGGGTCGGCGCAAAGCACATGACGTGTTCCGGTCCATCGTGGCGCAGATAGCTGTTCTCGAGACGCCCCAGAAATACGCCCTTGGCTGCGAAGAGGCCGGCCTCCTTGATCTCTTTGGGCGTCGCCCAGCGGGCTGAGCCGTAAGTCGTCACGAGTTGGTTTTGCCGCGCCCGCCACACCGAGTTGAGGATTGCAAACAGCGCGCCGGCGACGCCGCCAGCGGCAGCAATGGCCCCGCCCTCTTCAAAGATTTCGGGGGCGTACGCCTCGTAGGCAAACCACCATTCGAACAATCGCCAGGGCAGATAGATCGGATAGCCGCCAACCAGGAACCAGGGCGCGCCAAGCCGCTCCTGAAAACCGAGGGCAGCCGCAGTCCATTGCGTTGCTCCCCACGTCGAGGCGATGACGATGCCGAAGACGACAGTGATCTGACCGATGTAGATTTTTGCTGGAAACATCTTCCGCCCCACTCACTCGCGCTAACGAGCGCGGCGAGATGAAAAGCGGGAGAAGCTCAAGCATTCAACCGGAATAAAAATCGTGGTCAGCAACGAGATCCCTGCCGATCAAACTCATCAGTGAGAGATCGATGATGGGCCAGTTTCAGCGCGGTTGAGGAAGCGTTTCAATAGAAGGTGAACGGCCTGACGAAATTGGATCGATCGTCTGGCTCAGCTGATTGCTCAGCTCACCGAAGTTGCAAGCAAGGAAGCGGGCGACGAATCGAACGGACTCGTTGGCGCGTCGTTTCTCGAATTTGCTGCTTCAGCTGAGAATCCGAAGACCGGACCGGTTATACTCATTCCGCGAAACGAGTATAATTTTGCGCGAGAGAAGGGTCCCTCGGGGTCGCTCCGCTGCACCGTCGCATTCGAGCGCCATGGCCAGGCGGTCATCGCAACGCATTCGCGCGTCGGAAGATTTTCGGCCCGGGAAGCGTTGGGAGCAAGGTCGTTAGGGAAACCGCAACCATGCCCAGGGTTCTGCTCGATGCTGAGAATAGCCCCTCTATTCTCCGCATAAATTGCGGGGAATTCCCTTGCAGATGCGGAGAATAGCCGCCATATTCTCCGCAAGGAGTGCGGAGAATGCCCGGATATATCCACCAACTGCCTGATTGGCCTCACTTTTCCTGGGATATCGATGCCTTGGCAAAGCTGCTCGCGGCTGTCCGGCTAAGGCAGGGCCAGCTCATAGGCCGGATGCAGACCCTCGGTTTCGCACAGCAGGAAGAAGCTGTCCTGACCACCCTGACGGAGGAAGTCCTCAAGTCCAGCGAAATCGAGGGAGAAAAACTCGACAAGGATGCAGTTCGCTCTTCGCTTGCGCGACGCCTCGGCATGGACGCGGGCGCCTTGCCGTCGGCAGACCGCAATGTCGAAGGCGTTGTCGAGATGATGCTCGACGCCACACAGAAGTTCAAAGCCGAGCTTACCGCGGAAAGGCTGTTCGGCTGGCATGCGTCGCTCTTTCCGACGGGCCGCAGCAACCTGAAGAAAATCACGGTGGGTGCCTGGCGGGACGCGGCGGCCGGACCGATGCAGGTTGTCTCCGGCGATTATGGTCGTGAGCGCGTCCATTACGAGGCCCCAGTCGCCGAAAAGCTCGATGCTGAAATGACCGCGTTTCTGGAATGGTACAACACCGAAGAGAAGATCGATCCGATCATCAAGGCCGCGATCGCGCATCTTTGGTTCGTGACCATCCATCCTTTCGAGGACGGCAACGGACGCATCGCCCGCGCCATCGCCGACATGTCCCTTGCCCGCTCTGAAGGAATTCCGCAGCGCTTCTACAGCATGTCCGCCCAGATACGCAGCGAGCGGAAGACCTACTACGACATGCTGGAGAGCACCCAGAAGGGCGACCTCAACATCACGCCCTGGCTTGAGTGGTTCCTGGGCTGCCTCGATCGCGCCTTCACTGGAGCTGAGACTATTCTCGCTGCGGTGCTCGCAAAATCCGACTTCTGGAAACGGCATGCCACAGCCCGGATCAATGAGCGGCAGCGCGATATGTTGAACCGCCTGCTGGACGGGTTCGAGGGCAAGCTGACATCGAGCAAATGGGCCAGAATCGAGAAGTGCTCGCCCGACACTGCCTTGCGCGACATCCAGGACCTGGTTGATCAGGGCATTCTCGCCAAGGACGAAGGCGGAGGCCGAAGTACAAGTTATTCGCTCGTCGCTTGAATGCCGTTGGTTGCGGCAAGCGCATCCCTTGGACCGTCCAGCTTTCCGACGATCATTGTCCACCCAGGCAGCCGCCGGTCCGCGGGCGCGGAGGCCTCTACCGCGAGTTATACTATTCTCGCGAAGATAGTATAACCATCAAGAGTTTCAGTGCGTTGCACTCGATTGCGAGAGCTTTGCGCGAACCGCCTCGCCGAGGAATTGAGCTGGCTCCCGCCGGCAGCCAGCGCCCTTAGCGTCCGATCCCGCGCTTGATGCCGATCGACCAGGATATGCCATCCCCGCCCACGCTGCCGGTGACCAACTGCCCGCGGGCCCTCTCCAGCACCGGCCGCCAAGGCACCAGCGTGAAGTCATGGGACCGCTCAATCAGAGCATAGCGGCCGCTGTTCAGCGTCAGCATGCGCCGGTAGACACCTGTGAGACTGTCGCCGGCCTTGATATCGAGATGCTCAAGTCCGGTTCGCGCCGCAATCTCCGCAGTCGTCTGCCTGAGTTCACGCGCCTCGAGAGTCCGCAACAGTTCCCGCGCATAACGCACCTGCCCATCCTGCTCGCGCGCAAGCCCCTGCTCGAGCAGCCATTGCCGTCTCGCCCGCATTGCGGCCTCGACCTCAGCACCCATTCCGCTCGGCCCCAGCACCTCGCGCGTCTTGGCGACAAGCTGACGATCGAGCCAGGTCGCGCCCACCGCTTGCGGGAGATCCTCAAGCCTCTGCCATGACAGCACGGCAACCCGCACAGGATGGCGAGCGCGCTGGCGGCTCTCATACTGAAGCGCCCGATCAAGGTGATCTTCACCCACCGCCCAAGTCCCGTCACTGGGCCGGCTGACCATGCCCTCCTGCCGCATCGCTTCCAGACGCCGCACATGGGATGCGACATACTCGCTTGAGGCCTGCGCGTCGAATTGGCGATGAAGGTGGTCGCTGTAACGACCGTCATTGGCGGCGGCGATCTCCGCGATGGTTCGATCGATCTGGCGCGGCTCCGCGGCGCGAGAGCTGAGCTCGACAATCGTGTTCCGGACCGGTGGCTCATCCTGGTTGGAGAGGCTGCCGATCTCCGCATAGTGCGTCCGCCCGTCGATGCCATCCACGACGACATAGCGGCGCTCCCTCAGCTCGTCCGCAAATCCCTCACCGACAACACGCCCGACCAGCCGTTGGCTGCTCTGTCCTGGATCGAAGATCGTGTAGCCGCCAGGGGCCCGCGACAGTCCAGCCGCGGCAAGCTCGCGATGCATGGTCTTGATGATATCGCCCCGCTCGCCCATGCGCCTGAGCTTTGCCTCAAGGGCAGCATCGATCCGCCACTGGCCAGGGCCGGTTTCTTCCGCAAGTCCCATCCGCTCGAGCGCTCGTAACCGCCCCATCCGGGCGGCCTGCCAGACAGGATCCCTCGCCGGCATCGCGCTGAATTCAAGGGCGCCATCCGGCGCATCACGCACGATGGCCCGGTCAAGGCGCGTGAACCGCTCGGCCGTCACCTCCTGCTGGAGCTTGCGCGTGACCTCGATCTCCGTCTCTGGACCGAGCTCCCGCGTGACCAGATCGGCGGCCCGCGCCCGCAGGCCGTGAGAGATATAATCGCGGGCGATCACGAGGTCCTGCCCTTCGCGATCCCTTCCGCGCAGCACGATATGACTATGGGGATGCCCCGTGTTGAAATGATCAGCTGCGACCCAGTCGAGCCTGGTGCCGAGGTCACTCTCCATCTGTCGCATCAGGTCGCGGACGAAGGGCTTCAGGTCGGAGAGTTCCGCGCTGTCCTCCGGCGCCACGATAAACCGGAACTGATGGCGATCGCCGGCGCTGCGTTCCGTGAAGGCCTTGCCGTCGGCACGATCGGTGGCGGCATCGTAGAGCTCGCCCGGCTCACCGTCCCGCGTGACGCCGTCGCGCTGCACATAGCGCAGATGGGCCCGAACGACGCCGGCATTGCCGGCCTTAATGCGCACGATGCGCGCCTTGATCACGACCCGGCGCTGGCCCTTGGTTCTCGCCGAGCCGGCCAGCACCGTGCCTTGCGCGTGCCCCCGACCGATCCGGCCACCTGAGAAGTTCGACGCACGGCGCGAACTGACGCCGGCCTTGTCTGCCGCCCGGCGCACGCGCCGCAGATAGCTGGTAGCTTTCCTGGCTTTGCGATTGCCGATCCGGCCGAGCTCAATTTCGAATTCGTCGTCATCGACGCCATGCATGACCCGACCTCTCCGCTAACGAAGGCCGCGGATATGTGAAGCCGGCGAACGTTCGCCAAGACGCAGACGCAATCAACGAACGACAGCATAGCCTTGGGGCTGAACCGGCGACATCGCAACCTGCGGCGGCGCTAACTCTTGGATGTGCAGACAACAACTTAGCCGGCGCATGGCGCCAGTGCTTTTATCTTGCTCTCCCAAAAACGCCCTCGGCGCGGCATGACCAACTTCCAAACTAGCGAAAGTTGTCATATCCTCGATCGCACAACCACCCGCAAGTGCCGCGGGTTTAAACGTCAGAGGGGGTACAAATGCTGCTCGAAGGTGCAGGTGCGGTCACTGCCGCAGCGGGAGGATTCGTGCTCCGCCAGGCCCTCAAAATCTCTGTCACGACGACCCATACGAACGAGAGAACGATGACGGTGGGAGGAGACGCTACGGGCAATTTCAATCAAGGGGACGTCGGCGGGAACGCAATCTTCACAGTCGGAACTGCTCCCCCGCCCGTGGCAGATCGCGCCTTCTCCAAGCCATCTCCTACACCTCGCAAGCGCTCCGTCGGCCTTATAGTCTTGGGGGCACTTCTGATCATTGCGGGCGTCATGATGATTTGCACGGGTCTATATGTGAACCTGGGATCCTCGACTGTGTGACGAGCAATGGTTGGAAGAATGGAAACGCGGCGTCTCGACGCCGGCACAATTCTCGGCATCGTCAATCAAGGCAACGTCGGCCGCGATCTTGTCCAGAACTTCTACTACCAGGGCCGACGCATCGTTGCAGTAACGCTACCGGCCGAACAGGAACTCCCAAGCAAGGACGAGTTTCTCAAGCTACTCTCGTGGCGGACGCCAATTGCTTCTCTGGTTGGCCGAAGTGAAGAGCTGACCGATCTGAAAGAGTGGACGAACGAAGGCGGTCGAGTGCGGGTTCGTCTCCTATCCGGCCCTGGGGGATCAGGTAAGAGCCGATTAGCATTCGAATTGGCGCGAACCTTAAGCGGCTCCGGCGAATGGACGGCAGGATTTGTCCAGGCCGATGAAGACGGCGACATCGACCACCGCAATCGCCATCTATTGGTCATCTTGGATTACGCCGAGCAATATCGGGCGCAGGTCCTCCGCTTTCTCAAAGTTCTCGCTAATCTTCCCTCGTCAGACAAGCGCGTTCGAGTCCTTTTACTGAGTCGATACTCTCTCGATTGGTGGCGCCGGAACATCGACGCTCCCTCAATTCATGCGGTGCTGGATGGTAAGGACTGCGAGGTCAGTCGCCTTAGCACCAATGATGCGGCTGAGTGTTTCAACGACGTCACTCGCCTACTCGGCGAGCATTTCAAACAGAAAGTCGCAAAGGTAAGCCCGGATCAAATCGCATCCTGGATCGCGCTTAACGAAGACCTCCATCCCCTCCCCTTGTTCGTTACTGCTGCGGGAATCGAAGCCGTCCTGTCTCCAGACACCCTCCTTAAGCTATCTGGAAGACGGCTGCTGCAGGCGCTCGCCACTCGCGAACGGTTGCGGATTGATTTGATCGGCAATCGTTACAAAGACACGCGCTGGGCCAGCAGATTGACCGCTCTTGCACTCCTTACTGGAGGCGTTTCGCTTGATGTGGCAAAGCGGCTCGCAACCGATGATCCTTCCTTGTGCCTGCCAGCTCCAAGCGAGATCGAAATTGCGCTGAATGCTCTACCCAACGTGCGCGATGGTGTCCTGCAGCCAATCGCACCGGACCTCGTGGGCGCCCAGTTCCTGGTAGACGCCATCGAAACGGATGACTACGGGTCTCCTTCTTCCCTTCTCGGCGTCATGAGACCCACCAATTCTTCAGTAGCAGAGCGTTTGGCACGCGTCGCCTATGACGCTCGTTCCTTGTCAGAAGCCGACAGAAACCCGATCGCAGTTCTTTTGGAACGGGCCGTCGCGAATGACTTGCCCTCCGCACGTCTGTTTGCCGAAGTTATGCAAAATGCACGCCCAGCGGACCTACTGCCTG
>Ga0102591_1004343_pt1 | contig 11168 bp, 8 predicted proteins | sample AraplaCol_mCL_r2_2_FD_76860 | JGI IMG/M metagenome (GOLD analysis project Ga0102591, IMG submission 76860) | Arabidopsis root microbial communities from North Carolina, USA - plate scrape MF_Col_mCL_r2 (SPADES assembly) (version 2) | ecosystem: Host-associated > Plants > Roots > Endosphere... | reverse complement strand
GCGGACCTGCAGATCACCTACGCCAACGTCGCGGCGATGAAGATCCTCGGCGTCGGCGAGGACGACCTGATGAACGACGCGATGCGCGGCGAGCAGTGGCTGGTCGTGGACGAGCACGGACGCGAACTTCCGTCGGACCGCTACCCGTCGGCGCGCGCGTTGCAGAGCGGTCGCGTCATCGAAAGCACCGTGGTCGGCCTGTATCACCGCACGCGCCAGCAGCTGATGTGGCTGACGGTGACGTGCGTGCCGCAGTTCCCCGCCGGCGGGGACAAACCGCAGCAGGTGCTGTCGCTGTTCTCCGACGTCACCCGCCTCAAGCGCGACAGCACGCTGTTCGACCGCGCGCAGAGCATGGCGCACATCGGCGGCTGGGAATGGGACGTCACGCCCGACCGCCTTTACCTGACGGAAGAAGCGCAGCGCATCCTCGGCCATCGCCCGGCGCCCGACACCATCGAAGGCATGCTCGCCTGCCTGCGCGTCGACGATCGCGACCGGTTGCGCGCATCGCTGGGACAGGCGATTTCCTTCGGCCGCAACCTCGACCTGGAAGTACAGGGTCATCGCGCCGACGGACGTTCGTTCTGGGTGCGCGTGATCGGCGAAGCCGAGGCCGGCGATCCGATCAACACGCGCCTGACCGGCACGCTGCAGGACATCACCGAACGCAAGCACGACGAGGAAACCCTGCGCGTGCAGGCGCGCAGCGATCCACTCACCGGCCTGCTCAATCGCGACGCGGTGCTGGCCGAACTGGAAAGCCGCCTCGACGATCCGCTGCGTTCGCAACTGGCCGTGCTGTACGTCGACCTGGACCGCTTCAAGGTCGTCAACGACGTGCTCGGCCACGCGGCGGGCGATCGCCTGCTCGCCTCGGCCGCGCGCCGCATCCAGCGCGCCATCGGCAACGAAGGCCTGATCGCGCGTTTCGGCGGCGATGAATTCCTGATCCTGTGCGACACCGGCAACGATCCCTCGCGCCCCGAAAGACTGGCCGACGCGATCCTGGAAATCTTCGGCGACAGCTTCCGCCTGGACGGCGAGGAATTCAGCATCACCGCGAGCATCGGCATCGCGCAGGCGCCGCTGGACGGCGTGCGTTCGCAGCAGCTGATCCAGAGCGCGGACGTGGCGATGTACGACAGCAAGCGTCGCGGCCGCAACGGCTGGCAGACGTTCACGCCGGAACTGGCCGAACAGCAGCTGCACCGGTTGCAGCTGGAAACGCACCTGCGCCGCGCGGTCAACAACGACGAGTTCCACCTCGTGTATCAGCCGCAGATCGACATGCGCAACGGCGATGTCGTCGCGGCCGAGGCGCTGATCCGCTGGCGCAACCATTCGCTGGGCGAGATCCGCCCGGACAAGTTCATCGACCACGCCGAAACCACCGGCGACATCGTCGGCATCGGCGACTGGGTGCTCAACGAAGCCTGCCGCCAGATGCGCGAATGGCAGGACGCGGGGCTGAAGATCCCGCGCGTGGCGGTGAACGTGTCGTACCGGCAGTTCCTCGGCGAGGACCTGGCCAGCACCGTCGCCGCCGTGCTCGCCGAATACGGTTTGCCGGGGCACGCGCTGGAACTTGAGTTCACCGAACGCGTGCTGATCGAGGACGCGCCCGACACGCTGCGCACCTTCGCCGCACTGCGCCAGCTCGGGGTGATCCTCACCATCGACGATTTCGGCGAGGGTTACAGCGCGCTCAACTACCTGCGGCGGCTGCCGATCCACGGCCTCAAGCTCAGCCAGCTCTTCGTGCAGGGTGTGCCGGAGGTCCAGTCCGACGTGGCGATCTGCCAGGCCGTCACCGGCATCGCCCGCAGCCTCGGCCTTGCGCTGGTCGCCGAGGGCGTGGAGACGGAGCAGCATCGCGATTTCCTGCTGGAACTGGGCGTGCACGTGGGCCAGGGGTTCCTGTTCGCGCCCGGCATGACGCCGCAGGAGCTGCGGGAGCGGTATCCGGCGCCGGGGATGGCGTAACCAGTGCTCTCGTAGCCCGGGTAAGCGAAGCGCACCCGGCACCTGTCACGCCTGACCCGGGTGCGCTTCGCTTACCCGGGCTACGCGGCGGCGTGCAACTGGGCTCACCGGAAAACGTTAAAATCCCGCCTTTCCGCGTCCAGGACCCAAGCCCATGCAACTCCAATCCGTCCGCGCCATCGTCACCGGCGGTGTTTCCGGCCTTGGCCTCGCCGTCGCCCAGCAACTGGTCGCCAACGGCGGCAAGGTCGCGCTGTTCGACGTGAACGACGAAAAGGGCGCGGCCGCCGTCGCCGAACTGGGCGAGGCCAACGCCCGCTACTTCAAGACCGACGTCACCAGCGAAGCCGGCGTCGTCGAGAACGTGAAGGCCGCGCGCGAATTCCTCGGCGGCCTGAATGTCACCGTGAACTGCGCCGGCATCCTGGGCGCCGGCCGCGTGCTCGGCCGCGATGCCGCGATGCCGCTGTCGCAGTTCCAGTCCACCGTGATGGTCAACCTGGTCGGCAGCTTCAACGTCGCCAAGGCCGCCGCCGAACTGATGCAGCACAACGAGGCCGGCACCGACGGCGAGCGCGGCGTGATCGTCAACACCGCCTCCGTCGCCGCCTACGAAGGCCAGATCGGCCAGGCCGCGTACTCGGCCTCCAAGGGCGGCGTGGTCGCCATGACCCTGCCGATGGCGCGCGAGCTGTCCCGTTTCGGCATCCGCGTGATGACCATCGCGCCGGGCGTTTTCTGGACGCCGATGGTCGACGGCATGCCCGACTCGGTGCAGCAGTCGCTCGCCGCGTCCATCCCGTTCCCCTCGCGCCTGGGCCAGCCGAAGGAGTTCGCGGATCTGGTCGCGTACATCCTCGGCAACACCTACCTCAACGGCGAGACGATTCGCCTGGACGGCGCGACGCGTCTGGCGCCGAAGTAAGCCGGGAATCGGCAATGGGGATTTGGGAATCGAGAAAGCGACGCCCGTCACCCCGTACCCGCTTCTTCCAATTCCCTATTCCCCATTCTCCATTAACGTAAAAACGCCATGAAAGCCTACGACGTCAAAAAAGGTAACGTTGTCGAGTACAACAACGCGGTCTACCAGATCCGCGACATCGAACGCAGCTCGCCGCAGGGCCGCGGCGGCAACGTCAAGTTCCGTTTCACCATGTACTCGGTGCCCGGCGGCGCCAAGCTCGACGTGAGCGTGGGCGCCGAGGACGAGATGAAGGAAGTCGAGCTCAGCCGCCGCCAGGCGACGTTCTCGTACAAGGACGGCGAAGCGTTCGTCTTCCTCGACGACGAGGACTACACGCCGTACACGCTCGACGCCGACGTGGTGGGCGACCTGGCCGGCTACATCGTTCCCGACCTGACCGGCTGCTACGTGCAGATCATCGACGACGCGCCGGTGGCGCTGCAGCTGCCGCAGAGCGTGGCGATCGAAGTGATCGAGACGCCGCCGGAACTCAAGGGCGGCACCGCCACCAAGCGCCCGAAGCCGGCGAAGCTGTCCACCGGCATCGAGATCATGGTTCCCGAATACATCGGCAACGGCGAACGCGTGCTGGTGAACACCACGACGGGCGAATTCGCCGGTCGCGCGGACTGATCGTGATCGAAGCCTACCTGCGCGAACGCTTCGTGCCTGCACAGGCATTCGCGCAGGCATGCGGCATCGACGAGGCCGAACTGTCGCACCTGATCGAACGCGGGCTGGTTCCCCGGCCCGCGTACGAGACGGATGGCGAAGGCGGCATTCGCTCCTTCGTGTTCGGAACGCTGCCGGCACCGGGCGTTCCCGCCGGACGCTGGTTCAACCCGCATTCGACGGACTGGGTTGCGCGGGCACGCGAAGCGCTTGCCGCCCACGAGGGCGACGCGACCGCGGCAACGGCCACGCTCATGGCGCGTTTCAGGGACGCCTATCTGCGCGCCCTGCGCGATTCGCATGCGATCGACGGGCCGATTCCCGGCTTCGCCGACCGCGATAACGGATTCGACGACGACGCCTTCGACGCGGGCTTCGCCGACATCTGGCGGCACCTGCTCGAAGGAACGTACGGGCTGTGCGTCGCCCAGCCGCGCGACGAAGCGCATATCGTCGCGAAGGAAGCGGCGCAGGCGCGGCTCACGCAGCTCACGGGCAACGGAACGCGGCGCGAATTCGATGCGGATGCGAAGCGCGGCGTGCGCGCGCTGATCGCACGCTACCAGACGCTTTCGATGCCGTTCTCGCCGGCCGAATATGCGCGCAGCAGCCGCAAGCGGCTCGTCGAGGACATGCTTCCGTACATGGCGGACTGATCGCAGTTCGCCGCGCCTCAGGGCAGGCGCAACCCGCCCTGTTCCGCGTGCAGCGCGCGCAACCGTTTCCCGAGCAGGTCCGAATTGGCGACGATGCCGTCCAGCCGCTCGCGCTGCTGCGGTCCCATCCATTCGCGCGCACCCTGTTCCAGTTCCGCGCGAGTCGTCGACAGTTCCGACTGCAAGGTCGCGCTGCGCGCCTGCAACGCCGCGCGCTCGTCCGCCTGCGGAATCCCGTAGCCGCCGTCGACCAGACGCGAGGGCTGGCCGAGGTAGGCGCTTTCCTTCAACAGGCGACGCACGACATCCGGCGCGTCGCCCTCGTCGCGACTGGACGCCAGATAGCGCCGCTTCAGTGCATCGCGCACCTGCGCCAACGCGCGTCGCTGTGCCGCCTGCTCCAGCAGCAGCAGCGCCGCGCTCGTGCGCAGGTCGGCGCGCTCGATCCATGGCCGGCGTTGCGCGGGCGACAGGTCCATCCACTGCGTCACGGTTCGATACGGCAACGACAACGAGGCCTTCGCCGTCGCGTAGAGCTGGTCGAAGTACGCGCCCTGCGATTCGAACCGATACCCCAACCGCAGGGCTTCGTCGCCATCGTCGAGCACCGACGCATCGGCCACGCCCGCGTTCTCCAGACGGCGCAGCAGTCCGGTCGGCGTGATGCTGCCGATGCCCTGCCCCGCCAGCCGCGGCACGCTGTCGTGCAGCAGCTTCCAGGTTTCGGCGGCGCAGTTGTTGCCGAGGAAGTAATAGCGGCCGTCGTAACTCCAGTGCAGCTGCGCGGTCCGTTCGAGCACGGCGGCGATCTCGTCGTGCGAAAGGCGCAGCGGCACCGAGCGCAGGCCTCGAAGTTCGACCTTGGTGTACTCGTCGATCACCTGCTCCATCGGCAGCACGAACAGGCGCGACGGATAGCGCCCCGACAGGCCGCTCCAGCTGGAGATCTGCACGTCGTCGACGAACGCGCGGAACGAGAGCACGCGGTGGTGCGCCAGATCGAGACGGCAATCCGGCCCCGGCGTGCGGCCCGGCGCGCACACCACGAGGCGCAACATGCTGTGGCCCCAACGGCTCATCGGCTGCGCGTTGCCTTCGGCGAGCAGGTAGTCGATCGCGTAGACCCGCGCGGGGTCGATCGAACGCAGCGCGCCGCCGTCGCCTTCGCCGGCATCGACGTAGACCAGGTCGTTCGCACACGGCGCGGCGCCTGCGGTCGCGCCGAGGCGTTCCTCGAGATAGCGATGCAGCGCCGGCCGGCGGCAGGCGTATTGCGGATCGAGCAGGTAATGCTCGACGTTGACGGCGAAGTATTCGGACGGACGCGTCAGCTCGTAGTCGTCCGGACTGCGGTCGACGAAACGGTTCTCGCGCATGCGTCCGGCCACGCGCGTGTTGAAGCGCGTTGCGCGCACCTGCCAGCCGGCGAGGTCGAGGAAACGCGGATCGCGCGAAATGCCTTCGCCGCGATCGTGGTAGTGCGCAAGTTCGTGCAGCACCGTCGCGAGCGCGGCGCGGTGCGCGGCGTCGCCGCCTTCGACCAGCGGCGCGAGCAGATCGCGATTGAGCAGGAGTTCCGAGCGCCCGGCGTGGCCGTGAACGTCGGCGGCAAGCGGCGACCAGCGAACGGCGATGTCGCGTTCGGCCAGCGCGGCCATGCGGGGAGGCAGATGCGATTGCGCGTCGTCGAGCAGTCGCTGCGTGGCGATGCGTTCGTCCGGCGAAAGCCCGGCGGGATCGAACGTGATCGCGGCGACGGCGCTGGTACTCCAGACGCACGCCGCCAGGACCAGCCATGCGAGGCCGCCGCGAATGCGTCCGCGGCGGCCGTTCACGTCACTCACTGCGCGAGGATGGCCTGCGCCAGTTCGAGGTCGCTGGCTTCGCGCGCCTGCGGGACCTGCTCGCGCAGGTGGCGCAGCGCGGCTTCCAACTGCGCGCCACGGATCGCGCCGTTGCTGGCCACGAAGCTGGCGGCGTCTTCGCGCGCAGCCTGCACGACCTTGTCGTCCTTGCCGGAGCTGGAATCGGAGCTCGCGCCGCTGGACGCCGAGCTGCCACCGGCGGACGAGCCGGCCGAGGTGCCGGCGAAACTGGAGGCAAAGGCAACCGGCGCGGCGGCCATGAGGGCAAGGGCAAGCAGGACAGCGGAACGCTTCATCAGGATTTCCCGGTTCGTTGGAGGGCCGCATCGCGGCCGGCCCGCGAAGGGTACCGGGTTATGGACGGAAAATCGGTGCGCGGGGTAGCGCATCCGCCGCGCGTTCACTTGCCGATTGGGCGTGCGTCGCCTTTGCAACCTCGCCGTAGCCAGGGTAAGCGAAGCGCACCCGGGACCTGCCACGCCCAACCCGGGTGCACTTCGCTACCCGGGCACGGAAAGACGGCGAGGTTACGCGTCGAAGACCTTCCCCGGATTCAAGAGCCCCTTCGGATCCAGCACCCGCTTGATCCCGCGCATCAGCTCGATCTCCGCCGCCGACCGCGTGCCTGACAGGTAAGGCTTCTTGACCAGCCCGATCCCGTGCTCGGCCGAAATGCTGCCGCCGTGTCGCGCCAGCGCTTCGGACAACAGTTGCGTGACGTGCTCGCACTGCTCCACGAACTCCGCGTACTCCGCACCTTCAGGCTTGAGCACGTTGATGTGCAGGTTCCCGTCGCCGATATGGCCGAACCACACCACGTCGAACTGCGGGTATTCGCCGGCCAGCAGCGCCTGGGTTTCCGCCAGGAACGCCGGCATCGCCGAGATGCGCACCGATACGTCGTTCTTGTACGGCTTGTACTTCGCGAGACTCTCGGTGATGCCCTCTCGCAGCCGCCACAACTGCGCGGCCTGCGCATCGCTCTGGCTGATGACGCCGTCGCTGACGAGCCCGTGCTCCAGGCAGTATTCGAACGCCGCCATGGCCGCGGCTTCACGCGCCTCGTCGCCCACCGCGAACTCGGTGACGACGTAGTACGGATGCACTTCGTCGAACGGCTTCTGCGCACCGTGCGCGAGGACGTGGTGCAGCGCGCGGTCGGTGAAGAATTCGAACGCCTCCAGCGTGAGGCGCTCGCGGAACGCGGCGAACACCTGCATCAGCGTTTCGAACGAGGGCAGCGCCAGCAGCATCACGTTGGTCGGCGGCGGCGGGTCGGTCAGGCGCAGCGTCGCTTCAACCACGATGCCGAGGGTGCCTTCCGAACCGATCATCAGCTGGCGCAGGTCGTAGCCGCTGGAATTCTTGATGAGCGCGCGGTTGAGTTCGAGCACCTCGCCCGTGCCGGTCACCACCTTCAACCCGGCGATCCACTCGCGCGTGTTGCCGTAGCGGATCACGCGGATGCCACCGGCGTTGGTCGCGATGTTGCCGCCGATCGAACACGAGCCGCGGGCGGCGAAATCGACCGGATACACCAGCCCGTGCTCGCGCGCCGCGTTGTGCACCGCTTCCAGCGCGATGCCGGCCTGCACGGTGAGCGTGCGATCCACGCGGTCGAACTCGAGCACCCGGTTCATGCGCTCCAGGCTCAGCACCAGTTCGCCATTGGCGGCGACCGCGCCGCCCGACAGCCCGGTGCGCCCGCCCGATGGCACGACCGCGACGCCCTCCTCCGCCGCCCAGCGCACGATCGCGGCGACCTCATCCACCGACGACGGCAGCGCGATGGCCAGCGGCGCGGGCGTCCAGCGACGCGTCCAGTCGCGGCCGTAGTGCTCGGCGTCGGCCGGATCGGTGGTCAGGCGCAGGGCCGGAAGCCGCTCGCGCAGACGTTCCAGGCGCGGCTCTGACGAGTGCTGATCGGAGGAGTGCGGATCGGTCATGGAGGACAGGTCTGGGCAGGCGGCCGGAGCGAGGTCCCAGCCTGCCATTGGCCGTCCGCCGGCGCCAGTGATGCAGCGCAGCAACCGGGGCGGATTTCTGACATAGTCCAAAGCCCACCCACACCCGATACCGTCGTGAGCCTGACGACCTCGTTCCCGAAGTCCGACATCCGCGTCCTGCTGCTGGAAGGCGTCGCGCCGACCGCAGTCGAAAGCTTCCGCAACGCCGGCTATTCGAACATCCAGCTCTACGACAAATCGTTGCCGGATGACGTGCTGCGCCAGGAAATCGCGCAGGCGCACATCGTCGGCATCCGTTCGCGCACGCAGCTGACCGAAGAGGTCCTGTCGCACGCGCGCCGGCTGATGGCGATCGGCGCGTTCTGCATCGGCACCAACCAGATCGACCTGGATGCGGCGGAACTGGCCGGCATCCCGGTGTTCAACGCGCCCTACTCCAATACGCGCTCGGTCGCCGAGCTGGTGGTGGCCGAGGCGATCATGCTGATGCGCGGCATCCCGCAGAAGAGCGCGCAGTGCCATCGCGGCGGGTGGTCCAAGTCGGCCGCCGGCAGCCATGAGGTGCGCGGCAAGACGCTGGGCATCGTCGGTTACGGCCATATCGGCACGCAGGTCGGCGTGATCGCCGAAGCGCTCGGCATGCAGGTGATCTTCCACGACATCGAAACCAAGCTCGCGCTGGGCAACGCGCGCATGGCGCTGGGGCTGGACGACCTGCTCGAACGCAGCGACATCGTCACGCTGCACGTGCCGGAAACGACGGCCACGCAGGGCATGTTCGGCGCGGCGCAGGTGGCGAAGATGAAACCGGGCGCGCACCTGATCAACGCCTCGCGCGGCACGGTGGTGGACATCGATGCGCTGGCCGGCGCGCTGGCCTCCGGCGCGGTGGGCGGTGCGGCGGTGGACGTGTTCCCGGTCGAACCGCAGGGCAACGCCGATCCGTTCGTCTCGCCGCTGATCGGCCTGGACAACGTGATCCTGACGCCGCACATCGGCGGCAGCACGCTGGAAGCGCAGGAGAACATCGGCCTTGAAGTGGCGGCCAAGCTGATCCGCTACAGCGACAACGGATCGACCCTGTCGGCGGTGAACTTCCCCGAAGTGACGCTGCCCGAGCACACCGGCAGCACGCGCCTGCTGCACATCCACCGCAACGTGCCGGGCGTGCTGTCACAGGTGAACGATGTGTTCTCGCGACTGGGCGTGAACATCGACGGCCAGTTCCTGCGCACGCATCCGAAGGTGGGCTACGTCGTCATCGACGTCACCGCCACGCAGGAACAGGCGGCGCAGGTGCGCGAGGAGTTGGCGCGCATTCCGGGGACGCTGCGGACGCGGGTTCTTTATTGAGTCGCATGCTTCTTGAGCCCCTCTTCCACCGGGAGAGGGGTTGGGGGTGAGAAGGCGCTGCTTGCGAACCACTGGTTCGCGCGTCTTCGAACGCCCGAAGGCTAGCGAGAACATCGCAACGCTGCGATTCCGCTCGCACTACCTCGGCGGCCAAGAACCGAAGCGAAAGCGCCTACGCCCGCCCCTTCCATTTGCTTGCCATCCGCCGCATCGATTCGTCGCTGCCCGGATCGGCCAGCACCTCGTCGATCGAACGCCACGCCAGGTCGTGCGATTCCTCGCTGACGACGTAATCCTCGCTGCCTTCGGCATGCACGACGTAACGCACGTCCCAATGCCAGTGGCCCGGCACGTCGCGGCGTTCGGGAATCCAGTGGCGATCCAGGTCGAAGATCTCCGGTTCCACGCGCAGGTCCGTCAGGCCCGACTCCTCTTCCGCCTCGCGTAGCGCGACGTTCGAAAGGGCCCGGTCGCCATCGGCGTGGCCGCCCAGCTGCAACCATCGTTCGAGCTTGCGGTGATGCGTGAGCAGCACGCGCGTGCCGCTGCGATCGACCAGCCACGACGACGCGGTGAAATGGCCTTCCAGGTGGATGCGCTCGAACACCGTCGGCGCCTCGTCGAGGAAGGCCGCGAACGAGCGCGCGATTTCCGCTTCCCCGGGCCAGCGCTGCGCATAACGGTCGAATGCGTCGTGCAGCGAACCGCCCTGCGACGAAGTGACGGACGTATTCAAGGGCGGAACCTGCAGTTTGTGGGCGCGACAGTGTACGCCGGTGTCAATCCAGACCTTCGTGGAGGGCTCCACATTCCGGTTGCAACCATACGCAATCGACGGGTAGGTCTTTTCGGAATCGTCCGATGCCAGTTCGCGTCGAGCCTCGGCAACTTCTGTGGGGACCCACCAGCAAGGAGGCTCGATGCCACCCCTTCGCCCCACCTCGAAACGCTTCTCTCCGATCCACGCGTTCCCGGCCTGCGTCGGGCTGCTCGGCGCATTCGCGATGTCGCTGGCACACGCCGACACCGGCGCGTCGGCCGAGCCGGACATCCGCTTCACCGGCGCGCTCGTCACCGGCAGCCCGCCGCTGCCGAAGGACATGTTCAACATCGAGCCGTACCTCATCGATACGCAGGTCCGCGGCCAGTACGACGAACACGGCAACCGCCACGACGTCGACGGCGTCCCCGACAGCTGGACGCTGGCCGTGCCGATGGCCTACGGCCTCACCGACCGCCTGACCGTCGGCGCCACGTTGACGGCGGGCTACGCCTCCGAACAGACCGGCGGCCGCAAGTGGGAAATGGGCGACACCGGAGTCTCGGCGCAGTACCTGCTCGCGACCGGCGAAAAGCACAACTCGGCGCTCGCGGCGTCGATCAAGCAGAATTTCACCACCGGCCGTTACGACGAGCTCGACCGCCACAACCTCGCCGAGGCCACCGGTAGCGGCGCGCCGACCACGCAGCTCGTCCTCGCCGGCCAGATGTACCTGCTTGAGGGCCGCAACCTGCGCGCGCGATTCAACGTCGGCTGGCGCCTTCCCGGGGCGGACGCCTCGCTCGACGGCGAGAGCGTCTATGGCACGCCGGCGGGCTTTCGCGGCCGCGCCGACCTGCACGCCGCTTCGCAGGCGTCGGTGTCGTTCGAGTACAGCTTCAATCCGCAGTGGGTCGCCGCGGCGGACCTCGTCTACGAACA
>Ga0102591_1004341_pt1 | contig 11183 bp, 14 predicted proteins | sample AraplaCol_mCL_r2_2_FD_76860 | JGI IMG/M metagenome (GOLD analysis project Ga0102591, IMG submission 76860) | Arabidopsis root microbial communities from North Carolina, USA - plate scrape MF_Col_mCL_r2 (SPADES assembly) (version 2) | ecosystem: Host-associated > Plants > Roots > Endosphere... | reverse complement strand
GTGAGGCAGCCCCCTATACTACGAAGGTGTTTGCAACGCGCTTCGAGCGGTAGACGTAAGCCGCCCAAATGCTCCACGCGAAAAGGTAGCCGCCGGTTTGCGGGAGTGCTTCGTCAAGAAAGGCCGACATTCCATTCGGAATTACGGCGTTGAACCAAACCGCGAAAATCAGCGTCTGCGCGACCGCAAGCACCGCTAGCCCATAGAAGAGCTTCGGGAAGTAACGCTTGTGACCAATGAGAGCCGCTGCAAGTCCAACCGCGTAGACGATATTAAAGCCGTCGGATGCAATCATGGCGGACAAAAGGACTTTTACGCTTGGAACCGCTCTATCAATGACCGGAAGAAGGTCTTCGATATCCTTGGTAAAGCTCATCAGCATTTTGACCGGCGAAAGCACGGTTCCTAATGCCAAAAGCGCCAACCAACCTCCGACGCCACGAAGCTCTTTCTTGGTCGCCACGACTTCCGACGCCTGGATAACTGCACTTTCGGACATGCCTTGAAAACCCCCAAGCAAGAACGCCCAATCGCGCCCTTACGCTGAAGGTTAGATGTCATGTTTAACTGTTGAACGCTTGCGATAGACGGACGTTTGTTTGTTCTAACCTGCCAAGAGGTCCTGATTATCGATTAGTTGACCGTACCGGCAGCGCGGCGCTTCTCTTGTTGTCGGCATTTCGGCGAGGTTTGAGACCCGGTAAAGATCTGCGCAGGAGCGCGTAGCAACTAATCGTAGTTGAGGAATTCCCGCTTCCACCACGGAGCGGCGGAAAATTTATCAAGCCGCCCTTGCCACTCGGCCACGCGTTGCTGCGCCTCTTCAACCTCCCAAGGTTCGTATGGCTCAAGGCGCGCGATTTCGTACTCGATGGATTCGGCCTTCAGGTTGCGGACGAAGAAGTCCAGCAAACCCTTGCATTGCGCTTAAGGACGCGTGGGGTTGTCGTTCCGCTCCCTGTAAAGCGCGTCCATCCTACGGCGATGTTCGGCGGCTCTTTGGGCGTACGCTCGCTCTCTGGCGGCCTTCATGTCGTCGTCGTCGTGCATTGGGGGAGCGGCAACCTACAAAAAGGGGAGTGGCGGTGAAGGTGCGATTCGAACCCACGGTACCCTTCCAGGTACGGCGTTTTTCGAGACCGGTTCCTGAGACCCCTCGGACACTCTTACATCTGATTGAAAAGGTGTGATTTTCAGCTTTGTTCGAAACACTTGAAATCGGCCTTTGTTCTATTCCAATGACGGGTCTAGCAACATCGGAACGAAGTCTGAAGATCAGCTGGTGGCCAACTCGGCAAGCGTTGCAGATCTTCGGCCTAGTTGAATATCAGGCGTTTACCTGGGTTAGACGCACAGCACCGGCGCGAAGGTAATTCGACGTGATCAGTGCTAAAAGCGTAGATACTTCCGTCGATTATAGTGCGTGGCGCATTTCGCGAGCCCGCCGGACTTCTGGTGAACTTTTTCCAATCCAGCGGCTTGCCGACGGTGGACAGGCAAATGCCCACTTGAATTTCGGCGCGTTCCTGTGGGCGACCCCGCAGAGTAGTCAACTCAAGATGCCCAGTCTACAAGAACAGTCCCGATGTCAGACTTGTGGCAGCTCAGCGCAAATACTTGGCTGAGTATCGCATACCGAGTGCCTCCCGATTTTGTATAACCGCCGAGAACAAACAGACCCAAGCGGAAAAAGTGCCACCACCGCGGGGGTTCTCTAAGTTCAGTTCGTGTTCGGCCTAGCGAGGGTGCCCGTTCTGGAGTCACTGCGAAAGCCATCAGACTGGGCTACGGCGAAAATGACAAAATCAACGAAATACGGCTAAACCGCCGGGGGTATTGCAAACATGAAATCTCTCTTTGCCTTTCGCGGCCGGATCGACCGTGGAACGTTCTTTCTTGGTCAACTCGCCCTTTGTGCGACGGTCATTGTCATAATCGGCGTAGCCGTGCTGCTGTCGCAATTGCTGACGAAACCGCCGGAGGCCGTCGTCGCCATCGTGTCCGTCATCATCGCGCTGCCGATCTTCCTTTGGAGCGTTTCTCTGACAGTGCGCCGCCTGCATGACATGGGCCTCAGCGGCTGGTGGTATTGGGCCCACATCCCGTTTTCGATGGCGGCGCGCGCCCTCGCCGGTAACGAATTCATCATCCTCCTCGTCGCCTTCGCCCCGGAACTGATCCTCCTGTTTACGCCAGGCACTCACGGCAAGAACCGCTTTGATTTTGATGGAGGGTCACTCATCGGCGACCGGCCTATCTACTGAAGGTCGAAACACTGCTGTGTTGCACCGCCTTGATCACCTCTTGTCGCCGGCCCTTTATGCAGCCAAGGCCAGCTCATGGGTAAGGTCGACCATTTGCTACGCTCCGTGCTTGGATAGCATTCTACCATCTGTTAACGGGCGCCGCACAGGTCGGGACGCGAGCCGACACAGTGTGCGTCGCGCGGCGGTATCCATCGAGCGAGGCGCGCCACACTGAATTTTGGCAATCTCGCTACGCTCTAGTTCATGGTTCTGACGACGATCTTCACCAGAACACCATCCTTCACCACTGCCTCTCCCGCTCGACCCGCGAGATGTTCCCAAGCGTCTGCGCCGTTTGTGAAAGACCAAGATCCATTTATCGTTGGTCCACCGATATCTTCGCTGTTTGGCCTGCTCAATTTGATGGGGGAGCCGATCTCCGAGATCACGGTCAGCGACACAGGAATGCGCTCACCCGTGTCAGTTTCGGCCGCGTCAACTGTGTAACCAAGCCGATCCATCATCCGGCGTAGCAATAGAGCGTCGTCGTACGGGAGGTCATCACCGATCCTCTCATACTCCGCAAAAGAGAGGGTGCGAGGGCCATGGTTCCTTGCCTGGTGAATCCGCAGACGTCCAGCCTCGGAAAGCACGGGGACGTAGGGCATCATGCGTCTAGAGTTCGTGTCTCTGGTCGACCTGTGAGCCGAAGGAACGAGGACCGGCCAAAAAGCAACTACGCTAGTTGCCATGATGAAAAAGAATGCCCACTGCTTCCACACTGGGTGCCCAACTATCGTCATTCTTTCGCGCTCCAGAGAAGTCGCGGCTGGACCGATAAAGACGAGCAATATGCCGACAGCCAGATACGCGATTACGATCATCATCCAGCTCATATAAAAACCTCTGACCTTTCACTTTTCGCCCATTGCGACGTTGCCGGTTACTCAAATTCTTCAGATGACCACTTACGGTCCAGATCAAATCCCTTCTCGCGCAGCATCTGTTCGATTTCTCGATTGCGCGCGAAATGTTCGATTTTCATTCTTTCCGCTTCAACCGGGTCATTGCTTGTCGGCATGAGATTGGAGGCTGCCGGAAGGTATCCCTCGCGCCCATCCTCGTGAATTCTGACGTGACGTTCACCAGACATGCGATGCAACGCGTAATAGTCCAGGTATTCGGATGCCCCGTCGGAGCCGAAGCTGTACCAGATGGACCAGCCTTCCGAGTAAATGTGACCCGGTTTCCGTGCCGCAAGTACTGGCATTGGCAGGCGAATTCCCCAAAACATGAAAGTGTCTGCGAACTTTTGGGCCGCATGAGAAATCGACCGGGGATCTGGACCAAGAGAACGATAGTGCTGGCGCAGCCAGTTTTCGGCATGGCCGAGCTTAGCTTTATCCGGCGTACGTCGATTGGGCTCTGCCCTGGCTTGTTCGGAAAACAGGACGCACGCGCCGTACTCACCGGCCGGAATGTCCCACCATCCCTTTCGATGGACAAGAACAAAACGCCTACCTGCCTTAGCTTCAGGCAAGACTTCTTCCTTCAGCCAACTACGATGCGCTGCCAGCGACCGAAGCTCACCTGCGACCTTTTGGTTTTCCTTCTCACTTGATAATTTCGGAGATCTGTAAGGCACAGCGTTGACTAGCACGGCGCTGCCTTCCGCAATCCACGGCCCCAATGGTCCGCCAAGGTAATAAGGGGAAAGATACCGAGGAAGACCGACCCGCTCTCCTCGAAGATAGTCGCGATGCTCGCGAATAGCATTTTCGTCGGGGAACTCGTTTTGCGTCTTGCCGTCGTTGTAGCCACCGTTGGACATCAGCACCACGATCGGAGCATGGTCCACATCACCGATGAATGCAGGGGGCGGGAAATCGAGATTGAAGCTGTGACCTGGATGGCGATCAAATATTGGCTGATCGTCTGGATGAACGGTTTCATTCAGCCCTGTCCAAAACCTCCTGATCGACGACAAAGATCTGTGATCCATCCTGTGTCTCCGGGGTGTCCTTAACTTATAACCGGGCCGCCACTCGGCACGGAAACCACTTCCCAATTGCAACTACGAAGTAAAATAGCACAAGCTAGCATGGATTTACCCCGTAAGCCGCACAGGTGCTGGAACCTAAATCTGGCGTGTCTACCCGTTTAGGCTCTCACCACTCAGGCACAAGTTATTTTGACCGACCCGGTTTTAGTCGTCGAATCCTACCGCGCTTTGTAGGGCCATAGATAGGGCCTCAGCCAAACCATCACCCCTCAAAGAAATACGAAATCAGTAACGATATCAATATGGTGCGAGCGACGGGGATCGAACCCGTATGACCGAAGTCGAGGGATTTTAAGGCCTCTGACTGGAGCTGGCGTGACTAGCAAGACCTCCTGCGCCATCGAGGCAGCGCACAGTGTACTCCTCTTTGCGACAATTTACTCTTCTGCCGGGTTGGTCGTCTGTAGATTCGCGCTCTGAATCCAGCGGGTTCGATCGCTCCTGCGCTCGTGCAAAGCGAGAAAGAGGTCGCGTCCGCTGCAAAGTAGTGCGAGTGAATTGCTGACAAAGGAGGGCGAAACACGCAGCCAAGCGACCCAAGACAACTCCCCGCGAACCTTATCTATAAGACCCAGTCCTTTGGGCGGTTTGTACATTGGGATCTGTCTACCGCGATATGTACGGTATTCAGGAACACCATGTTCATCGCGCGCTTGGGCATCCTTAAGCGTCGATTGGATGTCTTTTGAACCCGTATTACTTGCCAGAAACGTGATCTCGAAGCTGGCGCCGCTTCTTTCTTCGGGATAGGTGATGGTTCCGGAGATCACTAACTGCGTCACGAACTCGAACAGCGGGTCGTCGTCGTCCAAGTTCCATGCGAACTGCGGCGCGAAAACATTGTGATTGATTGTGGCGCCAATTTTCGCCTCGTAACCGTCGACACGGATGGCGAGATGGGCGTGTTCGTCATCGGGTACCTTCTGACGTTTCTTCTTCTTAGGCATCAAAACCAGCCGTCCCGCTTTTGATGCGGTTTGACCAAAGGATACAGTCGAGAAGCTATGAGGCATTATCGGCGAAGGTGGCGGGTAGACGATCACTCCGTCGCGTAAGCTGTTCGCTTCCAGTGCCCCCGGCGTGCCCCCAGGTATCTGGTGATTAGCCGGCAATTGTTTTTTTGATGTAACGCTATGATATTACGTGATAAACTTGGTACGCCCTAGGGGAATCGAACCCCTCTTTACAGAATGAGAATCTGTTGTCCTAACCGATAGACGAAGGGCGCATCTGACAAGAAAATAGGAACGGCATGGCTGTTCGGCAAGACGTTCAGCTTGCTGGAAAAGAGAACCGGCGCGCGCTTCGGCGTGCTGACAGCTTAGCCGGCTGAAAGTATGTCTCGTGCAACGTCGCTCATATCGTTGTTGAGCTGGTGATCCCTGCGGTCGAGTGTGCGGACGACGGCGTGCGGAATCGCCTTCGCACAGAGATGAACATGGGCAGTGGGTACCACGTCGTCGGCGGCGCCATGATAGAGATAGATGGGAAGGCCGGGCGGGAGACCCTCTGAGACGTCCTTGCAGTCGCCGATGCCGTCGCTCGGCCATCCGCCTTCGCCGATGAAGGGCGCAGCGATGACGAATAGCCCTCCGAACCTCGGTTTCGGCTGCTGTTCGGCAAGCACATGGATCAAAATGGTGCCGCCGACCGAGTGAGCGACGAGAATTGCCCCGTCGTCCAGCGAAGCGAGTTCTCTCGTTAACGCAGGCTCCCACGCTGCGTAGCTTGGATCGTCCTCATTGGGCATTCGGGGATAGCGGACGGTATAGCTTTCGCCGAGTTCGCGCTCGAGGCTGGTCACGAGCTTGCTGTCCCAGCAATCGTAGACGCCTTCGCCGGCTCCTTGTACGAAGAGGACCTGCCTAGCCATCCGGCAACTCTATTCGGCGGGGCAGGCCGAAGCAAGGCTGGTCCATACTCAGCATGAGTAGCGATACCAACGCGTCGTCGAATCCAGGCTGAAATTCAAAGAAACCGACACGCCCCACGGAAAATCGTCGTTCTCGTCTGCATAGCATTGTGCACCTCGGCATCAGGCGACTGACCATCCGCCGTCTACGAGCAGGTTCGCGCCGGTGACTAGGCTCGCAGCTGGTGACGCAAGGAAGACGACGGCACCCACCACATCATCGGTTTCACCGATCCGGCCGAGCGGAATGTGAGCAAGCGTCGCTTTGTAATTGTCGGCGTCGGATAGAAAAGGTGCCGTACCATCCGTGTGGATGAACGTCGGCGATACGGTATTCACGGTGACATTATAGCGTGCCCATTCGGCTGCAAGACAGCGCGTGAGGTGATTGATTGCCGCCTTGCTCATGCAATAGATTGCCTCGCCGCGCAGTGCCACGGTGCCGGCCTGTGAGCTGATGTTGATGATCCGGCCGCTGTTGCGCTTGATCATCTGACGGCCCACCGCCTGCGTCATCAGAAACGTGCCCTTGATGTTGACATCAAGTATTTCGTCAAGGTCCTTCTCCTCAACGAGTTCTGCAAGATTGCCCGGAGCCACGCCGACGTTGTTGACGAGTACGTCGATCCGACCGAACGTCGCAAGCGCCGCGTCGACGGCTTGCGCGATGTGGGTCTTGTTGGGAATGTCCAGTTCGACAGCGAGGACTTTTCGTCCCATGCCCTCGAGTTCGGCGACCAGGCCCGCCGACGCCGCGACATCGCGGACCCCCAAGACAATATCGGAGCCGGCTGCAGCGCAGGCAAGTGCGCAAGCCCGGCCAATGCCACGGCTCGCTCCCGTCACGAAAGTCACCTTGTCTGCAAGGCTGAAGTCCGGCGCGTTCTTCTGCATCTTCATCCCTCCCTCGATGAAGCTCATTTATGGCAGCGTCGACGCTCGGATGCCAGATGTTCTGCGCATGCTGAGGAGGGGCGCAGGACGACCGACTGGAGGAAGCAGGTGTGTTAGAGGAGCGCATGAGATGAAGCCGCTGACTGTCCCCGCCGGGTTTACCGAAGCCATGGCGCTGATCATGCGCGAGGAGCGAGCCAGTATCGATCGCCAGATAAGCGAGGTGCGCGATGAACTTGCCGCCAATCTGGTCGCCAACCGCGATTTTGTCATGGGCGAATTGGCGCGCCTGGTCGCTGCCGAGGTTGCCAAGCAGACGCGGCTGGCGCTACCCCGGAAGCGGTCGAAACTGACGGCGGTGGTTTGAATGGAATATTCGTTCCAAGATTCTTCTCCGCCTTGGACGAGCTATGCGCCCCCATGCGGGCCAAGGTTGACTCGGATTTGGAAGCGGAACGGGCGCGCCTCTATGCCGATATCGAGAGGATCAACGCCGAGGCGCGGGCCAAGGCCGGGGAAGCAGCGGCAAAGTTTCTAGAGCGGCGGGTAGCGACGGCCGATCCGCCGGCCGGCGTTGTTCGCATGATTGAATCTTAACGGCGGGGCGGTGACGTTCCGGAGCCCGACAATGGGCTTCGCCTACGACCGCTTTCAGGCTCAAAGCGGTCAATACAGGAAGTGCGGGATGTTCCTCGATATCGTTAAGATGCAATTGTGCAGCACGTCCAACGGTTAGGCTCCATTCCATAGCCTCATGATTTGGTCGATTGACCGGTCCAAACTGTCGCGGTTAACGCCGTCTCGTGCCGCAGTCGATATACCGACGAGGAAGGTGCCGAACACTTCGCTTAGGCCTTCGATATCAGTCCTGTCAGGCAGGTCTCCGATTGCAACTGCTCGCCGGACCTGGCTCCGGATTGCCTCATTGTTCTTTCTGCGGATGCTTTTCAGCAATTCGACGACCTGATCTCCCGTAACGCCGCAGTTGCTCGCTCCTGACACGATGAGGCAACCGGGCGGATGTGAAGGGTTGGTCTGCATCCTTGCCGACTGGCGTAGACACTCCTCGATAGCGGAGCGTGGCGAGATTTCCTCATCGAACAGAACATCGGTCACACGTCCTTCGGTAGACCGGTATAGTTCGACCACTTCCTCGAAAAGCTGCTCCTTTGATCCGAAGGCTGCGTAAAAGCTTGTCGGGGAAATCCCCCCCATGACCTCCTTGAGCTGGTTGAGCGACGTCGGCTCATAGCCCTGCTTCCAGAAAAGCGTGAGCGCTGCATCCAACGCCGCCTGCCTGTCGAATTCGCGTGGTCGTCCAGTTCGTGCCATCTCTCGATCTCCTATTTATGAAATAGTCGATACATAAGTCGTTGACAAGTGGATTGATGATCCGTACTTCCGTACCAACCGATACACAATTAGGTAGGAAAGATCATGCACCACGACTTGGGGCGTCCGGGAGAGGCCCCCGACCATCACAAACCATTGCCGGTAGCCGCTCTGTTGGCATTGGCGATGACCGGCTTCATCTGCATCGCTACGGAAACGCTTCCCGCCGGCCTGTTGCCCCAGATGGCGGAAGGTCTCGGCGTCTCGCAGTCGCTCGCCGGGCAATCAGTTGCCGCCTACGCCATCGGTTCGCTTGTGGCCGCAATACCGCTGACCATTCTCACCCAAACATGGTCTCGCCGAAACGTGCTGTTGCTGACGGTTCTCGGGTTTCTGGCGTTCAACACGCTGACGGCAGTCTCGGAAAATTACTGGTTGACGCTTGCCGCCCGTTTTCTCGTAGGTGCGGCCGCGGGTCTGGCATGGAGCCTTCTGGCGGGTTACGCGCGTCGCATGGTCGAGCCGCATCAGCAGGGCCGCGCCATGGCGCTTGCCATGGTCGGGACGCCGATTGCGCTTTCGATCGGCGTGCCGCTTGGCACATGGCTCGGTACGGCCATCGGCTGGCGTATGGCGTTCGGCGTCATGTCTGCCATGACGCTCCTGCTGATCGTCTGGATTCTCGTAGCCGTTCCCAACTATCTCGGTCAGAAGGGTGACAGCAAGGTCAGTCTCGGCCGGGTCGCCGCGATGCCGGGCGTTCGAGCGGTATTGTCCGTGGTCCTGTTTTGGATGCTCGCCCACAACATCCTCTACACCTACATTGCCCCCTTCGCTTCGCGAGCCGGCATGTCCGAGCGCGTCGATCTCGTTCTTCTCACTTTCGGCGTGGCGGCTCTGGTCGGCATCTGGATCACCGGACGCGTGATCGATAGCGCGCTGCGCGCATCCGTGCTGATCGCCTTGGCTGCGTTCAGCCTAACCGCCTTGGTCCTTACCATTTTCGGCACGAACCCCGTTGTTCTGCTTCTCGCAACGGCTGTCTGGGGCGTCACTTTCGGAGGCGCCGCCACGCAACTCCAGACCGCCTTGGCTGATACCGCTGGCGAGGGTGCGGACATCGCTCTCTCTATGAACGTCGTCGTCTGGAATTCCGCCATAGCAGGCGGCAGCATCCTTGGCGGTGTTCTTCTGGACAAGGGCGGAGCGGTAACCTTCCCACCCGCAGTTCTCGTCCTGGCAATTGTCGCATTCGGCATCGCCTGGGCCGCGCGAAACGCCGGCTTCCCGTCAGGTCGCCGGCGTCACTGAAATCATCAACCAAAGGAAAATTACGATGATGAAACCACTGCTTTCAGCGGTAGCCCTGACGGCTGCCCTCGTAGTCGCACCGGCCTACGCCGAGACAAAGACGGAATTCCCTGTCCCGGCAGGTTTCGAGAGCAACTATTCCGAAATCGACTCGGTAAAACTCCACTATGTGAAGGGTGGCTCGGGGCCACTTGCGTTCCTCGTGCACGGCTTTGGCCAAAGCTGGTACGAGTGGCATCGGCTCATGCCTGAACTTGCAAAGACGCATACGGTGGTTGCCGTCGACCTGCCAGGCCTCGGCCAGTCGGGCACGCCGAAGTCCTATGCGGGGCAGGACGTAGCACCTATCCTGCACAAGCTCGCCAAACAGTTCAGCCCGGACGCCCCTTTCGATCTGGTCGCCCATGATATCGGCATCTGGAACACCTATCCGATGGCCGTCACCAATCAGGACGACATTCGCAAGCTTGTCTTCATGGAGGCCCCGATCCCGGACGATCGCATCTACGAGTTTCCGGCTTTCACGCCAAAGGGTGAATCGCTCGTTTGGCACTTCAGCTTCTTCGCAGCGGCTGGAAATCTGGCGGAAACGCTGGTGACCGGGCATGAACGAATGTTCCTCGAACACTTCATCAAGGAGCACGCAACCAACCGCGAAGCCTTCTCTGATGAACTGCTCGACATGTATGCCGCTTCGTACGCGAAGCCGCATACCCTCAATGCCTCATTCGAGTATTACCGTTCGCTCAACGAGACGGCGGAGCGCAACAAGCCGCTCGCTGAGACAAAGCTGCGCATGCCGGCCCTTGCGATCGGCGGCGGCGGCCACGGCGGCATGGGCCAGTTGCAGGTCGATCAGCTTCGGGAATACGGCACGAATGTCGAAGGGCTCGTCATCCCCAATTGCGGCCACTGGCTGCCGGAAGAATGTAGCGGCCCACTCAATCAAGTCGTCGTTGAGTTTCTGACGAAATAGTCCCGGCGTACCGCGCGAACACAGTTCGCGCGGTACGCACGTGACAAATGATGGGCCAATTAAACCAAACTTGATGTCCGGAGTTGGCGCGAAGCTGTCATTTACGCCTCGCGGTTGGTGAGAACAGCCTACGATGCCGGGGAGGGCGCGACTCGTACCATGCATGTTTGGAGGCCTAGCTTTAGCTATAGCAGTGGCTGATTCGCTGAGATCGTTTTTGAGACAGCCGCAAATAATCGGCTTGCCCCCGGCTTGCCCCCGAAACCCGAAATAATTATCGAATTTCCGCAAGCTGATATCTAAATAACTGATTTGTAAAGGAAAACGATGGCACGCCCTAGGGGAGTCGAACCCCTCTTCCCAGAATGAAAATCTGGTGTCCTAACCGATAGACGAAGGGCGCTTCCTTCGTGGTGGCGCCCTTATAGTCAGGCACTTTGAATCCCGCAA
>Ga0102591_1004340_pt1 | contig 11185 bp, 8 predicted proteins | sample AraplaCol_mCL_r2_2_FD_76860 | JGI IMG/M metagenome (GOLD analysis project Ga0102591, IMG submission 76860) | Arabidopsis root microbial communities from North Carolina, USA - plate scrape MF_Col_mCL_r2 (SPADES assembly) (version 2) | ecosystem: Host-associated > Plants > Roots > Endosphere... | reverse complement strand
CGCCTCGGCCGTTCAGGCCCAGACCGCGGCCGACGGCGCCAAGCCCGCGGCCACCGTGATCGGCGAAATCATCGTCACCGCCCAGAAGCGCGAGGAGCGGCTGCAGGACGTGCCGCTTTCGGTGGCGGTCGTCAGCGCCGCGACGCTCCAGGCCTTCCGGTTCAACGAAACCACCGACATCCAGTACCTGACGCCGGGCGTGCAGCTGACCAACGCGGCCGGGCCGCGCAGCTTCGGCTTCTTCGTACGGGGCGTCGGCACCAGTTCGTTCTCGTCGGAATCGATCGAGGGCAGCACCGCCTTCGTCGTCGACGGCGTCGTGCTGGGGCAGGCCGGATCGTCCCTGACCGACCTGCCGGACATCGAGCGCCTGGAGGTGCTGCGCGGGCCGCAGGGCACGCTGTTCGGCAAGAACGCCTCGGCCGGGGTCATCAACGTCACCACCAGCCGGCCTTCGGACACCTTCCACGCCAAGGTCTCGGGCAGCTGGGCCTGGCCCGACGACGAGCGCAAGGTCAGCGGCCTGATCACCGGGCCGATCACCGACAACCTGCGTTTCCTGGCCTCGGCGCGGATGAACAAGCGCGACGGCTACATCGACAATGTCCATGACGGTCGAAAGCTGAACAACCGCGACGACCATGGCTTCCGCGGCAAGCTGGAATGGACCCCGACGGCGGGCCTGGAGGTCACGACCATCGCCGACTATTGGAAGCGGGACGCCCACTGCTGCATCTTCACGCTCTATTCGGTCGGACCCGCGCCGTCGCTGGCTCCCGAACGTCAGAGCCAGGCGGCCGGGATCGTCCCGTCGCGCACCAACGAAAAGCAGAATATCGGCGGCGACGTCTTCTCCCAGGCCGAGAGCTACGGCCTGTCGACCCAGGCCGACTACCGGCTGGGCGACGGCTACACCCTGACCTCGATCACCGCCTGGCGGCGCTGGTTCACCCATGACGGGCTGGACTCGGACTCCAGTCCCCTGAACCTGCTGGACGTGAACTACGCCGACCTGAAGCAGCGCCAGTGGACCCAGGAACTGCGGCTGACCTCGCCCCAAGGGCGGCGGGTCGACTATGTCGCCGGCGTGTTCTTCTTCGACGGCAAGGTCGGGTCCACCTCGACCCAGCGTTTTCCGACCGTGCCGCTGCCCTTCTACAACAAGGTCGTCCGCAACGAGGCCAGCACCCGCAACATCGCCCTCTTCGGCCAGGCGAACGTCAATCTGAGCGACAAGCTTCGGGTGATCCTGGGCGGGCGGGTGCTGGAGGAGACCGCCTCGGCCGACAAGCGCCGGTACGATCCGCTCTATCGGCGCAGCGACAGCGCCTCGGCGCGCAAGCGCAGCCAGGCCGCCGTCTGGCGCACCGGCCTGCAATACGATTTCAGCCACGACGTCATGGCCTTCGTCACCGCGACGCGCGGCTACAAGGGCGGCGGCTACGACACCAATATCGGCCTGGGAGCCTTGCCGAGCGTCGCGCCGGAAAAGCCGCTGAACTACGAGGTCGGCCTGCGCACAAGCTGGCCCGAGCTGCGCCTGATCTTCAACGCGACGGCCTTCGACACCGACGTCAAGGGCTACCAGGTCTCGGCGCGCGATCCGGTCACGACCATCTATTCCATCCAGAACGGCGAGGTGAAGACCCGAGGCCTGGAGTTCGACCTGACCTCGCGTCCGCTCGCCGATGTCGACTGGACGCTCACCGCCAGCGGCGCCTTCATCGACGTGACCTGGGGAGACTATCGCAACGCCCCCTGCGGCCAGAGCGTGACCGCCGTCTGTCCGGCGCCGCAACAGGATCTCACCGGCCAGTGGACGGGATCGCCCAAGCGCACGTTCAACCTGGCCTCCCACTACGAACGCCCGGTCGGCGGCGCGCTCAAGCTGCAGGTCGATCTGGGCGTCAGCTACCGTTCGAGGATGGGTATGGCCTTCCCGAACGATCCGGCGGCGATCCAGGATTCCCTGACCCTGGTGAACGGCGCGATCGGCGTGGCGGCGGCCGACGGACGCTGGAAGATGGCCGTGTTCGGCAAGAACCTGACCGACCGGATCTACAACCAGGTGATGTTCGCCACGCCCTTCGGCGCGGCGCCGGGCAACTACAGCCAGTTCATCCCCTACGAGGCTCGACGCATCGTCGGCGTGTCGCTCGACCTCGCCTACTGACCTCCACCTCGACTGCCGCCCGCGCACTTTCCCCGCGCGGGCGGCCCTTTTCGTCGGATTTCGCGCGAGACGGCCATGCCGAAGATTTCGAACGTCAGCGATCAATCCGCGGCGCCGCCGCGGCTGCGGATCGGGCTCAGCCTCGTCACCCTGATGGATCTGCCCGAGGGATCCCTAGGGCCGCGCGGGCCGCTGGCCCTGCACGCCGTTCGCGAGGCCGGCTTCGAGGCGATCCAGACGCGCGACCCCGTCGCCGCCCGGGACGCCGGTCTCGTCCCGACCGGGATCGCGCGGGTGGATCGGCCGGAACAGGCGCGGGTCGTCGCCGCGCAACACCGCGACGCCGGCTATGATTGCACGACGCTGCACGTCGGCTCCGGCTTCGAGACCGACGACGAGGCCGCCGCCCTGGTCGAGGCGATCGTCGAGGCCTCGGTTGGCGAAGGCCATCCGATGTTCGTCGAGACCCATCGCGCCACCATCACCCAGGACATGAAGCGCACGCTGGACCTCGTCGACCGCTGTCCCGGCGTCCGGTTCAACGGCGACTTCTCGCATTGGTACACCGGCGCGGAGATGGTCTATGGCGACCTCGCCGCCAAGGTCGCGCGACTGGCGCCGGTGCTGGAGCGGACGCGGTTCCTGCATGGCCGGATTTCGGATCCGGGCTGTATCCAGGTCGCCATTCCCGACGACCCCGCCGACGTTCATGTCGGCGTCTTCCGCGATCTGTGGGCTCGCGGTTTCGAAGGCTTCCTGGCCACCGCCCAGCCTGGCGAGGTCATGGGCTTCTATCCCGAGTTGCTGCCGGCCTCTCTGTTCTACGCGCGGCGGGTTCCCGACGCCGCGGGCCAGCGGCGCGAAGAGACCGATCGCTGGACGGAGGCGCTCAAGCTGGTCGACTTGGCGCGGGCGGTCTGGACCGACGCCGTGGCCCGGCGGCGCTGAGGGTCACATGCGCATCGCGTCCCTGCTCTTCATCATTCTCATCGGACTGGCCGGCTGCGGGGCGACGACGCCCCCTGAACCGCCGCCCGCGCCGGCGGCGCACGCGCGGATCGACAGCGGCGCGGTGCGCGGCCGGATCGAGGGCGCGCTGGCCGTCTATCGCGGAATTCCCTACGCCGCCGCGCCCGTCGCCGGGCTGCGCTGGCGTCCGCCCCAGCCCCTATCGTCCTGGACCTCGGAGCGGCCGGCCGAACGGTTCGGCGACGATTGCCCGCAGAACCGCTTCCTGTTCGATTCCGCGCCGTCCAAACAGGCGATGAGCGAGGACTGCCTCTATCTGAACGTCTGGGCTCCGGCGGCGCGGCCGGCGACGCGCGCGCCGGTCATGGTCTGGGTCCACGGCGGCGGCTTCGTCACCGGCTCCAGCGCCCCCTATGACGGGTCCGCCCTGGCGCGCCAGGGCGTCGTGGTGGTCACCTTCAACTACCGCCTGGGACGCTTCGGCTTCTTCGCCCATCCCGCCCTGATCGCCGAACATCCGGACGAGCCGGCTGGCGACTACGGCTTCATGGACCAGATCGCCGCCCTGGACTGGGTCCGGCGCAACATCGCCGCCTTCGGCGGTGACCCGGACAATGTCACCCTATTCGGCGAGTCGGCCGGCGGAGGCTCGGTGCTGGCCCTGATGGGGTCGCCAGCCGCGCGAGGCCTGTTCCACAAGGCGATCGTCGAGTCCGGCGGCGGGCGCGACAAGCTTCCGAGGACGACCGTCGATACGGCCGACGCCCTCGCCGCGGTCAAGGCCGGCGTGGCCTTCGCGGCCCGGGCCGGTCTGTCGCGCGATGGCGGGAGCGAGGCCCTGCGCGCCTTGCCGGCCAGGACGGTGCTCGGCGACCTCAACCTGCTCAACAATCGCGACAACGCAACCTATTCGGGGCCCATGGTCGACGGTCGGGTCATCCTGGACGATCCGGCAGAGATGTTCGCGCGAGGGGAGACCGCCGCGTTGCCGCTGCTGATCGGCGCCAACGACGACGAGCTGGGATCACCCTGGCTGGGCGGCTGGGCCGATGCGGTGGTCGGCAAGTTCGGGCCGCGCGAAGCCGGGCTACGCAAGGCCTATGACCCGGACGGCGGTGATCGCGAGCTGAAGGCTCATATCCTGAGCGACGTCATCTTCATCGAGCCCGCGCGCCATATCGCGGCCCTGCACGCCGCCCAGGGGCGTCCTGTGTGGCTGTATCGCTTCTCGTATGTGAAGCAAGCCGATCAGGCCAAGCGTGGGGGGGCCGGGCACGCCTCGGAGATCCCCTATGTCTTCGACAGGGTGGAGGCCATGGTGAAGGGCTCGACCCTGGCCGACCAGCGCATGGGCGCGACGGTCAGCGCCTATTGGACGGCCTTCGCGCGGACCGGCGCCCCGAGCCCCGCCGGCCTGCCGGCCTGGCCCGTCTACGCGCCAAAGGACGACGTCTTCCTGGAGTTCGCCGACACGGGGCCTCGCCCGATCGGCGAGCCCCACCGCGCGCGCTTGGACTACATCGCGGCCAGCTATCCGGGACGGTAGGCCCCGCGAAATCGCTTTGTTGGAGGTCTTCCCGATCCTATCGTCGCGTCTCGACCAGGACTCGATTCAAAAAGGCTGTTTTCGCCCGTGCCGACCAAGCTCCCATCCGTATCGACCTTCACCGCGCCCAATGTCGTCGCGCCCGTCGATCCGGAACGCAATCCCACCCAGGCGGTGGCCTACTGGCTGCGGCGCGACATCGCCCGGGGCGTGTTCGAGCCGCTGGAGCGGCTGAAGGTCGAGCATCTGACCAAGTTCTACGACATCGGCCACAGCCCCATTCGCGAAGCGATCGTGCTGTTGGTCGACAGCGGCCTCGTCATCCACGAGCACCAGAAGGGCTACCGCGCCGCGCCCGTCTCGCTGGAGGACTATCAGGACCTGCTGACGGTCTACCAGCGCATCTACAAGATGATGCTGGGCATGGCGATGGAGCGAGGGGACGACGCCTGGGAGGAGCAGGTCGTGATCCAGCTGCACCGCTCCCTGAAGATCCCCAAGGTCGTCGACGGGACCCTGGACCCCCAGGCGCGCGAGATGTGGCAGCGATCCTACGGCGACCTGCACCAGACGTTGCTGTCGGGCTGCCGTTCGGCCCTTTTGATGAAGATCTACAAGGACATCGGCGCTCGCCTGGAGCGCTACATCAACCTCTTCGCCGACCTCGAAACGGATCGCTACTACGACCATCACGCCGATCATCGGCTGATCGTCGATGCGATCATCGCCCGCGACGCCGATCGCACCCAGGCCCTGATCGAGCGCTATTTCGCCGTGGCCGAGCCGATCCGCAAATCGATCATCGCCGCGCTCAAGGCGATGGAAGCCACCCCTTCGAAAGCGGAGGCTCGGGACATCGAAACGGCGCCGCGTCCCGCCAAGTCGTCGAAGACCCCAGCCGCGCGCCGCTCCGCGAGGGTCAGCTGAAATTTCTCGCAATTATAAATTTGAGAGTTTTTAGATCTATTTTTTGACTCTCTGATTTTATAGATCCAATCTCACCTCGCGCTTCAGCCTCGACGCCGAAGCGGCCCGAGACGGTATGGCCGTCTCGGCGACTGGGGAGAGTGTTTCGTGACATCGCAGCCGATGGCGGTTCCGCGCCTGAGTTTCGCCCGCAAGATCGGCTTCACGGTCGGCGACTTCGCCTGCAATCTGTACTGGCAGAGCGTGTCCCTGTTCCTGCTGTTCTACTACACCGACGCCCTGGGGCTGTCGGCCGGGACCGCGGGTCTGATCTATATGCTGGCCTCGATCTGGGACGGGTTGATCGATCCGTTCATGGGCGCGATCGCCGATCGTGGCCGCAGCCGTTGGGGGCGTTACCGGCCGTACATCCTGTTCGGCTCGGTTCCTCTCGGCCTATCCTTCGCCTTCCTCTACTACAGGCCCGCCCTGGACGGCCTGGGCCTGACGGCGGCGGTGATGGCGGCTCATTTCCTGTTCCGCACCTGCTACACCGCGCTGTCGATCCCCTACACCTCGCTGAACGCGCGCCTGACCCCGAGTTCGAGCGAGCGGTCGACCTTGGCCGGAATGCGGATCATGTTCGCCACCGCGGCCGGGCTGGTCGTGGCCTTGACCACCCAGCCGATGGCGGCGCGGTTTGGCGGCGGCGATCTCGCGCGAGGCTTTTTCTACGCCGCGTGCGTCCTGGCCCTGGTCGCCACGGCGATCTTCCCCATCGTCTTCCTGTCCACCCGCGAGCCGCCCGAGACCGAGGAGACGGTCGCTCCCCTGGGGATGGCCGACTACTGGCGCGCGCTGCGGGGCAACCGCGCCTTCTGGGCGGTTATGGGCGGCATCGTCTGCGCGGTGACCTGCACGACGGCGCTCGGCAAGTCGGTGCTCTACTATTTCAAGTACTACCTGCACGACGAGGCCGCCTCGCGGACCGCCTTGGCCCTCTGCGCGGCGCTGGGCTTGCTGCTCGTGCCGGCATGGCTGCTGGTGACCAAGTTCGTCGGCAAACGCGTCGCCTGGTTTGTCGCCACCGGCTGGGGGCTGGCGGGGCTGGCCGCCTTCGCGGTGACCGACATCCGCACCCCGGGCCTGATGATCGGGTTCCTGGCCTATATGCACGTGGCGTCGATCGGTCTGGCGCTGACCTTCTGGTCGATGCTGCCGGACACCGTCGAGTACGGCGAGTGGCGGACCGGGCTGCGCACCGAGAGCTTCATCTTCGGGCTGGGCCAGTTCTTCCTGAAGGTCGCCCTGGGGCTGGGCGCGGGCCTGTTCGGCTGGTCCCTGGACCTCGTCGGCTACCGTCCCAATGTCGAGCAGACCGCGGCGACCCTGCACGGCATGAAGATCATCATGGTCGCCTTTCCGGCCGCCGGCTTGCTGGCGTGCGGTCTGGTGATGCTGTTCCACCCCCTGGGCCGGGGTGTTCACGAGGACATCGTGGCGCAACTGGCGAAGCGGCGATCGACGTCGCCGGAGCAGGCCGCGTTCGGCGGCGCGGCGATCGCGAAGGAACCGTGAGCGGCCCTTGGCGCGCGGGCGTTCGAACGTCGGCGCGCGTGCTCGCGGCGCTCGCCCTCGCGGCCCGCGCGCCTGGCTGCTATTCATGCCGTCGATGAGCGGCAAACGCCCGATCCCAGCGGCCAAACCCAGGCAACCTGCCTAAAATCCTTGGCCCGGGCGGCGCGGCGAGAAGACAAAAAGACCCATGACTTCAATCACCACCGTCGGGATCGACGCCGACGACACCCTCTGGCACTGCGAAAGCCTGTTTCGCCTGTCGCACGCCCGCTTCCTGGAGCTGTTGTCCGAGCACGGCGATCCGGAGAAGATCGAGGCCCAGCTGCTGGCCGTCGAGAAGCGCAATCTGCGGGTCTATGGCTACGGGGCCAAGGGCTTCACCCTGTCGATGATCGAGACGGCGCTGGAGGTCACCGACGGCGCGGTCGACACCCGGGTGATCCGGGAGATCCTGGCCGTCGGCCGCCAGATGCTGACCGAGCCGATCGAGCCGCTGCCCGGTGTCGAGCACGCCCTGGCCGAGCTGTCCAAGCGCTACCGCCTGGTGCTGATCACCAAGGGCGACCTGCTGCACCAGGAGCAGAAGCTGGCCTCGTCGGGCCTGGGCGACTATTTCGTCGCCGTCGAGATCGTGTCCGAAAAGGACGCCGACACCTATCGCCGGGTGTTCGACCGTTACGGCACGGGCGCGGCCCAGGCGGTGATGGCCGGCAACTCGATGAAGTCCGACATCCTGCCGGCCCTCGAGGCGGGCTGCTGGGGCGCCCTGATCCCGTACCCGCTGGTCTGGTCGCACGAGGCCGCCGACGCCCCGGTCGGGCACGCGCGGTATGTGGAGCTGGCCAATATCGGCGAGCTGCCGGCGTGGGTGGATGGGATCGCGGTAACCCCTCTCTCATAGAGAGAGGGAGGGGCCCGCCGCGAAGCGGTGGGAGGGTGAGAGGTTACAGCGGCAACCGGAGCGCCGGCACGCCGTCTAACCTCGTAACCTCTCACCCCAACCCTCTCTCTAAGAGAGAGGGAGCTTTTTACGGCGCCACGGACGGTCCCACGCCCTTCAGCGGCGTCTTCGGTCTTCCGAGATTGGCCAACAGATCCCGCGCCGGCCGCTCGAAGCCCACCAGCGACAGGTAGGCGATCGGGATCAGCAGGATCAGCCACAGCAGGCACCACAGCCGCATGACGTCGCCGTTCAGGCCCCAGGCGGCGTGGCCGACCCAGTTCAGCGCCACCTTCAGCGCGATCGGGTGCAGCAGATAGAGGCTGAAGCTCAGCTGCGCCCACGGGGCCAGGCGGGCGCTGACCCCGCCCTGGACGCCGGCCGCGTCGGCCGCCACGCCGGCCACGCCGATGGCGTAGACCAGGACCAGCAGGCTGGTGCGCGAGGCGCCGGCGAACGACGCGACGAAGAACGCCGCCAGCAGGGCCCACATCACGAACCGCGCGAACGGCAGCCTGGCCAGCACGTCCTTCAGCTGGAAGGCCAGCATGCCCAGCAGGAAGCCGGGCACGGCGCGGGCGACGCCGAAGTCGTAGGTCCATTGCGAGAAGGGCTGGCCGGTCCGCGAGATCCACAGCAGCAGGGCGAGACTCCCCAACGCCACGGCGGCGGTGGCCCAGCGGCCCAGGGCGGTGACGCGGAAGATCAGGGGCAGGGCGATGTAGAGGCCCATCTCGGCGCTGATCGCCCAGCTGACGAAGTTCCAGGTCTGGGCCTTGCACGTCCCCCAGGCGTGGACGAACAGCACGTTCTGGGCGATGCAGCCGATGTCGTAGCGCGATGGGTCGCGCTCGTTCAGCACGCCGGCCCAGCCCAGGGCGGCGATGGCCACGAACACCAGCATCGTCGCCCAGTGCAGCGGCCCCAGCCGCGCCACGCGCTTTTGCAGAAAGTCGCGGTACTTGGCCAAGGTGGTGATCCGGCCGGTATAGATCGCCGCCATCACATAGCCGGAGATCAGGAAGAACAGGTCGACGATCAGGCTGAAGCTCTTGACCGTGTCGTCGACCGCCTGCCAGCGGCCGTCCAGATTGATGAACCGGTTGAAGTGGAACACCACGATCATCACCGCGCCGACGATGCGCAGGGCGTCCAGATGCAGCATCTGGTCGGAGTCGGGCTTCAGGGGCGGCAGCTTCAGCATGGTGAAGGAGTGGCATGGGACGGGAATGGGGAACAGATCCCTCTCTCTTTGAGAGAGGGAGGGGCCCGCCGCGAAGCGGTGGGAGGGTGAGAGGTTCACCGGCTGCCGGAAAACCCCGATTCCTTTCGTTGAGCTTTCCTACGGCTCGAGTCCACGCTCGTCTGATGGATCCCATCGCCACCGCCCGCCGCCTTCGCCAGAACCAGACACTGGCAGAGAAGACGCTCTGGAATCTCGTCCGCAATCGTCGCCTCGGCGGGTTCAGGTTCCTGCGACAGGTTCCGATCGACCGATACTTCGCGGATTTCGCATGCGAAGCCGCGAAGCTGGTCGTGGAGCTGGATGGCGCTATTCACGAAGGCCGGGAGGATTACGACGCGCAGCGCACCGAAACCCTCGAGCTCTTCGGCTACATGGTTCTGAGGATCCGCAATGAGCGTGTCCTCGCCGATCCCGGCGGGACCGCCGACGCCATTTTAGCGGCGCTTCGTTCTGCGAGACTGTAACCTCTCACCCTCCCATCCCGACTTCGTCGCGATGGGCCCCTCCCTCTCTCAAAGAGAGAGGGAATTGGTGAAACCGCTAAATCGCCACCCGTTTCGCGATCGCGTTGCGGCGGGCCGTGGTCTCTTGCTGGGCGCGTTGCACGGCTTCGGTCTCGGTGGCGTGCAGCAGGTGGTCGATGACGCGTTCCAGGTGGTCGCGCATGGCCTGGCGGGCGGCGGCGGGGTCGTGGGCCTTGAGGGCGTCGACGACGCGGCGGTGCTCGACGATGCGCGGCTCCAGGCCCATGCCGCGGGCCCGGGTCAGGATGTTGCGGGCCAGGGGCGAGCGGTTGCGCCAGTCCCACAGGTTCTCGATCGTGGCGATGATCGCGCCGTTGCCGGTGGCGCGGGCGATGGTCAGGTGGAACTCGCGGTCGGCGTCCTCGCCCCGGATCTCCTCCTCGACGTGCATCCGCTCCAGCAGGCCTTCCAGCTCGGCGATCTGCTCGTCGGTGATCGAGGTGGCGGCCAGGGCGGCGGCCTCGCCCTCGAACAGGCGGCGGGCCTCGATCAGCTCGAAGGCGCCGATCTCGAAATCGACCTCGGCCGACGGGGCGATCGGGCGGACATTGCCGGTGACATAGATGCCCAGGCCGTGGCGGGCCTCGATCATGCCCAGCATTTCCAGGGCGATCATCGCCTCGCGCAGGGTCGGGCGCGAGACGCCGAACTGCTCGGCCAGTTCGCGCTCGGTCGGCAGGCGGTCGCCGATCTTGTACTGCCCCGCCTCGATGGCGTCGGCCACGGTGTCGGCGATCTTGCGGTAGAGCTTGACGTTGTCTGACATGGGCGGCGGGAGGCTCGAAGGACGCGTGGCGATCGTTCAGTCACTAACACGAACAATGACCCGAAATGTCCTACATTTTCGCCTGCCCCGGCGGATTGGTCAGGTTTGCCGGGCTCCAAGGCCTGATGTCGGACAAACGGTGGCCTACCCGTTTCGCCGCTGGTCTCACCAGTCGTGCATCGAGCCATCGAGGCGGCGCGCGACCGGCAGGTAGGCGCGCTGGTAGGGGTATTTGGCGGCCAGGGCCTCATCGATATCGACGCCCAGGCCCGGCGCCTCGCCCGGATGCAGCATGCCGTCCTTGAACGTGTAGGCGTGCGGGAACACCGCGTCGGTCTCGGGCGTGTGGCGCATATATTCCTGGACGCCGAAGTTGGGGATCGACAGGTCGAAGTGCAGGGCCGCGCCCATGCAGACCGGCGACAGGTCGGTGGCCCCGTGGCAGCCGGTGCGCACGTGATAGAGGTCGGCGAAGCTGGCCAGCTTCTTCAGGTGGCTGATCCCGCCGGCGTGGACCACGGTGGCGCGGATGTAGTC
>Ga0102591_1004339_pt1 | contig 11186 bp, 6 predicted proteins | sample AraplaCol_mCL_r2_2_FD_76860 | JGI IMG/M metagenome (GOLD analysis project Ga0102591, IMG submission 76860) | Arabidopsis root microbial communities from North Carolina, USA - plate scrape MF_Col_mCL_r2 (SPADES assembly) (version 2) | ecosystem: Host-associated > Plants > Roots > Endosphere... | reverse complement strand
ACCTCAACGGCGCCAAGTGCCGCCGCCGCGACATCACCGACCTGTTCCTCGGCACGGGCCTGGGCCCGCGCAGCTACTCGATCATCGAGCAGGGCATGATCTCGCAGGTCATCGAGGCCAAGCCCGAAGAACTGCGCGTGTACCTGGAAGAAGCCGCCGGCATCTCCAAGTACAAGGAACGCCGAAAGGAAACCGAAACGCGCATCCGCCACACGCGCGAAAACCTCGACCGCCTGAACGACCTGCGCGAGGAAGTCGGCAAGCAGCTCGAACACCTCAAACGCCAGGCGCGCCAGGCCGAGCAGTACCAGGCGATCCAGGCCGAACGCCGCGTCAAGGACGCCGAGTGGAAGGCGCTGGAACACCGCGCCCTCGACGAGAAGCTGCAGGGCCAGCGCGCTAAGCTCGACCAGCAGGAAACCCGCCTGCAGCAGCTCATCGCCGAACAGCGCGAGGCCGAACGCGAGATCGAAGTCGGCCGCGTGAAGCGCGAGGAATCGGCCGAAGCGCTCAACAAGGCGCAGGCCGCTAGCTATGAGGTCAGCGGCACGCTGGCGCGCATCGAGCAGCAGATCCAGCACCAGCGCGAAATGTCCAACCGCCTGAACAAGGCGCGCGACGAAGCCATGACCGCGCTGGCCGAACTGGGCCAGCACATGGGCAGCGACCAGTCCAGGCTCGACGTGCTGCGCGAAGCGGTGGGCGAAGCCGAACCTCGCCTGGAACAGCTGCGCGAAGAAGACGTCATGCGCCAGGACACGCTGCGCGAGGCCGAAACCGCGCTCACCGACTGGCAGCAGCGCTGGGAAGCGCACAGCCGCGCGCAGTCCGAGGCCTCGCGTGCCGCCGATGTCGAACGCACGCGCATCGAACATCTGGACCGCCAGGTGCTGGAAGCCGATCGTCGTCGCGAATCGCTCGGTGCCGAACGTTCCGGACTCGACCTGACCGCGCTGTCGGAGTCGTTCGCCGAGCTGCAGGAAAAGCACGAAACGCAGAAGTTCTCGATCGACAGCCTCAGCGAAGAGCTGGAGACGCGAAAGGGCTCGCTGGGCGAACTGCAGGAACAGCAGCGCGCCACGCAGTCCGAACTGGCCGAAGCGCGCAAGCAGGCGCAGGCTGCGCGTGGTCGCCTGTCATCGCTGGAAACCCTGCAGCACGCCGCGCTCGGCCAGGAACAGGGCGCTGCCCTGGGTTGGTTGAAGGCGCGCGGGCTGGATTCGGCCACGCGCGTGGGCGAAGCGCTGGACGTCGACACCGGCTGGGAAAACGCGGTCGAAAGCGCGCTCGGCCAGATGATCGAAGGCGTGCTGGTCGAATCGCCGGAAACGCTGGTGGAGGCGATCGGCGAACTCGGCGATGGCCGACTCGTGTTGGTGGATCCGCAGAACGACGCGGTGCAGTTCGCGCCGACCTCGCTTGCCTCGAAGGTGCGCGGGCCGATCGCGATCCGTCGCATCCTCGCCCGTCTGCATGCGGCCGAAGACCTGACGCAGGCGCGTGCGCTGCTGCCGCAACTGGGCGAGGGCGAATCCGTCATCACCCGCACCGGCGAGCGCCTCGGCGCCGGCTGGGTCCGCGTGCTGCGTTCTGGCGCTGCCCAGCAGGGCGCGCTGCTGCGCGAACGCGAAATCCAGACGCTGCGCGGCGAGATCGAAACGCTGCTGTCGCGCGAGAAGGAACTCGAATCTCTGCTGGTGCAGCTGCGCGACCGCACGCTCGCCGCCGAGCAGCAGCGCGAGGACGCGCAGCGCACGCTGTACATGGCGCACCGCAGCGTGTCCGAACTTGCCGGCCAGTTGCAGAGCCAGCAGGGCCGCCTCGACAACGCACGTTCGCGCATTGAGAAGATCGACGCCGAACTGGCGCAGATCGCGCAGAACCTCGAATCCGCGCAGGACCAGGCGCGTGAGGCGCGCAACCGCCAGGAAGAGGCGGTCGTGCTGATGAGCGAGCTTGAAGACGCGCGACACGCGCTGGAAGGCGAGCGCCGCTCGCTGACCGACGCGCGCGACCAGGCCCGCAACATCGCCCGTGAAGCGCGCGATACCGCGCATGCGCTGGCGCTCACGCTGGAATCGCAGCGCACGCAGATCATCGCGCTGGAACAGGCGCTGTCGCGCATGGGCGGCCAGCGCGGCCAGCTCGACTCGCGACTGGAAGAACTCTCGCTGCAGCTGGCCGAAGGCGACGATCCCGTCTCGACGCTGGAAGAGCAGCGGCAGGTCGCGCTCGAACAGCGCGTGCTGACCGAGCAGAACCTCACCCTCGCGCGCACCACGCTGGACGGCATCGACAACGACCTGCGCCGCTTCGAGCAGGTCCGCCACCAGCGCGACGACCAGGCCATCCAGCAACGCGAAGGCATCGGCCAGCGTCGCCTGGAACAGCAGGCGCTGGTGCTCAAGGCCGAACAGCTGGCCGCGGCCGTGGTCGAGGCGGGCTTCGTTCTGGAGGACGTGGTCAACACGCTCACCGACGACATGAACCCGCAGGTGTGGGAGCGCACGGTGTCCGAGCTCGACGGCAAGCTGCGTCGCCTGGAGCCGGTGAACCTCGCCGCGATCGCCGAACACGCCGAAGCCGAACAGCGCAAGGACTACCTCGACGCGCAGAACACCGACCTCACCACCGCGCTGGATACGCTGGAAGAAGCCATCCGCAAGATCGACCGCGAAACCCGCGGCCGCTTCAAGGACACCTTCGACCGCGTCAACAGCGGCGTGCAGGAGCTGTACCCGCGCCTGTTCGGCGGCGGCCACGCGTACCTGGAACTCACCGGCGAGGACCTGCTCGACACCGGTGTGTCGATCATGGCGCGCCCGCCGGGCAAGCGCGTGTCGAACATCTCGCTGCTCTCCGGCGGCGAGAAGGCGATGACCGCGGTGGCGCTGGTGTTCGCGATCTTCCGCCTCAATCCCGCCCCGTTCTGCCTCCTCGACGAGGTGGACGCGCCGCTGGACGAAGCGAATGTTGGACGCCTCGCCCAGATGGTCAGCGAGATGAGTGAACAGGTACAGTTCCTCTTCGTTACCCATAACAAGGCGACGATGGAAGCCGCGCTCCAGCTCTCGGGCGTGACCATGCGCGAGCCGGGCGTCAGCCGCCTGGTGTCGGTGGACCTGGCCGAGGCCTCGCGCCTGGCAGGCGTGGCCTGATCCGTCGAACCCAACATCGTTAAGGAGTTCATCCGATGACCGACGTGACCCTGGTGCGGATAGGCATCCTGATCGCCGGCCTGATCCTGGTGGCCGCCATCGTGTTCTTTGGCCGCCCGCGCAAGCCGGGGCAGGGCAAGCGCGTGCCGCGCGAGCCGTCTTCGCACGCCGGCGCGCCGCGCCAGGAACCGACGCTGGGCGAGCAGATCGAACGTGACCTCGCGCAGGGCGCCGCCGCCGGCGGATCCACCGCGCAGGCCGAGCTGGAACTGTTCGACCGCACGCTCGAAGGCGGCGCCAACAGCGAACTGGGCCGCCGCGTCTCCGAGGAATTCGACAAGATCGTCACCCTGTACCTCGCCGCGCGCGCCGGGCAGAAGCTGCACGGTCCGGACATCGTCGTCGCCGCCGAAAAGGCCGGCCTGGTCTACGGCTACATGGGCGTGTTCCATCGCCTCGTCGAGAACCATCCCGATCGCGGCCCGGTGTTCAGCGTCGCCAACATCATGAAGCCCGGCAGTTTCGACATGGCGAACATCCAGTCGATGGAGACGCCGGCCATCGCGTTCTTCCTCACGCTGCCCGCGCCGGTCAATGCGCTGGACGCGTGGGAAACCATGCTGCCCACCGCGCAGCGCATGGCCGAACTGCTCGACGGCGTGGTCCTGGACGAACAGCGCAACGCGCTCGGCCGCCAGCGCATCGCCCACATCCGCGACGAACTGCGCGCCTACGACCGCCAGCGCGAAGCACCGCCGCTGACGAAGCCGGCGCGGTGGTGAGTTTCGGCTCGAATCAGGTTATCTGATCGCTCCCGTTCGGCATGGGTCTCCTCCGGCCGTCATCCCGGCGAAGGCCGGGATCCAGGCTGGCAGCGTCGAACGCAGGCATCGCTCGGAGATGTTGACGGCCTGGATCCCGGCTTTCGCCGGGATGACGGCGTGTGCGGGCCAAGCGCGTCATTGAAGCGGCGCACGAACCCACGCTTCCGTCCTCACGTACTCGCCCGCAAAATGTCCACGCTCCCGCCGGGCTAACGGCTGAAGGACTGCACGTGGCAAAGACTCCGACTCCCGCCAGCCGCATTGCCGAACTGCGCCAGCGCATCGACGACGCCAACTACCGCTATTACGTGCTCGACGATCCGGCGATCCCGGACGCCGAGTTCGACAGCCTCCTGCGCGAACTCCAGTCGCTGGAGGCCGAACACCCCGATCTCGTCACGCCCGATTCGCCCACGCAGCGCGTCGGCATCGCGCCGTCCGGCACGTTCGCCGAAGTGCGCCATGCCATCCCGATGCTGTCGCTGGGCAATGCATTCACCGACGAAGAAGTCGCCGATTTCGAGCGCCGCATCGAGGAAAAGCTCGGGCGTCGCGCGCCGGAGTTCTCCGTCGAACCCAAGCTCGATGGATTGGCGATCAGCCTGCGCTACGAGAACGGCCGCTTCGTACAGGGCGCCACGCGCGGCGACGGTGCGACCGGCGAGGACGTGACCGCGAACCTGCGCACGATCAAGGCAATTCCGCTGCAGATGCGCGGCGACGGCTGGCCGGATGTGCTCGAAGTGCGCGGCGAGGTCTACATGCCGCTGGCCGCGTTCAAGGCCTACAACGAACGCGCGGTGAAAGACGGCGGAAAGGTGCTCGCCAATCCGCGCAACGGCGCCGCCGGTTCGCTGCGCCAGCTCGATCCGCGCGTGACCGCGCAGCGCCCGCTCGCGTTCTACGCCTATGCGGTCGGCATCGTCGAAGGCATGGAACTGCCGCCGACGCACTCGCTGACGCTGGCGAAGCTGCGCGACTGGGGCTTCCCGGTGAGCGCGCTCAACCAGGTGGTTGCCGGCGCCGAAGGCCTGCTGGGTTACTACGACGGCATCGGCAAGCAGCGCGAATCGCTGCCGTTCGACATCGACGGCGTCGTCTACAAACTCGACGACTACGAAGGCCAGCGCGAAATGGGCTTCGTCTCGCGCGCGCCGCGCTGGGCCATCGCGCACAAGTTCCCGGCGCAGGAACAGTCCACGGTGCTGGAAGGCATCGACATCCAGATCGGCCGCACCGGCGCGGCGACGCCCGTCGCGCGCCTGAAGCCGGTGCAGGTCGCCGGCGTCGTCGTGACGAACGCGACGCTGCATAACGCCGATCAGATCGCGCGCCTGGACGTGCGCGTCGGCGATACGGTGATCGTGCGTCGCGCCGGCGACGTCATTCCCGAGATCGTCCGCGTCGTGCCGGAATACCGCGACCCGCACGCGCCGCAATGGCAGATGCCGACGCAATGCCCGGTGTGTGGTTCGGACATCGTGCGCGAGGAAGGCGAAGCGGTGTGGCGCTGTTCGGGCGAACTGACCTGCGCGGCGCAACGCAAGGAAGCGATCCGCCACTTCGCCTCGCGTCGCGCGATGGACATCGAAGGTCTGGGCGAGCGTTTCATCGAGGATCTTTCGGACCTGGATTACCTGAAGTCCGTCGCGGACCTCTACAAGCTCGAACTCGACGACCTGCTCGAAATGAAGCGCCGCGCCGACGAACGCGACGGCACGACGCCCGAGACGGTCAAGTCCGGCAAGGTCGCCACCAAGTGGGCGGAAAACCTGATCGAGGCGATCGACCACAGCCGCAACACCACGCTTGAGCGCTTCCTCTATGCGCTGGGCATCCAGCACGTCGGCGAGAGCACCGCGAAGGCGCTCGCGACCTGGTTCGGCGACATCGCGCTGATCCGCCGCCTGCCGTGGCCGCTGTTCAAGCGCGTGCCGGACGTCGGCGGCGAAGTGGCGCGCGCGATCGGCCATTTCTTCGACCAGCCCGGCAACCAGCAGGTGATCGACGACCTGCTCGCGCGCGGCGTCACCATCAACGATACCCACGCGCCGAGTGCGAAGCTGCGCGACGGGCTGGATTTCGCGACGCTGCTCGTGGACCTCGACATTCCGAAGATCACGAAGATCCGGGCGGAGCAGCTTGCCGCCGCGTTCCCGGATGCGCAGTCGCTGCTCGACGCGCCGCAACACAACTTCGTGACGGCCGGTTTGCCGAACGACACGGCGTTGTCGCTGGCGCAGTGGCTGGAGGACGAGGAGCACGCGCGACTGCTCAATCGCGGCGGCGAGTCGCTGGCGATGCTGCAATCCCTCACGCCCGCGGGCGAAACGGCCGCTGCCGGCCCGCTCGACGGCCAGACCGCCGTGCTCACCGGAACGCTCACCGCGATGAGCCGCGACGAAGCGAAGGCGAAGCTGGAAGCGCTCGGCGCCAAGGTCGCGGGCAGCGTGTCGAAGAAGACCAGTTTCGTCGTCGCTGGCGAAGCCGCCGGTTCCAAGCTCGACAAGGCGACCGAGCTGGGCGTCGAGATCTGGGACGAAGCAAGGCTGCTCGCGTTCCTCGCGCAGCACGGAGGCTGACGGGATGAGCGACTGGCTACCGTCGGCCTCTTTCGATGCTTTGCGCCTGCGCGCGCGCCTCAATGCGGCAGTGCGTGCGTTCTTTGCCGAACGCGGCGTGGTCGAGGTCGAAACGCCGGTGATGTCGATGGCTGGCAACACCGATCCGAACATCGCCTCGTTCCGCCTGGAATTCAGCGGCCGCACCGACGGCGCGCCGCGCACGCGCTGGCTGCGCACGTCGCCTGAGTATCCGTTGAAGCGGCTGCTGGCGACGGGCTTCGGCGACTGCTACGAACTGGGCCGCGTGTTCCGCGACGGTGAAGCCGGCGGGCGGCACAACCCGGAATTCACCATGCTGGAGTGGTACCGCCTGGGTTGGGACCACACGCGCCTGATCGAAGAAACCGCCGCGCTGGTACAGGCCGCGCTGGCGCTGGTGGGGCGCACGGCGACGCTGTCGCGCATCGCGTATCACGACCTGTATCGCGCACGGCTGGGCATCGATCCGGCGACCGCGAGCGACGATGAGCTGCGCGCCGCGCTGGGCGATGTCGTCATCGACCCGACGGGCCTCAACCGCGACGACTGGCTCGACCTGCTGATGACGCACCGGCTGCAGCCTTCGTTCGGCCCGGATGAATTGCTGGCCGTGTACGACTACCCCGCCTCGCAATGCGCGCTGGCGCGCATCCGCGACGGCGTGCCGCCAGTGGCCGAGCGTTTCGAGCTGTACCTCGGCCCGCTCGAACTGGCCAACGGGTATCACGAACTGGCCGACGCAGCGGAGCAGGGCGCGCGGTTCGACCGCGACCGGGAAGTGCGGCGCGGCCGCGGCGACGTCGAACCGCCGCGCGACGAGCGCCTGCTGCATGCGCTGTCGGCGGGGTTCCCCGCATGCGCCGGCGTCGCGATGGGCTTGGACCGGCTGATGATGGCGATGCTCCGGACCGGCCGCATCGCCGATGTGCTGGCCTTCGATTTCGCGCGTGCCTGACATCTCGGTTTCGCGCTCCTTTCGACTCTTGATGCCCGTTTACGCGCGGACCCGATACAGTGGCGTCTGGAAGACAGGGGTGCATGATGCGCGGCTTGGCAGTCTGGACGTTGCTTGCGGCATGTGCGGTGATCGCGCCTGATGTGTGGGCGCAGGAGGATGGCGGGCGCTTCTACGGCGACCGCATCCTGCGTTGCGAATCCAAGGACGGCGAAGACAATATCTGCCCGGCCGACGTCCGCGGCGGCGTTCGGTTGCTGCGCACGCTTTCGCGCACCGATTGCGACGAACACAAGACCTGGGGCGTCACCGCCGCCGGCGTCTGGGTGAAGGACGGTTGCCGCGCCGACTTCGTGCTCGGATACGGCGGCACCGTCGGCAGCGGTACCGGTTCGCGCGTGATGCGCTGCGAGTCCAAGGGCAGCCGCTGGACGCACTGCCCGGCGGAAACGCGCGCCGGCGTGGAACTGGTCCGGCAACTTTCGAAGAATCCCTGCATGCGCGGCCAGAACTGGGGCGCCGACGCGCGCGGCGTGTGGGTGTCGGGTGGCTGTCGCGCCGAGTTCCGCATGATGGTCGACGTCGCCAACGAAACGCCGCGCGAGATCGTGCGATGCGACTCTGTCGAAAAGCGCCCGCGCCATTGCCCGATCAATACCAAGGGAGGCGTGCGGGTGTTCCGCCAGCTGTCCCGCGCGGCCTGCGTCGAAGGGCGCACCTGGGGCGTGGACGACAACGGCATCTGGGTCGAGGACGGTTGCCGGGCGGAGTTCGAGATCCACCAGAAACCGCAGCAGTCCGGCGGCTGAACCGCCGCGCGAGAGGCCGCTCCGGTGCGGCCCCCGTTAAGCCTCGCCGGTTAGGCTGAGACTAATTCTCATCGCACGCAGGGGGCTTCGATGATCGGGCAATCGCTCAAGGCTTTTGGATTCCTGTCCGTGCTGGCCATCGGGGCGCTGTGGGCGCAGTCCGCCCAGGCGCAGGTCGACGCGCAGCGTTACGGCTCCGATCGGGCCATTCGCTGCGATTCCAACGACAACCGCCTGCAACGCTGCGCCGCAGACACGCGCGGCGGCGTGCGGCTGCTGCGGCAGGTATCGAAATCCTCCTGCGTCGAAGGCCGCAGCTGGGGTTACGACCGCTCCGGCGTGTGGGTCAACAACGGATGCCGCGCGGAGTTCGCACTCGGTCGCGACGGCGGCTGGAATGGTGGCGGTGGCGGCGACGGCCGCACGGTTCGCTGCGATTCCAACGACAACCGTTACCAGCAGTGCGCCATCGACGGACGTGGCGCGACGCTCGTGCGCCAGTATTCGAAGTCTGCGTGCGTCGAGGGCCGCAGCTGGGGTGTCGGTCGCGGCTTCGTGTGGGTGAACAACGGCTGCCGCGCGGAATTTGCCAGCAGCAACGGCGGCGGCTGGGGTGGCGGGAATGGCGGCGGCCACGGCGGTGGCTGGAATAATCCCGGCGGCGGCCCGGTCCAGAAGCTCTACTGCGGTTCCGACGACAATCGCCAGCGCCGCTGCAACGTCACCATCCGCCGCGATGCGCGACTGGTCCGGCAGGCCTCGAAGTCCGAATGCATCGAAGGCCGCAGCTGGGGCTGGGATCGCAACGGGATCTGGGTGAGCAACGGCTGCCGCGGCGACTTCCAGGTGCAGTGAACCGGCACGCGGGAGCGGGCGTGTATCGCTCGTTCCCGCCCCGAAAACCCGCCTGAAACCCGCGGCCTGTAAACTTGCCGCATGAACACCAACGCCATCGATTTCGACCGCTACGACCGCATCCGCCCGATCCGCTGGACCGGGCAGGCCCTGGAACTGCTGGACCAGCGCAAGCTGCCGTTCGTGGTCGAGTACGTCACCTGTGCCGACAGCGACGCCGTCGCCGAAGCGATCCATGCGCTCACGGTGCGCGGCGCGCCGGCCATCGGCATCGCCGCGGCGTGGGGCGTGGTCCTGGCTGCGCGCACGATCGAAGCGAATGACGGCCACGATGCGGCCGCGAAGCTCGAACCGGCCCTGCAGCGCCTCAACGCCGCGCGCCCGACCGCGGTGAACCTCGCCTGGGCACTGGCGCGCATGCGTCGTGCGCTCACCGCCGCTGGCGCCGACTGGCGTGAGGTGCTGGAACGCGAAGCGAAGGCCATCGCCGACGAAGACCTCGCCGCGAATCGCCGCATGGGCGCGCTGGGCGCGGCGCTGATTCCGCCGGGCAGCGGCGTGCTGACCCACTGCAATACCGGCTCGCTCGCCACCGCCGGTTTCGGCACCGCGCTGGGCGTCATTCGCGCCGGCGTGGCCGAAGGCCGCATCGACAAGGTCTTCGCCGGCGAAACCCGTCCGTGGCTGCAGGGCGCGCGCCTGACGGTGTGGGAACTCCAGCAGGACGGCATCTCGCCGACGCTGATCGCCGACTCCGCCGCGTCGCACCTGATGAAGTCGGGCGACGTGCAGTGGGTGGTCGTCGGCGCCGACCGCATCTGCGCCAACGGCGACACCGCCAACAAGATCGGCACCTACCAGCTCGCCATTGCCGCGCGTCATCACGGTCTGAAGTTCATGGTTGTCGCGCCGTCGTCCACGGTCGACATGGAAACCCCGTCCGGCGATGCCATCCATATCGAGGAACGCGACCCCGGCGAGCTGTTCGCCGTTGGTGGCGTGCGCACGGCGGCGGAAGAAGTCGGCGCCTGGAACCCGGTCTTCGACGTCACCCCGCACGAGCTGATCGACGCGATCGTGACCGAGCGCGGCGTGATCGAGCGGCCGGATGCGGCGGCGATGAAGGCGGCGTTCGGCGAGGGCTGAGCGCCCCCGGCGCACCCTCGCGTCGAAACCGTCGCGACCCCGCAACCACCTCATGCCGTCATCCCCGCGAAGGCGGGGATCCATGACTTCGACGTCATTCCGGCGTCTGGAACGCGTGTCACGGCCGAAGCCTGGATTCGCGACTTCGCGGGAATGGCGGCAACGGCGGCGGACGATAACTTGCAGCACGGCGCGAACGGTTCCCGAATAACCGTCCGAATATCCCGCAAGTGCTTGTTTCTGGCCGGAAATCGGGGTGCCTCGAAACCCCCTTCCGTGGTATCATTTCCTGTCCTTTTGAAGCCGCCGTCGGCGGGCTGCAGCACGGGCCCGTCAGGTCGCTTGTTGGCCGTTTTCCACCCGCGTTTTCCGCCGGCATCGTCCGCGCAGGAACCGTCGACCGGAACGCCGCCGGCTTCGCTCGGAATGCTTACCCGCCGCCTGCGCGGGCACACACACGAACGGAACCCCGATGGCCGAACTCGCCAAGGAAATCATCCCGGTAAACCTCGAAGACGAGATGCGCCGCAGTTACCTCGATTACGCGATGAGCGTGATCGTGGGGCGCGCGCTCCCGGATGCGCGGGACGGACTCAAGCCGGTGCACCGCCGCGTGCTGTACGCGATGAACGAACTTGGCGCGCACAGCAACAAGCCGTACTACAAGTCGGCGCGTATCGTCGGTGACGTCATCGGTAAGTACCACCCGCACGGCGACACGGCCGTGTACGACACGCTGGTGCGCATGGCGCAGCCGTTCTCGCTGCGCTACATGCTGGTGGACGGGCAGGGCAACTTCGGTTCGATCGACGGCGACAACGCCGCGGCCATGCGAT
>Ga0102591_1004338_pt1 | contig 11188 bp, 8 predicted proteins | sample AraplaCol_mCL_r2_2_FD_76860 | JGI IMG/M metagenome (GOLD analysis project Ga0102591, IMG submission 76860) | Arabidopsis root microbial communities from North Carolina, USA - plate scrape MF_Col_mCL_r2 (SPADES assembly) (version 2) | ecosystem: Host-associated > Plants > Roots > Endosphere... | reverse complement strand
GTCGCCCAGATGGCGGAATTGGTAGACGCGCCAGCTTCAGGTGCTGGTACCCGAAAGGGTGTGGAGGTTCGAGTCCTCTTCTGGGCACCATTCCATTCTTGATCGCTACCAAGATCAAGGAGTTAAGCCTTTTCAACTAAAGTTGCGCAGGCCTTGCAACAAAGGCCAGTCGCGATGCGCGCAAGGGCTTGTTCGCTCAATAGCTCCCAAGAACTCTCCGAAGTCCTCATTTCTAGACGCTTATTCCTGCCGCTCTTGATAGCTGGCCTGCATTGACTCCCTCACTCCCAAATGCGAACATAAAGCGAACAAAATGGAGTCTTGCTGATGATCCGATACGCCGCACCCGCCGCCAGCAACCCCGAGCCTATAAAGGCTCGCGAGGTGTCAGCCGCCAAGCCGGCCATTGAAATGCCGCCCCCTAAGCCGGTCATTGAGGTAGCCGCTGCGGCGCCTGCGGCCGGCCCGCTGCTGCCCGGCTCCGAGGCAGACGAACTCGGCTCCTACACTCGAGCGAAAACCACCAAGCCAGCACGCCGTGCGGCAACAAAGCGTAAGTCCAAGGTCGCCGAGGCAGACGACGCTCCACTCCAGCTTAATCTGGAGACTTAGCCGCAACGATCCGGCCAAGGTATGGCAGAGCCTGGGAACTCCCACCATAATCTATATAGCACTTCGGAATCCCGAAATTGGCTGATGGATTGAAATCATTGAATGTTTCTCCGCGACGACAGCCCACGAAAGGCGTCGGATTTCGGAATCCCGAAGCGGGGGAATTTCGAGATTCCGAAGTGGGATTTTTCTTTCTGCCGACGCGCCCGCCTTTGTCGGCGGCCATCGGCCGGCGGAATGGGATCCGGCGCCGTCCTGTCCAGATCAGCCGCCGTCTGTGCCGTCAGCCGCTGGAGGCTACCACAACAGCACGACATTGCAGCAGTCGGCCCGAAGCGTTCACCGCACCGGCTGATAGTGGCCGCGCAGGGGGACCTTGTCGTCCATCGAGATGAAGCCGTCGCGTTCGCAGACATACATCAGCGTCGGCATGCCGCCGGAGCGGAAGATCTCGTCGTAACGGCGGCGGATCTGCACGGTTTCGGTGCGGCAATTGTAGGAATCCTCCTCTTTCTTGTCCGGCTGCGCCTTGACGCCGGGAAGACCCTTATAGGGATAGAGGGGTTGAACCCCGGAATCGACGGATTTTGTCCAGTCGACGGCAAAGGCGGACGCCGGGGCGAGGCTCGACACGGCAACGAGCGATATCAGAGGCATCATCAACAGCCGCATGGGAACTCTCCTGCCGGCGATAGGCCGCACTTCCGATGTAGGAAAACCGACGACCGTCATCAAGCGGCCGCAGCGGGGGACTTCCTGAAATAACTTCTGATGACGGGATGGCCGAAGAGACCGGCGAGGATCGCAAAACCGGCGCCGATGACGAAACCCGCGAGAAAACCGCCGATGACGCCGGCAACCAATAGAATCGTCTTTCCGGGACCGTCTCCCTTGACCGGCGGCTCGGCCGGCGAAATGACGCGAATGTTACTCTGGTTGAAGTTCTGTTCCTCGCTCGTCTGGCCGGAGCGTTTCAGCACCGTCTCGTAAATATCGCGCGCCGCCGTCGCCTTGCGCTGCAATTCGTTCAATTCCACCTGCTTGTCGGAGGTACTCGCCTGCAGCGCCTTCTGCACGGCAAGTTCCTTGGCGATGCTGTCCTCGGCGGCCTTGGCCTGCTCGTATTCGCCCCTTGCCGAGGTGGCGAGACGCTGCAATTCGCCCTTGATTTCGCCTGATATGCTCTGCAGCGAGGAGCGGGCCGCCTGCAGGCGCGGATGACGCGTGCCCATCTGGCTTTCGAGGCTGCCGACGGCGGCGGCCTGGGTGGCATATTGCTGACGCAGACTGACGAGCGGCGAGGTGACGCCGCCCTCCGCCTGGTTGCCGGCGACGATGTCCTCGACGCGGAGATTGGCGACGGCATCGGCGCGCGCCTTCGCCTGGATGGTCTTTTCCTGTGCCGTCACCAGCATCGTGTTCAGCGACACGAGCCGCTGATCGGAAATCAGGTTACCTTCTGTCGCGGCCATGTCGTTGTCGGCGCGGAAGGTTTCGACAGCCTGCTCGGCCTCCAGCACCTTCTGGCGCAGGTCGTTGAGGCGTCCGTCGAGCGTCGAGGAGGTGTTTTCGTAAATTCCGTTCGAAGCACTGTTCTCTTCCTCGGTGAAGGAGGTGACGACCTGGTTGGCAAGCCTTGCGGATTTTTCGGGATCATTGGTCGTGGCGGCAAGCGAGACGACATAGGTGCTGGCCTCACGGGTGATGACCAGCGCCTTCTGCAGAGTGCCGATCACGGCGGCGCCATCCGTGCGGCCGCCGGTGAATTCGGGATCCTGGTCGAGCTTCATGGCTTCAGCGACGCGCCGCAGCACATTGCCCGAGGTCAGGATCTGCACCTGGCTATCGATCAGCGCCGAGATCATTTCCGGCGAGGGACCCGAAGATTGCGCGCCGGTATCGGCAAGGCCGATCTGGCGCGGGTCGAAATAGAGGCTGCTGACGGCGGTGAATTTCTGGGCGATGCGCGGCGCCACCGCCCCGCCTGCCACAGCTCCGAGAAGCGCCAGGCCCAGCACGATCAGCCGTCGGCTCCAGATCGCGGCGATACTCGAGCGGAGGTCGAGAAGTGGTGCCGCAGGCGCGGATGCTGCGTTCGACGGCGCGTCGACGACAGGTTGTTTCGGAAGCGGCGGCGGAGGTGCCGGACGCTCATACTGGCGGGTTTCCGTAGTATTTTCCGGCGGCACGAAAGGGGGCGAAGCGGGTTCGGGCGACGGCCGGACGAAATCATCCGGGCGGATGACGGGACTGCGCATGCGCACGCCTTCCGGCGCAGTCTGAGATGGCTCAAAACTGCGCCAGCCAGGGAGCCGGCTTACCCTGTTCCTGTCATACTGGTTCATACGCGCACTCGTGTCCCGCCCAGCGTGAAAGACTGAAGCCGAGGTGCTGATACTTTAGAAATTCTTAGCTAACGGACCGTTAAAATAACTTCAGCGACGCCGACGTTGCGATTGCCGCGATAGCGAGGATGGCCATGAGGACGACACGACATCTGACAGCGCTGCTGCTTGCGGTCGCTCTCACCCCGTCGCCGGTCCTTGCGGCTGAGGCCCCGTGCTACCGCGGCGTCAATTTGTCCGGCGGCGAATATGGCGAGCGCGGCGGCATCTATGGCACCAACTATACCTATCCCGGCGAAGACACGATTAGCTATTTCGCCAAAAAGGGCATGACGATCATCCGACTGCCCTTCCGCTGGGAGCGGCTGCAGTCCGCACTCGGCGGGCGGCTCGACGAGGACGAGCTCAAGCGGCTCAAGGATACCATCGGCCTCATTCGCAAACACGGCATGGCGGTTCTGCTCGACCCGCATAATTTCGGCTATTACGACAAGACCCAGGTCGGCACGGCGCCGGCAACGGATGCCGCCTTCGGGGATTTTTGGGCAAGGCTCGCCGTTGAATTCGCCAATCAGGACGGTGTTCTCTTCGGCCTGATGAACGAACCGCACGACATCAAGGCGACCGACTGGCTGGATGCCGCCAATGCGGCGATCCGCAGCATCCGCGCCGTCGGCGCGCGCAACCTCATCCTGGTGCCGGGCACAGCCTGGAGCGGCGCGTCAAGCTGGGAAAAGGATGTGATCGGCGGCGCCAACGGCACGGTGATGCTCGGCGTGCGCGATCCACTCGATTTCTACGCCTATGAGGTTCACCAGTATCTCGATGCCGATTCCTCCGGCACCCATCCGACCTGCGAAGGCTCGACTGCTGCGGTCGAGGCGATCGCCGGGGTGACCACCTGGCTGAAGCGGAACCACAAGCGCGGCTTTCTCGGTGAATTCGGCGCCTCCGCGGACAAGGACTGCATGAGCGGGTTGACCGAAATCTACGCCACCATGACTGACAATAGCGACGTCTGGCTCGGCTGGTCCTACTGGGCGGCCGGCGAATGGTGGCCGGCGGACGAGCCCTTCAACGTCCAGCCGCGCAAGGGCCTCGAGCGGCCGCAGATGCGGCTTCTTGCCGAGGCGGCAAAAGCCGATACCGGCACTTGCTCCGCCGTCAAGCCTGCGGGGAAATGAGCATGGCAGTCGCCGATCACAGGACAGCGACGTTCACTGTAGCCGGCAACCGGCTTGATGCTGCCCGCGGGGCATCACGCACCGATCATACGGTGCTCTGGCTCGGCCTGCTCTCCGTGCTCTACAACGGCATTCTGGCCTTCATCAACCACAACATCGTGCCGCTTTCGATGACGCATGTCGCCGTCAGCGAAGGCCTGATCATGGCGAGCGCCATCATCTACATCCTGCACAAGGGGATCTACGAGACCGACCTGCCGGCTTTCCTGTTCCTGCTGTTCACGCTCATCGTGACCATCTATGTCAGCGTGCTCAACCGCATGCTGTTCATCGATCACTTCCGCAACGTGCTGATCATCTTCTGCTTTACCGGGCTCGGCGGCTGGAGCAACGAGAAAACGATGAAGCTCGCCTTTCGCTGGGCAAGTCTTGCCGTCATGATCTTCCTGATCTTCGAGATCATCAGCGTGCCGTTCTATGTCAGCATCGTCCACCCGTCCGATTATTTCGCCAATACGCGCGGGCTGCTGCCGCTGAGCTACAACACGACGGGCCTCTTTCAGAACGCGCTCGGCTTTCCCGAGCGCTTCTCCTTCGGCATCATCGACCATCGTTCCTCCTCGATCTTCCTCGAACAGGTATCGCTGGCCAATTTCTGCGGCGTGATCGCGGTCTACCTGATTTCGATGTGGGAGAGGCTTGGCCGCTGGGACCGGTTGCTGATGATCAGCACCGCCGTGCTGATCCTGGTGACGAACGACACACGCACGATGCTGATCTTCTGCTTTGCCTGCATCGCCGGCTACTTCGTCTTTCCGAAGATCCCGAAGAATTTCAATCTGGCGCTGATGCCGCTGATCGTCGCCGCCGGCTTCCTCGTCTACGTGATGAAACCCAATGCGACGGGCGACAATTTCACCGGCCGCATCAACCTGACGATGAAGAAGATCATGGAGCTCGATCCGCTTGCCATCCTTGGACTTTCGGTCGACCGGGTCGCCGAATTCGCCGACAGCGGCTATGTCTACCTGATCTACGCGGCGACGATCTTCGGCGTCATCGCCTTGTGGCTGTTCGTCTGCCTCTTTCCCGCCGGGCGCACGGCGGCGCAGCGGCGCTGCGCCCATTCACTTTCTCTTTTCATTTTTCTGAATATGATGATCGGGGGAACCGCGGTCTTCTCGATGAAGATCGCCGGTCTCCTATGGTTCGTCGTCGGATATATGCGCTTCCACGACAGCCCGCGCATCCGGCAGGGTCATCCGGCAGATGTATTGAGTTGACCGCAGCGGCGCCTGTCCGCGCGAGCCCGAGGGAGCAAGACGCTCGATGCTTGTCCAGCTTCAATATCTGCGTGCCATCGCGGCGCTGATGGTTGTCTATTTCCACGCGATATTGCAGCTCGCCAAGGTCAATCCCGCGGTCGACGCCACCGCCTTCATCTATGGTGAAACCGGCGTCGACATCTTCTTCGTCCTGAGCGGTTTCGTGATGTGGTTGACGACGAGCGGACGCGCGATGAGCCCGGTCGATTTCGCCCGGCGGCGCATCAAAAGGATCGTACCGCTCTACTGGCTGGCGACGCTGTTTTCGGCGACTGTGGCGCTGGTGGCCCCGTCATTGTTGAAATCGACGGTGTTCGACCTGCCGCATCTCATCGCCTCGCTGTTGTTCCTGCCATGGGCCAATCCCGCCGATCCCAGCACGATCACGCCGGTGGTCGTTCCGGGATGGACGCTGAATTACGAAATGTTCTTCTACTTGGTCTTTGCGCTTCTGCTGCCGCTGCAGGAAGTTCGCCGCATCCCGGCGATGTTTGCCGTCTTTGCCGTTATCCTGATCACCTGCCGGCTGCTGCCGGAAACGACTGTGACCCGGTTCTACCGCGAGCCGATCATGCTGGAGTTTCTCGCCGGTGTCGTGCTCGGCTGGCTCTACGGACAGAAGGTCCTGCTGCCGAACCGCTGGGCTTGGGCGGCCCTTGCCATAGGCTTCGCCTTTCTCTTCATCAACGAGGCGCTGATGCCGCCGGAAAGCCGGTTCTACGCCTGGGGAATCCCAGCGATCTTCATCATCTACGGCGCGATCTCCATCGATTTTTCCAGGCTGCCGGTTGTGGGATGGCTGAACTACCTCGGCGACTGCTCCTACAGCATCTATATCACCCACGCCTTCACGCTGGCTTTTCTCAGGGTCGCCGCCGATCGGCTGCCGATCGGCATACTGCAGCAGCCGGTGCTCTTCGTCATCCTCTCGCTGGTGCTCTCGTCGATCGGCGGTGCGATCATCCATGAGATCACCTCGCCGCGCCGGAAGGTTGCGGTGGCGAGCCGCCCGCCGGCCTAAAGCGCGTCGAAGGCGAGAATACGCATCCAAGCGGCGCTGACGGTACAGTTTTTCGCGCAACTTCTCCTAAGCTTCAAACTTGGCAAATGAGAGAACTTGCAGAAACGTGATGGTTTCTCTTGCAATTTGTCGCATGAATGAAAGTGCGCCGGCCTATTCGCGGCCCGGGCTTTGATCTAAGCACGGCGGCGGCCTTGGAGAGGGAAAGACATGACAAGTTACGTATTGACGGTATCCTGCAAATCGACACGCGGCATCGTCGCGGCGATTTCGAGCTATCTGGCAGACAAGGGCTGCAACATCGTCGATAGTTCCCAGTTCGACGATCTCGATACCGGCAAGTTCTTCACGCGGGTGAGCTTCATCTCCGAGGAAGGCGTGCCCCTTGCCGAACTCAAGGAAGGCTTCGAGCCGATCTCCAAGCGGTTCGCCATGGATGCCGAGATCCATGACGGCAACGCCCGCATGAAGGTGCTGCTGATGGTGTCGCGCTTCGGCCATTGCCTCAACGACCTGCTCTACCGCTGGAAGATCGGCGCGCTGCCGATCGATATCGTTGGCGTCGTGTCCAACCATTTCGACTACCAGAAGGTCGTGGTCAACCACGACATCCCCTTCCACCACATCAAGGTGACGAAGGAGAACAAACTGCAGGCCGAAGGCCAGATCATGGATATCGTCGAACAGACGGGTACGGAGCTGATCGTTCTCGCCCGTTACATGCAGGTGCTTTCGGATGCGATGTGCCAGAAAATGTCTGGCCGGATCATCAACATCCACCATTCCTTCCTGCCGAGTTTCAAGGGCGCCAATCCTTACAAGCAGGCCTACGGCCGCGGCGTGAAGCTGATCGGGGCGACGGCGCATTACGTCACCGCCGATCTCGACGAGGGCCCGATCATCGAGCAGGATACGGCGCGCATCACCCATGCACAGTCGCCCGACGACTATGTCTCGATCGGCCGCGACGTCGAAAGCCAGGTGCTGGCCCGCGCCATCCACGCTCACATCCACCACCGCACCTTCCTGAACGGCAACCGCACCGTGGTCTTTCCGGCAAGCCCCGGCGGCTACGCTTCCGAACGCATGGGTTGAGCGCCGCATAGACCCTGCATCTCTTTTGCTGGCGAATGACAATCTCCCGTTGCCTGCCGGCGGCAAGTACTTGATTATCTCGTTCAATAGGTAATCGAATCATGCTGCGGAGGGGTGTCATGACCGACGAGGCGCTTGTTGATCGCATGGCGCTGCCGCGTCCCGACGTCACCGCTAGCGACGCGGAAGAGATACTCCTTGCTCATTACAGCCTCTCCGGCACGCTTACCGAACTCGGCAGCCAGCAGGATCGAAACTATCGCGTCGATAACGATCGTGGCCGCTACGTCCTGAAGATCTGCCATGCAGCCTACGAGACCCGCGAGCTCGAAGCGCAGAATGCGGCGATCCGTCACCTCAAAAGCCGGCAAGATGCGCCGCGCGTTCCGCAGGTGATCCCCACTAATGACGGGCGGGAGATCGTCGTCCTGACCGTGCGCGGGCGGGGCTATCAGGTCCGGCTGCTGGAATATCTGGAAGGCCAGGGGCTGACAGAACTGACCTATCTGGCACCGGCCTCCGTTGCGGCCCTCGGCGCGCTCTGCGCCAGGCTGGCGCTGGCGCTTGCCGATTTCAACCATCCCGGTCTCGACCGCAGCCTGCAATGGGATCTCAGGCGCGCCGGGCCGGTCGCGGTGCAGCTGCTGTCCGCGATCACCGACAGTGCGGCGCGCGACCGGATCGCCAAGACCATGGTGATGGCCATCCGCCGCATCCAGCCGTTGGCGCCATCGCTTCGGCTGCAGGCCGTGCATCATGACGTCACCGGCGACAATGTCGTCGGCCACCGCGACGCCCGTGGCCATACGATCCCCGACGGGGTGATCGATTTCGGCGACATCATCCGCGGCTGGCTGGTCGGCGACCTCGCCGTCACATGCGCTTCGCTGCTGCATCAGGCGGATGGCGACCCTTTTTATATCCTGCCAGCCGTCACCGCCTATCAGGCGATCTATCCGCTGACCGAGGAGGAGCTGAAGGCGCTCTGGCCGTTGACCGTCGCGCGCGCGGTCATTCTCGTCGCCAGCAGCGAGCAGCAGATTTCGGTCGATCCCGATAATGACTATGTCCGCGGCAACCTCAAGCACGAGCGGGCGATCTTCGATACGGCGATGTCCGTTCCCTTCGAACTGATGGAAGCCGCGATCCTCAAGGCGGCCGGCGCAAATGTCGCCGCCCCGGAAACATCGGGATGGCTGCCGTTGCTGCCGGACATCGATCCCGCCGGGATCGCCTTTGTCGATCTTGGGGTGCGGAGCCCGCATTTTTCCGCCGGCAATTGGCTGAATACCGACATGGACTGGCGGCTGCTTGCCCGCGTGGCAACGGAAAACGGCATCGCAGCGACGCGCTATGGCGAATATCGGCTTTCCCGCGCGAGCTTGGGAAATGCGACGGGACAGGCAACCTGCGCCCTGCATATCGACATTTGCCTCGCGGCAGGCAACGCGATTGCTGCACCCTTTGCCGGCCGCATCAGCTGGAAGGACCAGCATCTGACGCTTGCCAGCGACAGCATGACCCTGCATCTCGATGGGCTCGATCTCTCGGTCGAGGATGGAGCTGAGGTGGCCGCCGGCGATCCGCTCGGCACGGTTTTCGGAGAGGCTGCGTCGCTCGGCGGGTTGCGCGTCCAGCTTTGCAGCGTCGCAGGTCTCGAACCGCCGCTTTTTGCCACGCCGCGCACGGCCGCGGCCTGGTCGGCGCTCTGCCCCTCGCCCTCGCTCCTTCTCAGCCCGGAAGCCGATGCACCGAGATCTGATGCCGCCGAACTGCTCGCCAGGCGGCAGGCGCATCTCGCAAGGCCGCAGAAGAACTATTACGCGGCGGCGCCGCAGATCGAGCGCGGCTGGCGAGAGCATCTGTTCGATGTCGAGGGCCGCGCCTATCTCGACATGGTCAACAACGTCACCATTCTCGGCCATGGCCATCCCAGGTTCGCGGCAGCGATCCACGCCCAATGGCTGCGGCTCAACACGAATTCGCGCTTCCACTATGCCGCGATCACGGAATTTTCCGAACGCCTCGCCGCCCTGTCGCCGGACGGGCTCGACGCGGTCTTCCTGGTCAACAGCGGCTCGGAGGCGAACGATCTGGCGCTTCGGCTGGCGCAAGCCCATAGCGGCGCGCGCAAAATGCTCTGCCTGCTCGAAGCCTATCATGGCTGGTCGGCGGCGAGCGACGCCGTCTCCACCTCGATCGCCGACAATCCGCAGGCACCGACCACCCGGCCGGACTGGGTGCATACCGTCGTTTCGCCGAACACCTATCGCGGCGACTTCCGAGGTCCCGATACGGCAGCGGATTATCTCGGCATGGCGACGCCGGTGCTGGAAGCAATTGATGCTGCGGGCGAAGGCCTTGCGGGCTTCATCGCCGAATCAGTCTACGGCAATGCCGGCGGCATTCCGCTGCCGGACGGTTATCTCAGGGAAATCTACGCGCAGGTGCGCGCCCGCGGCGGCCTCTGCATCGCCGATGAGGTGCAGGTCGGTTATTCCAGGCTCGGACATTATTTCTGGGGCTTCGAGCAGCAAGGGGTCGTGCCTGATATCATCACCGTCGCCAAGGGCATGGGCAACGGCCATCCGCTCGGCGCCGTCATCACCACGCGGGAGATTGCGCAATCGCTGGAGAAGGAGGGCTCTTTCTTTTCCTCCACGGGCGGCAGCCCCGTCAGCTGCATCGCCGGCATGGCGGTGCTCGACATCATGGCCGAGGAAAAGCTGCAGGAAAATGCCCGGACAGTCGGCGATCATCTGAAGGCGCGGCTCGCCGCGCTGATCGACCGTCATCCGATTGCGGGCGCCGTGCACGGCATGGGCCTCTATCTCGGCCTCGAATTCGTCCGCGACAGAACGACGCTGGAGCCGGCGACGGAAGAGACGGCTGCAATCTGCGACCGGCTTCTCGAACTCGGCGTCATCATGCAGCCGACGGGCGATCACCAAAATGTGCTGAAGATCAAACCGCCGCTCTGCCTCAGCATCAACAGCGCAGATTTTTTCGCGGACATGCTGGAGAAGGTGCTCGAAGAAGGCTGGTGACACGGGGCTTCCAGCATTAACCAAATCGGTCATTTCGAGGCATGGCGATTTTTAATGAAACGGGCCATTGCCTGATACAGCAAGGCTTCCTATGTCTGCCGCTGTGATCGATCGAACTTCCGATTCTGTCATGCGAATTTAACGAAGGACTGATATGTTTCTTTCTGTAAGTTCGGGCTGCGACGGAATGAATTTTTTCGGATCGTCGATATTTTGACACGTTTCGGAATATGTTTCCGACAGGCTATCGGGTAATCTCTACCAAGATAGTAGATTATTGAAGACAGCCATCACCGGCCCCGGGCTGTACCGGGACCTCTCAAGTGCAACGCCAACACAAGGAACGAGCATGATAGACATCGATATTCTCGCCGATCTCCTTGGGCGATCTGTGCTTGGCAATGACCGTCCGGGCGCCCTCTCCCGCCCGAACTGTCGAATGTGACGTTCGTCCTCCTTTCAACGGTACCAGACAAGTCAATTCGCCATGGCTGCGCATGTCGCGCGGCAGGAGTTCTATCTATGAAGAAGCAAGTTATCGAATATGCAGGCGTTCCCG
>Ga0102591_1004333_pt1 | contig 11194 bp, 8 predicted proteins | sample AraplaCol_mCL_r2_2_FD_76860 | JGI IMG/M metagenome (GOLD analysis project Ga0102591, IMG submission 76860) | Arabidopsis root microbial communities from North Carolina, USA - plate scrape MF_Col_mCL_r2 (SPADES assembly) (version 2) | ecosystem: Host-associated > Plants > Roots > Endosphere... | reverse complement strand
CGGACGCTCTTCGTGCGGAACTGCGCCCCATCGCGGACCTACGTTTGCCAGACGTCTTCGATCGATCTGCAATCGAATGCCGCTCTGTGCTTCCCGCACCGATGTCGTCTTGGCTAATTGTGTGCGCGGTTTCGCCGATAACTTTTGCGGTCGGCGTAATCGTCGGGCTTTCTTGGGGCAGAGGCCTCTAACGGGTCAACGCAAACCTATCCCCGGAGCTTCAGGGCCTGGTGGATCTGGCTCACGACTGCGGCTCCCTCTCCGACGGCCGCAGCGACCCGTTTGGTCGATCCCGCCCTAACATCGCCGATAGCGAAAATGTTCGGAACGCTGGTTTCCAGAGGAAACGCTTGGCGATCGTTTACTGTAGCGAACTGATCACCAAAGCCACCCCCTGTCATGACGAACCCGCTGGAGTTCCTGGCGATTCTGCCGCCGGTCCAGTCGGTGTTGGGTTCTGCGCCGGCGAATAGAAACAGGTGGCTGAATACGCAGCTTTTTTCCTCGCCGGAAACCTTATGACGCAACGTGCCTGAGATGTCAGGCTCGCCGGTCCTTTCGACCAAGACAAGCTCGCTCCCAAGATGGATATCAACGTTCGGCAGCGCATTGATCCTGTCGATCAGGTATTGAGACATGGTCTCGGACAAGTCGCGACGAACGATCAAATGCAGACGACGCACACGCGGTGCAAGGAAAACTACCGCCTGCCCAGCCGAGTTTCCCCCGCCGATCAGCGCTACATCTGCATTCTCGCAGAGCTTCGCTTCCAATGCCGATGCCCAATATGAAACAGCGCTCGTCTTGATTTCATCGAGCCCATCGATCTCCGGTGTCCGATAGCGCGCTCCCGAGGCGATCACGAGCGTTTTCGCGCGAACTTCCTGCCCGCCTTGGAGTGCGAGTACGATTGGAGAAGTTTCGGGTGCAGCCGGATCCGGCGTCACGAGTTCCCTTACCCTAAGCGGCAGCGCGACTTCGACACCGAATTTAAGCGCTTGACTAAAAGCGCGCCCCGCTAGAGCTGCTCCGGATATTCCGGTGGGAAAGCCCAGGTAGTTCTCGATTCGAGAAGAGCTTCCCGCTTGTCCGCCGATGGCACGCTCGTCGACGACAATCGCTTTTAGACCTTCCGACGCAGCATAGACCGATGTTGCCAGGCCTGCGGGCCCGGCCCCGACGATGGCGACATCGTAGAGTACCGTCGGATCGAGTTCGGGTGTGATGCCGAGGCAAACTGCTGCCTCTGTATCGGTCGGATTTTTCAAGATCGTGCCACTGGGGCAAACCATGAGCGGGAGGTCGACGGGCTGCATTCCCAGCCGCTCCACGAGCACGCGCCCCTCCTCGTCAGAGGCCGCGTCGAGTACAATGTGGGGATATCCGTTACTTGTCAGGAAACCCTGTAGCCGGATTAGCGAGGGGTCACTCCTTGTGCCCAGGAGGATTGAGCCACCTAAGCCAGCATCTAAATAGGCTACACGCCTCAATATGTATGCTCGCATGATCGTTTCACCGACTTCGGCCGACCCGATGATCAATGACCTCAGATGAGCAGCGTCGAAAGAAAGGAATGTACAGCCTTCGGGCCCTGCACGGAGACCGGCAAGCGCAGGACGGCCTGATAACTGATTGATCTCGCCGGAAAATTGCCCGGTACGATGCGATGCCAAACCGTGGTCACCTTTGAATCCATCATGGCGGTAGGCGTCGACTTGCCCTTCCAATACCAGCAGAGCTGGCGCATTTCGTTCGCCAACGGCAAAGATGCTTTCGCCCGGGCCGAGAGACATCGGACCGCCGCTTGCGAAACGTTGCGCTATCTCGATCTGCAATGATGTCAGCGTCGGAAATCGCTGGTAGTCGCGTGAGTTGGTTTCCATTGATATGTCCTAGTTGTCTGAGGTGCTCCGCTCTCGGAGCGGAGTCGCTGAGTGCGTAAGGACTAGCGGCGGAATGCTACGTCATGCGTCCCGAAGCGGGCGGATCGCTAGCCGGGAAGCTCTCAAGCAGCGCTTCCTCGACACCGTCGGCACTTCGTCGCTCTTCAACTTGAGGCAACTCGAGCGCGATCTCCGCGAATTCCGGCAGGGTCTCGACGCTATCTCGAACCTCTTCATCTTCGTGTCCGGCAATCTTGTTCATGGAACATCCTTTCAAAGGCTGACGGGATCCTAGCGGAGGCAATTCTAGCGTCTTGGACATTTCGTCCCCGGGAAACTCGATCGCCACGCCCAAATCCTACAATCGTGTTTGCCCATGATGCTTCAGTCTCGGCCCACCGACGGTTTGACCGTCCGAACAATCAGAGGGTCTCGACGATGCCATCCCGCAGGAAACTTTCTTTACTGGCCGCGTTTTTGAGCGCGTCCATCAGCTCGAACGCCATCAGCCAAGAAACACCCCCAGCACCGCAGGTCGTGGTTGCAAAACCAGTCGTCCGCGAGATCGTTGACCGCGACGAATTCATCGGCCGCTTCCAGGCGGCAGAAGAGGTTCAGTTGCGCGCCAGAGTCGGTGGATATCTCCAAGCTATCAAGTTTAAGGACGGCCAACTTGTCAAAGAGGGCGACGAGCTTTTCGAAATTGACCAGCGGCCATTCGCGACCGCGCTCGGACAGGCGAAAGCCAGCCTATCGGTCGCTAATGCATCTCTTGTTTTCGCGCAGGCTCAGTTCGACCGGGTAAACTCGTTGGTGAAGTCCGGCAGTCAGACAGTGTCGTCGCTGGACGACCGTCGTCGCGAGCTGGATTCCGCCTTTGCAAACGTGCAGGGCGCGCAGTCAGCATTGGATAGAGCCAATCTGGACCTGACGTATAGCCGGATCACAGCTCCACTCAGTGGGCGGATCGACCGTCACCTTATTTCCGTCGGAAACCTGGTCCAACCGGACCAGACCGTCCTTACCTCGATCGTAATGCTCGACCCTATCGATTTCTATTTCGATATCGATGAACGACGGCTGCTCAATTACGCCGACACCGCGCGGAAGCGTGGCGAGGTGCTCCAAAGTGGTGGTGGAGGCCTCAAGGTCTCCGTCAAGCTGGGTGACAGGGATGGATCCCCCTACTCCGGCACCCTCGACTTCGCCGAAAACCGGGTTGATCCGCAGACCGGCACGCTCCGTGCTCGAGCAAGGTTTGCCAATCCTGATTTCGTGCTGCAGCCGGGTCTCTTCGGCAGAGTTGAGCTTGAGGGTTCGAATTCGTATCAAGCGGTTCTCATCCCCGACGAAGCAATCAGCTCGGATCAAGACGAGCGCGTGGTCTTCATCGTCGACAAGGATAATGTCGTAACCACCAAGGCAATTCGCCCAGGGCCGCGTGTGTTCGGCTACCGGGTCGTAAGAAGCGGACTCGACGGCAGTGACTCGATCGTAGTTCGCGGCGTTGTCCGTATTCGCCCGGGCATGAAGGTCGACCCGAAAGAGACGACGCTACCGCAAGATAACTCCGCTGGGGTTCCCGAGACCGCATCGGGCGCGGAGGCAGGGCAATGAGATTCGCCCATTTCTTCATCTCGCGACCGATTTTTGCCTGCGTCATCTCGCTGGTGCTCATGATCGTGGGCGCAATTGCCTATTTCGAATTGCCGGTCTCACAGTATCCGGAGATCGCTCCCCCGACCATCGTCGTTCGGACGTCGTATCCGGGCGCGGATTCCCAGACGATTGCGGACACCGTCTCCACGCCGATCGAGCAGGAGGTCAACGGCGTCGAGGACATGCTCTACATGTCGTCGTATTCGAGCGCGGACGGCGCGATGACACTGACCATCACCTTTGCTCTGGGCACAGACCTGGATAAAGCCCAGGTCTTGGTTCAAAATCGCGTTGCCGTCGCCCTGCCCCGCCTGCCGCAGGAAGTTCAGCGGCTCGGTGTAACTACAACGAAAAGCTCGCCCGACCTTTTGATGGTCGTCCACCTGCTTTCGCCGACCGGACGGTACGATCAGCTTTACACCTCGAACTACGCGAGAAACCGTGTTCGCGACGTGCTCGTACGCCTGCAGGGTGTGGGTGACATTCAGATTTTCGGCGAACGGCAGTACGCCATGCGCATCTGGCTGGATCCTGAGAAGCTTTCTTCCTACGGGATGACAACGAGCGATGTCGTTAATGCCCTCCGGGACCAGAACGTGCAGGTATCCGGTGGTTCGATTGGCGCTCCGCCAACCGTGAAGGAAAACCCTTTCCAGTACACCGTGCGAACCGACGGGCGCTTCTCGGACGCCCGGCAGTTCCGTTACGTTATCGTCAAATCCACGCCCGATGGCCGGCTCGTGAAGCTCGAGGACGTGGCTCGGATCGAACTCGGCGCGCGTGACTACGTGACAAACGCCTACGTCAACAATCAGCCTGCGGTCGGCATGGGCATCTTCGCCCGACCCGGCACCAATGCGCTGGAGACGGCGGCCCAGATCAAATCGATCATGCATGACCTTTCCGGCCAGTTCCCGCCCGGTCTTGAGTACAAAATCATCTACGACACAACCTCCTTCGTCTCAGACTCCATCAACGAGGTCTATCGGACCATTGGCGAGGCCATCATCCTTGTGGCGGCGGTCGTCCTGATATTCCTTCAGTCGTGGCGAACGGCGATCGTCCCGATCGTTGCTATTCCGGTTTCACTGGTCGGAACATTCGCGTTCCTCGCCGCATTCGGGATGTCCCTCAATATGCTAACGTTGTTCGGTCTCGTCCTAGCGATCGGCATTGTTGTGGACGACGCGATCGTCGTGGTCGAAAACGTAGAACGCAACCTAGCACAGGGCATGTCGCCCAAGAGGGCAGCACACGTTACGATGGACGAAGTCGGCACAGCCGTAATCGCCATCTCGCTCGTGTTGATTGCGGTGTTCCTCCCTACTGCATTCATCCCGGGGATTTCCGGCCAGTTCTACAGGCAGTTCGCGGTTACGATCTCGATCGCAACGGCGATATCTGCACTCAACTCGCTCACTCTCTCTCCGGCGATCGCCGCTATCGTCTTGCGCCCGCATGATCACGCTAACGCTCCCAGAAACATTGCCGGTCGGGCGGGAAAGTGGTGCGCCGACTTGTTCAACCGCTGCTTCGACAAGCTTAGCTCGGGCTACTCGTCGAGCGTCCGGCACATCGTTGGTTCCAAAACAGGATTGAGTTGCGCCATCCTGGTTTTCGCCGCCCTACTCGGCGCGACGTGGTTCCTCAATACCAAAGTTCCAAGCGGCTTTATCCCGATCCTGGACCAAGGCTACGCAATCGTTGTCGTGCAGCTCCCGGAAGGTGCTTCGCTCGACAGAACGGATGCCGTTATCAAGAAGGCCGGCGAGATCGCTCGGACCACGCCAGGCGTCGCGAACGCTGTCCAGTTCGCTGGCTTCAGCGGCGCGACCTTCACCAATGCCTCGAACGCCGGCGTCATCTTCACACCGTTCAAGCCGTTCGAGGAGCGCTTGGAAAGCGGTGACAACTCTACGAAGATCATCCAGACTCTCTATAAGAACCTGCAAAGCCTCGACGAGGCGTTCATCATTGCCATCCCGCCTCCGCCGGTCCAGGGCATCGGCAACTCCGGTGGCTTCAAGATGCAGATAATGGACCAGGACAATTCCAACATGACTCGCGTCCTGGGTCTGGCCCGCCAGATGATGGTTGCGGCCAACCAGACCCCCGGCCTTACCGGAGTTTTCACGACCTTTTCCGAGTCGAGCCCCGAGTTCTATCTCTCGATCGACCGTGATAAGGCACAGTATCTTAACGTGCCGATCCCCAACATCTTCGAAACGCTGTCGAACAACCTCGGCGTAGCTTACGTAAATGATTTCAATGCATTCGGACGGGTGTACCAAGTACGCGCCCAGGCGGACAAGCAATTCCGCGTCGAGCGCGACGACATGCTCGACCTCAAGGTGAAGTCCGCTGCTGGCGCACTCGTACCGTTGGGTACCCTAGCCGACATTAAGGAAACCAGCGGCCCTGAACTCGTGCAACGGTACAACATGTATGTCTCCGTTCCCCTACAAGGGAATGCAGCACCCGGCGTTTCCACCGGCGAAGCGATTACGAAGATGCAGGAATTGGCCGCCAAGACCCTACCGCCCGGCACTACATATGAATGGACCGAGCTTTCCTATCAGGAAACACATGCGGGGGGCAGCGCGGTCTACATCTTCGCCCTCTCCGTCATATTCGTGTTCCTCGCACTATCGGCACAATATGAGAGCTGGATTTTGCCCGCCGCAATTATCCTGATCGTTCCATTAGCTGTGCTGGGTGCCCTGTTTGGCGTCTACCTAAGGGGCATGGACAACAACATCCTGACCCAGATCGGCTTCGTTGTTCTCATCGGCTTGGCTGCGAAGAACGCGATCCTGATCGTGGAATTCGCCCGCCAGGCACAGGACGCGGGCAAAAGTGCAGTCGAGGCGGCGATCGAAGCCTGCCAGCTGCGCCTTCGCCCGATCCTGATGACGGCCCTCGCCTTCATCTTCGGCGTCTTGCCGCTTGCCATTGCCGAGGGACCGGGCGCGGAAATGCGCCGATCACTCGGCACGGCCGTCTTCAGCGGAATGATCGGCGTCACGATGTTCGGCCTGTTTCTCACACCGGTGTTCTTCGTTCTCTTGCGATCGCGGTATCGCCCGAAAGAGATCGTGGAAGAAGACTGGAGGGTTGAGCGGGCCCAGGCGGCCGAGTAAAATTACGATCCAGTGCTGAAGGAGCGCCGCTGCCACGCGGCGTTTCTGCTTTTAGGACAACGCGATACTGCCTCAGAGAGGGATTCCCAGTTGCGCACGATAGGTTTCATTCTAGAGGACGGCTTTCAGGTGATGGGTCTGGCCGCGCTATCCGCATTCGAGTTTGTGAACGACACGCTTGGCGAAGAAGCTTATCGGCTCCGGGTCATGTCAGAGTCAGGGGGTACCATAAGGTCGTCGCTCAAGATAGGAATCGAGACGGCTCCCCTATCCGATTTTCCCGACACTCTGATTGTTGTCGGTGAATTGGTTCCCAAGCTGCCTTCGCAGAAGCTGCGCGAATACATCGCGCGTGCAGGGAGGACAGAAAGCAGGCGTGTCGCGGGAATCTGCACCGGAGCGTTCCTGCTCGCGGACGCAGGTCTCCTCAATGGGCGTCTCGCAACGACCCACTGGGCGCACGCGAAGCGGCTACAGGAACAGTATCCCCAAGTCCACGTGGACGACGACAGGATCTTCGTTCAGGACGGCAATATCTGGACGTCGGCCGGGATGAGCGCGGGGATTGATCTCACGCTAGCCCTTATCGAAGGCGACTTCGATGCCGCGCTTTCCCGTTTGGTTGCTCGGAAGCTCGTCGTTTATCATCGGCGACCCGGGGGGCAATCGCAGTTCTCCGCTCTGTTAGACCTCGAACCGCGCTCAGACCGTATCCGCAAGGCTCTGGTTTATGCGAAAGAGCACCTCCGGAACCCCCTCAACGTCGAAGAACTTGCGGGCGCGGCGAACCTCAGCCCACGGCAGTTCAGCCGAATTTTCCTCAAGGAGACGGGCCACTCGCCCGCGAAGGCCGTCGAAAGGCTCAGACTCGAGGCTGCCAGAGCAATGCTGGAGGACGGACACCCTCCAATTGAAATCGTCGCGCGAGATACGGGTTTCGCCGACCGAGACCGAATGCGACGGGCGTTCTTGCGCTCATTCGGCCAGCCTCCCCAGAGCCTCAGGAGGGCATCTCATGCACCGGAGATCAAGCAATCTGAGCCTCTTGAGCCGTAGTGTCACCGAACCGTTCGCACCTTCTGCAATGTCCGAAAATGCCGTTTCAATGACATTTGAGACGGAGAGATTTTGGGACATGATCTGCCAATCGAAACGACGCCGATACGCCTAAGGTCGCGCCGTCTACTCGATTTGGAGATCTGAAATGAAAACAACTGGCAATACGATTTTCATCACTGGCGGCACTTCCGGTATCGGTCGCGGGCTTGCGGAAGCTTTTCACAAGCTTGGCAACAAGGTCATCATCGCCGGCCGCCGGAAGGCTCTTCTCGATGAGGTTTCTGCCGCAAATCCCGGCATCGAGGGCGTTGAACTCGATATCAGCGACATCAACGATATCGACCGCGTCGCCAAGAAGCTGATCACCGAGTACCCCAAGCTGAACGTCCTCATCAACAATGCTGGCATCATGCCGTTCGACGATGCTTCCGGTTTGATCGACGACAAGGTATCGCGCGGCATTATCGAGACCAATCTGCTCGGCCCGATCCGTATGACATCGGCTCTCATTGAGCATCTCAAGTCTCAGCCTTCGGCAACAATCATCAACAACACGTCGGTGCTAGCTTTCGTGCCTCTGGCATCGAATGCCGTCTACTCCGCCACGAAGGCTGCGCTTCACTCCTATTCGATGTCGCAGCGTTTCATGCTCCGCGAAACCAACGTCACGGTCCAGGAAATCGCTCCGCCATGGGTTGACACGGACCTCGTCAAGAAGAGCGGCGATCCCCGTGCAATGCCGCTAGACGTCTTCATCGAGAAGACGATGAGGGGTCTCGAGAGCGAGGATCCCGAAGTATACGTCGAGGAAATCGCGGCACTTCGCGACAACCCGGGCAGCAAGGAACACGCCTTCGTACACGGGTTCAACCAGTCCTTGGCCGAAAACCCGATCCCAGTCTGAGCCCAATCAAGCGTGGAACTGTCCCCGCTCATCGGCGCGGGACAGTTCCACGAGGAAAATCCAATGTCAGACAGATTTGAAACTCGCGAGCGTAAAGCCGCTGCCAATTCGGCTTCAACGAGCGTCGCACCGTCACTGGTACCAGCCTATTTCCTCGCCCTTGGTACGTTTGCCATCGGCACCGAAGGCTTCATGATTGCTCCGCTTCTTCCGACTATCGCCGCCGACCTAGGAATGACGCTGTCTGCCACAGCAATGCTTGTGGTGATTTTCACGTTGGTTCTCGCCATCAGCTCGCCCATAACAACGGTCGCCACGGGGAAGTGGAACCGACGCGACACGTTGGTCGCCGCGATGGTCATCTTTGCCGCCGGTAACCTGCTTGCCGCGTTCTCAACAAACTTCGAGACCTTGGTTGTCGCGCGCATCCTGATGGCGACGGCTTCGGGCCTCTATGTGCCAAGCGCGAACGCCCTTGCGGGGGCGATTTCAGGACCGAGCATGCGAGGCCGCGCCCTCGCGATCGTGAGCGGCGGAATGACAATTGCAATCGCACTCGGCCTACCACTTGGTGCAGTTATAGGTCATGCGTTTGGTTGGAGGTCTACGTTCCTTGCTGTAGCTATTATGGGTGTTGTAGCAATCACCGGGATCGTCATCGGTATAAAGCGATCCGTTGCTGAGGGTATGACCGTCGCCAGTTTGGCCGAACGTATCCACGTTGTTCGTCAATCGGCGATCCTGAAGCTTTTGGCAGTGACTATGTTCTGGTCGATCGGTGCGTATACAGCATACCCCTATATTGCACCGTACCTTAAAGCAGTGCTTGACTTCGATGTCGTTGGCATCGCGGCCACGGTTTCTCTGTGGGGCGTTGCGGCTGCGGTCGGAGTTACAACGGGTGGAGCGCTCAACGATCGTTTCGGCTCAAAGATGGTTGCCTCGTGCTCCCTCGCGTTGCTTGCCTTGGCCTTCCTTTCGTTGGCAGCCACCACGGCGCTTCCGCCAACTGTTGCTTTGCTCCCGGCACTCGTGGCGGTAGCAGCCTGGGGCTTCAGTGTCTGGTCATTCTTTCCTGCACAGATGGCACGGTTGATCGTCGCATCGTCGGCAGCCCAAGCATCCGTATCGCTCTCGCTCAACACCTCGACCATGTACCTCGGCTTCTCGATAGGCAGCGCGATTGGCGCGGCGATCGTCAGCGGTGGTAACATTTGGCTGATCGGTTTGACCGCAGGTGTAGCTGAGCTTGTGGCCCTTTTGCTTGATCGACAGTTCGACCCAGCTCGGCGCACCTAATTCGTGATATCAGTGCGAAAAGGGCCGACGGCGAGTAACCGCCGACCCTTTTTTCATGCTCCGCTGCGCATCGTGTCGAGCGCAAGGTTTAATCACTTCCTGAACGCATCGAGATGGTCGGCTACGGTTCACTTACCAGCGATCCTGCCACGTGTGATTCACGCTCAAGTTTAGCGCGATGACTGGCGTCAACGTGATGATAGAGGAGTTCCCGCATATGCGAAATGATGTCCGGCAAGGGTCGTTTCCGGATTGTATTGACCATGTCGGAAAGGTGAGCTGACTCACTGAAACCTCATCGCCCGAATCGACCACTCGATTGTACAAGCCGCAGGCGATAAAGAGTGAGACCACTTCTCCATCGACGTCGCTTGACGGCCGACAAAATTCAGAAGGATTTACCATGCGCAAACATATCATACACGCCCTGCTTTCAATGACGGTGCTCGGCGCTCCCGCTTACGCACATTCTGCAGATAAGCCGACGGTTGTACTCGTACACGGCGCGTTCGCAGACGCTTCCAGCTGGAACGGTGTAGTCGCCAAGCTCGAGAAGGACGGCTATCCGGTCGTTGCAGTCGCCAACCCGCTTCGCAGCGTCCCCAGCGATGCCGATTACGTCCGACGTATTGTGGATGGCCTCAACACGAACGTTATTCTCGTCGGCCATTCCTATGGCGGTGCGGTCATTACCCAGGCGGCAACCGGCGCGAAGTGGGTAAAGTCGCTTGTCTACGTCTCGGCTTTCGCACCGGATGTCGGTGAATCCGCACTCGATCTGACAGGCAAGTTCCCTGGCAGCACCCTCCCACCGACCCTCGCCACGCCGGTTACTCTCGAGAACAACGGCAAGGATCTTTATATCGACCAGGCCAAGTTTCCGGAACAGTTTGCAGCCGACGTTCCGCGTTCGGAAGCCAAGTTGATGGCGGCCACCCAACGTCCGGTGACGCAGGCTGCGCTCGAAGACAAGGCGAAGGACGCCGCCTGGAAGGATATCCCCTCCTGGTTCATATATGGCGACGCCGACAAAAACATTCCCCCAAAGGCTATCGGCTGGATGGCCGAGCGCGCTCACTCGAAAGAAACTGTCGTCGTGAAGGGCGCATCGCACGTCGTGATGGTTTCGCACCCGGATAAGGTGGCAAAGATCATCGAAGATGCAGCCAAGGCTAAGTGACGCGATAGCCCGACGGAGGGTGATCTCCGTCGGCACCTTCACCGGCGTTCTGCACCAGCCAGCCCGCTCG
>Ga0102591_1004330_pt1 | contig 11202 bp, 12 predicted proteins | sample AraplaCol_mCL_r2_2_FD_76860 | JGI IMG/M metagenome (GOLD analysis project Ga0102591, IMG submission 76860) | Arabidopsis root microbial communities from North Carolina, USA - plate scrape MF_Col_mCL_r2 (SPADES assembly) (version 2) | ecosystem: Host-associated > Plants > Roots > Endosphere... | reverse complement strand
ATCAGCCCGATTTCTGCCTTTTCCACGATACACCTCCGATGAGTCATTTTTGGACCGGTGTTGTGGCACTCTCTGGCTCAAACGGCAAGTTCGATTCGGCTTCGAATCGGCCTCGTATTGCCGGCATTGCAAACTAAGCCATATTCCCACTTGATCTTACAGGATGAGGACCAATGAGCCGCGCAGCAACACAGGAGGAGGCCGTTCTGGCCGCTCGCGCAGGCCGATACACGGAGTATGCGCCCTCGCCTGTGCTTGGCGCTCATTTTCATTGTCTTTGGTCACACGAGATCCGCAGCGGAGCCGATAGGATAGCGATCGTGCCGGACGGTTATTGCGACATCGTCTGGATGGGTGGCACGCTGGTGGTGGCCGGACCGGACCGCAGCAGTGCCTTTCCGTCGCTTGCCGGTGGCGAGAGGATAGTGGGTGCGCGCTTCGCTCCGGGCGCCGCAGCCGGGTGGCTCAAGGTGCAGCTCTGCGACATCGTCGGACAGTCCATTCCTCTGGAGGACTTCTGGGGCGCGGCGGCCTTGAGATTGAATGAATTGCTGGGCGTCGGTGTCGGATCGAACGAACGGTTGCTGCAGTTAAAAGCCGCACTTGAGCAGGAGGCCGCCAGACGCATCGCGCCGGCCGGTGACATGGCCTCGGTGTTTGCGCGCGCAAGCGGTATTTCGCAGTCCGGCGACGTGGCCGACGCGATGCTCGAGGACCTGTCCATCGGGGCGCGCCAGCTTCGCCGGCGTTGCCACACCCATTTCGGCTACGGACCGAAGACCCTTGCGCGAATTCGCCGGTTTCAGCGCATGCTCGGCCTCTGCCGGAGCAGCAAGAGCCTTCCGCTCGCGGAGTTGGCGGTGGCAGCCGGTTATGCCGACCAGGCGCATATGACCCGAGATGCGCGCGAAATTTCTACGCTGACGCCCATGCAGCTTCAGCAGCAGATAACCGGTTGAACGTCCGTTTTCTTCAATATGAAACTGGCCGTTCTGCTATCTCCATTGAGAGCAACACAGGAAAATGCCATGTCTACGATGCCCGCAAGGATCGTCCACAGCTCCATCGACAGGAACTGGCGCGACGTCTATGCCTTTGCCGCCGCCCCGGAGAACATGCCGCTTTGGGCCTCTGGACTGGCCTCCGGGCTGGAACGCAACGGCGACGACTGGATTGCCACTGGTCCGCTCGGCACGGTCAAGGTCAGTTTCGTCCCGAACAACGAGTTCGGCGTCATCGACCACACAGTGACGATCGAGAGCGGGTTACGGGTCTACAACGCACTGCGGATCGTGCCGAACGGCGATGGCTGCGAGGTCATGTTCACGTTGTTGCGCATCCCGGGCATGACGGACGAGCAGTTCGAGGCCGATGCCGCCCACGTCGCGAAAGATCTCACGGCACTCAAGGCGTTGATGGAAGCATAGGAGGCGATCATGGCTGCAACAGGGGACAACCGACGCATCGACTACGTCGAATTTAACGTCAGCAATATAGAGGCCTGCAAGGCGTTCTACGGCAAGGCTTTCGGCTGGACCTTTACCGACTATGGTCCCGAATACTGCGAATTTGATGACGGACGGCTGAAAGGCGGGTTTACGACGCTAGGCAATCCCCGGCCCGGCGGGCCTCTCGTCATTCTCTACGCGGATGATCTTGAGGCCGCCCTTTCAAGCGTGGAAGCTGCCGGCGGAACCATCGTAAAACCCATCACCGGCTTCCCCGGTGGACGCAGGTTTCACTTCAGTGATCCGGACGGATATGAACTTGCCGTGTGGACGAAGGCCTGATTACGCGACGACGGTCGGCGCCTTCGCTCCCGCGTGCTGCAAGATGATCAAGGCCCCGATCACACTTCCAGACGAATCTCGCAATGGCGACATGCGGCAGTGGACGATCTTCACCGCGTCGCTGTCGTGGCGCTCGTAGGCGTAGTCGCTGCCACGCCCCGCAAAACAAGCGTCGAGCTTTGCCTTCGCGCCTTCGTGAAAGCGCTTCTCGCCAATAAACTCCATCACGTGACGACCAATCATATCGATTGGCTTCCGGCCAAGATATGCCGAGTTGACGGTGTTCGAATAAAGATAGCGATAGTCCCTCGTCAGCACCGCGACACGGTCGGGCATCGCATCGAGGATTGCAGCATTCAGAAAGTGGCCATTGTCGACGCTCGGCGCGAACGCAAAAGGATCGGTAACAGGCTGTCGCTCAACCGGCGGCATCCGCCAACGGGGTGCAGATCCCCCGAAGTACCTTTCCATAAGCGCCGAAAGCAGCGCGACATAACCGCGAACGGTCTCACTGTCGTCCGCATATTGGTCGATAAGGCAACTGATGAATTCCAGCTGCATATGAACTTCAAGAATGCTCGTAGCGGCATGCCCGAGAATTGCGTCGACGAGCGGTTCGACCGAGCGATCCAGCATGTTCACGCGCGCGTCGTCACCGACGGCGATCGCCGCATCAATCTGCGCACAACACAATGAGAACGCTCGAAAAAGACCCAGCAAGACGCCTCCAATGCATTCCGTGAACGAATGCGACCGAGATCGACCGAGCTATGCGTCACGCAAGTTGAAGCCAACAGCGCTTAGCCACTCGCCTTGATGGCAATCGCTAACATGACGTAGGTTCATATTCAATGAACGCGGGCGCAGGTTTTTCAATGATGAGATATAGGGATCGACGCAGGCTTACTTGAACACGTCGTGTTTTATCTTCCACCGGTCGTGATACCAGAGCCACTGCTCGGGATACTCCCGCACCCAGCTCTCCACCTTGTCGTTCAAGAGCTGCGCCGTCGCGACCATGTCGAGATTGCCGTTGCTATCCCGGGGCATCGCGAGCTTCGGCTCGATTTCCAGCCGATAGCGATTTCCCGGAAGCCGGATGCAGCGTGCAGGATAGACCTCGCAGTTGAATTGACGGACGAGCTTTCCGAGCAGCGGATTGGTCTGGGCGTCGAGCCCGAAGAACTTTGTCTTCAGTCCCTTGCGGAATTTCTGGTCCACAAGGACACCAACGCCCTGCCCCGCCTCCAGCTGCCGCGCCAACGCGAAAGACGAGCCAGCATGAGACGGCACGAGCTTGCCCATTCGTGCGCTGCGAAAATCGAAAACTCTCTTCGCGACATAGGGGTTGTTCGGGGGGCGAAACAGCACCGACACATGAAGGCCAAATGCCGCGCCGGCTACCGGCAGCAGCTCGAAATTGCCCGTGTGCGCAGTGAAAACGATGAATGGGCGCGGATTTTCCAGCAGATCGATGAAGATCGGTATCCCCGACACCTCGACCCGGCCCGGCTCCTTGCTCAAATAGTCGAAATCGAACAGCCGGTCGAGAAACACATACTCGGCGGCAAGACGCCCCATATTCCCCCAGCTCGCCAGCGCGATTTCCTGGATCTCCGCTTCGCTCTTCTCAGGAAACGCGTTGCGCAGATTGGTCAGCATCAGCTGGTGGCGCTTCACGCGCGGGCCGAGTTTTCGCGTCAGCCAGTCGGCAAAGTTGATCGCACCGTCAGCCGGAAACAGCTTCAGGAAGTTCAGAAAACCGAACATCGCCTGGGCGATCAACCACTGGCGAAAGTGGATGAGGGCCAGCACGACCTTAGTGATGAAGAGCTTCAAGGGCTCAATCCATCTTGAGGATGATCTTGCCGAAGATCTGGCGCGACTCCATGCGCTCCAGTGCGCGGTCGATGTCGTCGAAGCCGACTTCGGTGTCGATGACAGGATGGACCAGTCCGCGCCCCATCTTCTGCATGGCATTCGCCATGTTCTCCATGCGGCAGCCGAACGAGCCGAGCAGCTTCAGCTGTTGCTGGAAGAGCATCATAAGGTTCATGTCGGTGGAGACACCCGAGGTAGAACCGCAGGTGACAAGACGCCCGCCGCGCTTCATCGAGAGCATGGAGCCCGCCCACGTATCCTTGCCGACGTGCTCGAAGACGACGTCGACGCCCTTCTTCTTGGTGAGCTTGCGCACGACGCCTTCAAAGCGGTCGGTGCGGTAGTTGATGACATGATCAGCGCCGAGTGCCTTGGCCTTCTCGATCTTGTCGTCGGAGCCCACAGTCGTGATGACGGTGCAGCCGATCTTTTTCGCCAGCTGGATCGCCGCCGTGCCGATGCCGGAGCCGCCGGCGTGCACGAGGATGGTTTCGCCCGGTTCCAGCTTGGCGTTATCGAACAGCATGTGCTCGACCGTTCCAAAGGTCACTGGAGCAAGCGCCGCGCCGATGGCATCAACCCCGGGAGGGGCCGGAACGAGGAGGCGCGTAGGCAGGTTCACCTTTTCCTGCGCAAAACCGTCCAGATGGAAACCATGAACGCCGGAAACATGCTCACAGAGATTGTCGCGGCCCTCACTGCACGGACGGCAGAGGCCGCAGGTACGTGCACCATAGATCGACACCAGTTGGCCCGGCAGGACATTGGCAACGCCCGGCCCGATCGCTTCGACAACGCCCGCAGCTTCCGCGCCGATCACCAGCGGCATCTTGCGCTTCGCAAACGCCATGCCGCGCCAGCCCCAGACGTCGATGTGATTGAGAGCCACTGCCTTGACGCGCAGCGTAACCTCACCCGGGCCGGGAGCGGCCGGTTCTGGAAGGTCGGTGATCTCAAGCTTGCGATCGTCAATCAGTTGCAAGGCGCGCATGGCAAAGTCCTTCGCCGCGAGGGCGTTCTATCTCGATGTTTTGTCGGGAACCGATTAAGCCGGTTCGAGCGCCATGACAAGGCTGGCATTCTGCCCGCCGAAGCCGAAGGAGTTGGAAAGCACGGCGTTGACCTGGCTTTCCCGCTTCTTGTTTGGCACCACGTCGATAACGATCGATGGATCGGGGTTGGTGTAGTTGATCGTCGGCGGCAGCGTGCCCGTCAACATCGTCTGCAGCGAGAACACCGCCTCCACCGCGCCCGCAGCCGTCAGCGTGTGACCGATCATCGACTTATTCGACGACAACGGGATGGACGCCATCCGCTCGCCGAATACGGCCAGCATGGAAGCATATTCCATCTTGTCGTTCTCTGGCGTCGAGGTGCCGTGGGCATTGATGTAGCCGATATCGCCCTCGCCCATGCCAGCATCCGCCAGCGCTGCGCGGATCGTCGCAATCGCCGGGCCGCCGTCGGGAGACGAACGGGTACGATGGAAGGAGTCGGCCTTTTCGCCAGCGCCCTTCATGATGCCGAGGATCTTCGCGCCGCGCGCGACAGCTGCCTCGAGCGACTCCAACACCAGTGTGGCGGCACCTTCGGCAATGACGAAACCGTCGCGATCCTTGCTGAACGGCTTGGAGGCCTTGGTCGGCGGATCGTTTTGCGTCGAGAGAGCCGAAAGCAGCGAGAAGCGGATGAGTGCCTCCGCGCTGACAGAGCCGTCGGTCGCTACCGCAAGCGCTCGCGAGCTACGACCCTGGCGGATCGCCTCGATGCCGAGCTGGATTGCAGTCGCGCCTGATGCACAGGCGGTCGACAATGTCACCGGCAGACCGCGTGTGCCGAAACGATCGGCAAGGCGCTCGGAAATTGCGCCGAACAGCGACGCCTCATGGAAAGCGCCGTCCGGGCGCTGGCGCATAGCAGCCAGGAACCGGTCATAGGCATCCCCGGCATGATCGGCCGGCGGCGAACGGTCGGCGAGATCGAAACGCGCGCTCCACTCCGGCTCGATCGGCGGCGCAGCAAGGAACAACGGACCATCAAAATCGCCGCTGATACCAGCATCGGCGAGCGCTTCGATCGTGGTTTCACGGGCAAACGCGTAAGAGCGTTCGACTGCGTTCGCGACCGGAATGTCGATGAAATCGACGGTTCCGGCGATGCGGGTCGAAAGTCCCTCGGTCGGAAAACGATTGATCGCATGAATGCCAGAGTTACCGGCGGTCAGTGCTGACCAGTTATCTTTCAGGCCCTGCCCCAGCGAGGTGATGATACCGACACCCGTCACTGCGACGATCGGGCGGCCGAGGTGATCCTTGTAAGCCGAATCTTTCATTTGCACACTCCTCACGCTTCCGCGGAAAGAACCGCGACGCCTTCGCCGCGCTGATGACCGACTGTAGTAACGACGGCCGCCTTGGTCGCGGCCGCCATCGGCTTTTCATGGGCCTGATCGAAGACCGGAATCTTCGCCTTACTGTCGACGGCCAACGCCCCCAGCGCCAGGCCGAGCGTAAAATGCGCCTCAAGTCCATGGCCGGTGACACCGCCGAAGCCGCGAACAGCGGCGCCAGGCAGATGACGCTCGAGCACGGCCTTCTCACGGCCGGCGAGGTCAGGAATGCCCGTAGAGCCGGAGAAGATTGCGGTGCTCTCCGGCGGAAGGTCGGACGCGGTTTCCAGCAATCGCTCAAGGCGCTTCTCGAGGTTGCCCGAGTTGCGATTGCCGCGATCGCCTTCAATGGACGAGATCGACGCATAGATGTGCGCGCCACGTGCGTCCGCATGCGCGCGCGACTCGAGGACGAGGAACGCGCCGAGCGATCCGGAAATGACGCCGCCGTGATCTCGGGACCAAAGCGGCTGCCATTCGTTGCGGCAGTAGACATTGATCGCCTCGAACAGGAGGACCATGTCCAGACGTTCCGCCGAATAAGCCCCGCCGACCAGTGCGTGCGTCGATTCGCCCGACTTGATGCGATGGAAGGCCGTCTCGACAGCGGAGATGCCAGCGGACTCCTCGCCCATGAAGGTCCGCGAAGAACCGGTAACCTTGTGGACGATGGAAATGTTGCCGGCGAGCAGGTTGGACAGCTGCGCCAGGAATAGCGTCGGGCGCAGTTCCGTCGTCAGCTTTTCGTTCAGGAGAACCTCACGGTCGTTGCGCTTCAGGCCTTCGTCGACGATCAGCGTATCGACATTGATGTCGCGCTCGCCGCCGCCAGCAGCGACGATCATGTCCATGGTGCCGCAGGCTTCCGCGTCTTCCTTGAAGCCGGCGTCATCGAGAGCGAGACCGGCGGCGAAAACACCGATACGCTGCCAGTTTTCCATCTGCCGCTGGTCGCCGCGCTTGGCGATCTGCTGCGACCAGTCGATCTCCGGAAGCGGGTGGACCGGATAGGGCTTGAATTTCTCAAGCTCGACGATTGTCTGCGGCGCGCCTTCAGCAGTGAGCAGCGCGATATGCGGCTCCTTGCCGACGCCCTGGCACGTTACAATGCCGACGCCCGTGATCACGACATCATTCTGAGCCTTGCTCATTCATTTACTCCCTGCGAAGCAATCGCATCCATGAGGCCAACTTCAGCGGCACGCTTCTTGACGATATCTCCAAGCGGAACCTCGCTGAAAGGCATGGTCCGCAGCTTGAGCTGCGCGTCGCAGACCTTCTTACCGCCGCTCGTGATCTTTGCCTTGGTTACCGCAAATCCGGAGCCGTCGTGTTCCAGAAACGCCTCGATGTCCAACACCGCCTCGGGTTCCACGAAGGTACGCATCTTGGCCCCGTCGACGGACATCAGGAACGGCATTGCGGCAAAATCGGTGGCCGCCAGCACGAGCATGCCGGATGCCTGCGCCATCGTTTCGATCAGCAGCACACCGGGAACCAGGGGCATACCGGGAAAATGACCTTCAAAGACCGGGCTTTTCGCAGGCACGACAGAGCGCGCCTTGAGCGTCCCTTTCTGAAGGTTGACCGCCTCGATGCGGTCAATCATCTGGAAGTACTCCAGTAGCATCGAATCCTCCGGCCACAAGGATACCTGCCCTGCGGCTAGGCCTACTTAGGAACGAAACCGCCCGGCCGCCATGGTTAACAGCGGCAGGGCGGAGAAAAAGATGACGGCGCCAATCAGGCCTTGGCGGCGCGCAGCTCGTCGATCTTGGCACAGAGGTTCTTCAGCACGAAATATTCTTCCGTGGAAACCTTGCCCTCGTTGACTTCCTGCGTCCACTTCTCGAGCGGGATCTTGATGCCGAATTCCTTGTCGATCGCGAAGACGATATCGAGGAAGTCGAGGCTGTCGATACCGAGGTCGTCGATCGTATGGCTTTCCGGCTTGATCGTATCGCGATCGATCTCGCTGGTTTCTGCAATGATGTCGGCAACTTTATCGAATGTGGCGGTCACGCACTTACCTCTTGAAATGACGAGTTAACCCTCCTCATAGGCAAATCCATTTCAAAAAGCCAATGCTTTCCTCCCTCCCGGCACGCAATTTGCACGACCAGTGTTGCTTAAACAGCAAAGCACACGGGCGGCTTGCCGCACAGCGTGCTGGGTGAACTCACCCCTTCGCGATCAGAGCAGTACCAGGAAAAGAACCAGGGCGGTCCCCGCAAGGATCGAACAGCTGGCATAAAAGACCGAGACGCCATCCTCGATGTCGGCGACCGTTGCCGTTTCACGTCCGCTGCCGTTGATCATCGGCTCCATGACGACAACCCCGGAATAAACGCGTGGGCCAGCAAGTTGCACATTCAGCGCCCCCGCCATCGCCGCCTCCGGCCGGCCGGAATTGGGAGAGCGATGCAGGCCGCCGTCGCGGGCGGCAATACGCAGCGCTTCCCGGCAGGCGGCGCTCCCTCGCCGCAGCCAGGCCCCGGCCGCAATCAGGAAAATCGAAAGGCGCGCAGCCGGCCAGTTGGCAAAGTCGTCCAACCGAGCAGCCGCCCAGCCGAAATCGGCATACCTGTCGGACTTGTGTCCGATCATCGAGTCCGCCGTGTTCAGCATCTTGTAGGCGAATAGGCCGGGCAAGCCAAAAACGGCGTACCACAGCGCTGGAGCAACCACGCCATCCGAGAAATTCTCGGCCAGGCTCTCGATTGCCGCACGGCAGACGGCGGGCTCGTCCAGTGTTTCCGGATCACGCCCGACAATCCGCGAAACAGCCAGCCGGCCGCCACTGATGCCTTCGGTTTTCAATCCGGCGGCAACGGCCTCCACATGATCGGCAAGGCTCTTCTGCGCCATGAAGACGGCAACGCAAACAACTTCAAGGAGGATCCCGATCAGGCCGAACAACGAGAAGAAACGATGCAAGACGAAACCCGCAGCGGCACTGAGGATTAAAAGACCGGCGATCGACCAGACGCCGTTGCGGCGCCGCACGCGCTTGTGAAGTTCCGTGCGATTGAACATCCGGTCGACTCGAGAGATCGCGTTTCCGAAGAGCGCAACGGGGTGCGGCATGCGCATCCACAGCGCATCTGGGTCCCCGACAATCCTGTCGAGCAGAAGCGCGAGAACCAGCACGAGAAGATTATGGTCAAATGTCATGATCTATAACTCTGCAATGCATCAGATAGCCGTTGGTCGCCGGCCGCATCGGCGGCGAGACCGAAACGCAGCCAACGCGGCTGATAATCGAATTTGCGAACCAGAATGCGATGCTGGCATAGATGCCGGTGCAGCTCGGCGGCTTGCTCGTGATCGACGAGTGCAAAGAGGTGCGTTCCTCCGACAATGCTTAGACTGCCTTGCTCGAGAATCGTGCGTAGCGCATCGGCCCTCTCGGAGATCCGCAGCTGTATCGGGGCCAGATCCGATGCAAGGAGATCGGTTGCGATCGAAAGCGCGGGACCGGACACCGACCACGGCCCAAGCAGGTCTTCGAGTTGCGCCAGGATTTGCGGAGCGGCGACGGCAAATCCCAGGCGCAACCCTGCCAGCCCGAAGAACTTGCCAAAGGAACGAGAGACGAGAACATTCGGCAGCCGCGAGGCAAACGGCGCCAGGCTCATCTCGGGGCATGTATCGCCGAAGGCTTCATCCACAACGACGAAACCTCCTCTGGTCCTCATCTCTTCACTGAATACTACGACCTTCTCCGGAGCGTAGACGCGACCATCGGGGTTGTTCGGATTGACGATGACGACAATTGCGTGACCGGCTTTGACGTCATCCAGACCGGAGACCAGATCCACGGAATGGCCTGCCATCCGGAAGGCGCGCTCATATTCGCCGTAGGTCGGAGCCAGAATGGCAACCCGTCCGGCAACATCAAAGAGCCGCGGCAATAGCTGGATAACCGATTGCGTACCGGGAACAGGCAGCGGGAGGATGTCGCAGCTGCGATAATAGTCTCGCGCCGCCGCACGCGCGCGATCGATGAGATGCTTGTCGGGCAGGCGATGCCAGGCGCGCATTGGGATAGCCGGCAGTGATACCGGGCACGGGTTGATACCCGTCGAAAGGTCAAGCCACTGCTCTACCTCGCCGCCGTACATTGCGGCGGCAGCCGTGATGCCACCTCCATGAACAATCGGGGCGTTCATCTTGCCCCCTCGGCAAGGTCGATCAGATGCATGTAGGACCCTGCGATCTGCCCGCGCTGGAGCCCGGCTTGTCCAAGGTCATTGCCCAACGCGTCCGTCACCTGGAAGAGACGATCGGCTTCACCCTCGGAAACCACGGCCGAATAATGAAACTCATGCGCGGTCATAGGCAGCTCAAAATAGGCGCCGTTCAATGGCTTCACGCGGCGATAACCCAGGTGGCGTTTGCGCTCCTCGTAGCTGGTCACCACAGGCAAGAGGCCGAGCATCTCATGACGGACGCTGGCCCCGTCGACCAGCCCTTCGCCGAGAACCATGTATCCGCCGCACTCCCCGTAGATGCGCACGCCCCTGTTGGCGGCGTCGAGCACTTTGGCCCGGAAATTGGCGGCCGCCGCAATACGTCCGGGGTGGAGCTCCGGATAGCCGCCCGGAAGATAGATCGCATCTGCCGCCGGATCCGGCGCCTCGTCCGCAAGCGGCGAGAAGAACGAGATTTCTGCACCGCGCCGACGCCAACCAAGCAGCATGTGCTCGTAGGAGAAGGCAAAGGCGATGTCGCGCGCCACTGCTATCCTGCTGCCGAGCGGCGGCAACCGAGCAATGTTGGCAGTGGACGGGCGATTGAGCCCCTGGCGCGCAATGCGCAGCAGGAACTCGAAATTGCATTCGTCGGACACCGCATCGGCAGCATGCTCGATGAAGCTTTCAAGCATATCATGCTCTCCCGCCTGGACGAGGCCGAGATGCCTCTCGGGAAGAGCGATGTCATTGTCACGGCGGACGACGGCAACAATCGGCATGCGGATCTCATCGAGCGCCTTGCGCAGCATCATCTCGTGGCGTTCGCCGCCAACCTTATTGAGAATGACGCCGGCGATGCGAACATCCGCGCGAAAGCCCGCAAATCCCGTTACCAGTGCAGCCACCGACTGCGACATGTGCGACGCATCGACGACAAGCACGACGG
>Ga0102591_1004324_pt1 | contig 11223 bp, 14 predicted proteins | sample AraplaCol_mCL_r2_2_FD_76860 | JGI IMG/M metagenome (GOLD analysis project Ga0102591, IMG submission 76860) | Arabidopsis root microbial communities from North Carolina, USA - plate scrape MF_Col_mCL_r2 (SPADES assembly) (version 2) | ecosystem: Host-associated > Plants > Roots > Endosphere... | reverse complement strand
CACCGAGCAGGCCACTAGGTCGGCGTCGTTGACGGCCTTGCTGATGTTCTCGGGCAGAGGGCCCGAGTTGCCGATGCAGGTGGTGCAGCCGTAGCCCACCAGGTTGAAGCCCAGGGCGTCCAGGTGCTTGGTCAGGCCGGCCTTGGCCAGGTAGTCGGTGACCACCTGCGAGCCGGGAGCCAGCGAGGTCTTCACCCACGGCTTGGCCTTCAGGCCCTTGGCGACCGCGTTCTTGGCCAGCAGACCGGCGGCGATCAGCACCGAGGGGTTGGAGGTGTTGGTGCACGAGGTGATGGCCGCGATGACCACGTCGCCGTGGCCGACGTCGAAGGTCTCGCCTTCGACCGGCACGCGGGCGTCGGGCGTTTCGGCCTTGCCGAACTCACCGGCCAGGCTCTCGGCGAACTTGGAAGCGGCTTCGGTCAGCAGCACCCGGTCCTGCGGACGCTTGGGGCCGGCCAGCGACGGGAGCACGCTGGAAAGGTCCAGTTCCAGGGTGTCGGTGAAGGTCGGCTCGGCGACGCCGGGCTCCCACCACAGGCCCTGCTCCTTGGCGTAGGCTTCCACCAGGGCGACGCGGGCGGCGTCGCGGCCGGTGCCCTTCAGATAGGCTACGGTGGCGGCCGAGATCGGGAAGAATCCGCAGGTGGCGCCGTATTCCGGCGCCATGTTGGCGATGGTCGCCTGGTCTTCCAGGGTCAGGTTGGCCAGGGCGTCGCCGTAGAATTCGACGAACTTGCCGACCACGCCCTTCTTGCGAAGCATCTGGGTGACGGTCAGCACCAGGTCGGTGGCGGTCGCGCCTTCCGGCAGGGCGCCGGTCAGCTTGAAGCCGATGACTTCCGGGATCAGCATCGGGATCGGCTGGCCCAGCATGGCCGCTTCGGCCTCGATGCCGCCCACGCCCCAGCCCAGGACGGCCAGGCCGTTGACCATGGTGGTGTGGCTGTCGGTGCCGACGACGGTGTCGGGATAGGCGACTTCGGCGCCGTCGACGGCGGCGGTCCAGACGGTCTGGGCCAGGTATTCCAGGTTCACCTGGTGGCAGATGCCGGTGCCGGGGGGCACGACGCGGAAGTTGTTGAAGGCCGACGAGCCCCAGCGCAGGAAGCGGTAGCGCTCGATGTTGCGCTCATATTCCTTGGCGACGTTCTCTTCGTAGGCCTTGGGCGAACCGAAGTTGTCGACCATCACCGAGTGGTCGATGACCAGGTCCACGGGGTTCAGCGGGTTGATCTTGGCCGGGTCGGAGCCCAGGGCGACCATGGCGTCGCGCATGGCGGCCAGGTCGACGACGGCCGGAACGCCGGTGAAGTCCTGCATCAGGACGCGGGCCGGGCGGAAGCTGATCTCGTGCTCGACGCCGCCCTTGTTCTCGAGCCAGGCGGCGACCGCCTTAAGGTCGGCTTCGTTGACGGACACGCCGTCTTCGTAGCGCAGCAGGTTCTCCAGCAGCACCTTCATCGACACCGGCAGCTTGCCGGCGCCGTTCAGACCCGCTTCCTCAGCGGCGCGAAGGCTGTAATAGACGTAGGTCTTACCGCCGACGACGAGTTCGCGGCGGGTTTTGAGGCTGTCGACTGACGCCATTTGGAAGGATCCCTTCTCTGTCCACGGCCGCCGGAAAACCACTCCCGGGATCGCGCGCTCGAGGGGGACCCACAGCGTCCGTCCCCGCGCCGCGTACATCCCATCCTAGTCGGAGGGTGACGGCCGAGCGCTTCTTAGCCTCGGTGAAGGGCAACGTCCATGCACAGGACAGGGTCTTGAGGGCTTACCGCCCATGTTGAGAACTATTCGCATCAAGGACTTAAGTCTTGTTCGCGGCGAGCGGAGGCTGTTCTCGGGGCTTTCCTTGGAGATCTCGGCTGGTCAGGCCGTGGCCCTGACGGGACGCAACGGCGCGGGCAAGACCAGCCTTTTGCGCGCCGTGGCGGGACTGTTGCGGCCGGCCCAGGGCGAGATCGGCTTCGCGGGAGAGGCCGGGCCGATGGAGGCCGAGGTCGCCCGGTCCGACGCCCTGCACATGGTCGGCCACCACGACGGCCTGAAATCCACCCGCTCGGCTTGGGAGGAGCTGAGGTTCCAGACCCTGTGGACCGGCGGGACCGAGGCCTCGGCCCGCGCCGCCGCCACCCGGCTGGACCTGGACCGCCTGCTGGACCTGGAGATCCGCCGCCTGTCGGCCGGCCAGCGCCGCCGCGTGGCCCTGGCCCGGCTGCTGGCCAGCCCCCGGTCGCTGTGGCTGCTGGACGAGCCCATGGCCCCGCTGGACGCCGGCCACCGCGAGGGCTTCGGCGCCCTGATGGCCGAGCATCTGGCCGGCGGCGGCATGGTGCTGGCGGCGGTGCACGACCCTCTGCCCGTGCCCTGCCGGACGGTGGAGGTGGGCGGATGAAGGCGTTCCTTGTCCTTCTGCGCCGCGAACTGTCCCTGGCCTGGGGCAATGGCGGCGGATCGCTGCTGGCCCTGGCGTTCTACGCCTGCGTCGTGACCCTGCTGCCGCTGGCGGCGGGCCGCGCGCCCGAGCGGCTGGCGAGTTTGGCGCCCGGCATCGCCTGGCTGGCCCTGGCCTTGGCCGCCCTGCTCTCCCTGGAGCGCTTGTTCGAGCGCGACTTCGAGGACGGGGCGCTGGACCTGCTGGCCTTGGGTCCCGCGCCGCTCGAGGCGGTGGCCGTGGCCAAGTGCCTGGCCCACTGGCTGGCGGCCGGCGCGCCCCTGGCCTTCGCCGCCCCGGTGGCCGCCCTGGCCCTGGGCGCGCCGTCTTCGATCATCCCGCTGCTGGTGGTCTGCGCCCTGGCCGGGGGCCTGGCCTTCTCGTTCCTGGGCGGACTGGGCGCGAGTCTCGCCTTGGGCTCCAAGCGCGGCGGCCTCCTGGTGGCAGTGATCGTCCTACCGCTCTACGTGCCGCCGGTGATCTTCGGAGCCGGTGCGCTGGACGCCCTGGCTGGCGGGTTGCCGTGGACGGGCGGGCTGTACCTGCTGCTGGCCTACAGCGCCGCAGCCGTGGCGCTCGGTCCCATCGCCATGGCGGCGGCGTGCCGGAACGCGCTGGACTAGGCGTTCACCCCTTCGTGCGAGCGCTCCATGGCGCGCTTGTAGGCGTCGCGGCCGGTGGTGCGGGCGAGGTAGGCCTGTTCAACGTCGCCCAGGACGACGCCGCAGGCCCGTTGGGCCAGGCCCAGGGCGTAGGTCACCGAGATGTCGGCGGCGGTGAAGGTCTCGCCCGCCAGGTAGGGCGAGCTGGCCAGCCGTTGGCTGACCAGTTTCAGCCGCTTCTGGAATGACTTCTCACACCAGGTCGCGCCCCAGTTCTCGCGCTCGGCCTCGGGCGCGATGAAGCGGCTGACGACGACGGGCATCATCAGGGTCGACAGGCCGGCCTCGCCCAGGTGCAGGAACTGCTGGTAAACGGGGAAGGTCAGATCCTGGGGCGCGGGCGCCAGCGGCGTCGGCCCATAGCGGGCCATCAGGTACTCCATGATGGCGATCGACTCGACCATCGCGACCTCGCCGTCCTGGATCGCTGGGATGTAGTCGGCGGGATTGATCGCCAGGAACTCGGGATCCCGCTCCGGGGCCAGCATGTCCACCTGCCGGATGCGATAGGGCAGGCCCATCTCCTCCAGCACCCAGACGACCCGCATCGATCGCGAGGTCTGCCCGCCCCATACGGTGATCATGCGCCGGCTCCTTCCCTGTGTGATGGAGCGCCCGCCCCTGGCCTCATGGCGTCCGCGACGACTTCCTCGAGCACGCCGAGATCTACATCCTTTATGGACCTGAACCTGATGCAGTATCCGCTGACCTTGGCTTTGCCGAGCCGCGATCCATAGGTCTGCGACAGGTAGGCCTTGTCCTCAAGCCCCATGACATAGACCGACAGCCCGGACGTGTTGGCGCTCAGGCCGACCTTGTAGAACGCCCTGGATCCCCCGTCGGCATAGCTGAGCGTCTGTGCGCCATAGCCGATGTTCGGATTGGACACGACCTTGCCGTCGTCGTTCCGGCCGTCCAGGAACCACAGCTGGGCTTCGGGGGAAATCGCCAGGATGCGCCGGTGCAGATCGCGCAAGTCCTCGCGTTTCGCCGCAGGCTGATCGTCGATGTAGCGGTCGATCCGCTCGCGCACGTCCATGCCGAGGCTCCTCTTCCCTTCGCGCTCACCAGGAAGACGATCGAACTCGTCCGAAGCCGACAGGGCGGGCGGATTTTTCGAGGATCGGCGCCTAGTTCTGGTCGTCGGGCGTCGCGTCGAGGGGCCAGACCTCGACCACGCCTTGCGCGACCGCGCAGGGGCTCTTGGCCGCGATTTCGATGGCCGCGTCGAGGTCCACCGCCTCGATCAAGGCGAAGCCGGCGATGGGCAGGTCGGCGGACAGGTAGGGGCCCCGAACCACCTCGACCTTGGCGGCGTCGTGATTGCGGACCTGCACGGGCTGGCCCGCGATTCCCATGACGTCGCCCTTCCGCGCACGCTCGGCGTCGGCCTCGTGGGCCGCGTCGCGCACGGCCTTCTCGGTCCGGTCGTAGCCGGCCCTGTCGCCGTAGCCGATCGTGATGAACCTGGGCATGGGGTTCAAACGCTTCGGCGCGCGGGCGGTTCTACGGCTAGATCGGCCTGGCGCTGGCCGTCACCGGCGGCGTGTGGCGCTCGCCCAGCACCACGCCGAAGCTGCCGGCGATGATCAGCAGGCCGCCGGCCGCCAGGGCCCAGGTCAGGTGGTCACCGAACAGCATCACCCCGACGCAGGCGCCCATCAGCGGCTCGATATTGATGAACACCCCGGCGCTGGCGCTGCCGACGCGGGCCGAGCCGTACTGCCAGGCGGCGGTGGCCAGCAGGGTGCCCAGCATGCCCAGGCCCAGCACGCCGGTCCAGGCCACGGGCGACAGGTCCAGCTTGGGCGGACCATGCATGATCCAGGCGATCGGCAGGACCGTGAAGGCGGCGATGATCACGGTCACGGCCGGAATCGCCATCTGGCTCGAGACCTTGGGCGCGCGTCGCAGCACGATCAGCCAGGCCAGGAAGATCAGCAGGGAAGCCAGGGACAGGAAGACGCCCAGCGGCGAGCCCGCGCCGTCGGGTCGGCCGGCGATCAGCGCCGCGCCGAGGGTCGCGGCGGCCACTCCGCCCCACGAGGCGCGGCTGACCCTTTCGCCCAGGATCTTGGCCGAGACGGCGATCAGGGCCGGCATGGCCCCCACCAGCAGGGCCGCCAGGGTGACGCTGATATGGGCCAGCCCCTCGAACTGCACCATGAAGGCCACGCCATAGAGCGCCCCGGCCGCCAGGATCACCGGCGACTTGAACAGGGCCCGGGTCTCGGGCGAGCGCAGGGCGAAGGGCGCGGCGACCACCGCCGCCACGATGAAGCGCAGCAGCACCATGTGGGCCGCGTCGGTCTCGCGCAGCACCAGCTTGCCCAGCGGGAAGCCCAGCCCCCAGCAGACGCCGGCGACGATCAGGGCGAGGAAGGCTATGCGCTTGGCGGGCGTCTGGTTCAGGGGGGGCGTCATGGGCGGGGCTTCTAGCCGTATTCGTCGGGGCGGCGATAGGCTCACTAGCCGCGCCCGCTGTCAGGACGTGACAGCAGTCACAGCTTGAGGCCGAAGCGCGGTCCGATCGTCGTCATGCCCAGATAAAGCCCGATCGTCACCGCGCAGCCCACGGCTAGCGCCGTCCAGAAGCCGACACCTCGCCGCAGCATGGCCGGCACGATCAGGAACATCGGCAGGGATGGCAGCACGTACCAGAACGTGGCCTCCACATGGCTCGCCATGCGCTTGACGTCATGAGTGTCCCGCCACAGCCACATCATCCCCAGGATCGAGATCAGCGGCAGAGAGGCGACCAGCGCCCCGAAGCCCGGCTGGCGCTTGGCGATCTCGGAGACCAGGGCGATGATCACGCCGGACATGGCGGCCTTGGCCAGCATGTAGAGCATCTGAAAAACTCCTCGGAGCGCCGCCGCGAAAATATGTCGCGGCTTCAAAGCCTTATGCGATGGCTGTTCGTCAGTCCTGCAACATTCGCCGCGGATTCTGACATTCCAGCGTTACACGGCGCGCGGAGGTTCGGCGCAAGGGACATTCCACGGAGCTAACCCATGCGCTTGCAATCGCGCCCACTGGCCTTGATGGCCGCGGCCGCCTTGAGCCTCACCACCGCGGCGGTCGCCGTCGCCCAGGAGCGGGCGCCGTCCGCCGCCATGCCGCCAACGGCCGAGGGCGGTCCAGCCGGTCCGATGATGCGCCACCATCGCCAATTCGATCCCGAAGCCCGCGCCCAGCATCTGCGCGACGTGCTGCAACTGCGCGCCGACCAGGACGGCGCCCTGAAAGCCTATCTGGCCGCGACCGGTCCGCGCGACTGGAGCAAGGACGGCCGCAAGCGCGACGCCGCCGACGGTCCGCGCAAGGCGCTGACCACTCCGGAACGCCTGGACCGCGAGACCGAGCACCTCAACCGCGCCAAGGCCCGCATCGACGCCACCCGGTCGTTCTACGCCGCCCTGTCGCCCACGCAGAAAAAGGCCTTCGACGCCCTTGGCCCCAGGGCCGGCGGCCATGGCCCGATGATGCGCCGGGCCGAGTTCCGCCACTTCAAGGGCGGTCACGATGGCATGCGGGCCGCGCCCAAGGCCGACTAGGGGAGGCGGCTAGGTAACCTCCACGATTGCGGGCGCCCTCCAGGTCTTCTAAGGCTCGGACATGGGCGCCCGTGATCCACATCATCCGCTGGACTTCCTGACGAACCCCGAGCGGTTCATGGCCTTCTCGCGCTGGGCCGCGCCGATGTTCGGCGGGATCGCGGCGGTGCTGGCCGTGGTCGGCCTGGTCCTGACCTTCACGGTCCCCGAGGACTACCAGCAGGGCGACACGGTGCGGATGATGTTCATCCATGTGCCGGCCGCCGTGATCAGCATGTTCGTCTATCTGTGCCTGGGGATCGCCAGCTTTCTCGCGCTGGTCTTCCGACACGCCCTGGCCGACGCCGCCGCCGTGGCCTGCGCGCCGCTGGGCGCGGCCCTGACTGTCCTGGCCCTGGCCACCGGCTCGCTGTGGGGCAAGCCGATGTGGGGAACCTGGTGGGTGTGGGACGCCCGCCTGACCTCGGTGCTGGTGCTGCTGCTGTTCTATCTGGGCTATCTGGCCCTGCGCTCGGCCCTCGAGGACGAGCAGAAGGCCGCCCGCGCCGCCGCCATCCTGGCCCTGGTGGGCCTGATCAACCTGCCGATCATCAAGTTCTCGGTCGAATGGTGGAACAGCCTGCACCAGGGCAGCTCCACCCTTCTGGCCAAGCCGGGCGACGCCCTGCCGGCGGTCTATGCCTGGCCGATGCTGATCATGACCCTGGCCTATCTGTCGGCCTTTGGATCGCTGTGGCTGGTGCGGATCCGCGCCCTGGTCTGGCGGCGCAAGGCCCGGGCCCTGGCCCTGCAAGCGGCGGAGGGCTAGCCATGCACTTCGACTTCGACGCCGGAAAATACGCTGTCTACATCTGGCCGGCCTTCGCCCTGACCGCGGGCGCCTTCGTCTGGATGATCGCCGACAGCCTGGCCTCGGCCCGTCGCTGGCGGCGCGAAGCCGAGCGCTTGCAGGCTCTCAAGCATCAGGCCCTGGGGGAGACCCGCGAGTGATCAAGCGCTGGATCGGCTTCACGCCGCTGGTCGTCCTGGTTGGTCTGGGCGTGCTGTTCGCCGGCTATGCGCTCAAGCACGATCCGCGCGTTCAGCCCCAGGCCCTGGTCGGCAAGCCTGTCCCGGCGCTCTCGCTGCCCGAACTCGACAGCGGCGCCATGGTGGCGGTGAAGGACACGCCGCCGGGCCCGCGGCTGATCAATTTCTACGCCTCGTGGTGCGGGCCCTGCCGGGTCGAGGCGCCGCAGCTGATGGCCCTGAAGGCCAAGGGCGTCACCGTCGTCGGGATCGCCTACAAGGACGAGCCGGCCCGCACGCAGGCCTTCCTGGACGAGCTGGGCGACCCGTTCGCCGTCAAGCTGGTGGACCGCAACGGCCGGGCCGGCATCGACTTCGGCGTCACCGGCGTGCCCGAGACCTTTCTGGTGGGGGCGGACGGCGTGATCCTGGCCAAGCACAGCGGTCCCCTGACCGACGATGACGCCCGCGAGATGCTGGCGAAACTCCGCTAGACGTCAAAAGGCCCGGACGGCTTGCGCGGTCCGGGCCCTTCGTAAGCTCTAGAGGTTCAGGCCGTTAGCAGCGCGACCCCTTGCCGATCTGGCTGCCGGCGTAGGCGCCGACGCCCGCGCCCAGCAGGGTGCCGGGGGTGCGGTTACCGTTCGACACCGAGTTGCCCAGCAGGCCGCCGGCCACGGCGCCGATGATCGCGCCGGTCGTCTTGCCGTTCTTGCGGTGCTGGCGGCAGCTGTCGTAGCTGCGATAGCGGCTGTCGTAGCGACGATCGTAACGGCTGTCGTAGCGCTCGTAGCGATGGTGATCGCGGTAGTAGCGGCCTTCATGGGCCGAGGCGAAGCTCGGGACCGAGGCCAGGCTCAGCGCGGCCGTGGCGGCGGCGATCAGCGAAACGGTGGTCTTGGTGGCGGTACGCATCGGGTGTCCCTTTCAATCTTTCCGACCGATCGTCCCGGCCCCGATCCGGGTCGATCTTGAGGACACCCTACGCCCCGCTGTCTGAACAGCGTCGGCGACCCGACTTTCATCTGCCGTTCATTTTTCTCCGGCTTTTCCCTGATTTTCCCGCCCAGCTTTCTTGGCCTCGAACCGCGACCATTAACCGCGCGTTGACCATGCTCGCCGACCTTGCATTAACCATGATAGAGTCGCGTTCATGAGCACGATCCGCCCCACCGGCCTGCCCTCCGTCCCGCAGAGACCCGCTTCCACGCAGGGTTCTGGCGGCGCTGGCGGCTCGCGCGCGGCGGCGTTTTTCCAGGCGGCCGTCAGCGACGCCGCCGCGGCCCGGCCCACCGCCCCACCGATCGCCGTGCAACTGCAGACCCAGGCCCAGCCCCAACGCCAGCCGCCGGCCCGCCCGTTCGTCCAGCCGACCGAGCAGCCGCAGCGGATCCTGCGCCCGGGCTCGCTGCTGAATATCCTCGTTTAGGCCCTAGACGGGCCAGGTCTCCGGGCTCATCGCCAGCACTTCGCCCGCCAGATAGAGCGAGCCGCAGATCAGCACGTGCGGCGTCGGCTCGATCGCCAGCGCCTTTTCCAGGGCCGTCTCGACGCTGTCGCAGGCATGGGCCCGCAGGCCCGCCAGCTCGGCGTTGGCCGCCGTTTCAGCGGCGGAGGCGGCGGCGTGGCCTTCGAAGGTCACCGTGAACACCTTGGCCTTCAGGGGCGCGAACGGCGCGAAGAAGCCCGGGGCGTCCTTGTTGGCCAGCAGTCCCGAGATCAGGGCCACGGGGCGCCCGTCTCGTGCCGTCAGTTCGCCCAAGGCCCGGGCCACGGCCGCTCCGGCGTGGGGATTGTGCCCGCCGTCCAGCCAGAGATCCGCGCCCGCCGCCTTGGCCCGCTCGGCCAGCGGGCCGGCGGTCAGGCGCTGGAACCGGGCGGGCCAGGTGGTCGCCGCGATCCCCCGGCCCATGGCGGCCTCGTCGATGCGCGGGTCGTTCAGAGTCAGCAGGGCCGCGACCGCCAGGCCGGCGTTGGCGAACTGGTGCTCGCCCGGCAAGGACGGCGCGGGCAGGTCCAGCAGGCGATCCTGCATCTGCACCAGAAGCCGTCCGCGCTCGTTCCAGGCGTCGAACTCGCGGCCCATCAGGATCAGGGGCGCTTCGAACAGGTCGGCCTCGCGCTCGACGACGCGTTCGGCCTCTTCCTGCTGGCGGGCGCTGACCACCGGGACGTTCGGCTTGATGATCCCGGCCTTCTCCTGGGCGATCTTGCCAAGGGTGTCGCCGAGGAACTCGCGGTGGTCGATGTCGATCGGCGCGATGACGCTGACCGCCGGCATGACCACGTTGGTGGCGTCCAGGACGCCGCCCAGGCCCACCTCGACCAGGCACAGGTCGGCGGGGACCTCGGAAAAGGCCAGGAACGCCGCGGCGGTGGTGATCTCGAAGAAGGTGATCGGCTGGCCGGCGTTGGCCGCCTCGACCCGCTCCAGCACGTCGGCCAGGTGCTCGTCGGTGATCAGGGTCCCGGCCAGGCGGATGCGTTCTGCGAACCGCACCAGGTGCGGCGAGGTGAAGACGTGGACCTTCAGGCCCGCCGCCTCGGCCATGGCCCGCAGATAGGCCACGGTCGAGCCCTTGCCGTTGGTGCCGGCCACGTGGATCACCGGCGGCAGTTTACGCTGCGGATCGCCCAGGGCCGCGCACAGCCGCAGCATCCTGTCCAGCGACAGGTCGATCAGCTTGGGATGCAGGGCGTGCAGCCGCGCCAGCGCGGCGTCGTGGGGGCGAAGGTGGTCGGTCATTCGAGAGAAGATCCTCCCCCTCTGGGGGAGGGGGACCCCGAAGGGGTGGAGGGGGCTCGCGGCCGCCCTACCCCCTCAGTCGCTCCGCGACAGCTCCCCGGAGGGGGAGCATCTTTAGGCTCAGGCCGCCTTCAGCGCCCGGCCCATCATCAGGGTGCCCAGGATCGACCCCAGCACTTCCGGCAGCTCCTTGCGGGGCGTCACGCGGTCGACCATGCCCTTCTCGACCAGGTATTCCGAGCGTTGGAAGCCCGGTGGCAAGGTCTCGCGGATGGTCTGCTCGATGACGCGCGGACCGGCGAAGCCGATCAGGGCGCCCGGCTCGGCCAGGTGGACGTCGCCCAGCATGGCGTAGGAGGCGGTGACGCCGCCGGTGGTCGGGTCGGTCAGGACTACGACGTAGGGCAGGCCCGCGTCCTTCATCTCGTTGATGGCCAGGGTGGTGCGGGCCATCTGCATCAGGGACAGGGCCCCTTCCTGCATCCGCGCGCCGCCCGCGGCGGTGAAGACCACCAGCGGGACCTGGCGCTTGATCGCGGCCTCGGCGGCGGCGATGAAGCCCTCGCCCGCGGCCATGCCCAGCGAACCGCCCATGAAGGCGAAGTCCTGGACCAGCACCACGGCGTCGACGCCGCCGACCTTGCCGTAGGCGATGGCCATGGCGTCCTGCTCGCCGGTCGACTTGCGGGCGGCGGTCAGGCGGTCCTTGTAGGACTTGCCGTCCGAGAAATGCAGCGGGTCTTCCACCACGGGCGGGGTCGGCAGGACCTCGTGCGCGCCGTCGTCGAAGGTGAACTTGAAGCGCGCCTCGGG
>Ga0102591_1004323_pt1 | contig 11226 bp, 9 predicted proteins | sample AraplaCol_mCL_r2_2_FD_76860 | JGI IMG/M metagenome (GOLD analysis project Ga0102591, IMG submission 76860) | Arabidopsis root microbial communities from North Carolina, USA - plate scrape MF_Col_mCL_r2 (SPADES assembly) (version 2) | ecosystem: Host-associated > Plants > Roots > Endosphere... | reverse complement strand
CTGCTTGAAGAACGCCTGGTTGAAGGCCGCCTCGGTCTGCGTCTTGGTCTCGTGGTCGGAGTTGTCCGAGAGCTTGTCGATCGCCTGCGCCACCTGGTTGGACTGGTCGGGGTTGGCCACGTCGATCACGTACCAGTGCACCTGGCCATTGATGTAGTCGTTGGCTTCGTCGAAGTACTTCCAGTTGAACATCAGCGTGTTCTCTTCGCCCTTTCGCTTGTTGTCGTTCACGCGATAGATGGCGACGAGCTTGAAGTTCCAGTTGTTGCTGCCCTTGGTCGGGAAGATCGTCGCCTGCAGCGGGATCGTGTCGCCGATCTTCCAGCCGTGCTTGTTCGCCAGCGCCTCGCCGACGATGGCGCCGTCCTGCGTGGCGTAGAACGCCTTGAGCTGTTCGGGCGGAACCACGTACTCCGGATACAGCTCCATGTAGCCCGGGCCGACTGCGAAGTTCGGGAAGAAGTTCTTCGGGTCCTGGTAGATGCCGCCGAACCAGGTGGCGTACGAAGCCTTCTTCACGCCCGGTACGCTTTCGATCTGCGATTGCAGTCGATACGGCAGCGACGAGGTGATCGACAGTTTCGACGTCGTGATGAGCCGGTTGGTGCCGGCCACGTTCGCGCTGGAACTGAACGCCACGCGTACCGAGTCGAGCATGCCGAACAACAAGAAGGCCGTGATCACCGACAGCAGCGTCAGGAACGTGCGCGTCTTGCTTCGGAACAACGCGGCCCAGATCAGGTGCAGGTATTTCATCTCTGCGTCCTCAGAATGTGTCTACTCCCTCACCTGCGTGCAGGGGAGGGATGGGGAGGGGTTGCGTGGCCGCCTCGCGGCGAACCAGACGCTGTCGCGCCTTCGCGCCCCTCCTCAGTGCTCGACCGCCAGCTCGCGCTCGACGAGCGTTCCCTTGTCGAGGTGGATCGTGCGCTGCGCGTGGTCGGCGGCCTTGGGATCGTGCGTGACCATGATGATGGTCTTGCCGTGGTCGCGATTGAGCGACTGCAGCAGCGCGAGGATTTCCTCGGCGGATTGACGGTCCAGGTCGCCGGTCGGTTCGTCGCAGATCAGCAGCGTCGGGTCGGAGACGATCGCACGCGCGATAGCAACGCGCTGCTGCTGGCCGCCCGACAGCTCGTTCGGACGATGCTTGCCGCGATCGGCCAGGCCCACCAGCTGCAGCGCGATCTCCGCATTGCGCTTGCGCTGCGCCGACGACAGCTTCGTCAGCAGCAGCGGCAGCTCGACGTTCTTCTGCGCGTTGAGCGTGGGCATCAGGTTGTAGAACTGGAACACGAAGCCGACGTTCTGGCTGCGCCAGTGCGACAGCTGTCCGGCGCTCATGGTGTCGATGCGCTGGCCGTCGACGGTGATCTCGCCGCCGGTGGGCGAATCCAGGCCGCCGATGAGGTTCAGCAGCGTGGTCTTGCCAGAACCCGAAGGGCCCATCAGCGCGACGAAATCACCCTTGGGAATGTCCAGGTCGATGCTGTGCAGCACCTCGACCTTTTCCGGACCGCGTTGATAGGTCTTTCGGAGGTTGCGGATCGAAACCAGCGTGGCCATTGCGACGTCCTCGAAACGATGAAAGGGGGACTGCTTCCTGCTCGTAAGGCTTGGGTGTTCGTCTTTGGATTATTCGGTCGTGGCGCCGGCGTCGCCACCGGCGGCTATGCGCACGCGGTCGCCGTCGGACAGCGAGGCCGGAGGATCCAGCACCACCGTCTCACCGCCTGAGAGACCCTGCGTGATCTCGCGATCCTCGCCCAGGCTGCGGCCGACGGTGACTTCGCGCTGGAGCGCCTTGTCCTCGGCGACGACGAACGCGACCTGCTTGCCGTCGCGCGACACGATGGCCGCCGCCGGCGCAAGCGCGCCGGGCTTCTGCGCGGGCGCGTCGTTCTTCTTCGGCTCCAGGAAGCTCACGCGCACGCCCATGTCGGGCACGATGCGCGGATCCTTCTGCTTGAGCGCGACGCGCACCTTCACCGTCGCCTTGCCGCGATCGGCCGCGGGAATGATCGCGATGACTTCCGCCGGGATCTTCCAGTCCTGGTACGCGTTGAGCGTAGCCTCGACCGGCATCTTCGGCTGCACGCGACCGATGAATGCCTCGCCGACTTCCACTTCGATCTCGAGCGATTCCATGTCGACGATCGTGCCGATGCCGGTGCGCGTGAAGCCGCCGGTGGCGAGCGGCGACACGATCTCGCCCGGCTGCGCCGCCTTCGCCGTGACCACACCCGAGAACGGGGCGCGCACGATGGTGTTGTCGACGCCGATGTCGGCGATGCGCAGGCGGTCGCCGGCGACCTTGGCGTTGCGTTCGGACGTGGTGAGCTCGGCGCGAAGCGAATCGCGCGCGGCGACGGCTTCGTCGTACTGCGCCTTCGACACCAGCTGCTGGTTCACCAGCGTGGAAAGACGGCGCGCGTTGGCTTCGGCTTCCGCCAGTTGCGCGCGCACGCTTTCGACCTGACTGCGCGAGGCGCTGTGCTGCGCGCTGGCGAGCGTGCGCTCGGCGTCGGCGTCGAGCGGATCGAGCGTCGCCATGACCTGGCCTTCCTCGACCTTCATGCCTTCCTCGATGAACACCTCGCGCACCTTGCCGGTGATCTTCGCCGACACCGTCGCCATGCGACGCGCGACGATATAACCGGTCGCATCCAGCACCGAACCGCTGGCGCCGCCGTTGCCGATCGCGGTGACGGTGGCGGTGCGCACTTCCACGCCACGCGCGCGGCCCATGACCGCCCACGCGACGAGCGCGATCACGAGCACCGCCGCGATGGCGGCCAGTGCGATCCACAATCCGCGCTTCGATGTGGGCGGCGGCGGTGCCGAACGATCTATTCGCAGTTCCTTCAGCAGGTCGGCAGAGTTGTTCATCGACGATCCGGACGATGGGGAAGGGGGGCAGTGTGGGCAGCGGGCGGGGCCGCGCCAAGGGGCCGGAAGTAACTTTCTACGGCCGCAACGCCGCCAAGCGTATTCGATGCGGGGGCGCGGGGTCACCTTCGGGAGCGCCGCGTGCGTGCGTCCCAGACGGATCGAGGGCTCGATAGCGCTATCAGCCGCGCGGCACGCGTTCGGTGGCGATCGAGCGGTCGCGATCGTAACGAGGGACCGTCTTCCCGGCGAAGGCCGGGACCCAGGTCCGAGCCTGTCGCCACCCACTCGTCATTCCAGCGAAAGCTGGAACCCATTTTGATCCTCATGCGTCAGGCGCAATGGCATGCAGCAAGTATCACTGCATCGCGCGCCCCGCCCCTCACCCCAACCCCTCTCCCGCTGGGAGAGGGGCTAAAGCACCGTCATTCCAGCGAAAGCTGGAACCCATCTTGATCTTTGTGTTCTGGAGCAGGTGATGCAGCAAGCATCACCGCATCGCATGTCCCGACCCTGCCCGGCCAGAACGCATAGCGTTCTGGCGTTCGAAGGCGCGCGAACCAGTGGTTCGCAAGCAGCGCCTTCTCACCCCGCGTGCGCCTTCAACAACGCATACGCCGAACGCAACCCCTGCGCTTCACCGCCGGCCGGCCGGCCCGGGCGATCGCTGTCGTTCCAGCTGTACACGTCCAGGTGCGCCCACTTCTGCGTCGGCGGCACGAAGCGGTCCAGGTACACGGCGGCGGTGATCGAACCCGCCATCTTCGACGGGCCGCCGTTGGCGATGTCGGCGATGGCGCTGACGAGGTAGCGCACGTACGGACGCCACAACGGCATGCGCCACAGCGGATCGCGCAGTTGCATGCCTGCTTCCAGCCACTGCTGAGCCACGCCTTCGTCGTTGCTGTAGAGCGCCGGCAAATCCGGACCCAGCGCGATGCGCGCCGCGCCCGTGAGCGTTGCGAAGTCCAGCAGCAACTGCGGCTGCATTTCGACGGCGTATGTCAGCGCGTCGCAGAGGATCACGCGGCCTTCGGCGTCGGTGTTGTCGATTTCGACCGTGACGCCCTTGCGCGTATCGAGCACTTCGCCCGGACGGAACGCATTCGGTCCGACCGCGTTCTCCACCGCCGGCACCAGCAGCGTGATGCGCAGCGGCAGCTTGCGCTCCATGACCAGCTCGGCCAGCGCGATCGCGTGCGCCGCGCCGCCCATGTCCTTCTTCATGTTGCGCATGCCGTCGGCGGGCTTCAGGTCCAGTCCGCCCGTGTCGAAGCACACACCCTTGCCGACGATGACCACGTGCGGGTGCGATTCATCGCCCCAGCGCAGCGTGATGAGTCGCGGCGCGCGGTGGCTCGCGCGACCGACGGCATGGATCGCCGGGAAATTCTGCGTGAGCAGGTCGTCGCCGCTCACCACTTCGATGTGCGCGCCGAAGCGCTCGGCGATCTCGCACGCCACCTGTTCCAGCTGGTCCGGGCCCATGTGCTCGGTCGGCGTGTTGACCAGGTCGCGCACGCGCACGCACGCGGCCAGCTGCGCGAACGCTTCCGCATCGCCCTGCGCAATCGCCAGCTGTGCAGGCACGCGCACCGGCTTGCGATAGCGGCTGAAGCGGTAGGCGCCCAGGCCCCAGCCGAGCTGCAGCGCGAAGCGCGCGTCCGCCGGCAGTTCGCCCGCCAGCGTGAACGCGCGCGCCGGCAGTGACTGCGGCGCATGGCCGTAGGCGAACGGATCGAGCATGTCGCCCACGCCGATCACCGCGCCGACGATGCCGCCGTCGCTTCCGGGAAGCGTGATCGCCGAGAACGGCGAGCCGTCGAAGCCCTGCGCATCGAGCCACGCACCGACGTTCGCCGCTTGTGTCGAGCGCCACGAAGCGAGGCTGTCGCGCGTGACGACGTGCAGCGGCAGCGCGTCGGCGGTGGTGGGGTCGGCGAATCCGGACGGCAGGCTCATGCGGCAGCGGTTTCCAAGGGTTGAGCCGCGTCGAGCCAGTCGGCCAGTTCGGCGAGGGTGGTGAATTCGAGGTCGGGTCGTACATCGGCGTGCGGCCATTGCGCGCCGACGCGGTTGATCCAGCAGCTGCGCAGGCCCGCGCGATGCGCGCCGACGACGTCCATCTCGATGTCGTCGCCCACGTGCAGCACGTCATGCGGCGCGAGCGGGAATCGCCCGCACGCCGCGTGGAAGATGCTGGCGTCGGGCTTGGGCGTGCCGTGTTCGCGCGCGCCCAGCTGGAAGGCGAAATGCGCACCGATGCCGACACGGACCAGGTCGGCGTTGCCGTTGCTGATCGCCGCCAGCGGCACGCGCGCGGCCAGTCGCGCCAGCGCTTCGGGCACGTCGTCGTAGAACTCCACGCGGTTGCGTTCGTCGTAGAACGCTTCGAACGCGGCGTCGGCGTGCAGCGGATCGTCGCCGGCCAGTTCCATCGCGCGCACCAGGCTCAGCTTGCGCAGCTGGCTGAAGTCGTGGGCGAGGTCGGGGCGCTCGACGTACATGCGCTCGCGCAGTTCGCGCATCGCCTCGATCGGGAAACGTTGCGCGGTCATCGGGCAGTGCCGCGTCAGCCAGTCGTGCAGCACGCGTTCGACCCGCGCACCGATCGGCGCGAAGGGCCACAGGGTGTCGTCGAGGTCGAGGGTGATCGCGCGGACGGGGAATGCCATTCCCCGATTTTAGCCTTACCGGGCGGGTCGGCCGTGTCTCGTCATCGCGAGGCCCTCAGGCGGCGTTCGCGGGAGGGGCGGTGCCGCCGTCTGCATCGATATGGAGCCGTCATCCCGGCGAAGGCCGGGATCCAGGCTCGCGGTGTCTCCGCGTCTCCAGCGTCATTCCAGCGAAAGCTGGAACCCATTTGGATCGTCGCGATGCGGGTGAAGAGCATCCGCGCAGCGCTGTGAGACACAGGCAGTTCGCCGCTACTGCTCCGTTACCCCTACCCGGCCCGAACGCATCGCGTTCGGGCGTTCGAAGTCGCGCGAACCAGTGGTTCGCAAGCGGCGCCTTCTCACCCCCAACCCCTCTCCCGCTGGGAGAGGGGCTCAAACCATCCTCATTCCAGCAGCTTCGCCCAGCCCGTGAAGCCCTCGATCCGCGCCAGCACCAGCTTCACGCATACCAGCAGCGGCACGGCCAGCAGCAGGCCGACGATGCCCCACAGCCAGCCGAACACCATCAGCGCCAGGATCAGCACCAGCGGCGACAGCCGCATGCTGTGGCCCAGGATGATCGGCGTGATGATCTGGCCTTCCAGCGTGTGCAGCGCCAGGTAGATGCCGGCCGGCAGCAGCGACGGCCAGAGTTCGTCGAATGCGACGAAGCCCATCAGCAGCATGATGACGATGCCGATCAGCGGGCCCACGTACGGCGCGAAATTGAGGATCGCCGCCATCGTGCCCCACAGCAGCGCCTCCTGCATCGGCACGCCGAGCCAGTACAGCGCGCCGGCCAGCGCCAGGCCGAGGCAGGTATTGATCACGGTGATCGTCAGCACATAGCGCGAGATCGCGCGCTCGATCGACGTCAGGATGTCCACCGTCAGCTTCTTCTGCTGCCGGTTGGGCAGCAGCGCGATCGCGTTCCGCTGCAGCTGCTGCCCGTACACCATGAAGAAGAACGTCAGCAGCACCACCGCCAGCACCGACGCCACGCGACGCGGCGTCGCGGTCAGCGCCTTGTACGGTTCGTTGACTTCAGTGCGGATCACCTGCACCGGTCGGCTCGTGCTTTCGCCACCCGCCGCGCGCGCGATGTTCTGCGCGGCCTTGTTCGCATCGAGCATCGGCTTGTAGAGGTCGCGAAGCTTCGGCGCGACCTGTTTCATCTCGCGCGGCACCTGCCGCACCCATTCGCCGGCCGGCTCGATCAGCTGGTTGCCCAGCGCACCCGCCGCGAACAGGCCGCCCAGCAGCACCAGCAAGGCGCCGAGGAAACGCGGTATGTAGATGCGCTGGAGGCCGCGGATGATCGGGTTGCCGATCAGCGCGAAGAACATCGCCAGCAGGATCGGCAGCACCAGTTCCTGCGCGGCCCACAACGTGAATCCGACTGCGAGCGTCGCCAGCACCACCACCGCGGCGGACGCGCGCGGACGGGGTGAAGGCGGGGGACTGGGAGGAAGCTCGCCTTCCTCGTCGGGCTGTGCGTTGGCGTCGGCGGCGGTCGGAATCGTCGGCAGCGCGCTCATTGCGACACCTGCCCGACGGTCGCGGTTCGTGCGGCGCGGGCGCGCAATTCGGCCTGCGCGAGTGCGTAGGCCTCGTCTTCCAGGTCATCGGCGACCGCATCGGGATGCACGCTCGCCACCGGCACCGTCACGCCGGGATTGATCGCCACGCCTGCGCCGGCCGTGTCCTGCGCGACCTGTTCCTTCGTCTCGGTCGCTTCTTCGGCCGCCACTTTCGCGCTGCCGCTGGCGAACAGGCTCGCGGCCATCGAGACCATCTGCATGAGCCCGCCGCTCTTGCCGAGCGCACGCATCGGTTCGGCGCGGCCGACCATGAAACCGCTCGCAAGCCCGGCGAACACGATGCGCCACGGCGTCCACGCCGCCCGCCACGACTGCTTGAGCTGGCGGACGTCGGCGACGACCTCCCGCTCGCGCGACTCGACGACGTCCTCGCACTGGTGCACCTTCGCGATGAGCTGCTTGAAGGTCGGCTTTTTCTGCTTGAGGGCCATGTCGCTCTTCAGGGCGGAGTGATGTCGATGCCGTTGTTCTGCTTCTTGAGCGCGTCGCCGTTCTCTCGAAGATCCTTCGCGGTCTCCCGCGCGGACTGCGGCGAATCGGCGGTGGGCATCAGGTCGGCGAGTTCGCCGATGCCCAGCCGCGCCAGCTGGCGACGCGTCGCCTGCAGGCGCGTGTGTTCGAAGTAATGGATCGTGCGCCACGCGGCGTATGCGGTGACGATGAGGCTGAGGCCGGCCGCGATCATCATCGACATCAGCCACGAAAGGCCCATGTCGTGCAGGAACGCCACCAGCGTGGCCATCAGGAACAGCCATGCGGATGCACCGAACGCAATCGCCACGCCCGCGAACGCCACCGCGCGGCCCATCGCGCTGCGCGCCAGGGACAGGTCCGCGGCCATGAGCGAGCGCAGGGCGCGCGCCGAATCGGCGGCGGCGCCCAGGCTGGCCTTCGCGGTGCTGCCGATGTCGCGCAGCGACTCGGCCAGGTCCGGCGGCGGTTGCTCCTCCGCCGGGTCGTGCTCGCGGCGCTCGTCCCCTTCGCTCACGTGCGCGCTTACTTGTCGCCGCTACGGGCGAGCTTGGCGAGGATCCATCCCGCGGCGAAGGCGACGCCGAACGACGCCAGCGGACGCTCACGGATGAGCTCGGCGGCGCTGTCGACCAGATCGCGACCCTTGTCCATCAGCGCGTCCATCTGTTCGCGCGCGGCGCCACCGGCGTTTTCGGCCGCGGCGATGCCGGCCAGCGCGCCATCGGCGAGGTCCGCCTTGACGTTCGCCTTGCCCACGCGCAGCTCTTCGCCCGCGGCAGAGGCGGCTCCGCGCAGCGCGGAGCCCGCGTCGCTGGCAGCCTGCTTCACGTGGCCGCCGGCCTGCGACAGGTTGCTGCGCACGCCGTCGGTGTAGTTCGACGCGGCGCCGGCGCCGGTGTTGATGGCGCTACCGCCGGGATTGGTCGGATCGGTGGGCATATTCATCGAGCAGCTCCTGTGTGTCGGAAAGACTTCAGTACGAAAGCGTGTCAACGCGCGGCACCGCCGATGCAAGGCCTTACCGCATGAGTAGATCGGCCTGGCGGTTGCCGCGGAGAATGCGCAGGACCAACTGTGCAGGAGACTGCGTGAAGCTAGCGCGGAAGCCCGGCAAGTCTTCGAAGTTGCCCGCGTTCGACGCGATGATCACATCGTCCTTGCGCAGCCCGTTGCTTTCGGCGCGACTCCCGCGCGCCACCGAATCCACCATCACGCCGGATAGACCTGCCTGACGCAGGCGCTCGGGCAGGTCGGCGAAACTCGCACCCGTGAGACGCGCGTCGAGCTCGGTTCCCACGTAGGCCTTGGGCTGCTCACGCAGCGACGTGGTCAGCGTCAGCGGCTTGCCGTCGCGACGCACGTCCAGCGTGATGCGGCTGCCCACCGCCTGCAGCCCTTCGAAGTTGCGCAGCGCGTCGCGATCGTCGATGCGCTCGCCGTTCGCGGCGAGGATCACGTCGCCGACCTTCACGCCGGCGCTGGCGGCCGCGCTGCCGGAGAACACCTGCGTCACCACCGCACCGCGCGCTTCGACCATGCCCAGCGCCTGCGCGAGGCGCGCGTCGACGTCCTGCGATTCCAGCCCCAGCGTGCCGCGGATCACCACGCCGTTGTTGGCGATCAGCTGGCCCATGATGTTGCGCGCCAGGCTGGTGGGGATCGCGAAGCCCAGGCCGATGTTGCCGGCCATCGAACCGCGCGGGTTGAAGCTCGCCGTGTTGATGCCGACCAGTTCGCCGTTGAGGTTCACCAGCGCGCCGCCGGAATTGCCGGGATTGATCGACGCATCGGTCTGGATGAAGTTCTGGAAGCCCAGCCCGCGCAGGCCGCTGCGGCCGACGGCGGAGACAATCCCCGACGTCACCGTCTGGCCGATGCCGAACGGGTTGCCCACCGCCACCACGAAATCGCCCACGCGCAGCGCGCTGGAGTCGGCCAGCGGCAGCGCGGTGAGGTTCTGCGCGGGGATGCGCATCAGCGCCACATCGGTGTCGGGGTCGGAGCCGACGAAGTCCGCCTTCATCGTGCGGCCATCGGCCAGCGTCACCGAGACCTCGTCGGCGCCTTCGATCACGTGGTGGTTGGTCAACACGAAACCCTGCTTCGCATCGACGATGACGCCCGAGCCGAGCGACTCGTTGATCCGCTCCTGGGTCAGTTCCGGGAACATGCGGCGGAACATCGGGTCGCTGCCGAACGGGCTCACGTTCACCCGCTGCTTGGTGTGCACGCTGACCACGGCCGGCGTCACCTTCGCCAGCATCGGCGCGAGCGAGGGCAGGGGCTGGCCGCCGACGACCGCAGGCAGCGCCGCGACGGTGGGCGTCGCCGCCACGGCTGCGGGCGCGGCCTGCGCGGGCGCTTCCAGGCCATCGCGGATCGCGGTGGCAGCGAAGCCGCCGAACGCGGCAGCAAGGGAAAGGGTCAACAGGGTCGGCAGCGGGCGCATCGCGTCGGTCGCAGGAAAGTGAATGAGGGCGCGCGGGAGTTCGGGTCGGGCGATCAGGCTTGGCGCTTCGCCCCGGCCGCTCCCCGCGGAAGGCGTTCAGTGTCCCTGAACGGCATTAAATACGCGATGAAGTTTTTCGGCCGCCACGCCCCTGGGCAGGGCCTCCCGGCAGGGGCGTGTGCACCGTCGCAAGGGCATGCGCAAGCGTGTCGATGACGCTGCTTGACCGCCATCACAGCTATGTGACTGCCATCAAAAAACCGTTGACACTTCCCGGGGGCGGGGGTAGCTTGAGCCCTCGCCTCTCGCCACTATATCTAGTGGTTGTAGTGGTGACGAAAGCCCAAACTTGGTGTTTTCGGCGTGTTTTTTGCTGACTGTCGGCGCCTTCGGGGGAGGGCCCGTTGCGGAGCAGGATGATCGCAGGAATCCAGAAAAATCCGTGCCGTCGCGACTGCTGAAAACGCGGTCGTGGGCATAGCCGTCGGCGGACTTTACGTACACGAAGCCAACGGTGCGGTAGCCAACATAAGAATCCACGGCGGCGAGGTCTCAGACCCGAACCGCCATTGAAAGGAGACAGGACAGGCATGAGCACAGTGCGCCTCGAGGCGGTCAAGACAGCCGCGACCGAGCGGGAAATCCCCATGCAGCCCGCCTCCCAGGACATCTGGGACAAGAAGTACCGGCTGAAGACCAAGAACGGCCAGGCGGTGGACGCGGACATCGACGCCACCTACCAGCGCGTCGCCAAGGCGCTGGCCGAAGCCGAGCCCACCGCCGAGAAGCAGCAGTACTGGAACGAGCGTTTCGCCTGGGCGCTGCGCCGCGGGGCCATTCCCGCCGGCCGCATCACGTCCAACGCCGGCGCGCTGGAGCACAAGCCCGCCACCTCGACCATCAACTGCACCGTGTCCGGCACCATCGAGGACTCGATGGACGGCATCCTGGAGAAGGTCCACGAAGCCGGCCTCACGCTGAAGGCGGGCTGCGGCATCGGCTACGAGTTCTCGACGCTGCGTCCGCGCGGCGCGTTCGTCGCGGGCGCCGGCGCGTACACGTCGGGCCCGATGTCCTTCATGGATATCTACGACAAGATGTGTTTCACCGTGTCCTCCGCCGGCGGCCGTCGCGGCGCGCAGATGGGCACGTTCGA
>Ga0102591_1004319_pt1 | contig 11228 bp, 9 predicted proteins | sample AraplaCol_mCL_r2_2_FD_76860 | JGI IMG/M metagenome (GOLD analysis project Ga0102591, IMG submission 76860) | Arabidopsis root microbial communities from North Carolina, USA - plate scrape MF_Col_mCL_r2 (SPADES assembly) (version 2) | ecosystem: Host-associated > Plants > Roots > Endosphere... | reverse complement strand
GTGCACGCGCTGCCTCAAACACACGCTCGCGGGTCAACTGCGAGATGCGGGTGCCGGGCGTGTTGTTGAGCACGAAGGAAACGGCCGCCTGCGAGCAACCGGCCGCCTTGGCAATATCCATCATTGTCACGCGCTCGGGGCGAGACGCCTTTCGGTTGCGTGCAGGCTTCAATGCCGCAGGCTCGTGTTCGTCCAAGATCTTGGTTTTTCGCATCCGTGGAGGTCCGTTACCCAATTTGGTCAAGGTGGATCATTTGCCCACCATTGGTAATTAATATTATCACTGATAAGTGCGCGTTAGCAATCGCGTGAAGTGGCATACTTGTCCGCCGCTGGTGGCCATATCCGAACGCAAAATGCATTTCCCGCTGCCATTCTATGAAATGTTTTGATCTGCATTGATAATACTATTTACTAATCAAAATTCTTGTATACCGTCATGGAGCGACCGGAGCCTATGCCATTCGTCGCTTCGCGACCGCCCTAGGAGGGGGCGCGCATCCGGCCGGCCGCAAGTTGCAATCGGGCCCTTGCTACTGCGGCCCTTCGGGAGGTGTGTTATGAATCAGCTGAAACGCAATGCAGCCTTGTTCTTCACCGGATTGATGCTGAGTGCCGCGCCTATGGCGGTGTCCCATGCCGCCGACAAGCCTACCTTGGCCTTCGTGGTCAACGTTGCTTCGGATTTCTGGAAGGCCGCTGAAGCCGGCGTAAAGAAGGCGCAGGGCGAAATGCCGGACTACAACATGGAGCTGAAATACCCCGAACAGGGATCAGTGGCCATTCAGCAGCGTCTCATGGAAGATCTCGTCAGCGCCGGCGTCAAGGGGATCATGGTCTCTGCCGTCGACCCCAAGACCCAGACGGATGGCCTCAACAAGATCGGCTCGCAGACGGCTCTCTTCACCACAGACAGCGACGCGCCGAAGACAAACCGGATAGCCTATATCGGTTCTTCCAACGTCGATGCCGGCAAGCAGGCCGCCGAAATCGCCAAGAAGGCGATGCCTGATGGCGGCAAGTGCCTCGGTTTCGTCGGGCTGCTCGGCGCCGACAATGCCAGAGAGCGCATCGAAGGCATGAAGGGCGGCCTCGCGGGCACCAAGATCGAGCTGATCGACGTCCGCGGCGACGACGGCGACCAAACGCGCGCCAAGAAGAACGTCGAGGATGCGTTGGTGGCCAGCCCCGACGTGACCTGCATGGTCGGCTTCTACTCCTACAACACGCCGCGCATCTATGAGGCGCTCCGCGAGGCGGGCAAGCTCGGCCAGATCACCGTCGTCGGCTTTGATGACGATCCGATCACGCTCGGCGGCGTCAAGGAAGGCACGATCGCCGCGACCGTCGTGCAGCAGCCGTTCGAATGGGCCTATCAGGGCATGAAGCTGATGGCGGCCTATCTCAAGGGCGACAAGTCTGGCGTTCCAGCCAACGGTCTGATCATCATCCCGACGGTCATCATCGGCAAGGATGATGTCGACAAGTATGCTGCCAACCTGAAGGCAATGGCCGGCAAGTAATCCTTGCTTGCGGCGGTGGCGACAGTCGCCGCCGCAAGTGACGTTTTGTGCCGACAGCATGAGCAGCCATGGACAGGCGATGAACCACAGCTCCGATATCCCGTCACCGGACGCGCCCGCGACAGCGTTCCTTTCGCTTTCCGGTGTTGGCAAGACCTATCCGGGCGTCGTCGCACTTGACGGCCTATCAATGGACATCATGCCGGGCGAGGTGATCGGCCTCGTCGGCGAGAACGGGGCGGGAAAATCGACGCTGATGAAGATCCTCGGAGGCGTGATCGCGCCCGACCGGGGCGCGATCCTGCTCGACGGGGCGGAGCTTCATTCTCTTAACGTGGGATCGAGCATCTCGTCCGGCATCGCCTTCGTCCACCAGGAACTCAATCTCTTCGAAAACCTCGACGTCGCCGCCAATATCTTCCTGGGCCGCGAACCGCTGAAGGCCGGGCCTCTCAAGCTCGTCGATCGCGATCGACTGCGGGAGATGGCAACGCCGCTCCTGAAGCGCGTGGGCGCGCATTTTTCCGCCGACACGCCCGTGGTGTCGCTTTCGCTCGCCGAGCAGCAGATGGTGGAAATCGCCAAGGCATTGTCGATCAACGCGAGGCTCGTCATCTTCGATGAGCCCACATCCAGCCTTCCCTTGGCCGAAACCGAGCGGCTCTTGAGCATCATCAAGTCGCTGAAAGCAGATGGCATCAGCGTCATTTTCATCTCGCATCGCCTCCACGAGGTCGAGCGCGTCGCCGACCGCGTGGTCGTGCTACGCGATGGCACGCTCGTCGGTACGCTTGCAAAAGCCGAGATCGGCCACGACCAGATGGTCAAGCTGATGATTGGCCGGGTGCTTGCGGCGCGCACCGCCAAACCGCAACGCGCGCCCGGCTCGGTTGCGCTGACGGCAAGCGGCGTGCGCACCGAGGCCTATCCAACCCGCCCTGTCGATCTGGACATCAGGTATGGAGAAATCCTCGGACTTGCCGGGCTTGTCGGCTCGGGGCGCACCGAGCTTGCAAGGGTGCTCTTCGGCATTGACCGGAGTTACGGCGGAGCCATTCTGCAGGACGGACAGCAAATCGCGGTCGGCTCCGCGCGTGATGCCGTGGCTCGCGGGATTTTCCTGGTGCCGGAGGATCGCAAGCGCAACGGCATTCTTCTTGATTTCCCGATTGCCCAGAACATTACCCTTGCCGACCTTCCAAATCTTGCCAACCGCCACATGCTGTCTGCCGACCGCGAAGCGGCGGCGGCCGAAAAGCAGCGCATTCGCCTCGGCATCAAGGCGCCCTCGGTTTCGGCCCGGACCGGCACTCTGTCGGGCGGCAATCAGCAGAAGGTGGTGCTTGCCAAATGGCTATCGATGAACCCGAAGGTGATGATCTTCGACGAGCCAACGCGCGGCATCGATATCGGGGCGAAGAATGAAATTTACGGGCTGATGCGGGCCCTTGCCGATGCTGGCGTCGCCATCCTGATGATCTCAAGCGACATGGAAGAGGTGATCGGCGTATCTGACCGCATCGCCGTCATGCATGAGGGCCAGATCGCCGGGATTTTGGAAGAGGATGACTTCAGCCAGGAAAGCGTCCTTTTGCTTGCCGTCGGCAAGAGAGTAAAATAGCGGCTGCGGCCATCATAGGTATCGGGGAACGGATCTCGAATGATCAAGAAAGACCTTGGACTGCTGCTTTTGATTGTCGTCGTCGGCATCGTCGTCGCCATCATCAATCCGCGCTTCCTGCTGCCGATCAATCTGGCGAACACCGCCAACCTGATCGGACTGTTTGGCATCCTTTCGATCGGCCAGGCCTTTGTCATCATTACCGGCGGCATCGAGCTTTCCGTGGGTTCGCTCGTCGCGCTTCTTGGCGTCCTTTTCATCGATTTCATTGCTGTCCAGGACATGTCCTGGATGTTGGCGCTGCCGCTCATCCTCGTGCTTGGGGCGGTCATCGGTGCCATTCATGGCTGGCTGATTACCAGGCTCAATCTGCAACCCTTTGTCGTCACCTTGTGCGGCTTGCTGATCTATCGTGGGGCCGCGCGCTTCTATACTGCCGACGGGACGGCGGGATTTGCCTTCGGCCAGAATTTCCCCGACCTCGAATTCCTGACCGCGGGCCGCTTCTATGGTGTTCCCAACACCTTCATTGCGCTCGTCATCATCACGGTGGTCATGTGGGTGGTGTTGCACCGCTCCGTCTTCGGGCGCTATCTTTACGCAATCGGCAAGAACGAGGAAGCGGCCCGTTATTCAGGCATCCGCACCGGCCGAATGATCATGTCGGCCTATGTCATCTGCGGATTGCTCACGGCGCTCTCGGCGATCTATTTTGCCATGTACACGCGCTCGATCTCACCGGCGAGCCATGGACAGTTCTACGAGCTCTATGCGATCGCCGCTGCCGTGCTTGGCGGGTTTTCGCTGCGCGGCGGCGAGGGATCGATCGTCGGTGTCGTGCTTGGTACAGTCTTGCTTCAGGAATTGCAGAACCTTGTGAACTTGCTCGGCATCCCGTCGTCGTTGAACTTTGCCGTGATGGGTGGCGTGATCCTCATCGGCGTCCTTATCGACCAGCAATGGCATGCGATCCGGGCACAGCGCCGCCTCGTGGCAGCAGCTCGACAGACTGAAGGCCGCCTGCACGACGAGGGCTCGCTGCCGGTGGTTGCACGTCAGGACTAGACCAGCGGGGCCATTCCATGCTGCACCATACGACCTAAACGAATGCGTCCGGGTCATTGAAGACCGGAAGTGGATGAAAAGGCCGACCGTGATGTCTGGTCGGGGAGAAATGATGCTGTCTAACTTTATCGTGCCTGATTCCAGTGATCCGCGGCTGGGATCCAGATATCGATACCGCATGCTCGTTGATGGCAAGTCTGTTGATGCTGCCACGGGCAAGACCATCGATCGGGTGAGCCCCGGCCATGCCGGTATCGTGGTCGCAACATGGCCGGATGCGTCGGCGGACGACGTTCGCTTGGCAATCGCAGCAGCGCGGCGGGCGTTTGACACCGGTCCTTGGCCGCGCATGTCGGGCGCCGAGCGGTCGCGACTGATGTTCAAGGTGGCGGATCTCATTCTTGCCCACCAGGAAGAACTTGCGCTGATCGAGAGCCTCGAGGTCGGCAAGCCAATCGTCCAGGCTCGGGGCGAGATCGGATTTTGCGCGGATCTGTGGTCCTATGCAGCCGGCCAGGCCCGGGCGCTTGAGGGACAGACGCACAACAATATTGGCGACGACCGGCTTGGCCTCGTCTTGCGCGAACCGGCAGGCGTCGTCGGCATCATCACGCCATGGAACTTCCCCTTCATCATTGCCTCGGAGCGCGTGCCATGGGCGATCGGCGCTGGGTGCACGGTCGTCCTGAAACCCTCTGAATTAACCTCCGGCACGTCGGTCCGCATGGCGGAACTTGCGCGCGAAGCTGGCATTCCGGACGGGGTCTTCAATGTTGTCACAGGCTTTGGCGATCCGGCTGGCCAGGTGCTCGCGGAGGATTCAGGCATCGACGTGGTGGCGTTCACTGGTTCCGTGCGCGTTGGCACGAAGCTCGGCGAAATCGCCGCGCGTAGCGTCAAGCGGGTGGGGCTGGAGCTTGGGGGCAAGGGGCCGCAGATTGTCTTTGCCGATGCGGATCTCGATGCGGCGGCCGACGGGATCGCTTACGGCGTCTATCACAATGCCGGCCAATGCTGCATTTCCGGGAGCCGGCTGCTGGTTCAGGAGGATATCCGGGATGCCTTGATGGATCGGTTGCTCGGCATTTCACGGAAGGTCACGTTCGGGGATCCGTTGAACGAGCGCACCAAGATCGGCGCGATGATTTCGGAGGCGCATGCACAAAAGGTGCATGCTTACGTCGAGGCAGGGATTGCCTCCGGCGCGGAACTTCTTCTTGGCGGCGAAAGGGTTGGCAAGGGGACTGGACTGTATTACCCGCCGACGGTCTTTGCAGGCGTCAAACCGGACATGTCGATCGCTCGTGAGGAGATTTTTGGGCCCGTGCTTTCAACACTGACCTTCAAGACAGCCGAAGAGGCGATCGCACTTGCCAATGGTACCGAATTCGGCCTGTCAGCGAGCGTCTGGTCAACCAACCTCGAAAACGCGCTGCAAAGTATCCGCCGCATCCGCGCTGGCCGCTGCTGGATCAACAGCGTTATCGACGGAACGCCGGAGCTGCCGATCGGGGGCTATAAGAAGAGCGGACTGGGACGCGAGCTTGGCCGCTATGGCTTCGACGAATATTCGCAGTTCAAGGGAGTTCACGTAACCTTGGGGCGGCCCACACCCTGGCTTGCATGAGCCGCTCAAGGACTTTGGACGCGCATCTATGAAGGTTGGCCGTGCGATTGCGAGATTTCATCTGGCTCTGCCTCGGCCAACATGCCCCTGTATATTCCAGGGACGGATCCTTCGATCGGAACGGCGCCAACGCTTCGGCGGTAGAAGTCCATGGGTCCTGCGCCACCGATGACGCCGTAGGCATACCCTTGTGCATACATATCAAGTAACGTCGTCAAAAGCAGCGCATGGCCAACCCCCTGGCCACGGACTGCACTATCGACGCCAGTCGGGCCGAAGAAGCCCTTCGCTGTGGCGTCGTGGCAGGCAAAGCCGATCAGTCTTCCATTCTGGATTGCGATGAAGCACGTCGGCGGCTGCCGCATTGCGGCCGTGGTCGCTTCGCAAGACCACCCGGCTCCAAAGCGGGGCGTAATCCAATCGGTCAAAGCCTTCAGTTCAGGCGGCAAGACGCGTCGGATCGTGACACCTTGCCGTTCCATTTTCGCATCGAGGGAGGTGTCCGGTTTGAGATCGTAGAGCTTGACAAGCATATCCATGTGATTGGTCCCTTTATCGTCAACCCTTCACGGCACCGGCCGTCAGCCCCGCAACGATGCGCCGCTGGAAGATGAGCACGACCGCGATCAGCGGCAACGTGACTGTCACCGAGGCAGCCATGATCTGTCCGAAGGGATATTCGTAACGGTTGGTGCCGGCGATCAATCCGATCGCGACCGGCACGGTGCGATTTTCGTCCGTCAGCGTGAAAGTCAAGGCAAAGAGGAATTCGTTCCATGCAAGAATGAAGGCGAGGATGCCCGTGCTTGCAAGTGACGGTCCCATCAGCGGCAGCAGTATCTTCAGGAGGATACGAAGGTGCGAACAACCATCAACGATCGCGGCCTCCTCCAACTCGCGCGGGAACTCGCGAATGAAGGTTGTGAGAATCCACGTCGTAAACGGCACTGTTGACAGAAGGTATGTCAGAATGAGCGCGCTTGGACGGTTGAAGAGCCCGAGCCAGTTGATGAGCTCAAACATGCCCGAAAGCACGACCACCTGCGGAAAGATCGAGATCATCAGGACAATCATCAAAACGGCCCGACGCTGCGGAAAGTCGATGCGTCCGAGCGCATAGGCCGCACTGATACCGATCACAAGCGACAGGCAGGTCGTCGCCACGGCGACATAGGCGGAGTTCAGGAGTGATCCGATGAACACCGGGTTGTTGATCAACTCCCGGTAATAGGTGAAGTCAAGCGCTGGCAGCAGGACCGAACGATAGAGCGCTGCGCCCTGTTTCGTCGACGAAACGAAGGCCCAGTAATAGGGAAACAGCGTGTAGATCAGCACCAGCGATAGGGCAAGGATTTGCAGCACCCGCAACACCTGGCGCCGGCCCCTGTAATAGGCGCTCGACTTTCGGGCCGGGCGTACAAGAGAAAGGTCAGTCATGATCAATGCCCCGCTGCCCTGTCGAGGCGCAAGGCACCGATGATGATGATCGCGACGAGCGCAACCAGCAGGAAAACCCAGGTCGAAGCCGCGGAGCCGACACCGAGTTCCTGGAAGCTGATCAGACGGTCGCGTGCGTAGATCGACACTGTCATCACCTTTTCATTGCTGGCCGCCAGAACGTAGGAAAGGTCGAACATGCGCAGGGCATCGAGCGTGCGAAACAACACGGCAACTCCGATCGCGGGTCGCAGCATCGGGAGGGTGATCGACCAGAAGCGTTTCCAGGCCGGAATGCCGTCCACTTCGGCGGCTTCGAAGATTTCCTGGGAGATCATCTGCAGGCCCGCGAGAATGAGCAAAACCATGAAAGGGGTCGTCATCCATACGTCAATGAAAATGACCACCCCCATGATCAGCGAACCACTCGCAGTCCATGCCACACCATGGTCGATGAACCCAAGGGCTTCCAGTAGCTTGTTGATGACACCGAACTGGTCGTTCAACATCCATTCCCAGATCTTGGTGGACACCACGACCGGAATGGCCCAGGGGACAAGGATCGCAGCGCGCGCAAGTCCCCGACCTGGTATGGCCTCGTTGATAAGAAGAGCGATAGCCAATCCCAGCGCTGTTTCAATTGCCACCGAGATGACCGTGAAGGTCAGTGTGTTCCTGACGGCAAGCCACCAGCTGTGGTCATTGAAAACCTCGATGAGGTTGTCGATGCCGACCATGGAGTAGACGCTGGGATCGTCGAGAAAGGCGTCCGTAAAAGCGAAGAAGAATGTCCGTCCTAACGGCCATACGGCGACAAGCAGCATTGAGGCAATGACCGGCACGAGGAAGAGCCAGGCAGCAAGGTGATCGCGGCGGGCAAGGCGTGCACTCATGATAGAGCGCTCCTGACGCCGAATGGTTCGGCCGACGGCAAAAGTCGTGTGCCGTCGGCGGCGAAGAAAAACAGCGAATGATCGTCGAAAGTCAGTGCAGCCGGCTTGCCGATCGCGTCGGGGTTTGGTGCCGCGGGCAGGCGAACAACCCAGAGTGTGCCGCTCCCCACCCGGCAATAGGCGAAGTGTTCGTGTCCGAGGTCTTCGACCCGCTCGAGCATACAATCGAGACGCCCGGTTCCCGTTGGTACCAGGCGCAACGCCTCCGGCCGAATGCCTATCTCGGCAACCGGAATTGCATCGCTTGGCGATCGCCCAATTGCCAGGCCGCCGGGGCCGACGATGTGCTCATCGTCATGCGCTGCCTGTGTCTCGACGGCAAGGAAGTTCATGCGCGGACTGCCGATAAAACCCGCAACAAACCGATTGCCGGGCTGCCGATACAGCTCCGAAGGTGTGCCGATCTGTTCTATTCTGCCGTGATTGAGGACAACAATCCGGTCTGCAAGCGTCATGGCTTCTGATTGATCGTGCGTGACGTAGATCATCGTCGTCTTGAGATCGTCATGAAGCTTGGCGATCTCCATGCGCATTTCCATTCTCAGGTCCGCATCCAGATTGGAAAGCGGCTCGTCGAACAGGAAAATCTCGGGTTGGCGCACCAATGCTCGTCCAATCGCCACGCGCTGGCGCTGACCTCCAGACAGCTCTCTCGGTCGCCGGTTCAAGAGATGGTCAACCTTGAGCATACGCGCGACCTGTTGCACCTTTTGAGCAATCGCATCGCGTCGGATCCCCATGGTCTCGAGTGCGAAACCAATGTTGCGCGCCACCGTCATATGCGGGTAGAGCGCATAGGATTGAAAAACAAAGGCAACACCGCGCTTCGAAGCGGGGACATCGGTGACATCGTCGCCACCAATCTTGACCGTTCCAGACGAGGCTGAGATCAGGCCCGCCACGATGCGCAGCAGCGTGGATTTTCCGCATCCGGAGGGGCCGACAAAGACAACGAATTCACCATCGTCGATCGTCAAGTCTACATCATGAATGACACTGTGTGTTCCGAAACTTTTCGAAACGGACTCCATCGAAACCGATGCCATCGTTCACCTTGGCTTGCGCATGGGGGCTCGACCGGCACAGCGCGCCGGCTCCAAAGGTTGCGGGAGCTGAGGCTCCCGCAACTTTCTTTAATCAGCGGCTCTCTTTGAGCTTTTCCAGGCGCTTGGCCAGCGATGCATAGCTATCCTTGGCATCGCCACTGCCCGACAGCACGTCATGGGTGGCGCGATAGAAGGCCTGAGAGACACGGTTGTAGCTGGTGCCGGTGTAGCCGGACGGACGGACCGCACTATCGGCGAAGGCTTGCTGGTTGTCTTTCAGGAATGGAATTTTTTCCAGCACCTCCGGATCGCTATAAAGCGACTGGATCGAAGGGTTGAGGGTCGCCTCCACCGCACGCATCTTCTGCATCTCCGGACCGGTGATGAAGTTCACAAAGTCGGCTGCGACCTCAGGTTTGGCGCTGTATTTTGAGACGCCATAGTACATGGGACCCAGGCAGCCGCTGGACTTCTGGCCTTCCTTGCCAACCGGAAGCGGCATGACGCCAACCTTGTCGATGATCGAGCTGCCTTCCTTGTGCGATGTACCCCAGACATAGGGCCAATTGCGATGGAATACCGCGTCGCCGGATTCAAAAACTGCCCGTGACGCTTCCTCATCGTAATTCAGAACGCCTTCCGGGCTGATCGAACCGATCCAGCCTCTGGCCTTCTCGATCGCTTCGGCGGCTTGCGGCGTGTTGATCGTAACCTTGCCGTCGTCGGATATGATCGTGCCGCCGCCATTTGATGCAATGAGTTCGATCGCATCGCAGGTCAGGCCCTCATAGCTCTTTGCCTGCCAGGCGTAGCCCCACATCTTGGCATTGCCGGCGGCGCGCTCCTTGTCCTGGATTTCCTTTGCGGTCGCAGCAAGCTCATCCCAGGTCTTTGGAGGCTGCTTGCCATACTTTTCCAAGAGATCCTTGCGGTAGAACATCAGGCCGACGTCCATGTAGGCAGGCATCGCGACCAGGTTGCCGTCCAGCTTGGCAGCGTTGAGCGTAGAAGTGAAATGCTTGTCCTGATCGGCCGCAGGAATCATGGTTTTCAAATCAAGCAGGTTGGCCTTGAACATCCCGAGCCAGATGACGTCGAGAAACAGAACGTCGATATCCTTGGACTTTGCCGCCAGCAATTGCTGATAGAGCGGGATCGCGTCGTCGAGGAGAGCCGGCATCTTGTTAATTTTTGCTTCGTTGCCTGTCTTTGTCTTCCAGGCGTCGGCAACCTTGGTGCAAAGTTCGAATTCGGTTGGTGCGCAGAATACGGAGATGCTTTCCGCATGCGCGGCACTGGCCCATAGGCCGGCATAGACTGCAACTGCAGTAAGGCATTTCTTCAACATGAGCTGTTCCTGTCTTTATCACACTTGAGCGGTGCGGAACTCTCTGGTTCCTGAGCCTAGTAGGACTGGTTATGACCAGTCATGTCAACTGGACTCTTGTGTCCCTTGTGGGCAAAGATGCAAAAGCAAATACCAGCACCGACTAAGGGAGCGAACGCAACGTGAAAACCCGTGAACCGGTGGCAGCGACAAAGAGGCATGCGGCAATCGATCGGGCCGACCCTCGTCCGCTTCATCAGCAGGTCTACGAAGACTTGCTGGCTACGATCCGGGAAGGGAAGGTGCCATTGCGCGGCAAGCTGCCCTCCGAACGTGAACTCGTTTCACTTTACGATGTTAGTCGCATCACGGTGCGGCATGCGGTGCGCGAACTGATCCGCCAGGGCGTTGTTCAAAGTCAGCCGGGCAAGGGCTTGTATGTTGCGGAAAATGGAGGAGGATTTGAACTCGAGGTCCTCAGAAGCTTTACGAGCACCGCACTGGCAAGTGGTCGCGTGCCCGGACATCGCCTGCTTGCGATGGAGGTCGTAAAGGCGTCGCTTGACATCACCCGGCCGCTGCTCTTGCCTCCCGGATCGGATGTGATCGTGCTGTCGCGCCTGCGGCTA
>Ga0102591_1004315_pt1 | contig 11240 bp, 7 predicted proteins | sample AraplaCol_mCL_r2_2_FD_76860 | JGI IMG/M metagenome (GOLD analysis project Ga0102591, IMG submission 76860) | Arabidopsis root microbial communities from North Carolina, USA - plate scrape MF_Col_mCL_r2 (SPADES assembly) (version 2) | ecosystem: Host-associated > Plants > Roots > Endosphere... | reverse complement strand
CCACGCGTTACTCACCCGTCTGCCGCTCCCCTTGCGGGGCGCTCGACTTGCATGTGTTAAGCCTGCCGCCAGCGTTCGTTCTGAGCCAGGATCAAACTCTCATGTTGAGAATTCAATCATTGGCATTACGTCACGTTCTGAATCGACGAGAACTTCACACCTGTCTTCCAGAGGACAAACCTAAATCCATCCCCGAAAACCAGTGTAACTTCTCTTGATAAACGTGACCGCCAAAGTCTCTTTCAAAGGATCCAATCTCTCAGATCCCGCAAGCTCCGCCGCCCACGTTTCTCTTTCTTCTCATCTTCAATTGTCAAATAACCGACGACACCAGTCGTCACCAAAACCCGCTCCAAACTCGCGTCCAGAACACAAACCAGCATCAGCCAATCCGCTTGAGTTTCTTTAGAACGAAAGACTTCGTCGCCAGCAGCGCCGCCGCCCTCGTTCAGTGAGTGGGCTTATAGAACTAACACCCGGAAACAGTCAACAGCGCTTTTTGAAAAAAGTGATATTTCTTTCAAGTTATTGTTTTTACATAGAAAATTCTTGGTCGTGCCAAAACGCGGTCTTTTTCCGGATTCCGAACGGCCTGACAGGACACGAAAAGCGATCATCTCTCGGCTTTTTGTGGAAAGAGCGCTTCTTTCGTCTTCCGCGCCCCGACATCATCACAATCTGCTGGTCTTAAGAGACGCATGATTCACACAGGCAAACGCAGGCAGACTGCCTTTTCCTGAGTGATTTGACTTCCATGCCCAAAATATGCACATCTTTCGCCCCAGCCAGGATGGCCAAACAATGCCTCCAGAGACGTCGAATGTAAGGACGCGGACCAGACTGCCATGATGACGGAGAAAATGATGATCCGCTCGTTGGGCAACGAGCCTCCGCTTCTGGCAGACGGCAGGCGCGCGCCCGACCGGCGCGAGGTTTCCCTGCGCTGGCTCTCGGGCACGTTCCTCACCGGCATTACATCGTCCGTCCTGATGGGCGTCGCCCTTTTTGCCGCCCTTGACGGCCGCCAGCAGCTGGCGATCCCCGCCGAAGCCTATGCGAGCGCCACGGCAGAAGCACATGAGGATACGACGGTAGTCCGTGGCGGCCGGCTGATTGCACCCGCCATCGCCGCCAAACCTTCCGACCGCGCCATCATGGAAGTTTCGACCGTCGTCCACGACGGTGAGAAGGAGGTCGTACGCCGCCAGCCTTTCGCACATGTGAAGATGACGCTGGCCGCCAACCATGTGGCGACCGAGGATTATCCCGACTTCGATCCCCTGGCGATTTTTTCCGCCGACGAGCCGCAGCCCGCGCCGCAAAGCCGCACAGGTGCGATCTATGGCTCCGACGTCGAATCCGAAGTCAGCCTGAAGACCATTCCCTTCCCGACCGGCAAGTCCAACCTGCAGATGGCGTCCGGCCTGTCGTTCGAGGAAGTCGAAGAAAACGTACGCTCCAACGGTTCTGTGCTGACTGACGGCAACACCCAGCTCGCGGCCCTTTATTACGTCGACCCGCGCCGTTTCTCCAACGAGGATGCCGATGTCGATCTGACCGCGGGTCTCTCCGCCCGCGTGCTCGAACAGAACATGACGGTCTCCGCGCCGGAATCGATCACGCCGCAGACCGAAGAATTCGCCGACGACATCCTGCCCGTGCGCGTGGACACGACGATCGCCAAGGCACTGACGGATTCAGGCTATCCGCAGCAATATGCCGATGGCATCGCCGGCTATATCTCGCAGCAACTCGGCACGGGTGAGCTTGAGAAGGGCGAGGTGCTGCGTATCGGCATTATCCAGAAGGGCGAGCAGGCAAAGATCATCCGAGCCAGCGTCTATCGCGGCACGCGCCATCTCGTGACCGTGGCCGTCGACGACAAAGGCAAATACGTGCCCGGCAGTGAGCCGCCGATGCTGGATGCAATCGCCACAGCCTTCGACGACAATTCCTTCGCTCCGCCGCCAGGCCAGAACCTGCCGCGCGTCTACGATGGCATCTACCGCGCCGCTCTTTCCTACGGCATGACCAAGGATATGACTGCGCTGATCATCAAGCTGCTTGCCAGCAATGTCGATTTCCAGGCGCAGCTGCGGCCGAGCGATAGTCTCGAGGCCTTCTTCTCCGTCGCCGACAGCGCCGGCCAGGCAACCGAGGATTCCGAGCTGCTCTATGTCAACGCCCGTTTCGGCGATACCCAGACGCGCTTCTACCGCTTCCAGGATCCCGAGGACGGCACGGTCGATTATTTCGACGAAAGCGGCAAGAGCATCCGCCAGTTCCTGCTGCGCAATCCGGTTCCGAACGGCATCTTCAAATCAGGCTTCGGCATGCGCCGTCACCCGATCCTTGGCTTCGCCCGCATGCATACCGGCGTTGATTGGGCAGCACCGCGCGGCACGGCGATCATCGCCGCCGGCAACGGCACGGTGGAAAAGGCCGGCTGGGATTCCGGCGGCTATGGCAACCAGACGATCATCCGCCATGCCAACGGCTATGAATCCTCCTACAATCACCAGAGCGCCATCGCCAAGGGCGTCTTGCCCGGCGCCAAGATCCGCCAGGGCCAGGTCATCGGCTGGGTTGGCACAACGGGCGAATCCACCGGCCCGCACCTGCATTACGAGCTGATCGTCAACGGCACCAAGGTCGACCCGCTGCGCATTCGTCTGCCGGGCGGTAAATCATTGCAAGGCGAAGCGCTGGCGAAATTCGAAGACGAGCGCAAACGCATCGATACGCTGCTGAACAACCAGACGCCGGATCAGGTGGCGAGCAAATAATCTTCACAGTGGCTGACAAGCGCCGCACGTCGCTCTTCACCCGCCGAACGAAAATGGCGGCCGAAGCCGCCATTCCCAATTCTTTGACAAAACGATTTATGCCGCTTCGCTTACCGTCTGCCGTGACCTGAACTGCAGCCGGTCCGAACCGCTCGTCACCTTCACCGTCGATCCATCCGGCACCTGGCCGGAGAGGATCTGCTCGGCCAGCGGATCCTGCACGAACTTCTGGATCACCCGCTTCAGTGGCCTTGCGCCATAGATCGGATCGTAACCCTTGTTCGCCAGCCAATGGCGGGCTTCCTCGTCGAGATCGATGACGATCTTGCGCTCGGACAAGAGAGCCACCAGCCGCTTCAGCTGGATATCGACGATCGCGCCCATTTCCTCGCGCTTCAAGCGATGGAAGAGGATGATCTCGTCGATGCGGTTCAGGAATTCCGGTCGGAAATGCCCGCGCACGACATCCATCACCTGCTCGCGAACCGTGTCGCTGTCGTCGCCGTCCCTAAGCTGCGTCAGATATTCGGCGCCGAGGTTCGAGGTCATGATGATCATCGTATTGCGGAAATCAACCGTCCGGCCTTGGCCGTCCGTCAGGCGTCCGTCGTCCAGCACCTGCAGCAGGATGTTGAAGACGTCGGGATGAGCTTTTTCGATCTCGTCGAACAGCACGACCTGATAGGGCCTGCGGCGCACGGCTTCCGTCAGCGCCCCGCCTTCGTCATAGCCGACATAGCCGGGAGGCGCGCCGATCAGCCGGGCAACGGAGTGTTTCTCCATGTACTCGGACATGTCCATGCGCACCATCGCCGTCTCGTCGTCGAAGAGGAAGCGGGCGAGCGCCTTGGTGAGTTCCGTCTTGCCGACGCCGGTGGGACCCAAGAAGATGAACGAGCCGATCGGCCGGTTCGGATCCTGCAGTCCTGCACGCGCGCGGCGAACGGCGCGCGATACGGCCTGAACCGCATCGCCCTGGCCGATCACCGACTTCGCCAGCTCGTCTTCCATCCGCAGCAGCTTGTCGCGTTCGCCTTCCAGCATCTTGTCGACGGGAATGCCGGTCCAGCGGGAAACGATATGGGCGATATTGTCGGGGGTCACCACCTCCTGCACCATCGCACCGCGCTCGCCGTCCTGCTTCTCGGCTTCGACGAGCTGCTTTTCGAGATCCGGAATGACGCCGTAAGTCAGCTCGCCGGCGCGCTGGAACTCACCCTTGCGCTGGGCGATCGCCAGTTCGTTGCGGGCATCGTCGAGCTGCTTCTTGAGATCGGCTGCAAGGCCGAGCTTCTGCTTTTCCGACTGCCAACGGGCCGTCAGCGCATCGGCTTCCTCTTCGAGGTCGGCAAGTTCGGTCTCGAGCCGCTTCAGCCGGTCAGCGGAGGCAACGTCGGTTTCCTTTTTCAGCGCCTCGCGCTCGATCTTCAGCTGGATGATGCGGCGGTCGAGCTCATCGAGCTCTTCCGGCTTGGAATCCACCTGCATGCGCAGGCGTGCGGCCGCCTCGTCCATCAGGTCGATCGCCTTATCGGGCAGGAAGCGGTCGGTGATGTAGCGGTTGGAAAGCGTCGCCGCCGCCACCAGCGCGGCATCGGCGATACGCACCTTGTGATGCTGCTCGTATTTTTCCTTCAGGCCGCGCAGGATCGAGATCGTATCCTCGACCGTCGGCTCATCGACGACGACGGGCTGGAAGCGGCGGGCAAGCGCCGGATCCTTCTCGACGTGTTTGCGATATTCGTCGAGCGTGGTCGCGCCGACGCAATGCAGCTCGCCGCGTGCAAGGGCAGGCTTCAGGAGGTTGGAGGCATCCATTGCTCCATCCGCCTTGCCGGCGCCGACCAGCGTGTGCATTTCGTCGATGAACAGGATGATCTCGCCGTTCTCGGCCTGCACCTCGTTGAGCACGGCCTTCAGCCGCTCCTCGAACTCGCCGCGGTATTTCGCACCGGCAATCAGCGCGCCCATGTCGAGCGCCATCAGCCTCTTGTCCTTGAGCGATTCCGGCACGTCGCCGTTGACGATGCGCAGCGCCAGGCCCTCGACGATCGCCGTCTTGCCGACACCGGGTTCACCGATCAGTACCGGATTGTTCTTGGTGCGGCGGGACAGAACCTGGATGGTGCGGCGGATTTCGTCATCGCGGCCGATCACGGGGTCGAGCTTGCCCTCGCGGGCCTCGGCGGTGAGATCGCGGGCGAACTTCTTCAGCGAATCGAACCCTTGTTCGGCATTGGAGGAATCCGCCGTCCGCCCCTTACGGATGTCGTTGATGACCTGGTTGAGGCCCTGAGCCGTCACACCGGCATTCTTCAGCGTCGAAAAGGTCGAGGCCGAGGATTCGATCGCCAGCGCCTGCAGCAGCCGCTCGACGGTGACGAAGCTGTCGCCGGCCTTCTTCGCGGCCTCTTCGGCGGTGGAAAGCACCTTGGCGAGCGGCTGTGCCAGATAAATATTGCCATTGCCGCCTGAGATTTTGGGCAGCTTGGCAAGCGCCGCGTCATTGGCAAGACCGGCAGCCTTGGCATCGCCGCCGGCGCGCTCGATCAGCGACGCAGCCATGCCCTGATCGTCGTCGAGCAGGACTTTCAGCACATGCTCGGGCGTGAATTGCTGGTGACCCTGCGCCAGCGCATAGGTCTGCGCCGACTGGATGAAACCGCGCACCCGCTCGGAATATTTCTCGATGTTCATATTCTACCTCCATGGATCGCCCTGCCCTGACGAGGCGCAGACCGATGATTGAGATCGACCCCCTGAAAAGGCAGGCCGCGCTTGGCCCGTCTGGGATTTGGGCGAAGCAGTTCGAGGAGAATATGGTACGCTGTTTTAAGAGTTTAAAGAGCCCGTAAAATGAAAATCCCCGGCACAGGGCCGGGGATTTTCAAGGAAATTCGAGCAGATCGAATGAGCCTCCCGCGTCTGCCCGAAGGGAGACGCGAAATCCTTCATTCCGATGCGACATCCGCCAGCACCGGCGCCTCGGCAGAGGCACCCTCGCCTTCGGCGGCCGCGTCGCCTTCCGCGCCACGACGCGGGCGACGGGGACGGTTGCCGGCGGCGCGGCGGCGGGGCTGGCGTTCGCGCGGCTGGCCGGCGGAACCTTCCTCGTCCATGGCAACCTCGGCGGGAATGCCTTCGATCTCCGGCTGCGGGCCGGTTCCGTCGATGACTTCAGGCTGGGGCGCCGTGGCAGGCGCCGCAACGGCTGCCGGCTTCGGCTGCGCCTGATGCTGCCTGTTTTGCGGCGGCTGGACGACAACGACATCGTCGCCGTCATTGTCGTTTCCATCGATGTCGTCGCCGTCGCGGTCCGCACCTTCGCGATCATTGTATTCGCCGCGGTCGTCGCGCTGGAAGCGTTCCTGCATCTGCGCCTGGGCGCTTGCGATGATGCGATTGTAATGCTCGGCGTGCTGAAGATAGTTCTCGGCCATCACGCGGTCGCCGGAACTCTGGGCGTCACGGGCGAGCTGCGCGTATTTTTCTGCGATATGCTGCGCAGTACCGCGGATCTTCACATCGGGGCCGGAGCTGTCATAGGTCCGGGTCAGCGGGTTGCCGCCCTTGCGGTTGAAATTGTTGTTATTGTTATTTCCACCGCCGCCATTGTTATTGTTGTTACCACGCCCTCGACCGCGCTTGTTCTGCTGTCCTGGCCTCATAGATCGTTCACCTGAATTCTCTGTTTGTGATGGATACATGGCACCAACCGCCATGACCGGAAAACCGGGTCAGGACCTTTGTGCCGCGAGCATACTGCGCCTTTGCGCCGACCTGCCGCTTGGTTCTCAAGTCAGTTTGACTGATTCACGCGTTGGGTCGTGTTCAACCGTTGAAACTCTCGTTTAAAAAGAGCGGACCCCCGAGGCAAACCAAGTACCGAACGAATCTCGTTCATTCCTATCTGCCCAACACGTGACCGCAACCTATATTGCTTCCCCCGGAAATCCAAGCCTTTTCTTCGCAATAGCAATAATGTTCTGTTCGATGCCGGCAATTACCGCCCGTCACGCGAGCGCGAACACGAGCACCCTGTCGTTCTGACCATAATCTTTAACGTATTTGAGGCATCTGAAGCCTTTCGCTTCGAAGATCGCCGTCACATCATTTCGCTGATCGTAGCCGATTTCCAGTCCCACGACCCCATTGGGTCTCATGAAGCTTGCCGCATCCTTGGCTATGGCCCTATAGGCGTCAAGCCCATCCGGGCCGCCATCCAGTGCTGCAACCGGATCAAATTTCGTCACTTCGGGAGCGAGATCGTGAATGACATTGGAAGCAATATAGGGCGGATTTGAGACAATCGCGTGAAACGGACCCTGAATGTTCTCGAACCATTTCGACTGCACGGTCTGAAAGCGATCCTGCAACCCGTTTCTTTCCGCGTTTGATTTTGCCGTCCGAAGTGCATCCGACGATATGTCGCTGCCGATACCCGACGCCTCGGGACATTCGCTCAAAAGCGCAAGGCATATCGCCCCAGTCCCGGTTCCCACATCAAGGATATGGAGATGGCCCTCGGCCTTTGCAAGGTCCTTGAGATAGACAAGCACCGTATCGACCAGGATTTCCGTATCCGGCCGCGGTTCCAGCGTTTCCGCCGAGAGCCCGAGCGGCAGGCCGTAAAATTCCCGCTCGCCGAGAATGCGGTGCACCGGCTCATGGGCAAGCCGCCGCTCCAGCGCCTTCAAAATCTCGCCGGCCTGCTCGCGCGAAAGCTTCTCGGCCGATCGCGTCAAGAGCTCCGTCGAGGACAGTTTCAAAAGGCCTGCGACAAGCAGCCGCGCGTCGGTCGCCGGATCGGCAATACCGCCTTCGGTGAAGCGGCGTCGCGCCTCGGCTAGCAGCTCGGCGACCGTCGGGCTCACTGCTGTTCGCCGAGTTGCGCCAGCTGGCTTGCCTGGTAGTCCGCCATCAGCGCGTCGACGACCTCCTCGATCTCGCCTTCCATCATCCGGTCCAGCTTGTAGAGCGTCAGATTGATGCGATGGTCCGTCACGCGTCCCTGCGGAAAATTATAGGTGCGGATACGCTCGGAACGGTCGCCGGAGCCGACCTGGCTCTTGCGATCGGCCGAACGCTCGCTGTCGGCCCGCTGCCGCTCGGCATCATAAAGCCTGGAGCGCAGCACCTGCATCGCTTTGGCGCGATTCTGATGCTGCGATTTTTCCGAGCTGGTGACGACGATGCCGGTCGGCAGGTGGGTGATGCGCACCGCCGAATCCGTCGTATTGACGTGCTGGCCACCCGCGCCCGAAGATCGCATCGTGTCGATGCGGATATCTTCCTGCCGGATCTCGATGTCGATCTCCTCGGCCTCCGGCAGCACTGCCACCGTCGCGGCCGACGTGTGGATGCGCCCGCCGGCCTCCGTTTCCGGCACGCGCTGCACACGGTGCACGCCGGATTCAAATTTCAGCTTGGCGAAGACACCCCTGCCCGTGATCGTCGCGATGATTTCCTTGTAGCCACCGGCTTCGCCTTCGCTTGCCGAGAGCACCTCCACCTTCCAGCCCTTTTCCGCCGCGAAACGCTCGTACATGCGAAAGAGATCGCCGGCAAAAAGTGCCGCTTCCGAGCCGCCGGTGCCGGCGCGGATTTCAAGGATCGCGCTCTTTTCGTCCGCCGCATCCTTCGGCAGAAGCAGGATCTGCATATCCTGTTCCAGCGCCTCGATCTGCTCCTTCACTTCGGGCAGTTCAAGTTCGGCGAGATCGCGCATTTCGCGATCGACCGATTTATCCTCGAGCAGCGCCTCGAGATCGGCAAGCTCGGCGACCGCCTTCTCATAGGCGCGGATCTTCGTGACGACAGGCTGCAGCTCGGAATATTCGGATGCGAGCTTCACATAGACGTCGGCGGCGGGGCCTGCCGACATGCGCGCCTCGATCTCGCCGAAACGGCGTTCCAGCTCGCGCATCTTTTCAACGGGAAGCTTCGCCACCCTTCACTCCGATTCTTCTTGTATATGTCTAAAGGGGAATATTGTGGCTCTCGGCGAAGCGGGCAAGCACTTCGCGCATCGGCACCGTCGAGTGGCTATCGTCCAGTACCTCTTCCATCGCCTTCGTCAGTGCCCCGACATCGAGCCCGAGCAGCATCGCTTTGACGGGTCCGATCGAAGCCGGCGACATCGAAATCGAGCGGAAGCCGATGCCAAGCAGCGCCATCGCCGAGATCGGCTTGCCGGCAAGCTCGCCGCAGAGCGTCACCGGCGTCTTGTTGCGGTCCGCCCCGCGCACGATATCGCGCAGGATCCGCAGAAACGGCTTGCCGAGCGGATCGAAACGATCCGAAACCCGCGCATTGCCGCGATCGACGGCCATCGAGAACTGGAAGAGATCGTTCGAACCGACCGAGACGAAATCGACCGCTTCCATCAGTTCGTCGAGCTGCCACAGCAGCGCCGGAACCTCCAGCATCGCCCCGAATTGCAGCTTGCGGGGCAGCCCGTGACCGAAACGCGAGAGATGCTGCACTTCCTTCTGCAAGAGCTCGCGCACCATCTTCAGCTCGGAAACCTCGGTCACCATCGGCACCATCAGTTTCAGCTCGGTATCAGCAGATGCCTTCAGCATGGCGCGCAGCTGGGTGCGCAACAGTCCCGGCCGGTCGAGCGACAGTCGGATGGCGCGCCAGCCGAGCGCGGGGTTTTCTTCCTCGTGGCCGCGGAAATAGGGCACCACCTTGTCGCCGCCGATATCCAGCGTCCGGAAGGTGACGACACGGCCGGCCGCCTGTTTGATCACATTGCGGTAGAACTGCTCCTGCTCCTCCGCCTTCGGCATGGTGGAGGCGATCATGAATTGCAGCTCGGTGCGAAACAGGCCGATGCCCTCCGCGCCCGATTCCGAAAGCTGCGGCAGATCGACCAGCAGGCCGGCATTCATCATGAGCGAGATGCGCTGTCCATCCTTGGTGACCGGCTCGATGGCGCGCAGCGCCCGGAATTGCTCCTGCCGCCTAGCGCGGAAGCGGACCTTTTCCTCGTAGGATCGGCGGTGATCGGCCATCGGCCGGAGATGCACATGCCCCTCGTCGGCGTCGATGATGACAGCATCGCCGTTTTCGGCGAGCGCCACCACGCCCGCCGCCTGGCCGATGACGGGAATGCCCATGGCGCGGGCGACGATCACCACGTGGCTCGTCACCGCCCCTTCCTCCAGCACCAGCCCGCGCACATTGGCGCGGGGATAATCGAGCAACTCGGCCGCCCCCATGGCGCGCGCCAGGATGATCGCGTCGTTGGGGAAACCTTCACCAGTCGTCCGCCCGGTATAACCGGTCAGCTGCCTGAGCAGCCGGTTTGCCAGATCCTCGAAATCATGCATGCGTTCGCGCAGATAAGGATCGGTCAACCGCATCATCCGCGCCTTGGTGTCGCTCTGCACCTTCTCGACCGCCGCTTCCGCCGTCAGGCCGTTGCGGATCGCCTCCTCGAGCTTGCGCACCCAGCCCTGGTCATGCGCGAACATGCGATAGGTTTCGAGCACCTCGCGATGCTCGCCCTCCATCGAGACGTCGCGGCGCGACAGCATGTCGTCGATCGAAATCCGGAGCGAACCCATGGCCTCCGCCAACCGCCGGATCTCCTTGTCGGTATCCTCGTTCAGCAGGTTGGTGACGACGATGCGCGGCTCGTGCAGCACGACGTAACCGAGGCCGATGCCGTCATTGTAGGTATCGCCGTCGATCGTCACCGAGCGTGTCAGGTCGAGTTCGAGGCCGGGCTTGGTGATCTTCTTGAGCTCGCCGGTGGCGATCATCTCGGCAAGCACCATCGCCGTCGTTTCGAGCGCTTCCAGCTCTTCTTCGCGATAGTTGCGGCTTGCCTTGTTCTGCACGACGAGAACGCCGAGCGAGCGCCCGGTTCGGAGGATCGGCACGCCGAGGAAGGAATGGTAGATTTCTTCGCCGGTCTCCGGCAGGTAGCGGAAGGCCGGATGCGACTGCGCATCGGAAAGGTTCAGCGGCTGGGCCGAAGCGGCGATCGTGCCGACGAGGCCCTGCCCCATCTTCAGCTGCGCAAGATGCACGGCCTCGCGGTTGAGGCCTTCGGTCGCGTAGAGTTCGAGCACGCCGTCGGCGCGCAGCACATAGACCGAGCAGACCTCGGCCACCATGTTGCTGGCGATCTGTCGGACGATCCGGTCGAGACGATCCTGCGGCTCCAGCGGCTCTGCCATCAACTCGCGCAGCCGCCTGAGCAACACGCGCGGACCGCCGGAAAGGTCTCTCATGACGTCTCAAGCTCCCGAAACAACACTCTATGTCCCGGCGGGCCCGCCTCGTCTCCTCAACCTGAAGGGGCAGGCCGCCCGCTGGGAATCAATTCTTATCCAGACCGTAGCAGGAATGCAAAGTCCTGACAGCGAGTTCTGCATAGGGACCGTCGATCAGGATGGAAATCTTGATCTCGGAGGTCGTGATCGCCTTGATGTTGATGCC
>Ga0102591_1004311_pt1 | contig 11247 bp, 9 predicted proteins | sample AraplaCol_mCL_r2_2_FD_76860 | JGI IMG/M metagenome (GOLD analysis project Ga0102591, IMG submission 76860) | Arabidopsis root microbial communities from North Carolina, USA - plate scrape MF_Col_mCL_r2 (SPADES assembly) (version 2) | ecosystem: Host-associated > Plants > Roots > Endosphere... | reverse complement strand
CGGTCTCGAAGAACTTGGCCACGCTCGACAGGTCGGTCAGCAGCAGGTTGTCGAGCGTCGTCTCGTCGGTCAGCTCCAGCTGGTTGTCGGCGTTGATGGTGACGCCCAGGGCCGACAGGTCGGTCAGCTCGTCGTCCGAGCCGGCGGTCCCGCCCAGCATGTCGCTCAGGCGGCGGTTGACGTCGCGCAGGATGCTGTCGGCGAACAGCACCGCGTCGTCCGACACCGAGCCGTCCGAACCGACCGTCTGGTTGGTGACGACGAACGACCGCAGCGCGTTGTAGGCGGTGATGAAGTCGGTGATCGCCGTCTTGATGTCGTCGTAGTTGGCCTCGATGTCGAGGGTGATGGTCTGGCCCGAGGTGGCCTGCAGCAGCGAGATCGACAGGCCCGGAATGGTGTCGGTCAGCTCGTTGCTGTCGCTCTCGATCTCGACGCCGTCGATGGTGACGATGGCCGGCTGGGCTTCCTGCAGCACGTTGGAGAAGTCGCCCGCGCTGTCGGTCAGGCCGACGCTCTGGCCGATGTCGTCGCCCGAGACGGTCGAGAGGGTGATCTCCTGGTTGGTGTCGCTGGTCGACAGCACCAGGCGCGTGCTGGTCGAGCTGGCGATCAGGGTGGCGACGACGCCGGTGTCGCCGCTGACATTGTTGATGGCGTCGGCCAGGTCCTCGACCGTCATGTCCGAGGTGACGGTGATCTCGGCGGCCGTGCCGTCGGTGGTGTTCAGCGAGAACACGCCGTCCAGACCCAGGGCCGTGTCGGCCGTCTGGGCGGTCGAGGCGATCTTCATGGCCTTGGCCAGCTGGGTGACGGTGATCGAGTAGGAGGCCGCGACCGCGTCGGCGTCGGCGCTGACCGCGAGCACGTCCGTCGCGTCGGTGCCGTCCGAGGCGGTGAGGTAGGCGCTCTTCTCGTCGAAGGCGTTGGTGGTGGTCGAGACCGAGCTGTAGGTCGTCGAGGCCAGCGACTCCATGGAGTCCGAGACCGCCTGCAGCAGCGTCTGCAGCTCCTGATAGGAGGCGATCTTGGTCTCGTTGGTCGTGACCTTGGCGTCGATGGTGTCGGCTCGCGCGGTCTTCTGCGCGACGGCGGCCTCGATCAGCGAGTCGGTGTCGAGCCCCGAGATCGTGCCGGTCAGGTAGGTCGTCGACCCCGAGGTCGAGACGGTGCTGGTCGTCGTCATGGCGATGTCCGGAAAGTCGGCGGGAGGATCCAGAGAATCCTCCCGCCCAGTCTGCAGGACGACGCGGGCTGGCCCGCGCCGTCGAGAGCCTGCCCGTTTCGGATGAGACATCCGAAACGGACAAGCAGGCTCTCAACCAAGCACTTGGAGCGTGACGGGCGCCGAAACCGCACACACTTTCGGCTGTCACGCTCCAGGTTGAGCCGACTACTGCAGCAACTTCAGAAGCGACTGGCTCATCGAGTTGGCCTGGCTGAGGGCCGAAATCGCTGCGCTGGTCAGGGTCTGAGCGTTGGTGAAGTTGGTCTGCTCGCTGGCGATGTCCACGTCGGTGATGGCCGACGCGGCCGACTCCAGGTTTTCGAGCGAGGTCGAGATCACGTCGCCCCGGAATTCGAAACGCGACAGGGTGGCGCCCACGTCGGCTCGCATTTTCGAGATGTCGGTGATCGCGTCGTCGATCTTGTCCATCAGGCCCGACGCCGAGGTCGAGGTGATCGAGGTGCTGTTGAGCGACAGAGCGGTGGTGTCCGCATCGCCCAGCTTCACGGTGATCACGTCGCTCGACGAGGTGCCGACCAGGAAGTCGACGCCGCCCGTAACGCCGTCGGCGGAGTAGTAGTCGCTGGTGCCATCCAGCAGCGTGATGCCGTTGAAGGTGGTCGACGTGGTGATGTCGTCCACTTCCTCGAGCAGCTGTTGATACTCAGCGTCGATGTAGCTGATGTCGTCAGAGCTCGAGCTCCCCGACTGGGCCTGGGCCGTCAGGGACTTCATACGCTGCAGGATGTCGGCGATGTTCGACAGCGCGCCGTCCGCGGTGTTCAGCACCGAGGTGCCGCTGGTCACGTTGGTGGCGGCTTGGTTCAGCACGGTCACGTCGGCGTTCATGGAGGTCGCGATGGCGAGGCCGGAGGCGTCGTCCTTCGCGCTGACGATCCGCGAGCCGCTCGACAGCTTCGCCAGGGACTCGCTCTGCGCCGTCGAGTTGTTGTTCAGATAGCGCAGGGCGGTGTTGGCGGCCGTGTTGGTGGAGATAACTGGCATGTTCTAGTCCGGTTCTCTGTCTGGAGTCCGTCCGGGGGAGAGTCCGGCCGGGAAGCTGTCCGCCGTTCTGACGGCCTGGCTTCGACGAGTTGAACGGGACGTCGCCCGACGATGGGGCGGTTTTTCTTTTCGCTTTTTGCGGGTCCTGCCGCCGGACCGTCCGGGCGGCGTCGCCCCGTGTAAGGAACGCGCGCGAAGCCCCCTCCCCCGCGAGGCCGAAAACGGTCCGCGAAAAATAAACCGCCCCATCCGCGGCGGAGCCTCCGTTGAACCCATCGATCGGCGCCCAGGGCGTCGGACCGATTTCACCGGAGATCTCTCCATGACCACCGTCTCTTCGACGACGAGCACGACCAGCACCGCGAGCACGTCCAGCGCGTCGAGCACGCTGCAGCTCGGCACGACCGACTTCCTGTCGCTGCTGATGACCCAGCTGACCAACCAGAACCCGCTGGATCCGACCGATCCGACCGAGTTCACCAGCCAGCTGGCGAGCTACGCCTCGCTGGAGCAGCAGATCAGCACCAACGACACCCTGACCTCGCTGTCGGACACCATGTCGACCCTGTCCGACACGACCACCAGCATGTCGGACAACCTCTCGTCGCTGCTGACCCAGGTCCAGCTGCTGGCTTCGCAAAGCGAATAAGGGCGAGCCGAGATGAGCCTTTCCTCCGCCCTCTCCACGGCCGTCTCCGGCCTGACCGCCCAGAGCGTGGCCCTGTCCGCGATCTCGGAGAACATCGCCAACGCCTCGACCACGGCCTACAAGACCTCCGAGGTCTCGTTCCAGTCGCTGGTCAGCGGCGCGATGAACTCCAACACCTCGACCAGCTCGGTGGTGGCCAAGACCAGCCAGGCGCTGAACGTCACCGGCACGATCTCGTCGACCAGCGTCTCGACCAACGTCGCCATCGACGGCTCGGGCTATTTCGTGGTCGCGGCCGATCCGGGCGACACCGGCAGCGCGCTCGTCTACAGCCGCAACGGCAGCTTCTCGACGGATTCCGACGGCTATCTGGTCAATAGCGAAGGCTATTACCTGATGGGCTACGCGACGGACTCGGATGGCAACATCCTGACGTCCAACACCAGCGACCTGACCAGCCTGTCGGCGATCAACCTCGACTCGATCAGCGGCACGGCCAAGGCCACCTCGACGGTGACCATGGCCGCCAACCTGCCCGCCGATACGGTCACCGGCGACAGCTACGACACCAGCATGGAGGTCATCGACTCCCTGGGCGTCAGCCACACCGTCGGCCAGACCTGGACCAAGACCGGCGACAACACCTGGACGCTGAGCCTGTCGGATCCGACCCTGACGTCGGACAGCTCGACCACCTCGGGCACGATCAGCCCCAGCTCGGTGACCGTCACCTTCAATTCCGACGGCAGCCTGGCCTCGACCGACCCGTCGCCCGTCGACCTGTCGATCACCGGCTTTTCCACCGGCGCCGCCGACAGCGCCATCACGCTGGACCTGGGCGACACCGGCGGCACCGACGGCCTGACCCAGTTCGCCTCGACCTCCTCGACCCTGTCGCTGAGCCCGACCTTCGAGCAGGACGGCGCCAACTACGGCGAGCTGTCGGGCATCACCATCGACGAGAGCGGCCTGGTCACGGCCAATTTCGACAACGGGGTCAGCCTGGCGATCTACCAGATCCCGGTCGCCACCTTCAGCAACCCCAACGGCCTGACCCACGTCTCGGGCACGGTCTATGACGAGAACTCGGCCGCCGGCCAGGTGCACCTGAACCTTCCGGGCGAAGGCAGCGCCGGCAGCCTGGTGGCCAGCGCCCTCGAAGGCTCGACCACCGACACGGCCACCGAGTTCAACAAGATGATCATCGCCCAGCAGGCCTATTCGGCCGCTTCGCAGGTCGTCAGCGCCACCAGCGACATGTTCGACACCCTGATCCAGGCGGTGCGGTGAGCGCCATGGGCACCATCGAACGCCTGCATACCCGCGCCCAGAAGGCGCGCCGGGACCGCGACACGCCGGTGGTCTCCTCGGTCGAGGAGGCGCGGGCCCTGGCGCGCAGCATCGCCGAGGGCCTGTCGGCCCTGTCGGACGACCAGCGCCTGCTGATGCTGTCGAACCTGCACGACGTGCAGACCGTGCTGGAAACCCGCGTCGCCGCGCTCGAGACCGACATGGCCGAGAGCCGCGAACGCATCCAGGCCGTCACGCGCGGCCTGAGCGCCACCGCCGGCTATCGCGGCAGCGTCCGGGCCCTACGCGACCACCGCCGCCGCAAGGACTAGCGCCATGTCGCTGTCGTCGATCATCAGCTCCGCCTCGTCCGCGCTGTCCAACACGCAGATGCAGATCGCGGTGGCCAACGCCAACGTGGCCAACGCGGACGACCTGACCTACACGCGCAAGAGCGTCAGCTCGACCGCGACGACGGCGCTGAACTCGGCCTCGACGACCACCATCCAGCGGGCCGCCGACACCTATCTGGCCAAGACCGTGGTCAAGACGGCGGCCGGCGCGGGCTACGCCTCGACGATCGACAGCTACATGCAGTCCTACGACGCCGCCCTCGGCTCGGTGGACAGCGGCAGCGACCTCTCCAGCCTGCTCGACACCTTCACCAGCGCCCTGACCTCGCTGTCGGCCAGCGCCGACAGCGACACGGCCAAGGCCTCGGTGGTCTCGGCCGCCTCGTCGCTGGCCGCCAGCATCGGCGGCCTGTCGGCCTCGATCCAGGACCTGCGCACCCAGGCCAACACCGACATCTCCACGAGCGTCGACACCATCAACTCGACCCTGTCGACCCTGGCCTCGCTGAACGACCAGATCTCGTCGGTCACCGCCCAGGGCGGCGACGTCACCAGCCTGCAGGACCAGCGCGACTCGGCCCTGACCACCCTGTCGGGCCTGATCGGCATCAGCAGCTACACGACCTCGGACAACAAGCTGGTGGTCTACACCACCGGCGGCGACCAGCTCCTGGGCACCACCGCCGCCAAGCTCAGCTACACCGCCTCCAGCGCGCTCGGCGCGACCAGCGTCTATCCCGACACGATCTCGGGGATCATGCTGAACGGCAAGGACATCACCGAGAGCGTCGATTCCGGCCAGCTGGGCGCGCTGATCACCCTGCGCGACGAGACCCTGGTCGACGAGCAGGCCGAGCTGGACGCCATGGCCTCGACCCTGATCTCGCAGGTCAACGCCATCACCAACGCCGGCTCGGCCGTGCCCGCACCCACCACCCTGACCAGCGCCGGCACGGTGTCGGGCAGCGACGGCTTCTCGGCCAGCGGCACGCTGCGGGTGGCCGTGGTCGATTCCAGCGGGACCACGATCTCGACCGAGGACCTGGACCTGTCGTCCTACTCCAGCGTCGATGATCTGGTGAACGCCCTCGACGCCATCGACGGCCTGTCGGCCAGCATCGGCACGGACGGCAAGCTGACCATCACCGCCGACGACAGCGCCAACGGCGTGGCCCTGGGCGACATCGGCGCCTCGGTCGGCGACGACGCCCAGGGCGTCTCCGACTATTTCGGCTTCAACGACCTGTTCTCGGGCTCGACCGCCGCCGACATCTCGATCTCGTCGAAGCTGGCGAACGACTACAGCCTGCTGGCCACCGGCGCGCTCGACACCTCGACCACGCTGTCGGCCGGCGACCGCGCCCTGTCGACCTCCGACAGCACCACCGTCGACGCCCTGACCTCGATGCTGTCGGGGACCCTGACGTTCGCGGCGGCGGGCGACCAGCCGGCCAAGACCGTCACCCTGTCGTCCTACACCGCCAGCTTCGTCGCCGGCGCGGCGACCCTGGTCTCCGACGCCTCCTCCAGCTCCGAGACCGCCCAGGCCACCTACGAGGCGGCCACCAGCCGGCTGCAGAACACCACCGCCGTCAATGTCGACGAGGAACTGGCCCTGCTGACGACCTACCAGTCGCAGTACGAGGCCACCGCCCAGCTCGTCTCGATGGCCAAGGAGCTGTTCGAAGCCCTGATCAGCATGGTGAGCTGACCATGATCAGCCGCATCGCCACCTTCAACCACTCCAACACCATGCTGACGGCCAGCCTGAAGGTGCAGGCCAAGCTGGCCGACCAGCAGGCCCAGACCGCCTCGGGCCTGAAGTCGACCACCTACGGGGGCCTGGGCAAGGACACCGGCAGCCTGCTGCGCCTGTCCAGCCAGAGCGCGGCCCTGACGGCCGAGAACAGCGCGGCCAGCACCGCGACGGCCTATGTCAACGCGTCCTACTCGGCCCTGGGCGACATCGCCGACCTGGCCACCACCATCAAGAGCCAGCTGGCCTCGATGATGTCGAGCACGACCACCGACGCCGACACCACCGTCCAGTACGCCACCAGCTGGCTGAACGACCTGCAGGCCCTGCTCAACAGCAACTCGGCCGGGGTCTACCTGTTCTCGGGCACGGCCGGCGACGCCGCCGCCGTCGACTACAGCGACACCGACTACGATCCGACGGCCGACACCAGCGTCGCCGACACCAACTACTACCAGGGCTCCAGCGCCGGCCGCACCTTCACCACCACCGACGGCCAGAGCATCAACCTGTCGGTCACCGCCGACTCCTCGGCCTTCGAGGAACTGGCCCGCGCGCTGAAGATGGTCATCGCCTCGCCCAGCGACACCACGGTGATCTCCAGCGCCTACGACATGGTCAGCGACGCGGTGACCGGCGTCGGCTCGCTGCAGGAGCAGGTCTCGCTCCAGGCCTCCACCCTCTCGGACCTGACCTCGCGCAACGAGGCCAAGATCGACAGCATCGACACCCTGTCGTCCAACCTCAAGGACGCCGACCTCGCCGAGACCGCCGTCCTGGCCACCCAGTACGAGACCCAGCTGGAGGCCATGTACTCGATGATCAGCACCCTCTCGTCGCTGAGCCTGAGCAAGTATCTTTAGCGGGCGACACGATGCTCCCCCTCTGGGGGAGCTGTCGCGAAGCGACTGAGGGGGCCTGCGCCGATCCCCCTCCGGCCCTCCGGGCCACCTCCCCCAGAGGGGGAGGATCGCCGCCAGAGTTGCAATCTCGCAAGAACCGGACATACGCCGGCACAATCGCCCGGTCAGAAGAGCGGCCTCTCGTTTCGGAGCGCCGATGCCCACCACCGTTTCTCCCAGCCGTCGCGGCCTGCTGGCTCTCGCCGGCGCCGTTCCCTTCGCCGCCGTCGCCGTGGGCTCGCGCCCGGCGGCAGCCGCCGAGGGCGTCTGCGCCATCACCCCGCAGGTCACGCAGGGTCCCTACTGGTTCGACCCGAAGCTGGACCGCGCCGACATCACCGAAGGCAAGAAGGGCGCGCCCGTCACCGTGGCCCTGACCGTGGTCGACGGCGCCTGCCGGCCGCTGAAGGGTGCGCGGGTCGACATCTGGCACTGCGATGCGCAGGGGATCTATTCCGGCTACGAAGGCCAGGGCGACGACCACAAGACCGCCGCCAAGGGCGCGACCTTCCTGCGCGGGGCGCAGATCAGCGACAGCGCCGGCAAGGTCGCCTTCAAGACCATCTGGCCGGGCTGGTACGAGGGCCGCACCCCGCACATCCACGTCAAGGCGCACCTGGACGCCCGCACCGTACTGACGGCGCAGCTGTTCATTCCGGACGCCCTGTCGGAATATCTCTACGAGAACGTCCCGGCCTATAAGCGCCCCCGCCAGCGCGACACCTTCAACCGCCACGACGGCATCGCCCTGCAAGGCGGCGAGGCCATGGTCGCCAGCGTCAAGGAAGGCAAGGACGGCTACGTCCTGGCCCTGGTGCTCGGCGTCGATCCCGCCGCCGACTGGAAGGACGATGCGGGGATGGGTGGTCCCGGCGGTGGTCCGGGTGGTCCGCCTCCCGGCGGCATGGGCCCTCCTCCTGGCGGCATGGGTCCGCCCCCTGGCGGCGCGAACGGCCGCCCGCCTGGCCCGCCGCCCGGCGGCTTCCCCAATGGCCAGCAAGGCGGTTCGCCGCCCGACGGCATGGGTCCGCCGCACCACGAGACGCTGACCGGCGAAGCGCGGCTGAAGGCCATCGTGCCTGGGATCTGATCTGGCAGGTCGGCTTCGCCGACATCGCCTGCTCCTCCCCCGAGAAACGGGGGAGGTGGCGCGGTGCGGATACGCACCGTGACGGAGGGGGCGACCACCGGCACGGAGCCCAGTCTCGCCCCCTCCACCGCTTCGCGGTCCCCCTCCCCCGCACGCGGGGGAGGAGCAAGCCTTCGACCTCTTCTTTAGAGAGGCGGAAGGAAGGGCTTTTCGTCTCCGCCGCCACACGCCATCCTCCGCCTCAAACGGCCGTTCGCGGCCCAAGGGGATGGAACGGGGTGGAAATGAGCAAGACGATCTGGGCCGCGCTGGCGGTGTCCATGAGCCTGGCGAGCGCGGCCTGCGCCCAGCCGGCGCCCGCAGGTCCCCAGCCGAAGAACGACTACACCCAGGACGCCGCCTGGCTGTGCCGACCCGGCCGCGCCGACGCCTGCGCCCAGGACCAGACGGCCACCGTCGCCTCGGCCGACGGGTCCACCAAGGTCGAGCCGTTCAAGGCCGATCCCCAGGCGCCGATCGACTGCTTCTACGTCTATCCGACCGTGTCGACTGATCCCGGCGGCAACAGCGACATGACCATCGACCCGGCCGAGACCACGGTCGCCGAGCAGCAGGCCGCGCGCTTTGGCCAGGCCTGCCGGGTGTTCGCCCCGATGTACCGGCAGGTGACCCTGGCGGCCCTGCGCCAGGTGATGCGCGGCCAGCCCTCGCCCGGCGACGAAGCCCTGGCCTATGGCGACGTGCTCGACGCCTGGAAGGACTACCTGGCGCGCGACAATAGGGGCCGCGGCATCGTGCTGATCGGCCACTCGCAGGGCTCGCGCGTGCTGTTGCGCCTGCTGGCCGAAGAGATCGACGGCAAGCCGGTGCAGAAGCAGCTGGTCTCGGCCCTGATCATCGGCATGAACACGCAGATCGATCCGGCGACCGACGCCTATGGCTCGATCAAGATGTGCCGCAAACCCGGCCAGACCGGCTGCATCGTCTCTTATGTGTCGTTCCGCGCCTCCAGCCCGCCGGAGGGCGCGGCCTTCTTCGGCAAGGCCGAGGGGGCCAAGCGCGCCGCCTGCGTGAATCCGGCCGCCCTGGCCGGCGGCGAGGCGCCGCTGCACAGCTATTTCAGCGACAAGACCATCGCCGGCGCGCCGCGCAAGACGCCGTGGGTGAAGGGCAAGGACCTGACCACGACCTTCGTCTCGGTCCCGGGCCTCGTCACCGCGCAATGCGCGACCAGCGGCCCCTACGACTACCTGGCCATCAAGGTCCACGGCGACCCGGCCGACCCGCGCGTCGACGACATCCCCGGCGACCTGCTGGTCATGGGCATGCCGCTGAAGGCCTGGGGCCTGCACCTGGCCGACGTGAACCTGACGATGGGGGATCTGGTGGCGCTGGTCGAGGCGCAGGGGAAGGGGTGGAAGTAGCAATCGCTTCCCTCTCCCCTTGCGGGAGAGGGTGGCCTCCGAAGGAGGTCGGGTGAGGGGTCGCACCAACAGAAACGCCGCGACGGCTGATCGGCTGTCGCGGCGTTTGGCGTCTGAGAGACCCCTCATCCGTCGCCTACGGCGACACCTTCTCCCGCAAGGGGAGAAGGATCAAGGTCATTTCCCCGTCACGCCCTTGAAGACGCCCAGGCCGAGCACCAGCACGACCAGGAAGACCACGAGGAACAGGAAGAACAGGATCTTGGCGACGCCGGCGGCGGCGCCGGCGATGCCGGTGAAGCCGAGGGCGCCGGCGATGATGGCGACCACGGCGAAGATCAGGGCCCATTTCAGCATGGGAAAGCTCCTTGCACTGGACCTGCGCTGCGCAGGCTTCAGCGCAACAACGTCGCCTTGGCGTGCGTCGTTCCTTGTCTTCGCGGGTCCGCGCCGCTAACTCCAAAGCCATGGCCTCCAAGCCCGAAAACCCGACCGAACCCTTCAAGCGCGCCCTGGCGCACGCGGCCCGCTCGCTCGCCGAGACACCGGACCTCGAGATCGTGTTTTCCGGCGAGTCGCCGGGGCTGGTCGGCAAGCGCGCCGTGCTGCCGCATCCGCCGCGCGATCTCTCGGGTCCGGAAGCCGCCCGCCTGCGGGGCATGGCCGACCAGATCGCCCTGCGGCTGGCCCACCACGATCCCTCGACCCACGCCCGCTCGCGTCCGGCCGCGCCCGACGCCCAGGCGATCTACGAGTCGCTGGAGCAGGCCCGCATCGAGGCCATCGGCAGCAATGCACTCGGCGGGGTGCGCGCCAACCTGGCCACCGTGCTGGAGACCCGGCTGGAGAAGCAGGGCCTGACCCGCGCCGTCGCCTTCGACCAGCAGTCGGCCCCGATGGCCGAGATCCTGGGCCTGATGGCCCGCGAGCGCCTGACCGGCGACGCCCCGCCTGATGGCGCGAAAGCCCTGGTCAACATCCTGCGCGCCGATATCGAGGCCAAGGCCGGCAAGGACCTCGACCGGCTGGTCGCGGCCATGGACGACCAGGCCGCCTTCGCCAGGGTCACCCGCCAGATCCTGCGCGACCTGGACCTGGGCGACGACGTCAACGACGCCACCGAGGCGTCGGACGAGGACGAGGGCGAGGACGACAAGCCGAGCGACAATTCCGACGAGGACCAGGGCGAGGGCGAAGGCGAGCAGCCCGACGGCTCCTCGCAGCAGGAGAGCGAGGCCTCCGACCGCGAAAGCCAGGCCGGCGACGACGAGATCGTCCAGTCCGAGCAGGAAGGCGAGCCGGAAGACAGCGACGAAGCCCCCGACATGGGCGACGGCGCCAAGCCGGCCCGTCCCGATCCGTCGGCCGACAAGGGCGGCGAGCCGGCCTACAAGGTGTTCACCACGGCCTATGACGAGGTGGTCTCGGCCGAGGAGCTGTGCGACCCGGACGAGCTGACGCGGCTTCGGGCCTATCTCGACCAGCAGCTTTCGGCCCTTTCCAGCGTCGTCTCGCGCCTGGCCAACAAGCTGCAACGCCGCCTGCTGGCC
>Ga0102591_1004310_pt1 | contig 11250 bp, 12 predicted proteins | sample AraplaCol_mCL_r2_2_FD_76860 | JGI IMG/M metagenome (GOLD analysis project Ga0102591, IMG submission 76860) | Arabidopsis root microbial communities from North Carolina, USA - plate scrape MF_Col_mCL_r2 (SPADES assembly) (version 2) | ecosystem: Host-associated > Plants > Roots > Endosphere... | reverse complement strand
TGTAACAATCTCCAGCGACGACAATGCCGGAGGCGCAATTCCGCCCCTGACAGAACGGCCCATGACGGCGCGAAAGGCCGAGCGGGCATCCGTGCGCAGATCGTGGTGCAAGACGAAGCCGATCTTGCGGTCGGCAAGCAGCGCGCGATTGTCCGCATCGAGATCATGCGCGACGAACACGCGGATCGGCCGCTTCGCCGCCTCGAAGGCGGCCAGCACCGCCTGGTTTCCGCCGCCGATGGAATAGACCGCGTTGATCGCCGGATCCGCCGCGATTGCACGAGCGGCCAGCGTGCCCGTCGCTGCATCCGTTCCGTGGCCTTCGCTGATTTCGATCATCCCAATCTGGGGATAGCGTTCGCGCAGCACGCGGCGAAAGCCCATCTCGCGCTCCTCCTCACCGCGAAATCGACCGCTGGAGAGCGTGACGAGAACCCGCCCGGGCGCGTCGCCGAAATGCTCGCCAATAAGATAGGCTGCAGTCTCACCGGCCGCTCGATTATCAGCGCCCGCGTAAGCACTGCGGGAGGAATTCGGCAGGTCCGTCACCAAAGTGACTACCGGAATGCCGGCGTCCGTTGCGCGGGAAACCGCAGCAGTGACCTCCGGAACATCCGGTGCTTTCAAGACGATGCCGTTCGTGCCGCGCAGCCGGACCCGGTCGAGCAACTGCACCAGCTCTGCCTGCTTCATCACCTCGGCGAAATGGAAGCGGCACCGGAACACCGTCGGCAGAAAGGTGGCGACCTCCGCCTCAAAGGCATCGCGAACGGCGGTGCTGAAGCGGTCCGGCGTTTCCATCACGACATCGATGGCGAGCTTCCGCCCGCTCACCTCGCCGCCGATCTGCTGCTTTTCCAGCTCTGCGATCGCAGCCTGCACCCGCATCATCGTCTGATGCCTGACGCCACTCCTGCCATTGAGAACGCGATCCACCGTCGCTGTGCTCAGCCCGGCCTGGAAGGCGATATCCTTGACGAGAAACCGGTGTGCCACACAATCCGTCTTGATGGTTTTTTGATGGATTCCTGATCTATAACACACCAGTCGGCGGCGTATAGTGCCCTCATCGGAAAGGGAGGAGCACCTGATGAAAACCGACAACCTTCAGAAATTGCGCGCCGATCGCGTCTGGCTGACCGAGGATGCTTGCGATCTCGGCGACTTCCGCAAGCTTGCCGAAAAGACAACGGCTCTCGCCGACTATCCGACGGCCGACGCCGTCGAAAAGAACATTCTGATTTATGATAGCCCCAAGGTCGCTGCAGCGATCGCCAGCGGCCGCAGAGCGGTTCTCGCCGAGATCTGCGAAGCCTTTGGCGACGGCCCGGGCGTCGTCGTTTTCAAGCGCGCCTACAGGGATCCCGGCGTCATCGACCGCGCCAGCGCAATATTCAGCGAGATCATCGAGGAGCAACACCGAACCGCGAGCGGCGGCGGCGATCACTTTGCTAAGCCGGGTGCCAATGACCGCATCTGGAACTCGCTGGAAAAGCACTGCCTCGCCGATCCCGAGAACTTCGCCGAGTACTACGCAAACCCCATCGTCGCGATCGCAAGCGAAGCCTGGCTGGGCCCAAGCTATCAAATGACCGCCCAGGTCAACCGGGTCAATCCGGGTGGCGCGGCACAGTCCGCGCACCGCGACTACCATCTCGGCTTCCAGTCTTCCAAGGTGATCGAGCAATTCCCGGCGCATGTGCACCGGCTCTCGCCGGTGCTGACCCTGCAGGGCGCGATCGCTCATTGCGACATGCCGCTCGAAAGCGGTCCAACCCTCTTCCTGCCGCACAGCCAGACCTATGAGCCGGGCTACCTCGCGCTCAAGCGCCAGGAGTTCAAGGACTATTTCGAGACGCATCATGTCCAGCTGCCGCTCGAAAAGGGCGACGTGGTGTTCTTCAATCCGGCGCTGTTCCACGCGGCTGGTACGAACCGCTCGACCGACATCAAGCGCGTCGCTAATCTGCTGCAGGTCTCCTCGGCATTCGGGCGGGCAATGGAGACCGTGAACCGCGAGCGCATGAGCGCCAAGCTGTTCCCGGCTTTGAAGGCCCTGAGGGGCAAGCTGTCCGAAATCGAGATCGGCTATGCCGTTGCCGCCTGCGCCGAGGGCTACTCGTTCCCGACCAACCTCGACCGCGACCCACCGCTTGGTGGCCTCGCGCCGAAGACGCAAGCGCAGCTGATGCACGAGGCGCTGCGGGAGGATTGGGATGACGCGCGGTTCCTCTCGGCACTGGCGCAACAGAGCGAGCGGCGACTAAGCTGACGCATCCGCATTGACGAAATCAGCTCCCGGCGCCTTGGTGCCGGGAGCTTTCGGCATATAGGCCATCATTCAAAGGAGGAGTACATGACAACAAACCACAGCCGCCTCGACGGCAAGATCGCCATCGTAACCGGCGGCACTCAGGGACTCGGGGCAACGATCGCCCGCCTCTTCGCCGAGCGCGGCGCCAAGGGCCTTGTCATCTGCGGCCGCAACGAGCAGAAGGGAAAGGCCAAGGCCCATGAGATCGCTGCCGCCACCAGGGCCAAGGTCGTTTATGTGAAGGCCGACCTTGGCCAGGTCGAGGATGCCAGAAACGTCGTTCAAGTCTGCGACGAGACATTCGGTCGCGTGGATGCCCTGGTGAATGCGGCCGCCATCACCGACCGCGGCACAATTTTGAACACCAGTCCGGAGCTCTTCGACGCCATGTTCGCCGTCAATGTCCGTGCCCCGTTCTTCCTGATGCAGGAGACAGTAAAAGTGATGCGGCGCGAAAAAATCGAGGGTACCATCGTCAATATCGGCTCCATGTCGGCCAAGGCAGGGCAGCCCTTCATTGCCGCCTATTGCGCCTCGAAAGGTGCACTGGAAACCCTGACAAAGAACACCGCCTACGCGCTTCTACGCAACCGCATCCGCGTCAACGGCCTCAATATCGGCTGGATGGCCTCCGAGGGCGAGGACCGCATTCAGCGGGAATATCACGACGCACCGGCTGATTGGCTGGAAAAGGCGGCCGCGGCCCAGCCGTTCGGCCGCCTCGTGGATCCCGAGGAAGTGGCGCGTGCCTGCGCCTATCTTTCCTCGCCGGAATCAGGCCTCATGACCGGGTCCGTGATCTGCTTCGACCAGTCGATCTGGGGCGCCTATGACGGCTCGCCGCATCCGGACACAGCCCTCTAAAAAATGCAGAGCCCGGCGCTTTTGCCGGCGCCGGGCTCTGGAACACATGACCGTTTACGTTTACGAAGATCGTCACATCGCTTTGGGAGGAGCTGACCCGTGTCAGAAGATGCGCTCTATGACATTCGTGACGACCGTTTCCGTGGCTTGATCGCCGGCAGCGCCCGGCTGGAAGAACTTTATAGCGGCTGTCGTTGGGCAGAGGGTCCCGTCTGGTTCTCGGACCTCAATTGCCTGATCTGGAGTGATATTCCCAATGAGCGGATGATGCGCTGGGTGCCCGACGGTAGCGTTTCAGTTTTCCGCTCTCCCTCGAATTACGTCAACGGCAACACCCGGGACCGCCAGGGCCGGTTGGTTTCCTGCGAGCACGGCGGCCGCCGCGTGACTCGCACTGAATTCGACGGCCGCATCACGGTGCTGGCCGACAGCTACAAAGGCAAACGCCTGAACTCTCCGAACGACGTCGTCGTGAAATCGGACGGCTCGATCTGGTTCACCGACCCGACCTACGGCATCATGTCCGACTACGAGGGCCATAAGTCCGAGCCCGAACAGGAAACCCGCAACGTCTACCGCATCGACGCATCGACGGGCGAGATCGAAGCTGTTGCCACGGATTTCATTCAGCCCAACGGCCTAGCCTTCGCGCCGGATGAGAAGCAGCTCTACATCGCCGATTCCGGCTCCCGAAACCATGATGTCCCCCGCCACATCCGCGTTTTCGACATCGTGGACGGCAAAAGGCTCGCGAACAGCCGGTATTTCTGCTCGATAGACAGCGGCGTGCCGGATGGGTTCCGTTTCGATGTCAGCGGCAATCTCTGGACCAGCGCTGCCGATGGCGTTCACTGCTTCGCGCCCGACGGCACGCTCCTCGGCAAGATCAAGGTGCCGCAGACGGTCTCGAATATCGCCTTCGGCGGCGTAAAGAAGAACCGACTGTTCATCACCGCCACCCTATCGCTCTATTCGATTTACACCACGACCAACGGCGCCCAATATCCATAGGATAGCATCGCGCGCCACTAGGACGTCAGCGCTGACTACCAGTCAGCCATCTCCAATCCAGAAAGAACCATCGATGCTTGAGTTTCCACGCGCCCTTCAGCAGCGCCAATCTGTTCGCAACGCCTTTTGCATGGGAGCCTGAGATGCGTTCCGTCGTCTCTTTCAACGAGAGCTGGAGTTTCCACGAGGGTTTCGGCCAGCGCCTGCTCGGGAGCTTCGATGGCTCAGCGACCGTCAGCCTGCCACACACGGCCGTTGAACTGCCGTTCAACTACTTCGACGAGACAAGCTACCAGCGGGCGTTCACCTACCAAAAGATCCTGCGCTGGATGCCGGAATTCGAGGGCCGTGAGGTCTCGCTTGTCTTCGACGCCGCCATGGCCGATGCCGTCGTCTATTTGAACGGTGAAGAGATCATCGCGCACAAGGATGGCTACACACCGTTCGAGGCGCGCCTCAACGGCAGCCTGGTGGTCGGCGACAATCTGATTACCGTGAAAATCGACGGCAGCGAAAACCCTGAAATCCCGCCCTTCGGCGGCCGCATCGACTACCTGACCTATGCCGGCATTTACCGTGACGTCTGGCTGAAGGTCACGGACCCGGTTTCCATCGCCAACCTGAAGATCGAAACCCACAATGTGTTGGCGGAGGAAAAGTCGGCAAGCGTGCGTGTCGATCTTGCCAATCTGCAACAACTCACCTTCCTGGGCTCGGTATCCGCATCCCTGAAGGATGAGGATGGGCGCGTGCTCGCCACGGCTTCCGCGGAAACGACCGGTGAAGATGTTACTCTCTCTTTCAATGAGCTGACCGGTATATCGCTCTGGGATATCGACAATCCGGCGCTTTACGAAGTCACCGTCGAACTGAAGACAAGTCACGGTTCCGACCGCGTCTCGTCGCACTTCGGCTTCCGCACCGCCGAGTTCACGATCGAAGGCTTTCTTCTCAATGGCCGGCCGCTGAAGCTACGCGGTCTCAATCGCCACCAGGCTTTCCCCTATGTCGGCTATGCCGCTGGCAGATCGGCCCAGGAACGCGACGCCGATATCATGAAATCCGTGCTGAAGTGCAATATCGTCCGCACGTCGCACTATCCGCAATCGAAGTGGTTCCTCGATCGGTGCGATCGCATTGGTCTTCTGGTCTTCGAGGAAATCCCAGGCTGGCAGCATATCGGCGACGTCGAATGGCAGCAGGAATCGATCCGCAACGTGCGGCGCATGATTGAGCGCGACTGGAACCATCCCTCGATCATCATCTGGGGCGTTCGCATCAACGAATCACAGGACAGCCACGATTTCTATGTCGAGACCAACCAACTTGCCCGTGAACTGGACCGTACGCGGCAGACCGGCGGCGTCCGCTACATAACCGACAGCGAACTGCTCGAAGACGTCTACACGATGAACGACTTCATCCTCGGCAACGAGGAACTGCCCGGCAACAACCGCCCGCGCACGGCGCTTCGTCCACAGCAGGAATCCACCGGTCTGTCGTACAAGGTGCCCTACATGATCACCGAGTTTGGTGGCCACATGTATCCCACCAAGATCTACGACCAGGAGGCTCGCCAAGCCGAGCATGTCCGCCGACATCTCGAGGTGCTGAACGCAGCCTATGGCGATCCTGATATCGCGGGTGCGATCGGCTGGTGCATGTTCGACTACAACACCCACAAGGACTTCGGCTCCGGCGACCGCATCTGCTACCACGGCGTCATGGACATGTTCCGCGAGCCGAAGTTTGCCGCCTATGTCTACGCGAGCCAATGCGATCCTTCCGAAGAGGTCGTCATGAAGCCCGTCACCTTCTGGGCTCGCGGCGAGCGCAACATCGGCGGCGTTTTGCCGTTGATCATCCTGACCAACTGCGATGAGGTCGAATTGCGATACGGCGCGGTGACGAAGCGGATCGGCCCGGACCGCGAGAACTATCCGCACCTGCCGCATCCGCCTGTCGTTCTCGACCACCGCCATTTCACGCCGGACGAGCTTGGAACGTGGGGGCTTGAATGGATCGATGGCGAATTCACCGGCTACATTGCGGGCGAGCCGGTTGCCAGGTTGACGCTCGCGGCCGACCCGCTGCCGACAACGCTGCAGGTCGTTGCCGACAGCCCGACCTTAAAGGCCCGGGAGCGCGACACGACCCGCGTCATCATCCGCGCGCTCGATCAGCAGGGACAGCGCCTGCCCTTCATGAATGACAATGTCACCCTGCACGTCGACGGACCGGCGAAGATTGTCGGGCCGGCATCGATTCCGCTACAGGGCGGCACGGCCGGCTTCTGGTTGGAAGCGACAGGACTGACCGGCGCGATCAGCGTACAGGCGAACTGCAGCCGGCTCCCTGCCGTCAAGATCGAACTGACCGCCGTTTGAGCATAATCGCGGTACGCCCGACCTCGCGGGGCGTGCCGTCAGCCGGACCGCGCCGGCTGCACTGACCGGACTGTGCCGTTGTTGTCGACGATGCAAGAGAACTTCTTGCCGCCGGCATCGAGATCGACGCCGAAGGTGCCGTCGGGCAGTTGACGGGAGGCCGTGGGCAGTACCTTGGCGTTCGCGCCGGCAATTCCGGCCGCCGAATTGGCGCAGAGTAGCTGGAGATCCGCCGGTGCGGTCTGCAACGTGGTGCGGGCCATGCTGTCAGGCGCTGGCGGCGTCGGCGGCGTGCAGGCGCCAAGCAACGCCGCGCTCGCCATTGCCGTTATCGCCCAGCCGATCGAAATTCCCCTCGCGATTCTCTGCCCCAAGATCCTGTCCCCCGACTAGCGTTGTTTTCTCCATTTCCGGCGCTTGTGCCGGACCTATTGTCAGACGCCCTTGTAGAGCGCCGCCCCCTGCATCAGCACGATGACCTTGGCGCCAATCTTGATCCGCGAGGCGAGGTCGACGATGTCGTTATTGTTCATACGGATGCAGCCGGAGGAAACGTCGAGACCGATGGTCCAAGGTTCCGCCGTCCCATGGATGCGATAGATGGTGTCCTGGTCGCCTTCGTAGAGGTAGAGCGCCCGGGCACCCAATGGATTTTCCGGTCCGCCCGGCATCCCGGCTGCCCACTTGGCCGCGTTCGGGTCACGCGCCACCATTTCGGCCGGTGGTGTCCAGGTCGGCCATTCCGCTGTCCGGCCCACACGCACGATCCCGGCCCAACCGAAGCCTTCGCGCCCGACGCCGATACCGTAGCGGATTGCCTGCCCGCCAGGCTGGGTGAGGTAGAGGAAATGCTGGTTGCCGTCGATGATGATCGTTCCTGGCGGCTCCGCGGTCCTGAAGGTCACGGTCTGCATCCGGAATGCTTCCGGCGGTTGGTTGTTGCGCGCGTAGTACTGGCGAGCTTTCTTCTTGTCGTAGTCGACCCAAGTGTGCGTCTTGGAGTCATAGATCTGTGTCTGAGCCCAGGCAGCCAGGGGGCCGAGGCAGGCTGCCGCAGCAAGCAGAGCCAAAGTCAGCTTGCGCGGCCGGATGGCCTCTTTCCTCTTCACCGGAAATTTGCAGCGTGCCGTCATTGCTTAGCCCACCCATCCACGCGCTTTGCGTTGTCGGCGACCCATTTTTTCGCGTAGTCGAGCGGCGGTATGCGGTCGACTTCAAGCGCATAGCTCATCGCCGTCGCCTCCTCCGGCGTCAGATCGACTTTTTCCAGAAACGCCGCGATCTCGGGGCGTTTCTTGGCGAAAGCGGCGCCGTATCCGATGCGGAAGTTGGCTGTATCCCAGGCCGTCGATGCGGAGGACTTGGTGACCCAGAGCGGATCACTGGGACCGACGAGCTTCCACTTGCTGGCATCATGCGGGGGCTCGGTAAGGCGGACGATCCTGTGCAGGTCAAAGATGAAGTGCGGCGCGTAGCAGGCAAAGACAAGCGGCTGGTTTGTTGCGATCGCGATATCCAGCCCCGCCATGGCGACTTCTTCTTCCGACTCGACCAGCGTCAGGTTCTTGGCGTAGCCGTAGGTGTTTGCCCGCACCCGCTCGATCCCCGTCGAAGCCCAGGTCGGCGCGCCGAGCCACAGCTCGCCCTTGCCGTCACCATCAGTGTCGAGAATCTTTGTTTTCTCCGGATCGCTGAGATCCGCGATCGACTTCAGCCCCTTTTCGGCGGCAGCCGGCGTCGCGCAGATGCCCTGCCATGCCGGCACGCCATGCTTGGCGAGAACCACGGCACCCTTTTCCGTGACAAAGGTTTTGATGACATCTTCGAGGTTCGGCTGCCAGACCTCCGGCTGGATGTCCACCGTGCCTTTCTCCATGCCATTGAACGCAAGTAGCGTCCCGAGCTCCTGCACATCGGCATTGAGCCCGAATTCCTTGGCAATGCTGACCTTGAGAATATTCGCCGTCGCCTGCCCGGAAGGCCAGTTCGGCATCGCGATCACGAGATCGGCGGCGAAGGCGGCACTACTCATCGCAAGCGCTGCGGCGAGAATGGATGAGAAGAGCCCTGAACATGCTACGCACTTCGTCATGCTTGCCCCCAAACATGCGAGAAAGGATCGTAGAAATGCACGTCACATCTTGCAGGCGAACATGCATAAAGCATTTGCATGCGTCAAGTCGAATTGACGTTCGCACCCGGTCCTAGCGAAGGCAGTTTTCGTCTGCCCAAGCCTTGACGCTCGCTGCCATCGTGGCGAGATGATCGGCGACGGAGAAGCCGGATATCTTCTTGCGCGGCGCGAGATCGTGGTCGCCATCCTCGAGCCAACGCAATGATATTGCGGGGGAAAGCGGATAGGTCTCGACCTCCTCGCGCGTACCGAATTCGTCGCGCGTCCCCTGGCAGATAAGCGTCGGTGAACGCAGGTTTCTCAGATGCGCGGTGCGCAGCTGTTGCGGCTTGCCGGGTGGATGAAAAGGATAGCCAATGCACAACAATCCACAGATCGCGCCTTGGTCATATAGCTCGTCGGCAATTATGCTGGCCACTCGTCCGCCCATGGATTTGCCGCCGATGATGAGCGGCCCGCTGCTCGCGACCTCCTTTACCGCCTCCATGTATTCGGGGATGAGGGTCTCGGCTTTCGGCGGCGGTTTTCTTGCATCCGACGTCCGCCGCGCCGCCATGTAGGCGAACTCGAAGCGCGCGATCCGGAAGCCTTTACCGACAAGCGCCTCGGAAGCCGCCGTCATGGACTTCGAGTCCATCGGTGCGCCGGCACCGTGGGCAAGCAGGATGGTGGCTGGGGGATTGTCCGGGCCGGTGATCAGAAACGTCTCGCTCATCGCGATGTCATAGCGCAATGAGCGAAGCCTCACCATATCGGACGTGCAAGGTGATAGCCGGTCAATGGAATTTCGGCATGTCGGGAAGCGCCGAGAATTCTTCGCTGATCATTTCGCTCATGGCGACCAGGATCTCCTTGCGGGAGAAGCCCGACCGTTCGAGTTGCAGGATCATTTGGTCGAGATCCAGTTCGAGCTGACCGCGACAGCATGCCACCCGATCGGCGGAAACGAGGAGAATTTCTTCAAGAATTAGCATCGCTTCGCTCCTAATTTCCAGAAGCAACCTGCGACTGCGCTAAATGTTCCAGGGACCGCCAGCAACATTTCCTGAACGGCGACTGCGGGATTTTATTACAGATTACTAATTAATATGCGGTCGACGCCCCTTCGATCACCAAATGTCCATGCCGCACTTGGCGGCTTCCCCCCAGGGGCCGTTTCAACTCTGTCTGCCGAGCACATGCACTGGGACAAGATCAGCCAGTGGCCCACGGCGTAATATACCGTATACTACCTCATCCCCTGTGTATTTTACTGCCTTGACGCCCGTACTCATCTTATCCTTTGGAAAACTCGGAGGACATGGCGATGACTGCAAACGAGACGACCCCTCAGTCGATGACCAGTGCCGAAGATCTGCGCAAGCGTGCCCTTGAACTTCAGCTTGCGGAGATGGAACGCGACGACAAGATAAAGGCCCGCGAGGCGACGAAACATGCAGAGTTCGTCGAGGATTTTTTCCAGAAGCATATCGGCGAGACAGAGCGCGCGGTCATCAAGCGGCTGGTGATGAAAGCCGCCGCGGACGGAAAATACGAAGCGATGGTCTATAGCTTCCCGTCGAGCCTCTGCTCGGATAGCGGTCGACACATCAACAACAATCTGCCCGGCTGGCAGAATACCCTGCAGGGCAAGGCAAAGGAACTCTACGAGCTCTTCGAGACGGCGGCCAAGCCACAGGGCTATGGGCTGAAGGCGGCGATCATCAATTTTCCGGGAGGCATCCCCGGCGACGTCGGCTTCTACCTGACCTGGGAGCCGCCCGTCGAATAGTGCGGAGCGGAAAGCACGCTATACCGGCCGACAGGGTGAACGTCCTGCCCTTTGTGGGGTCAGCGGGGAGAAGCTTGGCCTCCGCGCCAACGGAGCACGCGATGCCTCGGTGCGCCAAGACGGCATGGAAGCGCACAGCACTGGCCAGGAGGTATTCTCAAGGCATCGGAGCCCGTGGCGATGAAGGCGATTGAAGCATATTGCGAACGCATCTCCTGGCCGTATCGCTCATTGCAATACACCACCACCTCCGCCTCGAGGTTCGAGCAAAGCCGTTCATATTCAAGGATGCGCCGCTCATCCGTCGAGCTGGCCGCGAAAGCGCTCCAAGGCGTCGACCGCCAGGTCGTAGGACTCGAAAAGAGCGCTCAATGTCTCGCTTGCCACGGAGACAACACAGCGACGGATCTCGGGGATCCTCATCATTGGTTTTGCGTCCGCGCTGCCTCGTTGAAGTGGTGGATCGTTCCATATGAGGAATTCAACAGCCGCGAAGGAGCAGGCATTTCATGGCATCCGGCAGGCCACAGATCGCGGATGTAATCGACCCGGGCGATGCGCTCGGCGAAGTCCTCTTCGGACTGATCATGGCGCTGACATTTACCGTCGGCTCACGGCTCATCTTCACCGAAGAGGGCCTTGACGTCCGCGAACTGATCGTCGCGACCATCGGCTGCAACGTGGCATGGGGCATCATCGACGCCGTGCTGTTTGTCTTGGGCGTGGTATTATACAAGAGCCGGCGCGGACGCGTCTTTCGGCAGGTCAA
>Ga0102591_1004309_pt1 | contig 11250 bp, 10 predicted proteins | sample AraplaCol_mCL_r2_2_FD_76860 | JGI IMG/M metagenome (GOLD analysis project Ga0102591, IMG submission 76860) | Arabidopsis root microbial communities from North Carolina, USA - plate scrape MF_Col_mCL_r2 (SPADES assembly) (version 2) | ecosystem: Host-associated > Plants > Roots > Endosphere... | reverse complement strand
GGCATCAATTACTCGCTTGCATTTGCATGCTTTGAATCATTAATGCTTGTTACAGGACATCTGCTGATGGACAACCATCCACTAGCCAGACGCCCGCACAAGTCACCTGCGCACACTGTCAAAGATCTCGGGGCCGGCCTCAGCGCCTTTCCCTTTCCTCTCTCGCCGCACCGAAGTGCCCGAGGGAGCCGACTACTATACAGCGAATTTCGATTCCGTCAACACCGTGTCGAGATCTTTTTCGCCGTCCCCGCCGTCCGTTCAGCGCCTCATTTCAAGGCCGTCCCGACTGCAGGGCCGCGCATCTTACAGCACCTTCGAAGTTCGTCAACCGCCCTTCAAAACCGCCGCTTCAACCGCGCCCCGCAATCAGTGCGAACACCTCAGCGGGGCGCGCATTGTGCACATGCGATCGAGCTTTGTGAAGGGGGTTCCGAAAAGTTTTTCTGTTGACTCGCCCAAGCCGCTTGCTAGATGTTCCGCTCTTCCTTGTTCACGGTGTCCCGGAGCCACGTATGACCGCTTTCCGACTGCTTTTTGCCTACTGCGGCCTGCTCTTGTCCGGCTGCGCCACGGGCGCCGACACCTGGGTCGAACTGGGCGGCCATCGCTATGCCGTGGAAGTGGCCGACAACGAGGCCGAACGCGAACGCGGGCTGATGTTCCGCGACGAGATGGCGAAGGATCGCGGAATGCTCTTCATCCATGAGCGCCAGGAACCGCTCGCGTACTGGATGAAGAACACGAAGATCCCGCTGGACATCCTCTACTTCGATTCCGCGCGGAAGCTGGTGTCGCAGCAGCGGGACGTGCCGCCCTGCTCGCTGGGCGACGGCTGCCCGCCCTATCCCAGCGACGAACCCGCGCGCTATGTGCTTGAGCTCAATGCCGGCGAAGCTGCGCGCCTGAAGCTGGCCGATGGGGCCGAGCTGACGTTCAGCCCCGGCCTTGCCAAGCCCTGAGCCGCCCGGGAGGCGACTTCAGGGCGGCGTGCGTCAAACGGGCATCATCTCGAAATCGTCCTTGGTGACGCCGCAATCCGGGCACGTCCAGGTGTCCGGCACGTCCTCCCAGCGGGTGCCCGGCGCGATGCCCTCTTCCGGCAGGCCAAGGGCTTCGTCGTAGATGAAGCCGCAGACGACGCACATCCAGGTGCGGAACGTGGTGGTCGCGGCGGTCTCGGACATGGGCGGATAATGCGTGCTTTGCGGAACGCGCATTGTCCCACCGCGTCCGCGCACACGGAAGCTTCCCGCATGAATCCGCCCCGGCCGCCGCGCGGCCTCTATGCCATCACGCCGGACGACACCGACACTGCGCGCCTGCTGGCACGCGTGGAAACCGTCCTCGCGGCCGGCGCCACCTGGCTCCAATACCGGAACAAGGCCGCCGATGCCGACCTCCGCGAGACCCAGGCCCGCCTTCTGCTGCCCGTGTGCCGTCGTCATGGCGTGCCTTTGATCGTGAACGACGACTGGCGCCTCGCCGCGGCGATCGGCGCCGACGGCGCGCACCTGGGCGAGGACGATGGTGAAATCGCCGCGGCGCGTGCCGCGCTGGGCGACGCAGCGATCCTCGGTGCTTCCTGCTACGACGACCTCGCACTCGCGCGCCAAGCGGCCGCATCCGGCGCCAGTTACATCGCCTTCGGTGCGTTCTTTCCCTCGCCGACCAAACCCAATGCGCGGCGCGCGACACTGGACCTGCTGCGCGACAGCGCGCCGCTGGGCCTTCCACGAGTGGCGATCGGCGGAATCACACCCGACAATGCGCGCCCGCTCGTCGACGCGGGCGCCGACCTGCTCGCCGTGATTTCCGGCGTGTTCGACGCGCCCGATCCCGCCGCGGCCGTACGCGCCTATCTCGCAAGTTTCGATGCGCCTGCCGCGCATTCCTCCATTCCGACGGACACAAGCACCCCATGAACCACGAACGATCGCACGCCCTGTTTTCCCGCGCCCGCGAACTCATTCCCGGCGGCGTGAACTCGCCGGTGCGCGCATTCAAGTCGGTCGGCGGCGAACCCTTCTTCGCGCAGCGCGCGCAGGGTGCCTACATCGTCGACGTGGACGGCAATCGATATGTCGATTACGTCGGGTCGTGGGGCCCGATGATTGCCGGCCACGCGCATCCGCAGGTGCTGGCCGCAGTTGCCGAAACCATGGGGAACGGTCTGAGCTTCGGCGTGCCCAATCCGCTTGAAGTGACGATGGCCGAACGCATCGCGCAGATCGTGCCGAGCTGCGAAATGGTGCGCATGGTGAACTCCGGCACCGAGGCCACGCTGTCGGCGATTCGCGTCGCGCGCGGCGCCACGGGCCGCTCGCGCATCGTCAAGTTCGAAGGTTGCTACCACGGCCACGGCGACAGCTTCCTGGTGAAGGCCGGCAGCGGCGTGATGACGCTCGGCCTGCCGAATTCGCCGGGCGTTCCGGCCGCGCTGGCCGACCTGACGCTGACGATTCCGTACAACGATTTCGACGCGGCGACGCAGTTGTTCGACGACGTGGGCGGCGAGATCGCCGGCCTCATCATCGAACCCATCGTCGGCAACGCGAACTGCATCCTGCCGCGCGATGGCTACCTGCAGCACCTGCGCGAGCTGTGCACGAAGCACGGCGCGCTGCTGATCTTCGACGAAGTGATGACCGGTTTCCGTGTCGCGCTCGGCGGCGCACAGGCGCGCTACGGCATCACTCCGGACCTTTCGACGTTCGGCAAGATCATCGGCGGCGGCATGCCGGTAGGCGCGTACGGCGGCCGTCGCGATCTCATGGAACAGGTCGCGCCGAGCGGCCCGATTTACCAGGCCGGCACGCTCAGCGGCAATCCGGTGGCGATGGCCGCGGGCCTGGCGACGCTGGACCTGATCCAGGTGCCGGGCTTCCACGTCGATCTTGAGCGCCGCACGCACGTGCTCTGCGACGGCCTGGAAGCGGCCGCGCGCGAAGCCGGCGTCGCGTTCACCACGACGCGCGCGCCGGGCATGTTCGGCCTGTACTTCCGCGAAGGTCCGGTGGAAACGTTCGAGGAAGCGAAGGCGTCCGACACCGCGCGCTTCAACCGTTTCTTCCACGGAATGCTGGAACGCGGCGTCTACCTGGCGCCGTCGGCGTTCGAGGCCGGCTTCATGTCGAGCGCGCATGGCGATGCCGAAATCGCCCACACCGTCGAGGCGGCGCGCGCGTCGTTCGCGGAAATCGCCTGACGATTACGAAGATCCCCGCGAAAGCGGGGATCTGGTTTCAACGCACGGCCGTAACGATCAACCCACGTTCGCCACGAACGCACGCAGCGCCGCACGCAGGCGCTGCAATCCATCGGCGATGTCCGCGTCGCTGATGTTCAACGCCGGCACGAAGCGCAGCACGTCGGGGCCGGCCTGGAGCAGCAGCAGGCCGTGATCGACGCAGACGTCGAGGATCTCACCGGCCTTGCCCGCATGCGTTTCGCGCAGCTGCGCGCCCAGCATCAGGCCCATGCCGCGGATCTCGGAGAACAGTCCCAGCTCCGCATCGAGTTCGGCCAGTGCATCGCGAATCGCCAGCGATTGCCGCGTGACGTTCGCCAGCAATTGCGGCGATGAAAGTTCCGCCAGCGCGGCGCGCGCGACTGCAGCGGCAAGCGGATTGCCGCCGAAGGTCGTGCCATGCGCGCCGAACTGCATCGTTTCGGCGGCCTTTTCGCCCACCAGCATGGCGCCAATCGGGAAACCGCTGCCCAGCGCCTTCGCCAGTGTCACCACGTCGGGCGTCACGCCGTAGGCGTGAGCGGCGAACAGGTGGCCCGTGCGGCCCATGCCGCACTGGATTTCATCGAACATCAGCAGCGCGCCGAAGCGATCGCACAGCGCGCGCAGGCCGAGCAGGAATTCCGCCGTCGCCGGCGTCACGCCGCCCTCGCCCTGCACGGGCTCCACCAGCACGGCGCACACGTTGCCCGACGCCATCGCGGCTTCGGCTGCGGCCAGATCGTTGAAATCGCTGTAGACGAAACCCGGCGGCAGCGGCTCGAAACCTTCGTGGTACTTCGGCTGCGCGCCCGCGGTGACGGCGGCAAGCGTGCGGCCGTGGAAACTGCCGCGGAACGTGAGGATGCCGCGCTGTGCGGGCGCCCGGCCCTGCGATGCGGCCCACTTGCGAGCGAGCTTGATCGCCGCTTCGTTCGCCTCCGCGCCGGAATTGCAGAAGAACACGCGCTGGGCGAACCGCGAGGCGGTGACGAGTTCCTCCGCCAGGCGCAGCGGCGGCTCGCTGACGAACACGTTGCTGGTGTGCCACAGCTTGCCGGCCTGCGCGGTCAACGCGGCCACCAGCGGCGGATGCGCATGGCCGAGCGCGTTCACGGCGATGCCGGCGCCGAAATCCACGTACTCGCGGCCGTCGCGATCCCATACGCGCGCGCCGCGGCCGTGGTCGAGCACGATCCGGCGCGGCCGGTAGACCGGCAGGTAATAGCGTTCGGAGAGCGAGAACAGGTCGGACGACGAAGCGGTCATGGCGATCGGATTTGGGGGGAGACGGAATACGACATTGTCGCCGATCCGGGCCGCGTCGCGCGGCGGGCGAGCCCCGACTTGGCACGGCCTGCACGAGCCGCTTCGCACAATCGCCCGCAGGAGGACGCCCATGCCCCTGCTGATGGATCCCCAGCTCCAGCCAGCCACCGAATCCGGGTGGCGTCGTCGCTGGTTCGACATCGTGTTCCGGCATGACACGCGGCGTTCGCGGAACTTCGACCTGTGGCTGATCGTGGCGATCCTGATCAGCGTGCTGGTCATCATGTTCGACAGCGTGGCGCGCATCCACGCGCGGTATGCGTCGCTGCTCTACGTGCTGGAGTGGGGCTTCACGTTGCTGTTCACGGCGGAGTACGCACTGCGCCTGGCGGTGCTGCGCAACCCGTGGCGCTATGCGATCAGCCTGTGGGGCCTGGTGGACATGGCGTCGATCCTGCCGACGTATCTGTCGCTCGTGTTGCCAGGAAGCCAGAGTCTGCTCGCGCTGCGCATCCTGCGCATGCTGCGGTTGTTCCGCATCCTCAAGCTCACGCATTACGTCGAGGAAGGCGGCGTGCTGATGGGCGCGTTGTGGCGCAGCCGCCGCAAGATCTTCGTCTTCGTGTGCGCGGTGTTGACCATCACCGTGATCTTCGGCGCGCTGATGTACGTGGTTGAAGGGCCCGAGCACGGCTTCGCGAGCATTCCCACCAGCATGTACTGGGCCGTGGTGACGATGGCGACGGTCGGCTTCGGCGACATCGCGCCGCAGACGACGCTCGGAAGGTTCCTCACGTCGCTGCTGATCCTGATCGGCTACAGCATCATCGCCGTGCCCACCGGCATCTACACGGCCGAACTCGCCAGCAGCCTGCGCGAAGCGAGCAACGACACGCGCCATCTCGATCGCCGCGGCTGCGGGAAGTGCGGGCTGGAAGGCCACGACCCCGCCGCGCACTTCTGCCGGCATTGCGGCACGGCGCTTCCGTCCGCGACCGGATGAAGCGCGCTCAGTGCGGTTGGCGGGCCAGCTGCGATTCGGTGAGGAACAGGTCCGGCAGCAGGTGCTTCGCGTTCGGATCGACGGAATAGCCGCTGAAATCGGTGATGCCGGCGGCGAAGAGCACGTCGTCGTCGATCAGGAAATGACCGAAGTAGTCGTCCGAGGGCCGCGCCAGCACGATGTGGGCCGCGTCGGCGACGATCTCCGGCGTGCGGCACAGTTCGGGACGAACGCCGGGGATCATGTTGATCGCGTCGGTGGCGATCACCGTGCGCGGCCACAGCGCATTGACGGCGACGCCCTGCGGACCGAATTCCGCGGCCAGGCCCAGCGTGACGAAGCTCATCCCCATCTTCGCCAACGTGTAGGCGGTGTGCGGCGCCCACCATTTGGGATCGAGGTTCAGCGGCGGCGCGAGCGAGAGGATGTGCGGATCGGCGGCCTTCAGCAGGTGCGGAAGGCACGCCTGTGAACACAGGAACGTGCCGCGCGAGTTGACCTCCTGCATCAGGTCGTAGCGCTTCATCGGCGTGTCGAGCGTGCCGCGCAACCAGATCGCGCTGGCGTTGTTGACGAGGATGTCGATGCCGCCGAACGCTTCAACCGTCGCGGCCACGGCGGCCTGCACCTGGTCTTCCTCGCGGATGTCGCACTTAATCGCCAGCGCCTTGCCGCCGGCCGCGACCACTTCCTCTGCGACGGTATGGATCGTGCCGGGAAGTTTCGGATTGGGAACCGACGACTTGGCGACGATCGCGACGTTGGCGCCGTCGCGCGCGGCACGCAGCGCGATGGCGCGGCCGATGCCGCGCGAGGCACCGGTGATGAAAAGGGTCTTGCCGGACAGGGTGCGCATGGCGCGTGCTCCTAATTCATGATGCGCGCCGTCGCGGCGCTGCCAGATGCCGCAATTATGGCCGCTCGATCACGGCTTGGGCCCCTGGCCTTCGTTGTCTTCCCATTTCAGCAGCCGCCGCGTTACGAAGCGGTAGACCGGCTTTCCGGTGGCGAACCATGCCTCGCGCAGCCACGAGTGACGCTTGAGCACGCGGCGTTCCACCGGCGTCAGCGCGTGCGGGCAGTACGTGCGTTTGTGCTTGAGCAGGTGGCGGAGATCTTCGCGCGCCAGAAGTCGCATCCACGGGGAGCGCGGTTGGCCGCGCGTGGCGAGCTGGAAGTCGATGATCCCGGGCCGTCCGTCCGCAAGCACCAGCCAGTTGGCTTCCTTCGCCAGGTCGTTGTGCGCCAGCCCGCGACGGTGCAGTTGCTGCAAGAGGCGACGCGCGCGCCGGAAGTACGCGACGTCGCGGTGCGGCGGGCGCTGGTACATCGCCGCGCCGTCCATGTAGCTGCGATCCAGTCGCCGACCATCCCATCGCAGCAGTTGCGGAACGTCCGGCAGGCCGTGGACCTGCTGCAGCGCGCGGGCTTCGCGACGCGCGAGCCACCATGCGGGAACACGCAGCCACAGCGGGACATGGCGAAGGTCGCGACGCACGAACAGGCCGAGCCCGTCGCGCATCAGCGCGATGCGGCCGAAGCTGTCGGCCTTGAGGGCCTGGACTTCGATGGCGGCGTCGGGGGATGGGGTCATCACGGCAGTGTACGGAATCGCGAACTCCAGCAGATCCGGACGCAAAGCCGACACGAATGGCCAAACGTCACCGTGACTGCCGCCATCGCGCCGTCATGGACGCGCTGCCTATAATCGCCCGATGGAACCGGCCTGGATCGAAAGCGCGACTGCATGGATCGCGGCAAACCCCGTCGCCGCCGGCGCCGTCATTTTCCTCATCGCCTTCTGTGATGCGGTGGTGCTGCTGGGCATCATCGTGCCGGCGTTGCCGTTGCTGTTCGCGGTCGGCGCGCTGGTGGGCCTGGGCCACATCAGCGGGCCCTATGCATTGGCGTGCGCCACGCTGGGCGCCTTCATCGGCGACGGTCTCAGTTTCTGGATCGGCCACCGCTGGGGCCCGCAGCTGCGCTCGCGCTGGCCGTTCTCGCGCTACCCGCAGTGGCTCGACCGGGGCGAGGCGATGTTCCGCCGCCACGGCGTGAAGAGCATTTTCATCGCGCGCTTCGTCGGCGCGGTGCGCCCGTTCGTGCCGGCCATCGCCGGCATGCTGCACATGCCTGTGCGGCGCTACGCCGTGCCGAGCCTGATCGCCTGCATCGCCTGGTCGGCGTTGTTCCTCGCGCCGGGCTGGGTGCTGGGGCGTTCGTATGATGCCGTCGCGGCGGTGGCCGACCGGCTCGCGCTGGTGCTCGGGGCGCTGGCGATCGCCATCGCGCTGGTGTGGGCCGTCGTTCTGTACACGTGGCGATGGTTCGCCGACCACGCCGACAACCTGCTCGCCCGCGCCCTGCGCTGGACGCGCCAGCATCCGCGCCTGGGGCCGTATGCGGCGGCGCTGATCGACCCGAACCGGCCGGAATCCCCGTCGCTGCTGATGCTCGCGGTGTGCCTGCTGGGGATCAGCTGGGCGTGGTTCACGCTGGTGGCCACCCTTCTGGCCAGCGGCGGGCCGCTCGCGCTCGACCACACGATCCACGACTTCATGTGGGGCCTGCGCAACCCGCTGGCCGATCGCCTGATGGCGGCGCTGGCCTGCATCGGCGACGCCTCGGTGCTGGGCCCGGCAGTACTCGTCGCACTCGCCTACCTGCTCTGGCGCAAGCGCTGGATGGCGGCGGCGCATTTCGCCGCGGCGATCGTGTTTGGACTGGTGTTCACGTCGCTGCTGGAGGCGGTGATCGACATGCCGCGCCCGCCGACCGCGCCGGCCGGATTCGGCTTCCCGTCGGTCGCGGTGACGATGACCACCATCGTGTTCGGCTTCTTCGCGGTGCTGATCGCGCGCGAACTACCGGGACGAACGCGCGTGTGGCCGTACCTGCTGGCGGGCGTGATCACCACGATGGTCGCCTTCGCGCGGCTGTACCTGGGCGCGCACTGGCCGAGCGACCTCGTCGGCGGCACGCTGTTCGGCGTGCTGTGGCTGCTGGCGCTGGGCATCGCGTATCGCCGGCACGTGCAGCGCTCGTTCTGGATGCGCCCGCTTGCGTGGCTGTTCTACGGCACCTTCGCCGTGGCCGCGCTGTGGCACGCGCCGCGCACCGCCGACAACCTGCTCGCGCGTTTCGCCGCGGCGACGCCGACTTCGGTAATGAACGCCGACGACTGGTGGCGCAATGGCTGGAGCGAGCTGCCCGCACAGCGCAACGAACGCGACCAGCGCCGCCGCTGGCCGCTCGACCTGCAGGTCGCCGGGCCGCTGGATCCGCTGCGTGAACGTCTCCAGGCGCAGGGCTGGCACGTGCAGCCGCAGGCGAACTGGATCGCCACGCTCGGCCTGCTCGACGACGACGCCCCGGCGCGCGACCAGCCCGTGTTGCCGGCGACGCTCGATGCGCAGGCAGAAACGCTGCTGATGGTGCATCCGGCCGGAAGCGAGGAAGAGGAATTCGTGCTGCGCCTGTGGCGCGCCCCGGTGCGCCTGGACGATGGCACGCCGCTGTGGATCGGCACGAGCCAGACGCTGCGCCTGAACAAGCCGCTGGGCGTGGCCGCGCTGTGGCTGCCGGTCAGCGACGACGGCCGCGCGCACGCGCTGGTACGCGAGGCACTGAAGGACCTGGATGTCGTGGAGTCCCCGCATCCGCACGGCGATACGCGCGTGTTGCGCGTGCGCACGGCGCAGGCCGCGGGCGCCGCGTCAGGGAAGTAGCGCGAGCAGGCGATCCAGCCGCGTGTGCGGGTCGTCGGTCTGCAGCAACACCTGCCGCTGCGCGTTCTCCAGCGGCAGCAGTTCGGCGAGGCGCCAGCCGACCCAGGCCGCATCGTCGAAGCGCGATTGCGGCGCCTTGGCGAATTCGCCACCCACTTGCTCCACGATCTGCTCCAGCAGCTTGCCGAGCAGGCCGTGCTCCGGGCGCAACGGGTCGTCGGGATCGGGATCGCACCAGCTCACTTCGGCCATCTGCAGCCCGTTGTCGCGAACGCGCACGCGCTGCGCATGGAAGCGTCGCTTGCCGCGGACCTGCAACGTGAGCAGGCCGTCCTCGCCGCGACCGAAATCCTCGATCACCGCTTCGGTGCCGTACGCGGCGGCGCTCGCCGGTGCGCCGGCTTCCTCGCCATCGATGATCAGGCACACGCCGAAACCCTTGCCGTTGCGGCTGCAATCGCGGACCAGGTCGAGGTAGCGCGGTTCGAACACGCGCAAGCCGATGGCCGCGCCGGGCACGAGCACGGTGTGCAGCGGAAACAGCCCCAGCGGTTGCAGCGTGGCGTCGTCGGACATCGCGGGCAGTGTAGGACCGATCGGGTGCCGACGACGCGAAGGCAGGCGCCGCGCGTCGGCGCGCGGCGGCATCCTTCAGCGCGGCGAGTTCAGTGCAGCCAGGAAGCGTCGTGGTGCGCCGTCGAACCCGCCGTTGGACATGAACACGACGTGGTCGCCGTCGCGAACGCGTTCACGCAGGGCGGCGATCAGCGCGTCGACATCCGGCACGGCGATGCCTTCGTTACGCAGCGCGGAGACGACCTTGCCGGCGTCCCACGCCAGTTCCGGGCGATGCAGGAACACCACCATGTCGGCGAGGTCGAGCGACGGCGCCAGCGCATCGGAATGCGCGCCCAGGCGCATCGAATTGCTGCGCGGTTCCATCGCGACCACGATCCGCGCATCGCCGACCTTCGCGCGCAGGCCGGCGAGTGTCGTCGCGATCGCCGTCGGGTGATGCGCGAAGTCGTCGTAGATCGTCACGCCCTGCGCCTGGCCGATCACCTCCAGCCGGCGCTTCACGCTGCGGAAGTCCGCGAATGCGCCGAGCACGCCCGCCACGTCCACGCCCACCGCATTCGCTGCAGCGAGCGCGGCCAGCGCGTTCATGACGTTGTGGCGACCGAGCAGCGGCCAGCGCAGTTCGCCCAGTTCGACGCCGCGATGCACAACGGCGAAATGGCTGCCGTCCTGCGCGATCAGGCGCGCGGTCCAGTCGAAGTCCGCACGCGCGGCGGTGCGATCGTCGGCGCGATCGCCGTGAATGCTGCCGCCAGTGACGGCCGGCAACTGGCTCGCATCCAGGCCGAAGGTTTCCACCGGCGTCCAGCAGCCCATCGCGAGCACTTCGGCCAGATGCTTGTCCTCGCCGTTGACGATCAGTCGGCCACGACGCGGCACGGTGCGCACGAGGTGGTGGAACTGGCGCTGGATCGCGGCCACGTCCGGGAAGATGTCGGCGTGGTCGTACTCGAGGTTGTTGAGGATCGCCACCAGCGGACGGTAGTGGACGAACTTGCTGCGCTTGTCGAAGAACGCGGTGTCGTACTCGTCGGCTTCGACCACGAATTCACGGCCCTGGCCCACGCGTGCGGAAACGCCGAAGTCCTCCGCCACGCCGCCGATCAGGAATCCCGGCTCGCGCCCGGCCGCCTGCAGCAGGTAGGTGAGGATCGTGGTCGTCGTGGTCTTGCCGTGCGTGCCGGCGACGGCAAGCGTGTCACGGCCGGGCAGCAGGTTTTCGCTGAGCCACTGCGCGCCGGAGGTGTAGCGACGACCGTCGTCGAGCACCTGCTCCACCGCCGCGTTGCCGCGCGAGAGCGCGTTGCCGACGACGATCTGTTCGCAATCGGCGCTGATGTGCCCGGGCGTGTAGCCCTGCTTCAGCGCGATGCCAAGGTTCTCCAGCTGCGTGGACATCGGCGGATACACCGCCTGGTCGCTGCCTTCGACTTCGTGCCCGA
>Ga0102591_1004299_pt1 | contig 11282 bp, 10 predicted proteins | sample AraplaCol_mCL_r2_2_FD_76860 | JGI IMG/M metagenome (GOLD analysis project Ga0102591, IMG submission 76860) | Arabidopsis root microbial communities from North Carolina, USA - plate scrape MF_Col_mCL_r2 (SPADES assembly) (version 2) | ecosystem: Host-associated > Plants > Roots > Endosphere... | reverse complement strand
GAACTACTCGATCTCGAACACGGCTGAGTGGGGCGAATACGTCACCGGCCCGCGCATCATCACGGCTGAAACCAAGGCTGAAATGAAGCGCGTCCTGCACGACATCCAGACCGGCAAGTTCACGTCCGACTGGATGCAGGAATACCGTGCCGGCGGCTCGCGCTTCAAGGGCATCCGCCGCATGAACGACAGCCACCAGATCGAAGAAGTTGGCGCCAAGCTCCGCGGCATGATGCCGTGGATCGGCAAGAACAAGCTGGTCGACAAGTCGGTCAACTAATCGCTGCTGCGATTGATATTGCGAGAGGCCGGGGCGAAAGCTCCGGCCTTTTTCATTTCCGGGCGGTGAGGAAGAGCCAGCGGGTCGGCTTGCCGTCGTAGCCGCCACCGTCAGCTTCCGATAGCGCGATGTCGCGCCAGCCGCCTGCGGTCAGGCACTGCGAGAGCCAATCGGGCGAGGGGTAGTTGTAATAGCGGCCGAAGCCGTCATGTCCCTCGGCTTCTCCGGCCTTGAAGCTGGCATGCAGGAGAGCGCCCGGTTTGAGGGCGTTGTGAATGCGGGAGAAAACGTCGAAAAGTTCCCCGCGGGGAACATGCAGCAGGCTGGCTTCGGCCCAGACGCCGTCGAATTCGCCGATGGCCTGGAGGTCCTGAAAGCGCATGACGGTCACCGTCCGGCCGATCAGTTTTTCCGCCTGCCTGGCGAGCTCTGCCGATCCGTCCGTCGGCGTCACGTCGAAACCCTTGCCCAGCATATAGGCGCTGTCCTGCCCGCCGCCGCAGCCGAGTTCGAGGATTTTTGCGCCTGCCGGGAGCTTGGCGAGGAAGGCGTCGAGGCGCCTTGTTGGCAGACGGCGCTCGCGCGAGGCGTAGGTTTCGGCATTGCCGTCGTAGAAGGCCGAGGTTTCGTCGTTGGACATGCTGGGGACCTCTCCAATAGCAAGAAACCGGGCGAGAGGCCCGGTTTCGAAGGTGGTTTCGTCCGTTGCGGCTAACGCAAGGTCAGGCCGGAATGAGGCGGGTCCAGCCGCGCTCGTCGTTGGTGGTGCCCTTCTGCAGGCCGACGAGCTGCTGGCGCAGTTCTGATGTCAGCTTGCCGGTCTGGCCGTCGCCGACCAGGAACTCGCCGCCGGCATGGCGCACGAGGCCAATGCCTGCGAGAACGGCGGCCGTGCCGCAGGCGAAGGCTTCCACGAGCTTGCCGCTCTTGGCATCAGCCTGCCATTCGTCGAAGGAATAGGGACGCTGTTCGACGCGCAGGCCCTTTTCCTCGGCAAGCACGATGACCGAAGCGCGGGTGATGCCCGGCAGGATCGTGCCACCGAGCGGCGGGGTGACGACCGTACCATCGTTCATCACGAAGAAGACGTTCATGCCGCCGAGTTCTTCGACCCAGCGATGTTCGGCCGCATCGAGGAAGACGACCTGGTCGCATTCCTTCTTGGCGGCTTCGGCCTGGGCCACGAGGCTGGCTGCATAGTTTCCTCCGCACTTCGCTGCACCGGTGCCGCCGGCGGCCGCGCGGGTATATTCCGTTTCGACCCAGAGCGACACGGCCTTGGCGCCGCCCTTGAAGTAAGCGCCAACAGGCGAGGCGATGATGCAGAAGATATATTCCTGCGCCGGACGAACGCCGAGGAAGGCTTCGTTGGCAAACATGAAGGGGCGGAGGTAGAGGCTGGCATCGCCCGAGGGAATCCAGTTCTTGTCGACGCGGACGAGTTCTTCGACGGCCTTCAGGAAAAGATCTTCCGGCACGGCGGGCATTGCCATGCGGGCTGCCGACTGCGCGAAGCGGCGGGCGTTTTCTTCCGGACGGAAGAGAAGGACGCGGCCGTCATCAGCCTTGTAGGCCTTCATGCCCTCGAAGATTTCCTGGGCGTAGTGCAAGACGGCGCTGGCGGGGTCGAGTTCCAGCGGGCGGCGCGGCGTCACCTTCGCGTCGTGCCAGCCCTTGTCGGCGGTCCATTTCGCCAGGACCATGTGATCCGTAAAGACCTTGCCGAAGCCGGGGGTCTCGAGCGCCTTGACGCGGTCGGCGTCGGAGACGGGAGACTTGTGGAATTCGATTGTGATTTCAGGAGAGGGCGACGTCGCGGTCATTGCTGGCACCTTGGTAGTCCATTGAAGAATGCGCGGCACACTACTGCTGCCGCACCTGCTTTGGAAAGGTCTGTTTCAGCGAGTTTCGGCATTTCGTCAGCGAATGATGACGGGATGCGGCGAATGTTCAGGACAATTCGGCCCGGTTTCCTCATCCGTGCTCCTTTCGAGGGCCAATTCGCCCAAACTTGTCACCGGGACAAGAAAATAGGTCAGTATTATTGACATAAATTCTGTGCCGTGATGATCTGCCAGCATCACAAAAAGAGACTGAGGAAACCCCGATGCTGAACTGGGATGAAATGTTTGCGACGCGCTCGTCACGCATGCGCGCCTCCGAAATCAGAGAACTGCTGAAACTGCTCGACCAGCCGGATATCATCTCCTTTGCCGGCGGCATTCCTGATCCGGCTCTGTTTCCGGACAAGGAGTTCAAGGCGGCCTATGCCGGGATTTTCGACGGCGGCGCGGTCAACTCGGCGCTGCAATATTCGGTCAGCGAAGGCTACAAGCCGCTGCGCGAATGGCTGGTGAAGCAGATGGCCGGTCTCGGTATTCCCTGCGAGGCCGAAAACGTCTTCATTGTCTCCGGTTCGCAGCAGGGTCTCGATTATCTCGGCAAGCTCTTCCTGTCGCCGAAGGATACGGCGCTGGTAACGTGGCCGACCTATCTCGGCGCGCTTCAGGCCTTCAACGCCTATGAGCCGTCCTACGACCAGCTGACGCCAAACGGCAACCGCACGCCGGAGAGCTACAAGGCGGCGGCCACGCAGAACGGCGGCAAGGTGAAGTTCGCCTATCTCTCCGCCGACTTCTCCAACCCGACCGGCGAGACGGTCGATCGCGAGGGCCGCGAGAAGGTTCTGGCGCTGGCCGAAGACCTCGATATCGCCGTCATCGAGGACGCGGCCTATCAGAATCTGCGCTACGACGGCGAGGCGATCCTGCCGATCCTTTCGCTCGAGATCGCCAAAAAGGGCCATATCAACGATACCCGCACGATCTATTGCGGCAGCTTCTCGAAGACGCTGGCGCCGGGCCTTCGCGTCGGCTTCATCGTCGCCAACGCGCCCGTTATCCGCAAGCTGGTGCTGATGAAGCAGGCGGCCGACCTGCATTCCTCGACGATCAACCAGATTGCCATCGCCGAGGTGGCCGAGCGCGGTTTCGATGCGCAGGTCGCCAAGATCAAGGCCGCCTACAGCCATCGCCGCGACGCGATGCTGGCGGCACTCGCCAGGCACATGCCTGATGGTGTCAGCTGGACGAAACCGGAAGGCGGCATGTTCATCTGGATCACGCTGCCGGAGGGCATGGATGGCGCGGCGCTGCTCGCCAAGTCGATCGAGACCACGCGCGTCGCCTTCGTTCCCGGCAAGGCCTTCTTCGCCGACGGCTCGGGCGCCAACACCATCCGCCTCAGCTTCTCCTGCGCCAACGATCAGATGATCGAGGACGGCATCGGTCGTCTCGGCAAGCTGGTCGCCGGTGAGATCGGCGCGCTTTAGGGCGAATAGTCTGCGTGATTGGTGCGACGCGACCTTTCGTCGGATGCCCGGTTGCATCGACTCGCCTCGCGTTGCATCTTCCCGCCGCTTCGGAAGGTTGAGGAACGACGATGAGCGGGATCAAGGTCAGGATGGCAACTCTGTCGGATGCCGAGGAGCTGGCGAGCCTGATGGCCGAACTGGGTTATCCGGCAACCTCCGACAGAATGACCGCCCGACTTGAGCGGCAGAGCGGCCGTGAGGACCACGCTATATTTGTCGCCGATGAAGACGGTGCAGTTGCCGGAATGATTGGCTTGTCCGTCTCTCCAACGCTCTACCGGGACGATCTTGATGGTGCCATCGTCGCGCTGGTCGTTTCCTCGAACTTCAGGGGAAGAGGCATTGCCGGATTGTTGGTCGCTCATGGCGAGCGCTGGCTCTATGACCGCGGCGCCCGCCTCGCGACGGTGAAACCCAACTCCCGCCGAGAAGACGCGCACCGCCTCTACAGGCGTTGCGGGTATGAACATACCGGGTTGAGATTTACGAAGGTGCTTGAAGGACTCGGCGGATAGCGGTTCTCCGGTGCCAAATCGGCGCCTGAGGGGCGCCGATTTCTTTCTCATTTCTATTGGTTAAGGTGCGGGGCGATCAGTTCGAGATCGGCCTCGCTCAGCCGGTCGCTCGCCGTATTGCGCTGGTGCCAGTAGGGGTAGAGCAGCGGCGGGACGCTGACGTCGTCGAGGCGCTTGCGCTCTTCGTCGGTCAGCTTCAGGTCTGCTGCGGCGAGATTGTCCTTGAACTGCGCTTCCGTGCGGCCACCGATGATGACCGAGGTCACCGTCCTGCGGCCGATCAGCCAGGCGAGTGCCACCTGGGCTGCCGAGACGCCGCGGCTTTCAGCGATCGAGACCAGCGTATCGACGATATTCCACAAACGGTTCTCGTCGCGGATCGGCGGCTCGGGCCAGCCGGCGAACTGGCGGGTGCCCTCAGGCGTCGCCTGGTTGCGGCGGTGCTTGCCGGAGAGCAGGCCGGCGGCCAGCGGGCTCCAGACGAGGACGCCGAGGCCCTGGTCGATCGACACCGGCAGCAGTTCGTATTCGGCATCGCGGGCTTCCAGCGTGTAGTGGATCTGCTGGCTGACGAAGCGCTGGTAATTATGCTCTCTGGAGACGCCGAGCGCCTTCATGATGTGCCAGCCGGAGAAGTTGGAGCAGCCGATATAGCGGACCTTGCCCTGGCGCACGAGCGTATCGAGCGCTTCCATGGTCTCCTCGACCGGTGTCTGGCCGTCCCATTCATGCAGCTGGTAGAGGTCGATGACATCGGTCTTCATGCGGCGAAGGCTGGCTTCGCAGGCCTCGATCAGGTGCTGGCGCGAGGAGCCGACATCGTTCGGGCCGTCACCCATGCGGAAGCGTGCCTTGGTGGCCAACATGACGCCGTTCTTGCGCTTGCCGCCAAGCACTTCGCCGATGATCTCCTCGGAGGCGCCGGCCGAATAGACGTCGGCGGTATCGATCAAGTTGACGCCGGCATCGAGGCAGAGATCGACGAGGCGGCTGGCTTCGGCCACATCCTGGCTGCCGGTCGCCTTCGCCCAGCCGACGCCGCCGAAGGTCATGGTGCCCATGGTCACGGTTGAAATCTTCAGGCCGGAACGGCCAAGCAGACGGTATTCCATTATCCTCTCTCCCAAATTTGAACGGAAACGCGCAATCTGCCGCAAACAAATAGCGGCTCGGCGTCATGGTCAAGCGCAGATGGCCATCTTCGACGCGGCATCTTTAGCCGACTGTCACAATCATGTTATTCGGCCTGTCTATGGAACGGCTAACTTTCACGCTCAGGGATATCACCATGAAGAAGAAGCTCTCCGCTCTCGCTGCGCTGATCGCGGCCGGTCTCGTCTCCGTTTCCGCCCATGCCGGCAATCTGGTGCTCTATACGAGCCAGCCGAACGAAGACGCGCAGGCGACCGTCGATGGCTTCATGGCCGCAAATCCCGACATCACGGTCGACTGGGTGCGCGACGGCACGCCGAAGATCATGGCCAAGCTGCAGGCCGAGATCGAGGCCGGCAATCCGGTTGCCGACGTCCTGCTGATCGCCGACACCGTGACGCTCGAGCGTCTCAAGGAAGCCGGCAAGCTGATGGCTTACAAGTCGCCGGAAGCCGCCAATTACGATGCTGCGCTCTATGACGCCGACGGCTACTATTATTCGACCAAGCTGATCACCACCGGCATCATGTACAACACTTCGGCCTCGATGAAGCCGACGAGCTGGAAGGATCTGACCAAGCCGGAAGCCAAGGGCCTCGTCACCATGCCGAGCCCGCTGACCTCTGGTGCGGCGCTGATCCATGCACAGACGCTGGCCGGCGTTTCCGGTCTCGGCTGGGATTACTACAAGGCGCTCGCCGATAACGGCGCGACGGCTGCCGGCGGCAACGGCGCCATTCTGAAGGCCGTCGCCTCGGGCGAAAAGGCTTACGGCATGGTCGTCGACTACATGCCGATCCGCGAGAAGGCCAAGGGCGCGCCGGTCGAGTTCGTCTTCCCGGAAGAAGGCGTTTCGGCCGTGACCGAGCCGGTCGGCATCCTCTCCAGCGCCAAGAATGCGGATGCAGCGAAGAAGTTCGTCGACTACGTTCTCTCCGAAAAAGGCCAGGAAGGCTTCCTGAAACTCGGCTATATTCCGGCCCGCAACGGCATGAAGCTGCCGGAAGGCTTTCCGGCGCGCGACAGCATCAAGGTGCTGCCGATCAATGCTGCCGAGGCGCTGAAGAATACGGATCAGGATCTGAAGACCTTCTCGGGTATCTACGGGTCGAATTGATCGAAACCGGATAGTCGATGCAGGGTTACGTTCGTCCGGGAAACAGCCAGCCAGCCTGGCTGTTTCCCTTTATCATTCTGGTGGTGCTTGTTCTGAGCGTCCTGCCGCTGGCGCGGCTGGCGGTGGCGGGCATCGCTGCGCTGTCGAACGGCGGGGCAGGGGCGGTGCTCGGCGACCCGGCGCTCTGGTCGGCGACCTATTACACGCTGGTGACGGCGGTGTTCGGGACCATCATCTCGCTCGTCATCGGCTGCGCTTTCGCCTTTCTGCTGACGCTGACGGATATTCGCGGCAAGGGGCTGATCAGCTTCCTGTTTGTGCTGCCGATGATGATCCCGCCGCAGGTCACCGCGCTTGCCTGGGTGCAGATGTCGGGGCCATCCAGCCCGCTTCTGAAGGCGCTGCATATCGCCCCGCCGCTCGGGACTCCGCAGCCGCTCTATTCGGTCGGCGGCATCGCGCTGCTCTACGGCGTCCAGCATGCGCCGCTCGTCTATCTCGCATTGAGGGCCGGGTTGATGAGCCTGCCGCGCGATGGCGTCGAGGCGGCCCGGCTTTCCGGCGCCTCCAGCCTGCGGGTGTTTCGCGATATCATACTGCCACTGTCGCTGCCCGGTGTCATCGCGGGTGCGGCGATCTCCTTCGTCTCCTGCACCGGCAATTTCGGCATTCCGGCGATCCTCGGCATTCCCGCCTCGATCTATACGCTGCCGACGCTGATCTTCTCGAAATTCTCCGCTTTCACCAGCCGCACCTTCGGGGACGTGGCGCTGCTCTCGGCGATCATCGCGCTGATTTCAGTCGCGGGTCTCGCCATCCAGGAGCGGGCGCTTCGCGGGCGCGATTATCGGGTGCTTGGGCTCTCCGGGGCGACCGCCGCCTTCGAGCTCGGCGGCTGGCGCCATGTCTTCACGCCGCTGCTCTGGATCGTGCTGTTCTTCATGCTGGCGGCGCCGTTTTTCGCGCTGGTCGCGGGCGCCCTGGTTCCGGCATACGGCGTGCCGCTGACCTTCAAGACCATGTCCTTCCACGCCTTCTCGGAAATCCTCTTCCGTCAGGCGATCACCCGCACGGCCTTCGTCAATTCGCTGTCGCTGGCGGCGGGTGCTGCTCTGTGTCTCCTGCTGGTGACCGTGCTTGCCGCCTATGCGCTCAGCCGGCGCCGCGATCTTCTGGCGCGGCTGGTTTCGAGTGCGATCGAGATACCCTATTCGCTGCCGGGCATCGTCATTGCCGTGTCCTTCATTCTGGTCTTTGCCGCGCCGCTGCCGGTTCTCAACGTCACGCTCTACGGCACGGTCTGGATCATTCTCGTTGCCTATCTCTCGAGCTTCTTCGCTGTCAGCCTGAAGCCTGTCGTCAGCGCCTTCCATCAGCTCGATCCGGCGCTGGAAGAGGCTGCGCGTCTGGCCGGAGCCGGTTTCTTCCGGCGGCTTGCCGATATCATCGTGCCGCTGATTGCGCCTGCTGCCGGTGCCTCCGTCATCCTCGTCTTCCTCATTGCCTGCAACGAGCTGACGATCTCGGCGCTGCTCTGGTCGGCGGGGACGCAGACGCTGGGTGTCGCGATCTATAACCTCGACGACAGCGGCAGTTCGGATCTTGCTTCGGCGCTCTCGGTGCTGGTCGTGCTGATGGTCGTTTTCATGATGCTGCTTCTGGAACTGATGGCAAAGCGGCTGCCCAAGGGAGTGGTGCCGTGGCGAAACTGACGCTCAATCAGGTCAGCAAGGATTTCGGCACCGGGCGTGCGGCCGTCAGCGGTCTTTCGCTCGATGTGCGCGACGGCGGCTTTCTGGCGCTGCTTGGTCCCTCAGGCTGCGGCAAGACGACGGTTCTGAGGATGATCGCAGGCTTCGAGACGCCGACGGATGGTTCGATCCATCTCGGCGAGCGGCTGCTTGCCGATGCCTCGCAATCGCTGCCGCCGGAGCGGCGCAACATGGCGATGGTCTTCCAGTCCTACGCGCTCTGGCCGCATATGAGCGTTGCCGACAATGCCGGATATCCGCTGAAGGTGCGCGGCGTGAAGGGCGAGGCCTATCACAGCAAGGTGCGCGAGGCGCTGGCGACGGTGCGGCTCAGCGATTATGCGGACCGGCGCCCGGCCGATCTCTCCGGCGGCCAGAGGCAGCGCGTGGCGCTGGCCCGCTGCCTGGTGACATCGCCCGATGTCGTGCTGCTCGACGAGCCGCTCGCCAATCTCGACCGGCACCTGAAGCAGGAGATGGAGGAGACGTTCCGCGAGTTCCATCAGCGCTCCGGCGCGACGATGATCTATGTCACGCACGACCAGAGCGAGGCGATGGCGCTGGCGACCGACGTTGCCGTGATGTCGGAAGGGCGGCTGCTGCAGGTGGCGGCGCCTGCCGAAATCTATGCGCGGCCTGAGGGGCGGATGGTCGGCGGGTTGATCGGCCGTGGCGCCATCTTGCGTCTTGCGTCACCGCTTGGTGATAAGCGCGCGCTTGATTGGGACGTGATGCGTGCGGCGCTGGAGGCTACCGGTACGGGCGGTGACATGAGCGATATCCTCGTGCGGCCCGAGGATGTGGTGATCGGCGGGGAGGGCGTTCCCGCTCTCGTCGACAGCGTGCTCTATGAGGGCGAGCGCTATGCGGTGAAGCTGTTGCTTGGCGATGGCCAAGTTCTCCGCGCCTTCAGCCGCGAACGGGTTTCGGGGGGCGATAACGTGATGGTGGCGGTGCGCTCGGCCTGGCGGCTCTGATCGGGCTTCGGCCTTCACGAACGCAATTTTCGCCTGTACCAATGGCGAAGCAGCATGCAAACGGGAATGCCTGATGTCGCTTCGCCTCGCTACCTTCAATGTCGAAAATCTGATGACGCGTTTCGACTTCACCGGCTTTCGCAACCAGCTGCGCCAGGACCGGGTCATCCAGCTCTTCGAGGTGCGCAGCGAGGGCGTCTACCAGCAGCTGGAGCAGGCGCGCGTGATCGCCGCGACCGACGACACCCGCCAGATGACGGCCTTGGCGATCGCCGATGCCGATGCGGATATCCTCTGCCTGCAGGAAATCGACAACATGGCGGCGCTGCAGGCCTTCGAATACGGCTATCTGTTCCGCATGGTCGGCAATGGCTACCGGCAGAAATATCTTGTCGAGGGCAACGACAGCCGCGGCATCGACGTCGCCGTGCTGATGCGCGAGGAGACCCGCGACGGCCAGAAGATCGAGCTCCGCGAGATCAAGAGCCACGCGATGGTGACCTATCGCGAGCTCGGCCTGTTCGACGAGACACTGGCGGCGCATGGACATATCGACGACAAGGTGTTCAAGCGCGATTGCCTGGAGCTCGACCTTCTGATCGGCGGCGTGCCTTTCACGCTCTATGTCGTACATTTCAAATCGATGGGCAGTCCGCGCGATGGCCTCGATGGCCGGCAATCGACGATGCCGGTGCGGCGGGCCGAAGTGAGGGCGGTGCGGAGGATCATCGAGGATCGATTCGGCGCGGGCGCGACAGCCTCGAAGAATTTCGCCATCTGCGGCGACATGAATGATTATCAGGAGCGCGTCGATGTGATCGGAAGCCGGCGGACCGGCTACCGTTTCGAGCATCGCGACGAGACGGAAAGCGCGCTCGACGCCTTCAGCCATGACGGGTTTGCCGAAAATGTCATGCGCCGCCGCGACCCGATCGATCGCTGGACGCTCTACCACGCGCGCGGCCCGCAGGAGCAGTGGCTTTGCCAGCTCGACTATATCTGGCTCTCGCCAGCGCTTTCCGCCGCCAATAGCGGGCGGAAGCCCGAGATCATCCGCAACGGCCAGCCCTTCCGCACGGTGTTTCCGCCGGGCCAGGAGGTGGAGCGCTATCCGCGCACCGGCTGGGACCGGCCGAAAGCATCCGACCATTGCCCCGTAGTCATGACATTGGATCTGAAATGAATTCCATATTTTCCGAGGATTTTGCCGGCTGGCCGCCGGAGCAGACCGTATTTCCCGTCGCCGCTTTGAACCTTCGGGTGCTCGATGGCGAACATCCGTACCGCGAATCGCGGCGAAACGAGATCGCCGCGAACTGGAAGGCTGAAGTCGAGGCCAAACCGGCGCTGTTCGACGGGCGCATGGTGTTTCAGCACCAGTTGGCATTCGGGCAGGAGGGGCTAACGGGGCAGGGGTATATCATACCCTTCTCGACCTTCATGTACTGGCGCCGCCAGCAGGATCGCATGGGCGGCATGCATCTCTTCGCCTATCCTGTCATCGAAAGCTCCGACGGTGCGCTGGTGGCGATCCGCATGGGGGCGCATACCGCCAATCCCGGCCAGGTCTATTTCGCCGCTGGTTCGCTGGAGCCCGAGGATATCGTATCCGGTGTCTGCGATGTCGAATTCAACATGCGCCGCGAGGTGTTGGAAGAAACCGGCCTCGACCTTGCCGATTCGACGCCGGGCGAACGCTACTATGCCAGTCATTTCAGGCGTACGGTGACGATCTTCCGGATGTTCCGTTTCGATCTGACCGCCGACGAAATCGTCGAGAGGATCGCGGCCCATATGCTTGTTGCCGAGGACAAGGAAATCGCCGGTGCCGTCGCCATCCGTTCGGCCGATCACGCCGCCTTTCCCTATAATGTCGCGATGTTCCCCGTGATCGATTGGTATTTCGGTAATCCAATCGAAACCTAATATCTTGCACTCGTTTCGCCGGTCGGGCAGGTTGAGCCTTCGATGACCGATTCAAGGAGGCCGATGTGGCGCGCAGCTACAGCGTCTATGACGTGTTCACCGACCGCAAGCTCGCCGGCAATCCGCTGGCCGTCATCTTCGACGGCGAGGACTTGAGCGATGAGGCGATGCAATCGATCGCCCGTGAGACC
>Ga0102591_1004295_pt1 | contig 11293 bp, 9 predicted proteins | sample AraplaCol_mCL_r2_2_FD_76860 | JGI IMG/M metagenome (GOLD analysis project Ga0102591, IMG submission 76860) | Arabidopsis root microbial communities from North Carolina, USA - plate scrape MF_Col_mCL_r2 (SPADES assembly) (version 2) | ecosystem: Host-associated > Plants > Roots > Endosphere... | reverse complement strand
TGAAGGTAATAGATAGATTAATTACTGCTGGAGAATATCAAATAGTACTGGATAAGCTCGAGAAGTTAATAACGGAAAGTACTGCATTTATTCCAACCTATTATCACTATCGTTCTTACATTTATTATTTGCTCAAACAACCGAAAGCTGCTTTAGACGATTTAGCAAAGGTTACGAATGAGTATCCCGCTTGTTTTTCTAGGACTTATTTACTTTTCGGTTTAATTTATCGTGATTTAAAAAAGGAACCTGAAATCAGTATTGCATATTTTGAAGATGCTATGGAGATTAACACACAAGACGCGGATTGTTACTATGAGCTAGCAAGAACCTACCACGCACTTAATAAAATGGACAAAGCCTTCACTGTTTTGGAGAAAGCTATATGTAATAAGATTACAACCCCCAATATTCAAACACTTTATCATACGCTGACTCAAATTAACAAAGCGTTACTTAAAAGCAGCTGTAGAACGATTTTAAAGCAGCTAAAGATTACCTCAGAGCAAACTAATCCTTATACTGCTGATAACTCACTCGATGCTTTTGCTAAGGAACAATCTGTTTCATCAACAATGGTAACTTCTGTAATTAAATCTGCTCCTCAACAGACAATCTGCGTAAGCACTGTGGTACTTGCAGAGAATATCGATGTTGATGATTATGAGTCCTTGTTTGATGAAAATGGCGAAATAAAATCATGGCCAGTAAATAAAATTTAATAAACTATTAACAATATTTTTTAAGCCTTGGAGTAAGCTAGCGAGTTACTAAATAAAAGGCTATGCTGAAGAAAGGATAACTATTCATTAAAACCTAATTATGTGCAAATCGGAAAAAGACGATGAAAGAATTAAATTTAGCCATATTAAAGTTAACTGATAAAAAGTTAAGTGTAAGATTGGCGGCCAATAATCATGAAAAATTTGAATCCATTAATATTAGTTATAATGATATTACAAGCCATGGTGTTAAATTTTTACTATCAAAATTTTCTTTAATCACCTTTTTGTTGAATGCGAATAAAATTGATGAGGTAGCATTAGTGAATATAGCTGCTCATACTACTCTGCAAGTACTTGATATGATTGATAACCTGATTAGTGATAAAGGTATTAGAGTTTTAAGTACCCATAATAGTCTTAAAGTTTTATTAATTGATTCTTTACCCATTACTAATAAAAGTTTTAAATATCTTGCCAATATGCCCGCCCTCGAAGTACTTCATAGTGTTGATAATAATGTTGAAGATCAGGGTATTCATTAACTTGGCAAAAGTAAAAATATTCATCCAGTCAATTTAAGCCGTAACAAAATTACCGATAAAGGCGCTGAAATCTTAGCACAAATGAAAATAATTTCAGCGAATTTAAAAAATAATGAACTTACAGACAAGGGTGTTATAGCCTTATTATTAAATTCAACTATTAAATCACTGAATGTAAAACTTAACACGATTAGCGTTGAATGTCAGGCTATTATACAAGAAAATAATCCCGTCAATATGGTGAATTTTGCCCGCCAGTTAGGTTTAGCTTGCGACGTTCCAACCTTAAAAAAGATTGGGTTATTCCGAATGAAATATTTTATGAAAGAGTCAACTGTAAAGGATAAAGTATTTGCTATACTACCAGAAGATTTACAAGATGAATTAGAATTTGTAAGGGATTTGAAGATGTAATTTTTAAAGTGTAATAATCAATGGCTAAAACCTCCCCAACTTTTATATAATAAAATAAACATAAATTAATGAACTGAGTGAAAAATTATAGTACTCAGAAAATCAGATGATAAAGAAAACTATATACAATGTTATAATTCGCCAAATTAAATGTTTGAACAATGCTTTTGAGCAAATTTATTTACTTCATCTGCTGAGTCGGTAACCGATTAGTTGATTTCGCAGCAGATTCAGATTCAGCCGTTGTTGTGCTTTTAGCAAGCTTTTGTATAAACCCCACTCCTGGTATACGCTTACGATTTTCTTTTGGGGGAGGTACTGGAGGCATTGGCTTCGATTTTTGAGCAGCATTATCAATTGGTGGTTGTGAAGTAAGCGAGCTACTATCTCGGATATCAAAAAATCCTTGTTGGAGCAAAGCATCAAGGCTGATTAATGTATTTTTTATGCCTGTAACAGTAGAATTATTGCTTTCAGAAGAAAAGCTTTTTTCAATTTCCAAAGATTCCTCTAACAAACTTTTAGATTTCATAAGCCAAGCTTTTGCAAGCCCACCTTTGACAATGGCAAGTTCAGATTTAATACGAGCCAAAGTTGATCTTTCTTGTTCAACAGCTAATTGCTTGTATAAATTTTCTGCTATGGTTAAGTGATATTCTGCTTGCTTAAAATTATTGATAGCAGCATATATACTTCCTCGAATATGATATGTGCTGGCGATAGCTGTATGACTAGCCTGTTCCCCATAAATTTTTTCAAAATAGTCAAGAGCATCTTTAGAATATTGCAAAGCATCAGTATAGTCGTTAAAAATCAACATGAAATAAGAGACCGTTTGACAGGATTGTGCTATATCAGTCATATCATGCTCATTTACCTTTTTGCTACTAATAGCTGTTTGAAATAATACTTTAGCGTTTTGATATAAATTATCACTTTCTGACTTATTGCCTTCTTCTCTTTTAATCTTTGCTTTAGATAAATATAAATTGCCTCTTTCATAGGTGATGGCAGCTTCGACTTCATCACTATGTGGAGTTAAATAACCTTGTAAACGCTTAGCTTCATCTAAAATTTCTTCAGCTTTGATTAAGCTCCTATCATTTTTATTCATGTAAAATTGCGCAATAACAATTAATAAATTAATAATACTTGTTAAATTGCCAGAATTTCCTTCCCAAGCTTTCTCTATACTTTTTGTGTTTATATGATTAAGGACAGCAATTATATGAAAAATTACTTTTTGTATTTTGGGGTCATTTACATTAGCTGAATTAATTTTTAGTTTTAATTCATAAAAATAATTAGCTAATATTTGTAGTATGGTAGTATGTTTATTTTCATTAATTAATTTTTTCATTAAATCATCTTGTATGAGTTTACTTATTTTTATCCCTTCTTGTTCTTCCTTTTCAATCAGATACATATTCTGCAATTTTTCAACTACTGAATCAGTACCTTCCGGATCTAATTCAACTAACTCAATCAACCATTTTTTATCCGCTGCAAAATCAGGATTCAAAAAAACCATATAACATAACAGATTAAAAAGCTTCTTATCATTTTTTTGTGCTTCTAATTGCTGTAAAGCTTTCATGGCGGTTTCTTTTGTCATGGTAACTTCTCCTGAAAAATTAATAGTAGCTATTTAATACCTTTTATTATAAAGCCGATAGAGGAAATTTTCTCATTTTCTTCAGAGGAAATACATAATTTTATAAGGCTGACATTAACGTATCTATAAGCAGAACAATTAAGTTTGTAGAGCCCTGGAAGCTTCTTATTGTAGAAATTGCTGTGTATTTAATCTAAAAATGTATATATTAAAGTATAAATTGAGTATTTAATAGCTATTAGTCATTCTTTTGAGCCTTAATCTCTTAAAATTATATAGCTAACAGCTAACATGTCCTGCACAGTCGCATTTAATCCAGTTTGTATCCCAACTGATATGTTGGTTTCTTCAATAGCTTAAGTAATATCATCCAATGCTTTAATAAACAGTAATAGTGTAAATTCTAATATTATGCAAGAAAGCTTAATTATTTGCATTACTGTTTAATGATAATGCTATAGCTAGTTTTAAGTCCTCGTCGCTATCAGAAGTGGAACCTGTATTTTGGGATTGCAAATGCTCGTTTTTACGCTTTTTGCATGGCGATGCTGACATTGCGAAAAAAGGCATGGCGGCTATTTGACTACTTGAGTTGTTGTTATTATTTTCAGTATTATCTAGGTGATGCTTTTTAGACTTTTCACAATGCCTAATAGAATTTTGTATTATGGCAGATATTTCCCATTCATTAGCGAAATTGCCCGGCATGGAATCTATTAAAATTACATTTAAACTGTTTATAGCTTGACTAATGGCGCCGAATAAATCGGTTATAGAGCCAGAGGGTAGCCGTTTTTTAAGCATTGCGAATTTAGTTAGCTCTTCTGTAGATAAAGTCCCCGCATGCAGGAATTCGCTAAAAAAATTTTCCACTTCGCTTACATAGTCTGAATTCATTGCATTCAAGAGGGCAATGAGTGAATGAAAATTCTCAGTAATATCCGCTTTAAAAAGATTATGTTTAACCTGATCATTTAGCAGTTTACTTTCTGCCAGGATATTTTGAGCTAAACTCTGGATTTCTTTGTTAAAATAGTTAAAAAATTCCTCTTCGAAAAATATTAGCTCAATGGACTCTAAAAAATTTGCATTCACTTCTTTCACTGAACCAGGAATTTTGTTTAGAATTGTTGTTAGTTCTTCTAAATCTGATTGAAAATCCTCGTAATCATACACATCATCCTCCTCAGAATTAATACGCACTTTATCAATGCCTGATTCTATACAATCGACCGTAAATTTTTTTTTAAACTCTTGAAGATGCTTTAGTAAATCCTCACGTATAGCCATAACATTACCTCATCATTATCAAGCAAGCTAATTCAGCCTAATTTAATGGCAATAAAATTTTGTAACCGTATCGAGTTTAACGAAACTATGCTATTTTAGTAATCTTTCTTGCACGGTGCAAATTAAAATATGCCTATTTTATTGTTTCTTAGTTACCTGTACCGTTTCTAAAGCTCTTGCCTAAAGCTCTTGTCAATAATAGGGCGTTTACAGTTAATCAATGACTTAATTTAATGGGCATAATTTTTTAAATAACGAGTAATCTTTAAATAATTTGCACTGGATTTTGACAAAACTTCTAATTTTATTAAGTAAAGCAAGGTTAGTTAAAATGGAAGCTGCTTTGGTTTGCTCAAGATAATATTCTTTGCAAATGCTTTCAAAATTTCCTTATGGTGAAAAGGACGCTAGTGCGATTTTTATAGGGAAATTGATAACGAAAGACATTAAGTTTTATTTATAATTAAACTATTTTTAAACAAAATAATCTAGAAACAAAATATATTAATAAAATAATTTATATATCAAATTAGTTAACATTTATTTTTGAAATCAACGGTGTTTTCTCGGTGGAAATGTTAATTTTATCATTGTCATTAATTAATAAAGTAGGTTTTTTACTGTTAAAAAATGAATATTTGTTACAATTTAAGCATGATTTAATTGCTGCAACAGCATCATTAACTTGGTTGTGAACATATTTTACATATTGAAAAGCTGAGGTTGCACCTGGAATTATCATCGCTAATGCCACTATACCTAGCATTTTATTAAAATCATCGAGCGATTCTGTTTTTCCAGCCATAAGGCTATAACTAAGCGCGATTGTAGCAATAGTCCTGCAAATAAATGATAGAAAAATTAAAATTAGGCTTAAAAAAGTTGGTCTATTAATAAGATTAATGGTTTCGTGTGTATAAGCTTTGATAGAATTTTGATAAGCTTCCATAATCTCATCAATACCCTGTGTACAAAAAGCCATATAGGCTCCTAAGCCGGCAAATATAAAACCCATAGTAAGTTCATTTATTGTAGAAAGATTAAGTGATTCAGAAATATTTGCGCCTAAATAGTAGTAAAATGCTCCCCAATAAAGGGTATTTGAAAGGGTATTGATGGCTGCATAAATAAGAGGTTTTGTAAAATTATTTTTTAGCAGTTCGCGCTTATTGGAGTATGCTAAGAATTTTTTGATATGAACAGCGGATGATAAAATTCGTTTATTAGCCTGCAATAGTACTAAAGTAAGTTGGCCTATTAAATTGAAACTAGCAAGCAAATAAAATGGCCAAGTATTTCCCCATCTTTGGATAACGCCAACAGCCGCAGCGGTCGAACCAATAAAAAAGGCCAAGCCAATTAATGCTGTTTGAACAGTTTTAAATATAACACCAAGTTCATAATGTTGCTGGTCAGAATTTATTAGCTTTTTTATTGATTCATCAATATTTCCAACAGATAGCATAGCAGTTAATGCATAAGCTGTTGCTAAGCTATAGCCAAAAATTGTTTCTGCTTGCGTAGAAACAAGAGATGGTCTATTAATAACTCTAATAAAAATATCAACCGACTGCGAAACCGCTTCAGCTAAAAATGGTGTTAGTCCTATTTCAGAAGCAACTAAAATAATTAACCCTAATTTTTTCCATAAAGCCACTTCTTGGGTGTATAAAATGCTACTATCATTTATCATTAGTCATTTTCCTTCTAACTGTAAATATAATCAGATAGCTTTAATAAAAGCATATACTTGTAAGAAATTTTTTATTTATTACCAAGTTGTGTCGGATACCGTCTTCCAAATAAACTCAACGTGATCATTTCTAATCCCATAAATTTCCCGATGCAAAAAGCCCATTGCATCTGTATAACCTGGAATAAGTACAATCTTGTCGCCACGATTAACATTGGCAATATCTTTAACATGGGGACTTGCTTCAGTAGAACTTATTAAATCTACACCTTCAAACTTTGTATGTTCAGCACTTAGTCCTATTACACGTAAATCTTTACGGTCGCGTGGCTGAGGTAAGCCGCCAAAAGGATGCCAGCCAACAGCTTTAAAGCCTGCATTACCTATCGCTCTACTTTTGTCGTTTGGCACACTAATAATTTGTGTAATAATTAACGCTCCCATTTTGTGACCATGCTCTTTTAAATTGGCTTTTTCATAATAAAGTAAATCGCATAAAGCTCCGCCTCCGGCTTGAACTTCAGTGAGCACACCTGTATCCAGACAATCCATATAGTTGCAACTGCCACCACCACTAACCACTTTAACTTTAATACCAGCTGATTCAATTTGTTCTTTAGCTTGAGCAAGAATTGCATGTGCTTTTTTCGTTTCGCTTGTTTTTTCTGTGGTAGGAAGTATAGGAGTATGTCCTTCATAACCGGTAATTCCTGCAAAAATAATTGACCCGGTAGTAAGCTCAAAATGATTGGCTAACTGTGCCAATTCAACAGCTTCATTAACAGTAACACCACATCTATTATGATTAATATTCAACTCAACTAAAACTTCTATGGGGGTAGTAATTTCCCAGCGTTCTATAGCCGCTGCTAATTCTTGTAGATATTTTGCATCATCAACAGCGACACGAAGACGTTTAACAGTTTTGGCTAATAATGCTAACCGCTCTAATTCATTTGCTGAACCTACAATATTAGCTAGATATATATCGTTAATACCTGCTGCTGCGAATTTTTCTGCTTCAGAGATTGTCAATAAAACTACACCATTAGCACCTTTGTTTATCATATATTTTGCTAACTCAGGGCATTTATGCGCTTTGCAGGGAACTCGCCATTCCATATTTTTAGCGGTTATACGCGATAACATTAGAGAGATATTGTGATCTACAATATCTAAGTCAATTAAGAATGCGGGGGTAGGTAGTTCATTAATATGTTTTTTGATAAAAGGATTTAATACAGGTTCACGTTGCGCTTTAATTACTTCACCTTTCTTTTTAGACTCACTCCAACAAGTTAACTCAATCCACATTCCCCAAGGAGATACTAAAAAGGTTGACGTGCAGACTTCACCTCGTAATGGAAATTGCATAGGAGGATCTTGTATAAAGCGAGTGCCTTTCCATTTTGGTATGACATGTGTCTTAATATGATCAATAACTTTTTCAATATCTTTAACAGTAAAAGAGATATAACTATTACCAATATCACTGAATTTATGCCAGCCATTTTCACTCTTTGGCTTATATTGATCGGGCGAATACCATTCAAATAACTCAATATATTGAGTTAATATGTGATCCCCACATTTAAGCATGATGACATGCGGCATATAAGCTTCTGGGTGAACACCAAAAATGTCTGACCAACCACGTTCACCTGCGGTTGGTGTTGGCTCTCGTTTAACTTCCCAATCAAATTCCGCATCGAAAACATCGATTAAGAAATTAGCGGCCTCTTGCGCATTCGGTACAATAATTCCAATATGATCTAATCCCATATTAGTTGGAATGCCTTTGCCACGCAGCAACTCTGTCTGGTCAATTTTTACAGCGTTATTATGCTTCATCATCACTATCCTTTTCATAATATAAATCAAGGTATCCTGTAACTGCATTCAAAATTGGCGGACTTTGAATGCTAAGAAACAATGTACGTGTAGTCGTATTAAAACCATGTAAAGTGCCAGCAGGTATTTTCACGCGTGTACCAGCCTTGTATGGCAAACACGTTTCGCCCAAATGTAAAACACCAGAACCGAGTATGATATAAATAATGGCAGAACTTTTTTTATGATAGTGAGGTTTATATTTAAATTCAGCTTGGAATTCTACCAGCTCTACAGTCTCCACAATTTCTTTTTCTATGGTTTCTACAGTACATAGATTTGTAAGAAAAGAATTTTTAGCCGTAAATATACCGAGTTTATATAAATCAAAAATTTCATCTTGATCATTATTTTTAGTGACAACACGTTGATGAGGTATGAGTTTTAGTATTGCATACCTCGGCTGGCCTAAATACAAATGATATTGTTCTACCAAATTGCTAATAAAGCTATTTATTTTAGCAATCAATATAAACAATAGTTGATATATTTTATCCATAATATTTTTTTACTTAATGTCATGCATAAATAAAGTGTTTATTCTGTTCTACACATGCTTTTTTAATAGTAGTGCAAGCTAGGTAAGAACAAGCTTCATAAATATTGAATCCGTGTGTATGCGCAATAATAGTTGCTTGATTTAGGAAGCCGTAAATCCTTTCAACCACTTGCTGCTTAACAAATTTACCCCAATCACTGGTATTTCCTTTATACTTGAGTGCTTCCATAAAGAGAATTGCAGCTCCTGCATTTGAGAGCCATTCGGGTATTACAGTAATATTATTTTCAAAGGCTATTTGAATGAGATTTTTTGCTTTGAAAATGTCATTGGCGCCAGCAATAATAAAAAAATTTTTTAATATTGATTCAGTAAAAGTTTGTGAGATTAACGTATTAAGTACTTTTTCTGTAATACTATATCTAACAGCACATGGGCAGAATATATCAGCACGTAAAAAACTAAGGCATTGAATGAGAAAATCTTCGTTTGTCTCATCTTTTTTTCGATAAACCGGATTAAATAATTGTAGCGCAGAAAAATTATTCTCTAAATCTAACCTTAATAACTTAAGTATATTTATACCATTTTGATCGTAAACAAACCAATCTTTCTCACATATACCAATAATCTCATATTTTTCTTGCGCATAATAACAAAAAGCTCTACCGACTTTGCCAAAACCTTGCACAATGATTTTAGCCTTTGCGTTGTTAACTTTAGCTTCTATAATTTTGAATATACTAAATCCAGTAATTGCTTCTTCCACACTAAAAAAAATATTTTCTGAAGCCTGGATATTACGATGAAATTTTTCGATTTCAACATTAATGCCTATGTTTCTATATAGCATATTTGCTAAGCAAATAAACGGCGATTTAATATCTGATATTTCGCTAAGATATGCTGTAATATCTTTTGTGCTAGTATTTAAATCACCACCTGTACACCATTCTAATTTAATTATTTGACTATTATCTTTGAGGAAACGTCGCAGTACGGACTTTGCTCGGGGATCCTGCGGATTAAATTTTATACCCCCTTTACCTCCACCAAAAATAGGTCGTTGTAGTGAATTTTTTAAACTCATGGTATAAGCGAGATCTTTAACTTCCTGTAATGAAGCTGATTCATGCATAAATAAACCACCGCCTGAAACATCATTAATACTATTATGTATAACAATCCAACCAACAGCGCCAGTATCTGCTTTATCTTTCCAAGTGATGATTTTATAAGGTATGTTTAGCGTCTGTTTATCCATATCAACTATCTTGTCCTCTTGCCAATGAATCCCAAAAAGAGCTAATCCATATTTAAATACAGATTAATATTGAAAAAAATTGAATATTCGTTAACATATGTTAACTTATGAACAGCCAACGACTTAAATATTTCCTAATCGTTTGTGAAACTGAGAGCATCAGAAAAGCCGCTGAAGTATTAAACATTACTCCTGCAGCTTTATCGAAAGCTATCAAACAGCTGGAATTTGAAATTGGCACAATATTATTAGTTCCTGCTGGCCGTGGAATATTTATTACTGAAGACGGTCGAGAATTAGCTCGTCGAGCTCAACCACTTATTGAAGATTTAGAAAAACTCAAAATTGCTCTCAAAGAAAAAAGAAAGCCTAAAGCGATAAAAGCTAAACCTATCCGAATTGGTTCTTTTGAAATATTTACTACGCATTGCTTGGGTAACTTAATTAGTGCATTCAATGATGCAAGTGAATTAATTCTTCACGAGTTGATACCTGGCGATATTGAAAAAAGTCTTTTAGATTATAAAGTGGATTATGGTATTACCTATATTCCCATTCCAACGGCTGGAATTATCTATAAATCAGTTTCATTTTTTGAAATGAAAATTTATGGATTAGCTGGTATCTTTGATAAAATACCTTTTTCACAACTTCCTTTTGTCATACCCCTACAAACATTTCTTAATTCACCTGGTAATTCAAAAGGATTAGATGGCTGGCCTGAAACACAGGTTGATCGTTTAACAAAATATAAAGTGGAAATGATGGAATCTGCACTTGAATTATGCCGCCAAGGGAAAGCAGTAGCTTATTTACCTTCTTTTGTAATTAAACAACATAATAAAACTGTTAAAGATGCTTATAGTTTGCACCCCATCGCTTTTCCTGCAGCAATGAAGCATGAAAAATATACTATATACATTGCTAAAAGAAAAACTGATCCTGATGATCAAAGCTTTATTAAAATAGCTGCTTCCTTACGCAATATTTCTTCATAAATTCTATGAATTTTGCAGTTACAGTATTAAAAAAATCACAAAAGAAAATATCATGCCAACCACAACTATGGAATTTATTTAAAAGACAATCTAATGTGGTTTAGGTTGAATCATTTTTTGTGTACGAAGGTTGGAAATAATTGTTTCAACGCCTGCGCACAGTGCGGTATCGTTTGAGAAACTAATAGCAATAGCATTTACTGATCCACTTTGCATTTTTTTAACATGCACTGTTGTACTACAATTTTGAATAATAGAGCTTCTGCGAAACGCCTAATAGCAAATAAAAATCTTATTAGCACAGAGTTTTCCTCAAGTTTTATTTTTTATTAAAAGCCATGTCGTAAATTTAATACGCCAGCA
>Ga0102591_1002197_pt1 | contig 11300 bp, 9 predicted proteins | sample AraplaCol_mCL_r2_2_FD_76860 | JGI IMG/M metagenome (GOLD analysis project Ga0102591, IMG submission 76860) | Arabidopsis root microbial communities from North Carolina, USA - plate scrape MF_Col_mCL_r2 (SPADES assembly) (version 2) | ecosystem: Host-associated > Plants > Roots > Endosphere... | reverse complement strand
CTGCAGCAGATACCGCGCGACCGCAGCGAACTGATGAACTCCGGTGAATGGTGGAACGAGCAGCGGATCATCAGCCGTGGCCTCGTCGACCAGGGACAGTTCAAGGCCGCCTACCAGATCGTTTCCGCCTCCGTCGCGACCGTGCCGACGGATATAGTCGAAGCTCAATTCCATGCCGGCTGGTATGCGCTGCGCGGACTGCAAGACCCGACGACTGCCGAGACGCATTTCCGCCAGATCCTGCAGGTTTCGAACGGCCCGCTTTCCGTTTCCCGCGCCTGGTATTGGCTCGGACGCTCCGCGGAAGCCGGCGGGCCGGGCAAGGCCAGCGAATTTTTTGCCAAGGCCGCGAATTTTCCAGGCACTTTCTACGGACAGCTGGCGGCCGAGCGGCTCGGGCGCAAAACCCTCAACGTCACCTATCCCTCGCCGACAACGGCAGACCGGCAGAACCTGCAGCAGCGAGAGGCGGTGCAGGCGATCGGGCGGCTTGAATCGGCCGGTCACGGCTGGCGTGCGGCAGCCCTCTACCTGGCACTTGCCGACCAGATTCAAAGCCCTGGTGAACTGGCAATCCTGACAGCCAAGGCCGAGCAGGCGGGCGACCATCATCTCTCGCTGCAGATCGGCAAGATCGCCTATGGACGCGGCATCGATGTCGCAGCACTTGCCTTCCCGGTCGGTGTCATTCCGGCGAACGCGAATATATCCGGTTCGGGAAAGGCGCTTGCCTATGCAATCGCCCGCCAGGAAAGCGCCTTCAATCCGGCCGCCGTCTCCGCCGCCAATGCGCGCGGCCTGCTGCAGCTGCTGCCGGGCACGGCCCAGGCGGTCGCCAAGCGGCACAATATCACCTATTCCAAGGACAAGCTGACGGCTGATGCCGGCTATAATGCAACGCTTGGCGCGCATTACCTCGGCGAGCAGATCGATGCCTTCGGCGGCTCCTACATCCTGACATTCATCGCCTATAATGCCGGACCCAAGCGCGTGCCGGAATGGATCAGCCGCTATGGCGATCCGCGCGGCAAGCCGGTCGACGAGATCGTCGACTGGATCGAGCGCATCCCCTTCCCCGAGACGCGCAACTACGTGCAGCGGGTGATGGAGAATTATGAAGTCTACAAGGCGCGCCTTGGGCAGACTCCTGATATCGAGCGCGATCTCATCGGGGGCCGCAGCGCGACTTGAGGCGCATTGGCAGACCTGCCGAAAGCAGGCTACATCTCCTTCCGACAAATGGATGGAGATGTCATGGGCGACGCCGTCACAAGCGGGTTTACGGAAAAATTCTATAGATCGACCGATGGGCTGAGGCTCTACGCTCGTAGCTACCAACTGGCTGACAAAGAGCCTGATCGGCTGCCGATCGTCTGCCTGCCGGGTCTTACCCGCAACAGCCGGGATTTCCATGAACTCGCACTGATCCTATCGCGGGATACGGTTTCACCGCGACGTGTCGTTGCCCTGGACTATCGCGGACGCGGGCTGTCCGATCGGGATGGCAACAAGGCGAACTACAATCTCGCCGTCGAATGTAGCGATGTGATTGCCGGCTGCGCTGCGCTCGGCGTCGACCGCGCCATCTTCATCGGCACGTCGCGCGGCGGACTGATCCTGCATCTGCTGGCAGCAATAAAGCCGGAACTGCTCACAGGCGTCATCTTGAACGATATCGGCCCGGTCATCGAGCCGGCCGGGCTGGTGGCGATCCGGGATTATCTCAACCGTGATCGCAAAGCTCAAAGCTGGAGTGAGGCGGCAGATGTCCTCAGGGAGGATCACGCAGGTGCTTTTCCGGCACTCGGTCTCACCGACTGGGAGGGCATGGCGCATGCCATCTATCGGCAGCAGAATGGCGTACCCGTCGCCGACTACGACCCGGCCATTGCCGAGCAGTTGAAAACAATGGATTTCAACAATCCCCTGCCCGATCTCTGGCCGCAATTCGAGAACCTGGGCGCCATACCGCTGCTGCTCATCAGGGGAGAGAATTCGAGCCTGCTATCGCGGGGGACGGTGGATGAAATGGCAAAGCGGCATCCTGATATGCTGCAGATCACCGCAAAGGGCCAAGGTCATGCGCCGCTTCTGCATCTTGGCGATATTCCGCACACGATCAGGATGTTTGTCAGCAAATTCGGCTGATCCGGCTTACCTCGTTTCCCTCGGGGTTCATCTATTTCCAGGCTGCACCACAGATCGGTCTTCCGGCATGAAATGCAAAAAGCCCGGCTCAAGAGCCGGGCTTCCCTGAATGACCGAAGTCAGATCAGATTAGAATGCACGCTGCAGGCGGAAGTAGCCCGAGGTTACGTCGTCAGCACCATCCGGATCGAGGTACTGAACCGAAACCTTAGCGGAGAAGTTGTCTACGATCTGGTAGTCAACCGTCAGACCAACCTTCCAGGCATCGTTGTCGTCGTTGAATTCGTCACCGACGATGCCGTAGTGGCCGTAGTACTGTACGCCCGGGGTCAGCTTCAGCTTGTCGGTAGCCTTGAGGGCGTACTCGGCAGCAACTGCCCATTCGGACTTGTTGTAGTAGGCGTTCGGGTTGGTCGAGTAGACTGCTGCGAGGCCGAGCGTGCCCGGGCCGATTGCAACGGTACCCATAGCGCGAACAGCGCCTTCTTCGTTGTCGGTGTCGTAACCAGCAGTGACCTGGTAGGTGAAGGCACCAGCCTTGCCACCGAGGCCAACTGCTACACCCCAGTTGTTCGGGGTTTCACCGTCGTAGAACGGGCTGTCTTCCAGTTCGTCAACGCTGATACCAGCGTAGAAGTCGCCGGTTTCATACTGATAACGGATGGAGTTGTGCAGGGTAACCGGGGAGCCGATGTCGTCCGTTTCGCCGGAGAGACCATCGTCCCACCAGGAGTAGAACAGACCAGCGCGGAAGCCGGCGATGTCGAGGTAAGCAGAGTCAAGCTGCGTCTTCTGAGCCGAAGCGTTGTCAGCATTGGCCTGGATAACGATTACGCCGGTGAGCGGGCCGTATTCGGTATCGCTCTTAGCCGTGAACTGAACCTGACCACGCGTACGAGCATCCCAATCCGAGTCGTTCGGAACAGAACCGCCGCCGCCAGCGCCGATCGAGCTTGCGTTCGGAGCGACGTCAACCTGGAAACGGATGTAACCGTTGATCTTCAGGCAGGTTTCCGTGCCCGGGATGTAGAAGTAGCCGGTGCCGTAGGCGTCGCAGACGCGAACGTATTCAACCGGTTCCGGCTCGGCTGCAACGATAGCGTCAGCAGCCTGAGCGCCGGAAACTACTGCCATAGCGGCAGCAGAGCCAAGAAGAAGGCTCTTGATGTTCATAATGACCTCCAATTCAAGTTTCGTTCGGAGGTAAGATCACGCCTTACAGCGTTTCCCTGCCCTACCCCCGGGTGTTTGAAGAAGTCGGGCGGTCAGGCCCTTGCTTCCGAGGGTGAAAATACAAGACGGCGGCTGTCACGCAATCACCAACTTGTGTTCAAGAGGGGTTTACGAAAGCCTTACCGGAACCCTGTTGCTGAAAGGCCACAAGTTGGGCAACGGGCCAGTCGTTTGTTTAGGCTTTATTAAGAAACCGCTTATTTTCCCGGTGTTTATTGGGGTTTCATAAGGTAAGGCGGCGCCCAATCGTGCCAAATTGACACCATTTTCCCGCCAGATTCAGCTTTTTGCGATGATTGACTGACGACCGGCGCAAAGCTCGCGGATGCGAGAAACGAAACCGATTTCAGTTTTAGCCGACGAGAGGCGATTGATTCTCATGCGCGATTCGGCCGGTCGACCGTCGCTATTCCGGAACGAGGCAGACGACAGGGAGAATTCAGAACAGAGAAAATTGACACAGACACCGGGAGACGCTCGCGAAAGACCGCGACGTTCGCAACGGAGGAAACGGCGGAAGGGACGAAGGTGGACTGGATCGCCACTCGATCCAACACGGGGCTGACCGGGCGGTGAATCCGGGCCATTCGATCGATGAAGCTGTTCATCGGAGGTTCACGCCCGGAGGCCCAAGCTGAAAACTTGGAAGGATACGTCGATGAGGAAGCTATCATCAGCACTCGCAGCCGTCGTCCTGGCTGCATCTTTCGCCCCACCGCTAAACGCGGCTCCGATGTTCGTGCCGAGAGCAGAGCAAGTGCAGATCGGCAATGTCGAGCAGGTCAGATATCGAGGCCATCGGCATTGGCGCGCGGATCGCTACTGGAACCACCGGTACGCCTACCGTTCCTGCGGATATTATGACAGATGCTACAGATATCCACGCTACGGCTACAGGTACCCGCGGTACTACGATCGCGGTTATTACGGCGGCTACCGCGACTATTACGGCTACCGTCCGCGGTCAGGAGTGAGTTTGTATTTTCATTTCTAGCCGGCGACACCTGTCGGCCATATCGCCGGGCGCGGCCTTCAACGGCCGTTGCCCTGCCCGATGAGCCAACAACAATCGCGTCTTGGTGAATGTTATGGCTGGTCTGATACCGGCTGCCATCCATCTGACTTCATCGATAGGAAGATAGATGGCGGAGAAGATGGGATTCGAACCCACGATACCATTCCTGGTATACTCCCTTAGCAGGGGAGCGCCTTCGACCACTCGGCCACCTCTCCGGTGGGAGCCCTGATATGGGTATTCCCCGGTACGATCAAGCTTTTTTTGAAGTTTTTCACACGCCCTTTGCGCAGATCGCAAACGCGACGACGACAGTTCAAAACTGAATCGGCCGCAGAGGCGATCAAACCCCTATCCGCTCATGCCAGGAGTTGCTTCAGGTCGGCCGCAGGATCGGCCAGGATTGCGCGGTCAGGATTGATGCCGGATTCAAGCATCTTCTTGCCCGTCACATAGGCCTTGGCATCATTGATGGCATCAACGGCGATCAGCTTGCCCTCGCGGAAATACCAGACGGAGCTTGCTCCTTCACGGGAACCTGGACGCAGCAGCGTGTCGTCGTAGCCCATATTGAAGCCGGCGATCTGCAGCTTCACGTCATACTGGTCCGACCAGAACCAGGGCTTGGGGTCGTAGGGTTCGTTGCCGCCAGCGATGACGGCGGCCGCGGCATCGGCCTGGTCGACGGCGTTCTGCACGGATTCAAGCCGAATACGGCCGCCCTGCCAGGGCAGGCTGGCGCAATCGCCCGCCGCATAGATCGACGGGTCGGATGTGCGGGCAAATTCGTCGACAATGATTCCATTGCCGACTTCGAGCCCGGCCTCCTTCGCCAGAAGGTCGTTCGGCACGACGCCGATGCCGACGATCACGAAGTCCACTTCGATGATGGCGCCGTCGGAAAGCTCGGCGCCCGTCACGCGGCCATCCCGGCCGATCAGGTGCTTCAAGCCGGTCTTTTCGCGAATCGTCACATCATGGCTCTTGTGGATCGCGCGCATGATATCGGCGGTTTCCTTGGCAGCGACACGCTGCAGGATCCTGTCGGCCATTTCGATAACGGTCACTTCCAGGCCGAGATGGCGGGCGACGGCCGCCGCCTCGAGACCGATATAGCCGCCGCCAATGATGAGCACACGGCGGCCGGGCCGCATTTCGCCGGCAAGCAGGTCGGCGTCGCGCTTGTCGCGAGCGACGTAGACCCCTTCCAGATCGCCGCCGATCGCGGCAGGCAGGCGGCGGGGTGTGGAGCCGGTCACAAGCGCCAGAGTGCCATAATCGAGAATGGAGCCGTCCTGCAGAAGGACTTGTTTGGTCTCGCGCTTGATCTGCTCGGCCCAGGTCGAGAGGCGGATCTCGACATTATTATCGGGATACCAATGCTCGGGACGGAACAGCAGGCGGTCGAAGGCCATCTCGCCGAGCAGATACTTCTTCGACAGAGGCGGGCGCTGGTAGGGAAGCACGTCTTCGGCGCCAATCAGCGTAATCGGACGCTCGTCCTTCAGCGCACGCAGCTTGGCTGCCAATGCGAAGCCTGCCTGCCCCGCGCCGATGATCACCAGTCTGTCCGTCACGATACCACTCCCGAATATCAGCCATTCAACAGGGACAAGGCCTATCCCCTGCCCCAAACGCCGTCAACGGAAGCGAAGGCTTGCTTCAGCCGATCTCGATCCAGCGGCGCTCATGGAAGGACTGTGCCATGGCATGAACCGACTTCTCTATCCTGAGACCGTCTTCGAATGTCACGATCGACGCCGGCTTCCCGGAAATCGCCCGGATCAGCTCGCGGCATTCAATGATCTTCAGGTCATTGAAGCCGAGACCGTGACCGGGGGCCGGGATGAAGCGATCATACGGCTGATGGGCGGGTGCCGCCAGTATCTTGCGGAAGCCCTGCTCCGAGCCGCGTCCTTCGGCCTGATAGAGCTCGAATTCGTTCATGCGCTCCTGATCATAGAGAATAGAACCCTTCGAGCCATAGATCTGCAGCGCTATACGGCCCTTGCGGCCCCAGGCGGCACGATTTGCCATCAGCACGGCCGAGATGCCGCCGCCGAGACGCATCAGCACATTGGCCGCATCATGATTCTCGACCGCGCGGCGACCGCCGCCCGATACGGGGCGATCGGCATAGGGTTTGACCATATCCGTGGTGACAGCTTCGACATGGCCGAAGAGGTACCAGAGCAGCGACAACGGATGGACGGCGAAATCGTCGAGTGCGCCGTAACCGGCGGAAAGCTCGCTCTTCCAATAGAACAGGACATCAGGATCGGCCATGAAATCCTCGTCCATTTCGACGCGGATGTGATTGACGGAGCCGATCGCGCCTTCGCCGATCAGCGCCTTGATATGCCGCATGATCGGGTTCTGGATATAATTGTAGCCGAGCACTGCGACCTTGCCGGATTGTCTGGACACCTGAAGCATGCGCTCGGCATCGGCATAGGCGGGCGCCATCGGCTTTTCGCACCAGACGTGTTTGCCGGCCTCGAGGGCGGCGATCGCCATTTCGGCATGGAACTGATTGGGTGTGGTGACGGAGACGACGTCCACATCGGGATCCGCAATCAGCGCCCGCCAGTCGGCCGTTGCCTTCTCGAAGCCGAACTCGGCGGCGCGGGTGCTTGCCAGCTCGGCATTGGCTTCGGCAAGATGCACGAGACGCGGCCGCTCGACATCGCCGAAGACCGTTTTCACCGCATTCCATGCGAGTGCGTGGCACTTGCCCATATAACCGGTGCCGATCAAACCTATGCCGAGTGGCTTCATGTCAGGGTCTCCTCCTCAAGTCCGCGGGAATTTTTGGAATATTTGGATCATTTTGACAAGCAGGTGCTGATCCATCTTTTCATGCCGGTCTTCTCAAAATTGTCTAAAACCTTTGATTTTCAGACTATTAAAAACAATTAGGCGCCTTCGTCGAAATCGTTTATGCTCCGAAATATGGAATATTTGTTTCATCTTCTGAGCCGTCAGCATGGATAGTGACCCCCAAAGAGCGCGCGTGCCGCGCGATTTCGAAAGCCTGCGCAGTACGATCATCGAGCGGAAGGCGAACATGCCGAAGCGGCTGGCGCAGGTGGCCGCCTTTGCGCTCGGCAATCCTGATGAAATCGCCTTCGGCACGACTGCCAGCATTGCCGCAGCATCGGAGGTCCAGCCCTCCACGCTGGTACGCCTCGCCCATCACCTCGGCTATGAGGGCTTTTCCGATCTCCAGAGCATTTTTCGCGAGCGACTGCGTGACCGGACGCTAAGCTATGAGGAACGCCTCGTCACGCTGGAACAGTCCGGCGGGGATGACGAGGATGCGACGCTGCTGACAGGCTTCATTTCGGCTGCCAGCCAGTCTGTGAACCGGCTTGCGGCGACCGTGCAGACGGACACGTTTGCGAAGGCCGTCGATATCCTGGCGGCGGCGGAGACCATCTATCTCATCGCCAAGCGGCGCTCCTATCCGCTGACGGCACACATGACCTACGCCTTTTCCAAACTGAACATCCGCCATCAGATCGTCGCCTCGCCAAACGGCGTCGATCCGGAGATGGTGCAATTCGCCACGCCGCGCGATGCGGCGATTGCGGCCAGCTTTTCGCCCTATGCGGCCGACAGCCTCATCCAGAGCCAGGAGCTTGCCGATCGCGGCGTGCCGGTCATTGCGATCACCGATTCGGCCTTCTCGCCGCTGGCTGCCTGCGCGACGCACTGGTTCGAAATAGCCGAGGCCGATTTCGCCGGCTTCCGTTCATTGTCGGCCTCCATGGCGCTCACCATGGCGCTGCCGGTTGCCATTGCAGAGCGGCGACGCAAATTACAGCACGCAAAACCCGTGAAGACCAAAATGGAATAAACATTCCGAATTGACAAACAGACGGAACCAATGTTTCATTATTCAAAATTCGCGGACGGTCCAGGCCGCGTAAAAATCTAGCGGGAGGACATCATGGCACAATCGAATCCGGGCTCACAGCCGGAGCCGACACTCGACGTGATCACCATCGGCCGCTCGTCCGTCGACCTTTACGGTCAGCAAATCGGTTCGCGGCTGGAAGATATCGGTTCCTTTGCGAAATCCGTCGGCGGCTGCCCGGCCAATATCGCGATCGGCACGGCGCGGCTCGGGCTGAAATCGGCATTGATCACCCGCGTCGGCGACGAGCAGATGGGGCGCTTCATCATCGAGCAGTCGGCGCGCGAGGGCGTCGAGACGAAAGGCATCAAGACCGACAAGGATCGGCTGACGGCACTTGTGCTGCTAGCGGTAGAGGCCGAGGGCGTCTCGCCGATGATTTTCTATCGTTCCGATTGCGCCGATATGGCACTCGACGAAGGCGATATTGACGAGGATTTCATCAAATCCTCGCGCGCAGTGCTCGTCTCGGGCACGCATTTCTCCCGGCCGAATACGGAGGCCGCGCAACGCAAGGCGATCCGCCTTGCCAAGGCGAATGGCCGAAAGGTGATTTTCGATATCGATTACCGGCCGAACCTCTGGGGCCTTGCCGGCCATGCCGAGGGCTTCGAGCGTTATGTGAAGTCGGACCGCGTCTCCTCGAAGATGAAGGAGACACTGCCGGATTGCGACTTGATCGTCGGAACGGAAGAAGAGATCCTGATTGCATCGGGTGCGGATGACGTTCTCGGTGCGTTGAAGGAGATCAGGCGCCTCTCGCCGGCGACAATCGTCCTGAAGCGCGGGGCCATGGGCTGCATCGTCTATGACGGCCCGATCAGCGACAATCTGGAAGACGGCATTGTCGGCCAGGGCTTTCCGATCGAGGTGTTCAACGTACTTGGCGCGGGCGATGCGTTCATGTCCGGCCTGCTGCGCGGCTGGCTGAAGGATGAACCGCTGAAGACCTGCGCCACCTGGGCGAATGCCTGCGGCGCCTTTGCCGTTTCCCGCCTGCTCTGCTCGCCGGAATATCCGACCTGGGCGGAGCTCGACTTCTTCCTGAAGAACGGCAGCAAGCACCGCGCGCTGCGTAAAGACGAAGCGATCAACCACATCCATTGGGCCTCGACCCGCAAGGGCGACATCCCGCTTCTGATGGCGCTCGCCATCGACCATCGTTCGCAGCTGACGGCTGTCTGCGACGAGCTCAGCATCGATTATAAGCAGATCGTCGCCTTCAAGCGGCTGGCGGTAGAAGCTGCTTCCCGCGTTGCCGACGGCCGGACCGGCTACGGCATGCTGATCGACGAGCGCTTCGGCCGCGACGCCTTCTTCGACGCGGCCAAGAAGGATTTCACCTGGATCGGCCGGCCGGTCGAGCTTCCGGGCTCCAAGCCGCTGCGTTTCGAATTCAGCCAGGATATCGGATCGCAGCTGGTAGAATGGCCGCTCGACCATTGCATCAAGTGCCTGTGTTTCTACCATCCCGACGATCCGGCGGAATTGAAGAAGGAACAGCAGGAAAAACTGCGCACGCTCTTTGAAGCCGCACGCAAGGTCGGCCGCGAGCTGCTGGTGGAGATCATCTCCAGCAAGAACGGGCCGCTGACCGACGATACGGTGTCGACGGCGCTGGAAGAGCTCTACGCGCTCGGCATCAAGCCGGACTGGTGGAAGCTTGAGCCACAGGCCTCAACCGGCGCCTGGAAAAAGATCGATGCCGTCATCGCCAAAAATGATCCATGGTGCCGCGGTATCGTGCTTTTGGGGCTAGAAGCTCCCGCCGACGAACTGGTGAAGGGTTTCGAGGCGACGCTGGCTGCACCCTCGGTCAAGGGCTTTGCGGTTGGCCGCACGATCTTTGCCGATGCGGCGCGCGGCTGGCTTTCGGGCAAGCTCAGCGACGAGGAAGCGATTGCCGATATGGCCGGCCGCTTCAAGCAATTGACAGAGGCCTGGCTGAAAACACGCGGTCTCAACTAAGTAGAGTGAATTTGGGAGGCGCCCGATGGGCAAGACGGTAAGATTGACGATGGCTCAGGCCGTCGCGCATTTCCTTAAAGTGCAGATGACCATCGTCGACGGCAAGAAGGTGCCGATCTTCGGTGGTGTCTGGGCGATCTTCGGCCACGGTAACGTCGCCGGCATGGGCGAGGCGCTCTATCAGGTGCGCCAGGAACTGCCGACCTATCGCGCCCACAATGAACAGGGCATGGCGCATGCTGCCATCGCTTATGCCAAGGCGAGCTTCCGCCAGCGCTTCATGGCCTGCACGACCTCCATCGGCCCCGGTGCTCTGAACATGGTGACGGCTGCCGGCGTGGCGCATGTCAACCGCATCCCGGTGCTCTTCCTGCCCGGCGATATCTTCGCCAATCGCGCGCCCGATCCGGTGCTGCAGCAGATCGAGGATTTCGGCGACGGCACGGTCTCGGCCAATGATGCCTTCCGCCCGGTCTCGCGCTATTTCGACCGTATCACCCGGCCGGAACAGATCATCACGGCGCTGAAGCGCGCCATGCAGGTGCTGACCGATCCGCTCGATTGCGGCCCTGTGACGCTGTCGCTCTGCCAGGACGTTCAGGCGGAAGCCTTCGATTATCCGGAAAGCCTGTTCGAAGAGAAGGTCTGGACGGTGCGCCGTCCGCAGCCGGATGCCGATGAGCTTGCCAATGCCATTGCCCTGATCAAGGCTTCGCAGAAGCCGGTCATCGTTGCCGGCGGCGGCGTACTCTATTCGCAGGCGACCAAGGAGCTTGCGGCTTTCGCGGAGGTGCATGGCGTTCCCGTCGTCGTCACCCAGGCCGGCAAGTCGGCGATCGACGAGCGTCATGCGCTGGCGCTTGGCTCCGTCGGCGTGACCGGCACATCGGCTGCCAACGCTATTGCCGAGGAAACCGACCTGGTGATTGCCGTCGGCACGCGCTGCCAGGATTTCACGACCGGTTCCTGGGCGCTCTTCAAGAACGAAGGCCTGAAGCTGCTCAACCTTAATATCGC
>Ga0102591_1004289_pt1 | contig 11311 bp, 7 predicted proteins | sample AraplaCol_mCL_r2_2_FD_76860 | JGI IMG/M metagenome (GOLD analysis project Ga0102591, IMG submission 76860) | Arabidopsis root microbial communities from North Carolina, USA - plate scrape MF_Col_mCL_r2 (SPADES assembly) (version 2) | ecosystem: Host-associated > Plants > Roots > Endosphere... | reverse complement strand
GCGCTACCGTGCGCAAGGGGGTGCACGCTCCACCACCTTGAAGGGTTACCTTTTGTCCGGACGGTCCGCGGTACCGTCGACAAGCTTTTGGGGCCTGCGCCACATCAGCTTCGCGGTTGCGCCAGGGCAAGCTGTCGGCGTGGTCGGGCTAAACGGGGCCGGGAAGTCCACTTTGCTGCGTCTGATCGGCGGCGTTGGTCGTCCCGACGAAGGGCAGATCAAGGTGATGGGTCGAATTGGTGCCTTGCTCGACATCGGGGCGGGCCTGACCGACGATTTGACGGGGCGCGAGAACATCTTCCTGCTGGGTGTTATCGCCGGAATGCGGCGGACCGAGGTTGCCGAGCGGTTTGACGAGATTGTAGCCTTCGCCGAGCTGGAGGCGGCCGTTGAGAACCCGGTTCGCAGTTATAGCACCGGGATGCGCATGCGCCTGGCATTCGCCGTGGCAGTCCATGTGCGCCCGGACATCTTGCTTATCGATGAGGCCCTCGCCGTAGGCGACCAAGCCTTCCAGCAGAAGTGCATTGCAAGAGTGAAGGAGATACTGAACGACGGCGCCACTATCTTCTTCGTGTCACACGACGTCTCGCAGGTAAGAGAAATCTGCGATCACGTGCTGTTCCTGAGAGGCGGACGCGTCGTGGGCTACGGACCAATCGACGAAATGCTCCCGCTTTATACCTCGGCTGTCGAGGCGAAGGTCGCCAGCGCCCAGCACGAACCGTTCGCCGTTACAAAACTGCCCGTCGAACTTGTGCCGCAGGTCAGCCGGTTCGGCAATGGCGAACTCCAGATCACGGCCGTAGTGTTGCTGAACGAGCAAAGCACGCCGACAAGTACCATCGTTGCGGGCGACCGGCTGTCGATTTCACTGACCTATGTTGGCGCCACCAGAGATCGCAACGCCGTTATCGTCATCGGCATCTACGCGGCGGACGATACGTGCTGCTTCGAGACCGACAGCAAGTTGGCCGAATTCGCCCCTGTCGTAGACACGGACACGGTGCGCATCGAAACAACACTCAATCGTATCGACCTGGCGCCGGGCGACTATCGCGTTACGGTGGGCCTTTTTTCGGCAGATTGGCAGCAGGTTTACGACTATCATGCCGAAGTCTATCCTCTCGTCGTGACCGGCCCCGGCCCAAGAAAGGGTATGCTGAATCCCCCGACACAGTGGCAGCAGGTGCAGTCGCGTCCCACCGCGACCTCGCCGGACCACGGCTCATTGGGTCAGCACAGCTTGGATCGGAACTCCTGATGCGCCTTGCGGTTCGAGACATCGACCTTCTTGACCTTCCGCCAGATTTTGAACCGACCGGTGACTATCAGGGTGCACTTGTGCTGATCCGGGTCGCCGGTCGTCCGTGCGGCCAAGCTGTGATCGCCTTCGACGCCGATGGCGGCAAGACGCCAATTCAGGACCGGATTCTGTCTGCGGCCAGTTCGTCGGTGTTCGAGGCTTGGCTAAGGCATCGGCTGGCCCTCCCTGACCCGTCGCCGACTCCAAGCCAGCTGCCGAAAGCTTCCGTCGTGATCTGCACGCGCGATCGTACCGAAGATCTGGAGCGCTGCCTCTCCGGGCTTTTGGCTATGCCCGATAAGGTCGATATTCTGGTCGTCGACAATGCCCCATCGAATGAGGCCACGCGAGATTTAGTCGGGCGCTTCGCGCCTGTGAGATATCTGCGCGAACCGCGTCCTGGTCTTGACGTCGCGCGCAATACTGCCCTTCGCAACGTAGAAGCAGACGTCGTCGCCTTCATCGACGACGATGCGGTCCCCGACCCGCTATGGCTTAGAACCTTGCTTCGCAATTTCGAGGACCCCCTAGTGCTGGCCGTAACCGGCCTTACTATGGCGGCAGAGCTGGAAACGGACTCGCAGATCGCCTTTCAGCATTTTGGCGGTTTTTGCCGTGGTTTCAGGCGTCAGGTCTATGACGCCCTCAACCTGGACCCATTCACCGGATGGCATGCGGGTGCCGGTGTCAACATGGCATTGCGCCGAACGATCGTTGACGCGGTGGGGTGGTTCGACGAGGCCCTCGACGCTGGAACGCTAAGTCTGGCTGGTGGCGACACAGACATGTTCCGGCGTGTGCTCGAAGCCGGATATCGGATCATCTACGATCCCGAGGCTCTGAACTGGCACCGCCATCGTCGCTCAAGCAAGGAACTGCAGCAGCAGATGTATGGCTACGAGGTTGCATCGCTCGCCATCTTGACGAAGGCCCTCGTGTTCGAGGGAAACCCGCGTGCGCTCCCTCGCATGGTTCGTTCGTACATCAGGCTTCTTCGGCGATTGTTTCAACCTCGACGGACACACCAGTTCAGCCTGCCTTACAACGACGCCTTAACCCAGGTCAGAGGGGCTGCGAGCGGCCCAGTTCGTTATCTGAGGGCGCGGGCGCGACTAGGGGAGGCAGGGCACAAGCGTGGTTGACATCAGCGTTATCATACCAACGCATAATCGTGCTGCCATGCTGAGATCGCTTCTGGGCAAGCTCGACGCTCAGCGAGATGGGACCCCAGCGTTCGAAGTCCTGGTTGTGGCGGACGGGTGTGAGGACGACACGTCGACAATGCTCTCGTCGCTTCGTACCCGCTTTCCGCTTCGTACCCAGTCGTTGCCGGGCGTCGGTCCGGCACTCGCCCGCAATGCCGGGTCGCAGGTCGCAAGCGGCCGTTTATTGATCTTCCTTGATGACGACATTGAGCCCGGGGAAAACTTCGTTCGGGCGCACGTCGTTGAACATCAGCGCCACCCTGGGGGCGCAGTGATGGGCCCTTACCCGCCACTTCCGCACATTGCAAAGGATCGCTTCCGCCTCAGCGCGCGCGCATGGTGGACGAGGCACTTCGAGCGCGTGTCCCGCCCTGGACATCAGTTCGCCTTTACCGATGTGCTGACAGGAAACCTTTCGCTGGATGCGGAACTATTTCACGCGATGGGCGGGCTCGACCCTCAATTCGCCCGTGCACGAGAAGACTTCGAATTTGGTCTGCGTCTGATCAAAAAAGGAGTTCCAATTCGTTTTGCTCCTGACGCATTGGGCTATCATCTCGAACATCAAACGGCGACGCTCACCGGAAAGATGGTGCGCAGGCATCAAGAGGGACGCTCCGATGCCTTGATGGCTCGTAAGCACCCCGACATACAGCGGCGGCTCGAGATCTATCGGTTTGCCGGAAGAAAGGGGCGGAAGAAGCGTCTGCAAAGGACCATCGCTACCCGCGCCGGTACTGTCCTTGACCCCCTCGTCAAGGCTGGCCCCCGCATCCTCCAAATGCTGGAAAAGGCTGGCCTTCGCAGGCTCTATGAGAAGGTAGAGCGACAGCTCAATGGATATCATTATCTTCGCGGCGCCGCGGAAGTGTTGGGTGAGGATTGGCGGCTTCCGACGGATCCGACAGCTTCCACTGACGAAATCGACGTGCTCGAGATCAATCTGGACCAAGGCCTTGAGGCAGCCGAAGCGATGCTGGCGGAACGCCGACCCCTCGCTGCTCGTATCGTGAATGGGACGGTACCCGTCGGCGAGATGTGTCACCAGATCGGCGCCGAACCGTGGGACGCACGGCATTTCCGTCCGTGGCTGAGCCGCCAGGCAATATGTGGATATCTTCCTGTGGCGCTTGCCGAATGGCAGGGTCAGCCGATCAACGTCCCCCCGCATTTGTCCGACTTCACATTGAACACTCTCAATAACCCCAGTTTCCACGCGCATATAGTCGAACAGCACGTCCAGTGGTTGCGGGCAAAGCTGCGTTCAGCACTCTACGACAACGAGTAAATCGTAGCGGCCGACGCTGCTGCAGCCGAGCGCTAGGGTCAGATACCCTACCGCGCCCATGCCGATGCGCCCGCCGCGGGGGCAGTTCCGGCTGTCGCGGAGAAAGTATAGCTCAATGCTTGGAGGACTTCAGGCGTTTCATCGCTGGATGGCGGATGCTTGTTTGGCTGATGCCAATACCAGTCCATCTCCAGCATATCGCCGAGCGGGGATTTTCGCCCTCCAGTTGAGACGCTCACGAGCAAGTCCGGCATCACTCACGAGAATTGCCGGATCGCCGGCCCGACGTTTGCCATGAACGACCGGCACGGCCTGTCACCCGCCCGGCCGTCTTCAGAACCTCCAAGATGGATGCGCCAGTCCGGTCTCAATGCTCAATCGCACCGTGAACATACGCCACCTGCATCCAGGACGCGAGTCTCGAAAGTCATCATGGTTTATTCTGCCGCGTGCGCCTTCATTTGTTCCCTGAACCAATCGAGCGTCATCGCCACGCCCTGTTCGTAGGTGATTTTGCACGACCACTCGGGCATGACATAGTGCGCGTTGGTCAGGTCCGGCCGTCTGTTTGTGGGGTCCTGTGGCGGTGACGGCTCGAAGACGATCGGCACGCTGCCAACCAGTTTGGAGACATATTGGGCGACCTCGAGAACCGAAATCTCGCGATCATTGCCGACGTTCAGAGGCCCCCTATAGTCGGTTTCATTTATCCAGAAATATCGCGCGAAACCATCGACAACGTCATCGACATAGCCCCAGCTGCGTGACTGAAGGCCGTCGCCGAACACGGTAATCGGGCGGCCCGAAAGGGCCTGGGTGATGAAATTGGAGACCGCGCGCCCATCGTCGGAGCGTGTCCGCGGACCGTAGATGTTGAAGGGGCGGACGACCTTGACGTCGAGCCCTTGGGTACGCTGCATCTCGAATAGCAGCGACTCCGTGCACCTTTTGCTCTCGTCGTAGGATGAGCGCGGTCCGGTGCAGTCGACCTGACCCTTGTAGGATTCCGGCTGCGGCGACACCAGAGGATCGCCATAGACTTCGGAAGAAGAGGTGAAACCGAAACGTCCGCCCTTCTTCAGCAAGTCGAGCAACCGGAACGCACCGAGAAGATTGGCGGAGATCGTTCTCTTCGGCTCCTTCATGTACCATGGCGGCGATGCGGGGGATGCAAGGTGATAGATTTCGTCGAATTTATCCGAGGTCTGCAGCGTCTCGACGTCGGATTTCACGAAGTGGAAACGGGGGTCCCGGATGTGGGCGATATTTTCGAAAAGCCCGGTCCAGAGGTTGTCAACAACGACCAGCTTCTGAATAACCGTCCTCAGCAAAAGTCGATCACACAAGTGGGATCCGATGAAGCCAGCCCCGCCAGAAATCAATACGCTTTTCATTGCTTCGTGCCTCGTGACTTGAGATTAACCAACTTGTTTATTAGCATTGCCTGTAATGCATGACAATTATTTAGAAGAGTTCTAAGAAATACTCACTTATTAATGTCAATTGTTAAAAGTACCTACTTTAAGGTGTTTCTGCCAATGCCGCGCTCGATGACGAGCAGCCGGGCCAGACCGGATGCTACAGCCGATCGTGGCGCGATCATGACGACCTGCCCGATCTCGACTATCCGCATGAGACGGCTGCCGCCATTTGCGGGTTCGATCGAAGGAGCCGGCATGGTATCGAGAACCTCTCCGACGAGTTCCGGATCCAGGGAGCTGAGGTTGCCTGTGGAAACGGGCATCCAGAATGTGCGCTATATTTTCGAAAGGTTCGGTGCAAAGATTGTCAACAACAACCAGTTTCTGGGTCTCATTTTCTAAGTAGAAGTCGTCAGGTAAATGCGATCCAATGAAGTCAACGCAGTTTCTCACATCGTCTCGCTTCGTTACTTGAGAATATATTATTGTTATTACAGTGATCGAAGGTTTTGTATGGGCACGAAGTCCGGGGTAGGTCGGACTTTGGTCTGAGTTTCGGGTGCGCGGAAATGGGGGGCATCGTAGTTCGGCCATCCAAATGACGGCGCCCGCGCCTTTTCAGGCGGGCAAAGGATCGCAATATTTTGCCGGGTTTATGCCTCCGGAAGTGTCATCGTCTGTTCCAACGGAAATACGAACTCATTGGCGTACACGTTGACATGCTTGTCGCGCAGGCGGTGATATGACCAGCGCGAACCGGATAGCCATATTTCGAAAGAGTTCATTCGTCTGGAGAGGGAAACGGGAGTAGAATAGCGGAGGCCGGAGGAGTGTTCCCGTCGACCGAAGGATCCGCTAAGCGTGGCTTTCGTCACCTCGCTGGAGAGGATGACCATGGGAGACGATCATGCCGAGCGGCGGCTGGTTGCAATTCTCGCCGTCGATATCGTTGGTTATTCAAGACTTATCGAGGATGACGAGGCCGGTACGCTGGCCGCGATGAGGGCATTGCGCTCCGAAGTCTTCGACCCACTGCTCGCGGAATATCACGGACGCACAGTGAAGCTCATGGGCGATGGCGCGATCGTGGAATTTGGCTCCGTCGTGGATGCTGTCTTATGTGCCGTTGCCCTGCAAAGGCAGGTTGCAGCACGGCAAGTGGATATCCTGCCCCAACACCGGCTTCTCTTCCGCATGGGCGTCAACCTGGGCGACGTCGTCGTGGAGGGCGATGATTTGCTGGGCGATGGGGTCAACGTCGCTGCTCGCCTGGAGCAGATATGTGAGTCCGGAGGGCTTTTTGTATCCGGCACTGCTTTCGATCATTTGCAAGGCAAGCTCGAACTGCCGCTTGAATTTATTGGCGAGCAGCATGTCAAAAACATCGCGCGCCCCGTACGCACCTATCGCGTGCTGTTCGATGGAAACGTTCCTCGTTGGCAGTTCAAAATCCAGCGTCTTCGCAGTTGGGGACCGCTCGCGGCGGTGGCTCTGGTTCTGGTGGCTGCCTTCGTCGCAATATGGCTGGGTCCATGGACGACCAGCGCGGAAACGGCATCAATCGCTCGCATGGCACTCCCGCTGCCTGACAAGCCGTCAATTGCCGTCCTGCCGTTCGACAACCTCAGTTCCGATCCGGAACAGGCCTATTTCGCCGACGGCATGACGGAAGATCTGATCACGGACCTTTCGAAGCTGTCCAGCATCTTTGTTATCGCTCGAAACTCCACCTTCGCCTACAAGGGCAAGCCCATCAAAGTTCAGCAGGTGGCCGAGGAACTCGGGGTCCGTTATATCCTGGAAGGTAGCGTGCGCCGCCAGGGCGACCAGGTCCGCATCAACGCACAGCTCATAGACGCGCTCGGCGGCCATCATCTATGGGCTGACCGCTATGACGGCGCGATGAACGAGATTTTTACGCTTCAGGATAAGGTCATCGGCGAGATCGTGTCTGCGCTCACCGTCAAGTTCACAATGGCGGAGCGATCTCAGTCCGAGCAGGCGGAGACGAATAGCCCGCAGGCTTACGACGCTTTGCTGCAAGGCTGGGATCACCTGCGCCACGACAGTGAGAATGAAACCCTCAAGGCAATTCCCTTTTTCGAAAGGGCGATCGAGCTCGACCCCGATTACAGCCGCGCTCATGCGGCGCTCGCTTCGGCGAATTGGAGGATTGCCGTTTCCAATTGGGAGGCCGCCAACCTTGGCTTCGAGAGGGCGATGGAACGTGTGGATCGGCACCTGGCTCTTGCGATTCGAAAGCCCAATTCGCTTGCCTATGCGATCTCCGCTGAAGTGCTGGCAAGGCAGGGCCGGTATGCTGACGCCTTTGCCAAAATCAGTCGTGCCATGGAACTCGATTCCAATGATCCCGAAAATCACCTCAGCAAAGCACGCATTTTGAACGCAACGGGCCAGGCTCCGGAAGCCGAACGTGAAGTGCAACGAGCTATGCGTGTCGACCCGCAATATCCGCCGAGCTATCTCAGGGTTCTTGCGATTTCACAGTTCCACCAGGAGAAATATGAGGAGGCGGTGAAGAACCTCGAACTGCTGGTGATCAGGCAATCAGACGTCAGTGAAGACTACGCCACGCTGGTGTCGAGCTTCGGCCACCTCGGGCGGACGGACGGCGTTCAGGAAAACATCGAAAAATACAACGCGCTCGCGGTTCCCGCCGGCTACTCCCCGCTGACGGTGCAGGAACTGGGATGGTACTGGTACGGCGACATTTTCAACTACGATTCGACCTATCGCGAGCGCCTGAAGGAGGGCTTGCGCAAAGCCGGCGTGCCGGAGGGAGCGGGCACAGATATTTCCTATGACGAATACGCTCGCCTGATCGGCAAAAGCAACGGGGAATACAATATCAAGGGAGCCACTGAAATAGACGCCCCGACGGCCAAGCGGCTGCACGACCGCGGCGTCAAGCTCGTCGATGTGCGCACCGCGCTGAGCTTTGGTCGCGGGCATGCGCCGGGAGCCATCAACCTATCGGTCGTGGAGGTTTTGGCAAGGGACACGCTGTCGAAGGCCGTGAGCAGGGAGGAGGAAGTGATCTTCTCATGCCATGGCAAATATTGCGGCGATTCCGCCTACGCATCGGCCAAAGCCTTGGTATGGGGGTTTAAGAATGTCTACCACTTTGCCGGTGGCTTTCCCGCGTGGGAGGATGCTCACTACCCCATAGAGACCGCTCCGGGACATTAAGCGGATACCGCGCCGAAGTCGCATGTCGTAAGAGGTGCTGCGCATCAAGCCTTGATGATTGAGGTCAGCCCTCGGGAGGCGACGCAAACCGGCTCGCATCGAACAGGTCTGTGGCGGCGACCGGAATGATGTCCTCACCGGATGTCGCGACATTGACCTCCCGATGAACCGTGCGGGGGGAAACGCGAGGCGCGTTCAATTCCATCACCTCGCCGGGAGAATGCAGCGCCCATTTCATCAGCGTCGCGTCGGACGTCGATTCAAAGAAGCTTGCTTCTTCCCAGGAAGCGGTCATCGGCAGGGAGGCGATCATATCAGCGCCCTGCTTGGAGGCCTGGTGTGCAACACGGAGGGGTTCGAAGCGCGCGTAGCCCGGCAATGCAGGCGCCGGTTTATCCGGAAGCACATCGATTGGGCCGATCGATGCCGTCTCCAGTTTGTCATCCACGCCAGCGTCGTGCTCGAGGGCAGGCGGGCGCATCGCCGGTATCGGAATCGGCAAAGATGAAACATCTGGAGCAGACCGTTTGTCATCCCGCTCGACCGCGCCGGTCTGCAGCGCCAGCGCATTCACTGCCCGGCTTCGGGGCGTGGGCAGAAGCGCCGTCACGAGTTTATTGTCAGCGGTGTCGCCGCTCGGCCTGGTCGACGCTCCTGCGTCTTCGTCTTCTCCCGCGGTGCTGGCGATCTGGATCGAGGGGCCGACGCGCTTCTTGTAGTTCGCAATCGCCTGATTGTATCCCGGCAGTGGCCGGCCATCGGCCGGGAGATGCATCGTCTGCCCGTTCGGGAATAGTCGCGCGAGTTCCTGCCGAGACATGCGGGGCCAGGCCCTGACATTGCCGACGTCGAGATGGACGAAGGGCGATCCCGAGGTCGGATAATATCCGACACCGCCGACCTGCATCTGCATTGCCAATGCGCGCAGCGTCGAAAGCTTCACGCCGGGAACGTAGAAGTCCATCGCCTTGCCCAGCATGTGCTGGCTCTTCTTGGCGACGCCCGTGCTGCGCGAGCGGTTGCGGAGCATGTTGTTGGTGGTGGGCGAACGATAGGCGGAGACGATATGGATGTAGTCCTTGCCGCCGCTGCGCTTGTACACCTCCCAGACCAGGTCGAGCAGCCGGGGATCCATCCGGGTCGGCTCGTTCCTTCGCCAGTCGCGCAGAAACCGATTGATCTGGGCGAGGCCTTTGGGATCGAACTTTCCGTCCCGCTTATAGGTAATCGTGGCCCTCTCGCCCGTATGGGTAAAGAACAGCTTCAGGGCCCGATCTTCCGCCGAGGCAAATGATGCAGAGCCGACAAGGGCCGGCAGCGCAAACAGAGCCGGCAGAATGGTCTGCGCGACCAACCGTTCCGCACGCGACAGTAGCGTGGCAATTCCGCCCAAGGCCCCGGCCGACAATCCTTGCACTGGATACTTCAACACGAACAAACCCGCCCACACCAAACACTCGACGACGGGCGGGAACCTCCGCATCCATCACGCTTAGTAAAGCCAGCTTATGGTCAACAAATTGCTAACGAGCGGATGCGTGAGCTTGGCGAATTGAGGATGCAGGCCCCAACCCGAGGCGAAATCGCGCCCCTGCGCCCATTCATGGGAGCCAAGCACGAATCCGCTTCCACGACCGTGACGTACTGGTGATCGATTGCGGCCGCATCTGCATGTACCCCAAGAAGATCAATATCTTCACAGTCATGGCCGGCCAGAGCTCGACATCGAGGAGGTCGATGACGGCGTTTGGCTCGTCAGCTTCATGCGCTATGATCTCCGATATATCGATCTGGAGCAGAGGACTTTGCAAACCATCGAGAACCCGTTCGGCACAAGGTTGTCACCCATGTCTTAGGGACGTTCTGTTACCTATGTCTCCGGTATGGGCAGGCAGATCTCCGGAACGATGCGGCGGACTCGGATGCCCGAATTAAGTCACCGTTGCTCGCCCAGGCGACACCCAGTAGTCTCGCCGTCTCACCGACATATCGGCAGTGGCACGCAGCGATTCCATGGCAATTCTCTTCAAAACAACAATCACCGAAAACACGGCATTCGAGATGATCGAACGGTCACTGTCAGGCGCCTACCGATATGACGGTTACCTCAATGTCGTTAGCGATGCGGGCGAGACGGCATTGTCTTGGGGTCCGGCAATGCATGCCGAAGAGTTCAAGGCAGAGGTCAGCCAAATCCTACGGCAGACTTGGGATGCTGCCCGCTTCTGGGTCATCTATGAGCGCCGCGAAGACCGGAGGGATCCAGAAGGGACCGACATCCGCAACGCGGCTTTCCGCCTGACGCGCGGATACAGTGGCGTTATCGTTGTCACGCTCAGTCTCCTTGGGAAGCGCGACAGCGCCAATGACCTGGAACTCGTCTTCGTCTGCTTCGAGCAGGATTTTCACAGGAGGAATTTTCGCGTGCGCTACGAGGGTAAGCCGTTACCAAACCAGGGTTGATCTTGCTCGAAGACGTGTTGCCCACGCGCGCGACCGTTCGCTCATCGAGCCGTCGATCCGCAGACCTATCTGACCGCCACGCTCACTGCCATCGTCAATAGTCACAAGCAGAGCCGTATCGATGAGCAATTGCTGTGGAAGGAATCACAGACTTCGACTTTGACGACCGCCCGCTTAAGATGCGATGGAACTGGCAACACCATCGCACGCAAGATGCCCCGACAGATTACCTATACCCTATGATCAATTGGAAGGTTGGCCGCCCGCAAACCGTCGGTGCCGAGGGTTAAGGGGGGATTCCCGAAAACGAGTTTGAAAAGGGTGCTCCGGATCAGGGGCAGACACCCTTTTCGTGCTGAGTTTTGCAGTCTCAGCGGAACGGAAATTAGCAGAGAGATTGCTGTCTACCATCGGACCG
>Ga0102591_1004284_pt1 | contig 11328 bp, 5 predicted proteins | sample AraplaCol_mCL_r2_2_FD_76860 | JGI IMG/M metagenome (GOLD analysis project Ga0102591, IMG submission 76860) | Arabidopsis root microbial communities from North Carolina, USA - plate scrape MF_Col_mCL_r2 (SPADES assembly) (version 2) | ecosystem: Host-associated > Plants > Roots > Endosphere... | reverse complement strand
CCGCTGCTCGCCCGTGTCGCCGGCCTCTCGTCGAGCGTGGCGGAAAACGTGGTCAAGCACCGCGACGCCCACGGCCCCTTCCCGAGCCGCAAGGATCTCCTCAAGGTGCCGCGCCTCGGCGACAAGGCCTTCGAACAGTGCGCCGGCTTCCTGCGCATCAGCGACGGCAGCAATCCGCTGGACGCGAGCTCGGTGCATCCGGAGGCCTACCCGGTCGTGGAGCGCATCCTCAGGCAGTGCGGCCGCGAAGTGAAGCAGGTGATCGGCGACACGTCGTTCCTGCGCAGCCTGAAGGCCGAGGATTTCACCGACGAGACCTTCGGCGTTCCGACGGTCCGCGACATCCTCAAGGAGCTGGAAAAGCCCGGTCGCGACCCGCGTCCCGAATTCGTCGCGCCGAGCTTCGCCGAAGGCGTCGAAGACCTGAAGGACCTGACGGTCGGCATGGTGCTGGAGGGCCGGGTGACCAACGTGGCCGCGTTCGGCGCGTTCGTCGACATCGGCGTCCATCAGGACGGCCTGGTCCATGTCTCGGCGCTGTCGCACACCTTCGTCAAGGATCCTCGCGACGCGGTGAAGGCCGGCGACATCGTCAAGGTGAAGGTCATGGAAGTCGACCTGCCGCGCAAGCGCATCGCGCTCAGCATGCGCCTCGACGACGTGCCGGGCGAGGCGCGCGGTGGACGCCCCGCGCAGCGCGAAGACGCGCCTAGCGGCAACCGCCGCGGTGGCGGGCAGCAGAGCCGTGGCCCGCAGATGCCGAAGCCGACAGCGGCACCGGCCAACAGCGCCTTCGCCGACGCGTTCTCACGCGCGCAGAAGAAGTAACCGCATCGCACGTTGGCCGGTTTCTTGTGTGGGAGCGCGCTTGCCGCGAGCACCCATTCGCGCGCAAGCGCGCTCCCGCACGAGCCGTCGCGAATCCCAGAATTTCCTCAGGGGCGTGACGGCCGACAACGTTCGCGGACGCCACGCCTGACAGGCTTTGCACCGTCTGTAACGGACTGCCGCGCCGCAGCATGCGCTGCCGTATGGCTTCCATTACCGTAACGCTTCTCTAACGCCCCACACGGAGTGTCATTCATGCGTATTCGCCATCTTGCCGGTGCCATTGGCGCCGCCCTTCTCTTCAGTGCCGGGGCGCACGCCGACGGTTTCCAGCAGGTCGTCTCGTTCGGCGACAGCCTGAGCGATAACGGCAACGTCTCCATCCTCAGCCGCTCCCCGGTGGTCACCCGTTTCACGACCAACCCCGGCACGGTCGCGGTCGAGAACATCGCGAAGTACTTCAACCTGTCGCTCACGCCGTCCCTCGCCGGTGGCACCGACTACGCCTTCGGCGGCGCCCGCGCCGCGATCGCCAACCCGGTCCCCGCCACGTCGACGCAGGTCCAGCAGTACCTCGCCGCCAACGGTGGCAAGGCGAACCCGAATGCCCTCTACACGATGTGGATCGGCGCCAACGACCTGCTCGCCGCCGCCGGCAACCCGGCCACCGCGCAGGTGACGGTCGCGACCGCCGCCACGAACGAAGTCGCACAGATCAAGGCGCTGCAGGCCGCGGGCGCCAGGACCATCGTCGTCTTCAACCTGCCGGACGTCGGCAAGACCCCGGCAGCCCTGTCGCAAGGCGCCGCCGCGTCGGCCGGCATCTCGCAGCTCGCGCAGGTCTACAACGGCGTGCTGTCCGGCGGTCTCGCATCGGCGAATCGCGGCATCGTGCCGATCGACACCTACGCCCTGCTCAACGAAGTGATCGCGAGCCCGGGCACCTACGGCTTCACCAACGTCACCGTGCCGGCCTGCACCACGGCCAGCTCGATCACCTGCTCGCCCGCCACCCTGCGCGATCCGAACGCCGCCGCCACGTACCTCTTCGCCGACGGCATCCACCCGACCAACGCGGCGCACGCACTGCTTGGCCAGTACGCGATCTCGGTGATCACCGCTCCGCAGCAGATCTCGCTGCTCGGCGAAGCGGGCCTGGCGTCCAACGCCGCGCACGTGCGCACGCTGCGCAACCAGATGGTGGCCGACAACTTCGGCGCCGAATCGCGCGTCTTCGCGGCGGTCGATTACGGCCAGCAGAAGTTCAAGAACACCGATACCTCGCCCAAGACCGACAGCGACAACGTCAACCTGACGATCGGCGCCGATGCGCGCGTGAACGACAACGTGTCCGTGGGCGTGGCGATGGGCGTCGCGCAGTCGAAGGCCGACTTCCAGGGCGGCGGCGGTTACAAGATGCAGGACATCGCCGGCTCGGGCTATGCCTTCTATCACAACGGTGGCGGCTACGTCGGCACGTACGTGAGCTTCGGCCAGCTCAGCTTCACCGACATCGATCGCCGCATCGACCTCGGCAGCGCGCGTCGCACCGAGACCGGCAAGACGGACGGCTCGCACGTCGGCGCCGCCTCACGGGCGGCTGGTGGTTCGGAAGCGAGTCGCTGAAGACGGGTCCGTACGTCTCGGTCGACTTCCAGCAGCTGCGCGTCTTCGGCTATACCGAGCGCAACGACACCAGCACGGCCATGCGCTTCGACAAGCAGACCCGCAACGCCCGCATCGAGACGGCCGGCTGGCGCCTGCAGGGTGCCTGGCAGTCGGGCAACACCATGCTTCGTCCGTTCGTCGAAGTGGCATACAACCATGACGGTCGCGCCGAGGATCGCTTCGTGACCGCGGGCCTGACCAACATGGCGGGCGAGTTCAGCATCCAGGGCTTCTCGCCGGACAAGACCTGGGTCACGGCCGACCTCGGTGTCACGGCGGACTTCAACCAGACCTGGAGTGGCTGGGTGAGCTACACCGGTCGCTTCGCCGACGACACCCAGCGCTACAACGGCCTGAACCTCGGGCTGAAGATGGCGTTCTGATCGTCATCGGACCGCGACACGAAAACGCCGGCCACGAGCCGGCGTTTTTTTGGCCGCTTATGTGTAGGTTTAGGCTGATATCTGCGTCAGCCAAGAGCGCGCCGGCTTTCCGCCTGATAAGCCGTGTAAGAGGAAGACTATGCTCGTTTCGCCTCATCCGAGGCACGATGAAGGATACTCAACGATGCGCATTCGTTATGTGTTAGCCACGTTATTGCTTGTGTGCTTTGGAGCGATGCCGAGCATCTCCATGGCATTGCCAGCGTTTGCACGAGCGGTGATCTACTTCGACGCAAACGACAACATCATCGGGAACTCAAATCTCTACTGCAACAACGTGAGGGAGCACGCTGGGCAGGTCGACTACGGCAATGCGTATCGCGTGGAGTTTGAGTTTGGATGCGGTGATCCAATCGTCTCATGCGATGACATGGGACTTTGCCAGACTGTTGGCCATAACCTAGTTAATTCGGCCGTTTACTTTCGTACTGCGACGGGACGGACACTGCAAAATTATTGCCAGGACGTGCCATATCAAGGCGGTCCATTCTTCGGAAAAAAATCTTGCTCCCTTCCGGCCCCATCTCAACTGTCGGGTCTTGGGAATTACCTGCCGGGCACGGGCTACTAGTTAAGCGTGACTCTCAAACGCAGCATTCGCCAATTCAATTGATTCGAAATTGGCGCCGTCGCGCTTGCAGCGTCTGAGTTCGGCCTGCGGGGCCACGCAAAGAAACGCCGGCTGGAAGCCGGCGTTTCTTTGCGTGCAGGCATGACTGCCTAGTTATTTTTTGCCGCCGGCCTTCGCGTACATCGCGTCAGCCTGCTTGCGCAGGTTGTTCGCGTCGTCTTCCGACAGCGTGTCGACCTTGCCGCCCGCTTCGTTCTGCTTCAGCACGAGCTCGCCTGCGTCGTTCCAGCCGGCGCGCGCGATGGAGCTCGGCTTCGCGTCCTTGCTGGACTTCTTCTCCTGGACGATGACCCAGGCCTTGCCGTCCTTGTAGGCGTAGTTCGTCGAGGTGAAGCCCTTGTCGCCGTAGTCGACGAGCTCGATCACGAAGACGACGTCGTTGCCCTTCTTGAAGATCTGCCAGCCGCGGGACTCGCCTTCCTTCAGCGCCGTGCCCTGGGTGACCTTCATGCCACCGATGTTCTTCTTGACGCTGCTGAAGCCGGCCAGTTCCTTCTCGCCCGGGGTGGCTTCACCGACGAGCTGGATGTTGGCGACGTTCTTGGCGCCCTTCGTGAGGACCGGGGTCTTCAGCGGGGAGGCGTAGTGGCGCTCGCCGTCCTGCAGCGAGGCCTCGATGATGTACATGTCGTTCGGATTGAGGTCCGTCGCATTGAAGTCGAGCTGGAACTGCTGCGGCATGGTGACCGGCGCGAACGTCTTGCTGGCGAGCGGCTGCGAGCCTTCGGCCGAGACGTCGACGAGCTTGAGCTCGAGCTTGGCGTCCGGACTGAGCTGTGCGCCGGCGTCACGCAGGGTGACGGTACCGGTGACGGCGTTGGCCGGCGTGGCCGGTGCGGTGTCGCCGCCGCTGGTGCTGGCGGACGCGGCCGCGGACTGGCCGTTGTTGTCGGAGCCACTGCAACCGGCGAGGGCCGCCAGTGCGGCCACGGATGCGAGCGACAAGATAATCCTGCGCATGGTCGAACCTCGTTACGGAACGGAATGGTTGTGGGTCACGGAAGATACGCACGCGCATGGCGGCGCAAGGACTTCCGAGGGGGATTTGGGAGCATACCGGCAAATGCGCCGCTGTAAAAGTCAAGTGAGGAACCTGACAGGTATCGGGTTTCGCGAGCCGGTTGGCAGCTTTGGGACCCGATTTGCCGAAAAGCGGTAACGCTTTGAATAGGAAAACGTTTTCTTCCCTAGGCCAAAAAAAACGCCACCCGAAGGTGGCGTTTTCATTCCCGGTCGAACCGCTCGCTTACGCGAGCGGTCGATCACGACGTTCTGGATCAGAAGTCGTAGGTCGCACCGAAGCGGACCGAACGCGGGGTCTGGTACGTCAGCGCACGGCGGTACTCCGGATCCGGAGCCGACGACACGCCGTAGTACGGGTACGACTGGGTCTTCTGCTGCTCGTTGAGCAGGTTGAAGACTTCGATGCTGAAGGCCAGCTTGTGGTCCGCGAACGCCGGACGGTATTCCGTGCTGAGCGACACCGTGTGGGTGATCGGCAGACGGCTGCCCGAACCCGGAGGCGACGGCTGACCGTTGCACCAGTGGTAGGAATCGACGCCGTAACCCGCGTCTTCCTGGTTCGGACCGAAACCGCCGTAGCAGTTACGCGGCGCACCCGAGACGATGGCGATGTTGCCGGCGACCATCCACTCCGGGGTGATCTGGTAAGCACCGTACGCCTTCAGGGCGTGCTTGTGATCGTTCGCGAGCGTGCCGTTCGAATAGACCATCAGCGGCGCGTTATCCCACGCCTGCGTTACCGACGGCGAGCTGCGCGTACCGGCATCCGTATCGACCTGGCCTTCCGAGTTGCCGTACAGGCGCGAGTACGTGTAGCTGACGGTGCCCCACCAGTTGCCGTCGCCCTTCTGGCGATCGAGGTGGAACTCGGCCGAGTAGTACTTGCGCTTCAGGTGCGGGAAGCCGAGGTCCTTGTTCGACAGGTCGATGGAGTCGTAACCACCGGCCGCGTTGCCGACCTGGAAGGTGTTGGCGCGACCCGGGTTGAACAGGTAGCAACCGACCTGATCCCACTTCTGCGAATCGACGTCGTAGCCCTTGGCGGCGAATGCGTCCTGCACCACACCGGTGTCGCAGTAGTCGTCGATCGCGTTGCCGAGCTTGCGGAGCGTCAGCTTCGCACCGTAGGTCCAGTTCGTGCCCAGCGTCTTGTCGAAGCCGGCGATGAACTCGTCCTGGTACTCGGCCTTCACGCCGCGGGCGGTGACGACGTTCGGATCCGGCGTCTGGCCGTATTCGTTGTTCGTCGAGATCGGAGCGCCCACGCCGCGAACGGTGTTCAGCGGAGTCAGGCCGGTCGGGTAACCGTTGCTCGGATCGATGCCCGTGTACGAGAAGTACGTGTTCGTGTAGTACGACGCCGAAGCACCGCGCAGCGCCGGCGCGGCCGGCAGGGCAAGGTAGTAACGGCCAGCGTTGGCGTACACCTTGAAGGTGCTGTCGCCGTACACGTCCCAGCTACCGCCGAGGCGCGGAGCCCACTGCGGCTTGGTCTGGGCGATGTAGGCCTGGCCGGCGCTGTTGTAGTTCGTGAACTGGTCGTTGCGCAGACCGATCGACAGCAGGATGTTGTCGTTGAGCTGCCACTTGTCTTCGACGTACTGGGCGCGCTGCTTCACACGGACGCTGGCGGCCGTGGTCATGCGGTACTGCGCGACGTAGTACGGGGTACCGACCGGAGCCGTGACCTGGCCACCGGCGATGGTGCTCGCGCCCTTCTGCACGGTGCCATACGACCACGAGTAGCCGTTGTTGCCGTAGATGAAGGTGCCGTCGTTGTTGTCCTGCGTGTTCTGGTTGTCGATACCAGCCGTCAGGGTATGGTCGCCGAGCGTCCAGGCCAGGTCGAGGCGGTAGTTCGAACCCTTGCTCTCGTGACGCGGATCGTCGATGTCGCGCAGGTTCTGCGCGTTCGCGATACCGCCGGCGACGCCACCGTTGTATGCCGGGTTCTGGTTGCCCGCGCCGGTGATGTAGATGAGGTCCGGATCGGTCTGCGCCGGACGGGTGAAGAACGCCGTCTTCTGCTTGCCGTACTGCGCCGTCAACGTCAGCGTATCGGTGATGTAGCTGGTGTACTTCGCCAGCCACATGGTCTGCTTGGTGTTCTCGATGGTCGCCGCGTTACGGTAAGCGCCACGGGTGTTCGTGTCGTTGTCGTAAGCGTAGATACCGCCGGAGTATTCGTCCTTGTAGGACGCGCCGGTCAGTTCGAGGATGTTGCTGTCGTTGATGTTCCAGTCGATCTTGCCGTACAGCTTCGGATCGTCGTAACGGTACTGCGTGGTACGCGTCGTGGACACCGAGCCGACGTTCGTGCCTTCGCGACGCGCGCCTTCGACGGCGATGAACGCGAACAGCTTGTCCTTGATCAGCGGGCCGCCGGCGTAGGCCGAAGCGATCGCCTCCCAATCCTTGTTGTCAGCACGGTACTGGTAACGCTCGCCTTCGCTGGGCGAACCCTTCGCGAAGTTGATGTTCTTCGGGTCAGCCTTGCCCCACTTCGGGGTGAACAGCAGCTGGCCACCGAAGTGGAATTCGTTCGTGCCGCGACGACCCACGACGTTGATGACGCCACCGGCCGAACGGCCGTACTGGGCGCCATAACCACCGGTCAGGATTTCCTGCTGGTCGATCGCGCCGTACGGCAGGACGATACCGCCGTAACCGTTGATCGGATCGGTGGTGTTCATGCCGTTGACGTAGTAGGCATTCTCGTTGACCGACGAACCGGCGAACGAGACGAGGGCCTGGCCGGTCGGGCTGGCAACGCCGGTACCCGTGGCACCCGGCGACACGCCCGGCGCCAGCAGCGCGATCGCTTCGGCGCTACGGCCGAGCGGCAGCTGCTTCAGCTGGGTCTGCGTGATGACGGTGCGCGAGTCGACCGACGAGACGTCGATCGGCGGCAGCGCGGTGCCGACGACGGTGACGCCCTCGAGGTTCGAAGCGCTGGCAGCCGTGGCGGCGGCGGCGAACGAGACGTCCGTACCGGCGTTGACGCGCAGCTCGACGTTGTCGCGCGAGTCGACGACGGCGCCGCCCTTGAGCAGGCTGACCTTGTAGCTGCCCAGCGGCAGGTTGCCGAAGTTGTAACGGCCGTTTTCGCCGACCGTGGTGGTACGGGTCACACCAGTCTGGCTGGTGATCTGGACGGTTTCGCCCGGCTCGGCCGAACCGAACAGGCTACCGGTGGTGGCCTGGGCGTACACGGTACCCGTGAGGCCCATGCCCATCGCCAGCGCGAGCGCGAGCGAGGAACGACGCAGGACGGACGCCTGCCGGATGCTGCGAGAACTCATTGTAAATCTCCCCAGATCGGCCCGAACCGGGCCTCAAAGACAAGCAAAACCGACCGAGGCCGGAAAAAAGGTGGCTTCCTCGCCGGTCGCGTGTCTTAAGGGGATCACCAGCGTCCACTCCTCCCAGAGTGAGCACGCCGCCCGTAAGCACCGCTCCCGCAAAGCCTTGGACTGGCTGAACCCGACCTTTCCGGCAGTGCAGGAAAGAGGGAACTCAGCATCGTCGACGCCGAACATAGGCGTACGCCGACCACCGTGTCAACAAATTATTTACACGGGATCGGCGTTTTTTCTAACGCCATGTTGACGAGCCTTGCAGGATCAATCCCCTGAATTGCAGGGATTTTTGCTTACGGTTGAAACAGTTCCGTCAAAAAAGCGCCCTCGTCCGCAGGGGCGAGGGCGATCTGGGGAGGCTTTTGGGCCTTCTGACGGTCGGGGGCCTCCAGGCCCCCGACCGACCTTCTCTTCTTGTAGCTGCTTACCTACGTTCTTTGGACGATCCGATCAGAAGTCGTACGTGATGCCGACGCGGGCATAGCGCGGGGTCGTCTGGTAGAGCGGGATGTCGTAGCGCGGATTCGGCTTCGCAACGCTGCCGCGGATCGGGTAGACCTGCGTTTGCTTGCGCTGATTGAAGATGTTGAACACCGTGAGGTTGAAACCGAGCTTGCTGTCGGCCCACGTCGGACGGTATTCGATCGAACCGGTCGCGATGTACGTCCACGGATTGTGGCCCTTCTCACCCGGAGGCGACGGCTGACCTTCGCACCAGTGGTAGAACGAGCCGTAGCCGAGGTTCGGATTCGTCTCGTTCGGACCGTAGAAGCCGAGGCAGCTCTTCGGTGCACCCGACGCGATCAGCACGTTCGCCGAAGCGAGCCATTCCGGCGCGATCTGGTACGAACCGTAGATCTTGAACTGGTGCTTTCGGCTGTTGGCGAGTTCGCCGTTGGCGTACTGCATGACTTCCGCGTAATCCCAGTCCACCGTCGCCGAGACCGTGTCCTGACGGATGTCCGAACGGACCTGGCCTTCCGAGTTGCCGTAGCTCTTCGAGAAGACGTAATCGAAGCGGACCTGGTACTTGCCGTCCCACGCGTGGTCGAGATACAGCTCGAGGCCGTAGTAATTACGCTTGCTGTGCGGGAAGCCGAAGTCCTCGTTGTTCATGTCGACGCTGTAGAAGCCGCCGTTGGTGTTCGGAACAAGGAAGGTGTTCGCACGACCCGGGTTGAACAGGTAGCTGCCCTGGATGTCGCCGATGGTGTCCGGATCGATACCCTGGCGAATCATCTTGCGCTCGATGGCGCCGGCATCGCCGACGTCGTCGATCGCGTTGCGCAGTTTGCGCACCGTGGCCTTCGCGCCGTACGTCCACTTATCGGTCAGCGACGCGTCGAAACCGAGGATGAACTCGTCCTGGTACTGCGACTTGATGTTCGTGGCGGCGGCAGTCTTCGGATCACGCGGGATGCCGTATTCGCGGTTGGCCGAGATCGGACCGCCCGTGCTGCTGAAGATCGGCGTCAAGCCCTGCGGGATACCGTTGGCATCGATACCCGTGTAGTTGAAGTACTCACGCGTGTAGAGCGAGGCACCCGCGGAACGCAGTGCGACGGTCGCCGGAAGGGCGAGGAAATAGCGGCCCGCGTTGGCATAGATCTTAAGACTGGAATCGCCGTTGACGTCCCAGGTCGCACCGAGGCGCGGGGCCCACTGCGGCGTGGTGAGGCGCAGGTACGCATCGCCGTTCTGGTTGTAGTTGGTGAACTGGTCGTTACGCAGACCCACCTTGACCAGCCAGCGGTCGTTGACCTGCCACGAGTCTTCGATGTACTGGGCGCGCTGGGTCGTACGAACCGACGCCTGCGTGCTGTAAACGTAGCGCGCGACGTAGTAGCCATCGCCACCGGGCGGTGCCACGTAAGCGGCGTCGGCCGGCGTATCGCCGATGATCGGCGTATCCGCGTCGGTCTGCCAGTATTCCCAGCCGTACCCCGGACCCGACGTGGTGATGCCGTCGTTCTTGTCGAGCACCTTCTGGTTATCGATACCGGCGGTGATCGTGTGATCGCCCGCGCGATAGCTCAGATCGATGCGCAGGTTGGTGTTCGTCGACTTGTGCTTCGGATCGGCGATCTGTGCAGAAGGATTCGAGTTGGTGATGAAACCACCACCCGTCAACGCGGTGTTCTGCTGGTTCGCCTGCAGGATCGAGGGCAGCGTGGAGTCCGCGACCGCGGTGTAGTACGTACCCTTCATCTTGCCGTAAAGGGCCGTCAACGTCAGGTCGTCGGTGATGTAGCTGGTGAACTTGGCGCTGTAAACGTCCGCACCCGACTTGTTCTGCGGGGCGCCGGCGGTGTCCTTGCCGGTGTACGCGCCGCGAACGCCGGTGGCGTAATCGTAATCGTAGATCGATGCGTCGTAGTTCTGCTTGTTCGACGCGCCGGTCAACTCCAGGATGTTGCTGTCGTTGATGTTCCAGTCGATCTTCGCGTAGTACTTCGGATTGCGATAGTTCTGCTTGTACGTGAACGGCGCGTTGACGTTAAGCGTCTGGTCGCCCTCACGACGCTCCTGCTCGGCGGCGAGGAAGACGTACAGGGTGTCCTTGATCAGCGGACCACCGGCATAGGCCGAGTACGTGGTGCGCCAGAACTTGTCGTCCTTATTGCGATCGAACACCTGCCCAGCGGCCGGCCCGATCTGGCTGTAATAGTTGTTCGGGCTCGCCTTCGCGCCCTTCGGCTCCCACAGCACCTGGCCACCGAAGTGCCATTCGTTCGTGCCGCGCTTACCGACCTGGCTGATGACGCCGCCCGACGAACGGCCGTATGCCGCGCCGTAGCCACCGGCCAGCACTTCCTGCTGGTCGATCGCGCCGTACGGCAGCGTGATACCACCGAAGCCGCTGAGCGGATCCGTCGTGTTGAAGCCGTTGATGTAGTACGCGTTCTCGGTGACCGCGCTACCCGCGATCGAGACGAGGGCGTTACCGGTCGGACCGACGAAGAACGAGCTGCCGGCCACGGCGCCCGGCGCCAGCAGCGCGATGGCTTCCGCGGTGCGCGCCAGCGGCAGCTTGGCGAGCTGTTCGGAGGTGATCACGGTGCGCGAGTCGACGGTCGACACGTCGATCGACGGCAGCGCGTTGGCCGAAACGGTCACGCCTTCGAGGTTCGACGTATCGGCGGCAGTGGTGGCGCCGGTGAAATTCACGGTGGTACCGGCACCGACGACGATGCCGACGTTGTCGCGCGAGTCGACCACGGCGCCGCCGCGGCTGACCGACACCTTGTACTGGCCGGTCTGCAGGTTGTCGACGGTGTACTTGCCGGACGGATCGGCAGTGGTCGAACGGGTCACGCCCGTGTTGCTGGTGACGGTGACGGTGTCGCCCGACTGCGCCTGACCCGTGATGCGACCG
>Ga0102591_1004282_pt1 | contig 11336 bp, 10 predicted proteins | sample AraplaCol_mCL_r2_2_FD_76860 | JGI IMG/M metagenome (GOLD analysis project Ga0102591, IMG submission 76860) | Arabidopsis root microbial communities from North Carolina, USA - plate scrape MF_Col_mCL_r2 (SPADES assembly) (version 2) | ecosystem: Host-associated > Plants > Roots > Endosphere... | reverse complement strand
CTTTTACCGCGTGGTCATTTGCGCTCGTTCCCTACGGGGATGCCTACCAGCGCTCCCATGTAGCATTCTACATGGCCATCACAGTCATCTCGTGCATATTTTGCCTAATGTATGTGCGCTCGGCAGCATTCATTGTCGCCATAGTCGTGAATGGCGCATTCATCGGTTTTTTTTGCGTCGAGTGGGCAACCTACCTTCATTGCGATTGCGATCAATGTTCTTCTCGTGAGTGCGGGCATGATGTCCATCGTGCTTACCAACTTCCGCAACTTCGAACAGATGGTTGTTTCGCAGCAGCGGACTGAAGCCCTGAGCAACGACAATTTCCAGTTGGCGAACCTGGACAGCCTGACTGGGCTCGCCAATCGGAGGGCGTTTTTCGCGCAGCTGGAGAAGGAATTGGCAGCAGCACGGTTCAATGGAACGCGCTTGGCTTTGGGAGTTATGGACCTGGACGGGTTTAAGCCTGTCAACGACCTATATGGTCATTCCGTGGGCGATCGGCTCTTGGTGCAGGTAGCCGAAAGGCTTTCGGGGCTCCTTAAGGCCAGCACCGCCTTCAGATTGGGCGGCGATGAATTCGCGATCATCGCACCTGTTATTCCTGAGAACGACGAGCTGGTTTTTAACGCCAACGCGATCAGCAGGAGCCTGCGTGAGCCCTACAAAATGCCGGAGGGAACGGTTCACATTTCGGCGTCTATGGGAATCGCCGTCTACCCCGATCTAGCCTCTAACCTGGAACAGCTGTTTGATCGCGCCGACTACGCTCTCTATCACGCCAAAAGACGAGAGCGTGGCGGCGCCGTTCTATTTGACGAAGTGCACGAGAGCCAGATCAACGTTGAAGCTCGAATTGAGAACGCGTTACGAGAGGCGAATTTTGATACCGAACTCTCGGTGTTATTCCAGCCTATCGTCAATATAGACCTCGACAGGGCCGTTGGCTTTGAAGCCTTGGCCCGATGGGAGAGCCCTTCGTTAGGTAGAGTATCACCGGGAAGCTTCATACCGATTGCTGAGCGAGCAGGGATAATCAGCTCGCTGACCCAGCCTCTCTTGAAGCGTGCACTTGCAGCCGCATCTACTTGGGACCCGCAATTGCGTCTGGCGTTCAACCTATCTGCGCACGATCTCAATTCAGACGCTGGTGTGCTCTCACTCATTTCAATAATCGACCAGAGCAAGTTTGATCCCCGCCGACTGGATCTCGAGATAACCGAAACTGCCTTCGACATGATTTTGCTCAGGTGAAGCAATCTGTCGAGAGGCTCCGCCTGCTTGGATGCGGGATATCGCTCGACGATTTCGGCACAGGGTACTCGAGCCTGACGCGACTGCATGCTCTGCCGCTGACGAAAATAAAAATCGACAGGAGCTTCGTGACCGAACTTCACCTCAAGCCTGCAAGTTATAAAATCGTCAAATCGTTGCTCACTCTGAGTCAAGAGATGGGTTTGGATTGTGTAGTCGAGGGTGTGGAAAGCGAGGAGGAACTGACCACGCTGATCGCGCTGGGTGCGACGAACGTTCAAGGATACCTGTTCGCGCCTCCTTTGGACATTGCCGGAGCCAAAGCGTTTGTAGCACCTCCGTCAAGAATCCGGATCTTTGCATGATCGAGTTGGCTTGGCGGCCAAGCGCCTGACATCCGGGGAGCGTCGGCGAATAGTGCCCACCGGCGATGATCAGCGCCGCCTCGGTGGTTGTCGATCATCGCACTGCTAAGCGTCCGAGAGCCGACCTGACCTGCCATTGGCCGGGTGGAAGCAACCGGCAGAAACGCGGAGCTTCCAGATTGCATAGCGTTGGAGCCGGTTGCGGCGATGGTCTCGGCACAGTCCGCCGGTGTTGGCGGTCAGCCTCACGATCGCGCCGTCCTTTTCGTGTGGCCTGCGCATTCTTTCGCTTGGCGAGGAAGTCGCCCGCGCGAACGCGGGTTGCAATCCTGCTGTTGTGCGCAGTTGTCGCCGCAGCCTCCACCCTGTTGATCGGCCCGCTGAGCTTCGTCGGCCTAATGGCACTGCATCCGGCGCGAAAAGCCGTGTCGGGAGGGGGGCAAAAGGAATGCTGGCAGCCGCACTTGTCGGTGCGTCGCTGATGGTATCCGCAGACTGGATCGGGCGGGTCGTCGATTTTCCATATGAGATACCTGCCGGGGTCATCGCGTCTTTGGTTGGAACGCCGTATTTCTTCTTCGCTTTTCTTTCGGGCAAAAAACGCTAGGCGGGAGGACCAACCGAACTGCGATGCCACGACCATGATTGCAGGCCGTTCTGGACCGACAGGCGCGGCTGAAATGGGGCGGACCGCAGCCCGCCCCGGCACGCCTAATATTGCGCCACGCCACCGTCGACGTGGATTTCGACACCTGTGATATAGGCGCTATCGTCGGAGGCAAGGAACAGGGCGGTCTTACCCATATCCTCGGGTGTTCCCATGCGTCCGAGCGGAATTGTGCCGGCGATTCCTTCGTAGGCTTCTGCGGGAATAAGCCCCGACAGGCCAGGCGTCAGCGTATGACCGGGGCTGAGGACGTTGATGCGAAATCCGCGCTCCTTCGTGTCGATGATCCAGCCGCGCACGAGATTTCGGATCGCTGCCTTGGTCGATGAGTAAACCGACATGGTCGGAATGCCCTTCGAGGCGGCGATCGAGCCCGTCAGAATGATCGATGCGCCATCGCGCAAGATCGGCAACGCCTTCTGGAACCCGAAGAGCAGGCCGCGAACATTCGTGTTGTAAGTCTTGTCGAAATGCTCCTCCGTGATCTCGCCAAACTTCATGAATTCATAAAAGCCCGCATTGAGGACCAGAATATCGATCTGCCGGTTTGCCTTCTTGATGACATCATATAGCTTATCCAGGTCAGCCAGCTTCGAGGCATCGGCCTGCACCGCAACCGCTCCATTGCCGATCGCAGCAACCGCGGCGTCGAGTTCGCCCTGGCGGCGACCGGTAATGTAGACCAGCGCGCCTTCAGCAGCGAATTGCTTTGCGATCCCCAGTCCGATACCTGCACTGCCTCCGGTTACCACGGCAACCTTGCCTTCCAATTTCCTGCTCATCGATTTTTTCCTTCGATTGATCTCTCGTTCCCGGCCGTTCGTCGTGTCGGGACGGCGCCCGTTGGGTGCCTGCCACTCAGATAAAATCGGGAGGGCTGACGCTGTAGCCGTGAAAGACGACTAACGACTATTCCATTTTGGAATAGTACATCGCGTGCGAAGTCGCTGTGGGCAGGGTTGGCAGATTGGAGGCACTGTTCTACAGACTGTGATGATCGACCGACCGAAGGCTAGGGCGATACAATAAAGCCTCCCACGACGGGCCGCGGCCATCGTGTATTTTGGCCAAACCTTATCGAGGCGACAATTGTCTCAAGGCTCGGGAAACAGACCGACTGATCCACTTCCCGAGTTCGGTTCAAGTCGCGGGCACGAGAGCGGTAACTTTGTCGATTGCCCGCCTTGCCGCCGGACGGGCATCGATCTCGCTATACCAGCGTGCGATAGCAGGCCACGCATCAAAGTCGATACCGGCGAAATCGCGGATGATGTCCCAGGGGGTGGTGTAGCAGAGTATCGGCGGTCACCAGTGTTTTTCCGGTAGGGTCGGGTTGTCGAAGACCAACCTGAGGGAAGACCACCGATGACCGAGGATATGATGAACCTGCGCTCGCTTGTTGAGAATAGCGCCGACGCCGATTTGCTTCGCGAGATGATCGGCTTTGCCGCCGAGAAGCTGATGGAACTGGAGGTTGGCACGAAGACCGGCGCGGCCTATGGCGAGAAGAATGCGTTCCGGCTCGCCCAGCGCAACGGCTACCGCGACCGAGACTGGGAGACGCGGGCGGGCACCGTCGAACTGCGCATCCCGAAGCTTCGGTCAGGCAGTTATTTCCCGAGCTTCCTTGAGCCGCGTCGCATGGCCGAGAAGGCCCTGACAGCTGTGATCCAGGAGGCCTATATCCAGGGCGTCTCGACCCGCTCGGTCGACGATCTCGTCAAGGCCATGGGCATGTCCGGCATCTCCAAGAGCCAGGTCAGCCGCCTGTGCGAGGAAATCGACGATAAAGTGAAGGCCTTCCTCGACAGGCCCATTGAGGGCGAATGGCCATATCTCTGGATCGACGCCACCTATCTCAAGGTCCGGCGTGGGGGCCGTATTGTCTCCGTCGCCGTCATCATCGCCGTCGGCGTTAACACCGATGGGCGGCGCGAAGTGTTGGGCATGGAGATCGGGACATCGGAAGCCGAGCCAATCTGGACGGAGTTCCTGCGAAAGCTGACCCGGCGCGGCCTCAGCGGCGTCAAGCTCGTCGTCTCCGATGCTCATGAAGGCATCAAGGCGGCCGTCTCCAAGGTTCTGTCTTCCACATGGCAGCGTTGCCGGGTCCACTTCATGCGCAATGCGCTCGCTCATGCCGGAAAGAGCGGACGGCGCGTCGTGTCGGCCTTTATCGCCACGGCCTTCGCCCAGGACACGCAGCAAGCCGCAAGCGCACAGTGGCGTAGCGTCGCCGACCAGATCAGGCCGAAGGTGCCGAAGCTCGCCACCCTCATGGACAGTGCCGAAGAGGATGTTCTGGCCTACATGACCTTTCCAAAGCAGCACTGGACCAAGCTTCACTCGACAAATCCGATCGAGCGCGTCAACGGCGAGATCAAGCGCAGGACTGACGTCGTCGGCATCTTCCCCAACGACGATGCCATCGTAAGGCTCGTCGGAGCGATCCTTCTCGAGCACAACGACGAGTGGGCTGTCCAGCGTTCTCGATACATGACCCTTGAGACAATCGCCGCAATGAGCGATGATCCGCTCATCAGCCTGCCAGCGGCAAGCTGACCCGTTCCCGGCCTAAGCCGGAGGGCACGGCGATTGCCGAAGCTACACCACTCCCAGGGACATCATCAAATCGCGGCGCCACAGCCACCCGAAATGCGCGATGTCGGCTATGGTGAATTCGTCGCCAGCGGTAAATTTTCTTTCGCGGAGCGTGCCTTCGAGGACCGCAAGGACCCTTTCCGCCTCAGTCTGGAACCGAGCGACCGCCAACGGTATCTGCTCGGTCGCCTGCCGCTTGAAGAACCCGAGTTGTCCGAAGGCTGGACCAATCCCTGTCAGGTGAAAGAACATCTGCTCGAAGACCCGGGCTCGACCAGCACCATCCCTGGGAAGCAGTCGACCGCTTTTTTCTGCAAGATAGACCAGAATCGCACCGGATTCACTGATTGTCAGCGGCTGGCCGTCCGGGCCCTCGCTGTCCACCAGAAGAGGCACTTTGCCGTTCGGATTGATTGCGAGATAGCCCGGCAGTTTCTGCTCACCCTTCCTGACATTGACGGATCGCAATTCGTAAGCCAGCCCGAGCTCCTCAAGAGCGATAGGAACGCGCAGACTGTTGGGTGTGGCAAATGCATGAACGTCTAACATGAGGATTTCCTTCGAACGATTGGCAGGATAGGGCGTCGGCCATGCGCCACATCGCTATCTGCGGATATTCACTTGACGAAGGAAAGTGCGATGAAGACATATGCATCATTCCAAGGAGGAATGATGCATGAACCGGCTGGCTGCCATGGAAGCATTCGTGCGCGTTGTCGATACCGGATCATTCACCGGCGCGGCGCGGCTGCTGCGTATCGGGCAACCCGCGGTCTCCAAGATGATAGCGCAGTTGGAGGATCGTGTAGGAACCAAGCTCCTGCTTCGCACCACACAAGGCCTGACCCCGACGGAGGCCGGCGAGAATTTCTATGATCATGCCAGACGCGCCGTCGAAGAGGCCGACGAGGCCGAAGCAAAGGCGAGGGGTTCGGGCGCCGCCCTGCGTGGACGGCTCCGCATCAGCGGGGCCGTCACCTTCGTCAGGCTTCATGTTGTTCCGCTCCTGCCGAAGTTTCTGGCGCAGCATCCCGACCTCGATATCGAGTTGGTTATGGACGACCGCAATGTCGATCTTGTGGAAGCCGGTATCGACATCGCGCTGAGGATGGGTGATCTGCAGGACTCGTCGCTGACTGCCAGGAAGATCGGAGCGAGCCCCCGGGTGGTTGTCGCTTCCCAGAAATATGTCGCGGAGTTCGGAGAGCCCCTGTCTCCGATGGATCTGTCGAATCATCACGCAGTAGTCTATGATTTGCGCAGCGGCGGGACGGCATGGAATTTCAGAAAAGGTTCGTCGCATAGCGCCGTGAGAATCAAGGGACGCATTCGTTTGAACGCCGCCGAGGGCGTGCGGGAGGCCGTTTTTGCCGGGATGGGCCTAGCGGTTGCTTCCGAATGGATGTTCGCTCCCGAACTGGCTTCGGGCACGGTTCGGCGGTTATTGACGGATTGGGAACTGCCGCCGGTCGACCTTTGGGCAGCATTTCCGAGCGGGCGTACGGCAAGCAGCAAGGCGAGAGCCTTCGCCAATTTCATCAGACAGGAATTGGCTTCGGACTTCAGTTCCGAGAGTGAAGGCGGAGAAGCAAGCATCTGACTGGCCGAGGCAAATCGCCTCCGCGGTTTATGGTCGTGCTGCGCTTCTCCTGAGCACGAATTCTTCAGCGACGTGCCTTCGCGGCAACCATCACGGCAAAGGTATGATGACGCGATGCCTGTTGGCAGGCGCTGTCTCATCGATGTCCTGCGCCAAATCGTTATGCGGTGAGGCAGCGCTGCACTCAATAAGGTTGATGGTCACCTCGGCCCGATCCATGTCGAGCCGTCGAGTGCTCGGCCGTCTCTATGCACAAGCGATGCTCTCGGCACCCTCAGTGCCATAGGTTCCAACGAGACTTCGAAAATACCATCTTCAGACCAATTGACGACCATTAAAGAGATCGCTAGCTTTATTAAATCAATTTGATTGACTGCATAACAAAAGAGGGAACCAAATCGATGATCAAGAATGAACAAGCGCAGCGCAGCATCGCCGCAAGGGCAGGCTGGGCGATCACCACCGCCCTGGCGTCCACCCTGTTGTTCGGCGTCGCCGGCACTTCCGCCGCCGAGGCCATCCTGACGATGCATATCGAGGAACAGACGAGCTGGGTGCAGAACTTCAACCCCTTCGACCTTGCCGGGCGCCGGCAGAGCACGATGGATTTCATTTATGAGCCGCTCGTCATCTTCAATGCCGAAGACGGTGGCAAGCCTGTCTGGCGGCTGGCGACAAGCTTCAAGTTTTCGGACGATCTGAAATCGATCACCTACGAACTGCGTCCCGGCCTCAAGTGGTCGGACGGCGAGCCGCTGACGGCCCTCGACGTCAAATACACGATCGATCTGATGCTGAAGAACGCCGCCCTCGATACGGTCGGTGTCGGCGAAACCGTGGCCTCCGTCGAAGCGCCCTCGGCAACCGAGGTGCGCATCAACCTGAAAGAGGTCAACTCCGAATTCCCGGAATCGCTTGCGGATCTGGCCGTCGTTCCCGAGCACGTCTGGAAGGACGTCTCCGATCCGGTCGCCTTCAAAAACGAAAAGCCGGTCGGATCAGGACCCTTGACCGACGTGCGCCGCTTCACCCCGCAGGTCTACGAACAGTGCCGCAATCCGAACTACTGGGATAGTGCATCGCTCCATGTCGACTGCATCCGGCTGCCGCAGATCTCGGGCAACGACCAGATGCTCGCCATCCTGCCGGAAGGCAACATGGACTGGATCGGATCCTTCATACCGGAGATCGACAAGACATTTGTCGCTCTCGACGCCGACCATAACGGCTATTGGCAGCCGCCTGCCGAAACCGTCGCATTTCAGATGAACTTCAAGAGCTCCAACGAAGGCAACCTCGAGGCCTTCAAGGACGTCAATTTCCGGCATGCGTTCAGCCTGGCCATGGACCGTCATTCGATGGTCGATATTGCCGGCTTCGGATACCCGGTGGTCAACCTACATGCCAGCGGCCTGCCGCCGCGCTTCGAGACCTGGCGCAACCAGGCCGCCGAAGGCGACAAGGACGCCTTCATGGGCTTCGACACGGAGAAAGCCAACAAGATCCTCGATGACGCCGGCTACAAGAAGGGTGACGACGGCTTCCGTTCCACGCCTGATGGCAAGCCGATCGCCTTTCCTGTCATCGTTCCGAACGGCTGGACCGACTGGATCGATGCGGTCCAGATCGCGGTCGAAGGATTGCGCGCGATCGGGATCAACGCTTCCGTTGCCACGCCCGAATACGAGCAGTGGCGCAAGCAGATCCTCGATGGAAGCTTCGAGGTCGTGATGAACTCACGTGCCGACGGAGCGACGCCGTTCCGCGGCTATTATCAGAGTCTCTCCACAGCCTATGCCGGACGGATCACCGGCGCGCCGTCGCGCTATTCGAACCCGAAGCTGGATGCTCTCTTCGGCGCCTATCTCAAGGCAACCACCGATGACGATCACAAGAAGATCTTCAACGACATCCAGCTGCTGGTCGCCGACGAATTCCCGGTCGTGCCTGTCTTCAATGGTCCGACCTGGTACCAGTTTTCCAGCAAGCGCTTTACCGGCTGGGTGACGGACAAGGATCCGGCCTTGAATCCGGAGGATCACGACAATAACCGGATGCGCCTGATGCATCTGCTGCGCCTCAAGCCGGTCCAATAAGCCGGTCGAGGGTTCAGGGATATGCGTGTTTCAGGCAGGCGCCTTGGCGTCTATGCGGTCGCTCTCGCGTTCGCCATCTTGATGAACTTCATCCTTCCCCGGCTCATGCCGGGGAGCCCCGTCGATGCGATGGTTGCGCAGCTCGGGCCGCGCGCCACGCCGGCTGCGGTCGCTGCGATCAAGGCACGCTTCGGCGCGGTCGACGCGCCGATGCTCAGCCAGTTTGCCGACTATATCAAAGGGCTGGCGACGCTCGATCTCGGCGTCTCGGTCAAATATTACCCGCAGACGGTCGTCCAGGTGCTGGGCCGGGCGACAATCTGGACGCTCTTTCTGGTGGTCACCGCCATCCTGTTTTCGCTCTGCATCGGCGTCGTCCTCGGGGCCGTCGCGGCCTGGAGGCGGGGAGGGCGCTTCGACACGATCGTCTCGCCGTTTTCGGTGGTGATGATTGCGGTGCCGCCGGTGATCATCGCATTGACGACGCTCTTTGTCTTCGGCGTCTCGCTTCGATGGTTTCCGGTGGGCTATGCCTACGATCCAAACCTCGACCCCGATCTCGATTTCACCTTTGCCGGCAGCGTGCTGGTCCATGCCATCCTGCCGGTGCTGACCTTGTCGCCCTATCTGATCGGTGAATTTCAGACGACGATGCGCTCGTCGATGATTTCGATCCTCGGCGAGGACTACGTCACGATGGGCAGGGCCAAGGGCCTCAGCCACCGGGCGGTCATGTTCGGCTATGGCGCCCGCAACGCCATGCTGCCCGTCCTGACCAACCTTGCCCTCATGCTTGGCGCAGTCTTCGGCGGATCGATCGTCACCGAGATCGTCTTCAATTATCCGGGCCTCGGATTGACCCTCTACACGGCCAGCATCGCGCGCGATTATCCGGTCATTCAGGGACAGCTCCTGCTGATGACGCTTGCCACCCTCGGCGCCAATTTCCTCGTCGATATTCTCTATGGACTGATCGACCCACGACTGCGGGAGGCTGTGTAATGAGCTTCACTTTCGGAACCATCCTTCGTCAGCGAAAGGCCGTCGCTGGGCTGATCATCATTGCCGCGCTCTGGGCGATGGCGCTCTCTGCCCCGCTGATTGCTCCCGGCGAGCCCGGTGCGCGCGTCGGCCGCTCCCATCAGCCGCCGTCGATCGAACATGTCATGGGCACCACGAAAATGGGGCGCGATGTCTACCGGCAGTTTGTCTGGGGAGCGAGGAGCTCGCTTTCGGTCGGTTTTGCCACCGGTATTGCGATCACCATTATCGGAACCGGGATCGGACTCGTGGCGGGATATGCCGGCGGCAAGATCGACGCCGGCCTCGACCTCGCGACCAATGCCGTGCTCGTCGTCCCCAACATGCCGCTGCTGATCCTGCTCGCGTCCTTTGCAGGAACCGTCGGTCCGATGACAATCATGACGATCATCGTGCTGACGTCGTGGCCATGGGGCGCGAGAATGACGCGCTCGCAAACCATGGCGCTCAGGAACCGCGATTTCGTGACGGCCTCGAAGATGATCGGGGAACCTGCCTGGCGGATCATCTTCGTCGAGATCCTGCCCAATCTGGCACCTCTGATCGGCATCAATCTGGTCGGCAGCATCATCTATGCAGTCGTTGCCCAGACGACGCTCGAGTATCTCGGCTTCGGCGACCCCCTGAAGGTCTCCTGGGGCACCATGCTCTACAATGCGCAAAACGCCTCGGCGATCATGGTCGGCGCATGGTGGGACGTCGGCGTCCCGGCTGTCGGCATTGCCCTGACCGGCCTTGGCCTGGCGCTCCTCAACTTCACATTCGATGAGATCGCAAACCCGCAACTGCGCTCGGGCCCGGCGCTTTCGCGCTGGTTCCGTCTCAATCGTGCCCGCAATCGCGAACTGGAGGCACGCCGATGACCGACACCCTTCTGGAAATCGACAACCTCAATATCGACTACCTCGTCGACAAGCGCGAGTTCCGTGCAGTCAGCGATGTCTCCTTCACCATAGGAAAGGGCGAGATCTTCGGGCTTGCCGGCGAATCCGGGTGCGGCAAGAGCACGATCGCCTATGCCATCACCCGGCTTTCCAAGGCGCCCGCCTGGATTGCGGGTGGCAGTATCAAGCTGGATGGGCAGGACCTGCTGCGCCTGCCCGAACGCGAACTCCAGAAGATCCGCTGGAAGCGGGTCGGCATGGTGTTTCAAAGTGCGATGAACTCGCTCAATCCGCTGATGCGGGTCGAGGCACAGTTTCACGACGTGCTCTTTCGCCATACCGGATGCTCACGCGAGCAGTCACGGGCACGCGGCGAGGAGATGTTCCGCCTTGTCGGCATTCCCGCGCACCGTATCAGCGATTATCCGCACCAGTTTTCGGGCGGCATGCGCCAGCGCATCGTCATCGCCATCTGCCTGGCGCTTCAGCCGGAGCTCATCATCATGGACGAACCGACGACGGCGCTCGACGTCGTCGTCCAGCGCGAGATTCTCGAACAGGTCGTCGACCTGCAGAGGACCCACGGCTTTTCTGTCCTGTTCATCACCCACGACCTGCACCTGATGGCGCAGCTGTGCCAGCGCATCGGCGTCATGCTGAAAGGGCGTCTCGTCGAAGTCGGGGATGTCCGGCAGGTCAGCACGGCACCCAGGCACGACTATACGCGCAAGCTCTGGAACGCCATCCCGCAACTTCCCACCCACGAGCAATCCTCCGGAGTCATGGCATGAGGGCCGAAACGAACCTATCAACAGCGCCTCTGCCTCT
>Ga0102591_1004280_pt1 | contig 11339 bp, 12 predicted proteins | sample AraplaCol_mCL_r2_2_FD_76860 | JGI IMG/M metagenome (GOLD analysis project Ga0102591, IMG submission 76860) | Arabidopsis root microbial communities from North Carolina, USA - plate scrape MF_Col_mCL_r2 (SPADES assembly) (version 2) | ecosystem: Host-associated > Plants > Roots > Endosphere... | reverse complement strand
CCTCCATCCCGGCCAGGTGCTGAATGGCGCCCGAGATCCCGATGGCGATGTACAGCGACGGGGCGACGACCTTGCCGGTCTGGCCGACCTGGTAGTCGTTCGGCGCATAGCCGGCGTCCACGGCCGCGCGCGAGGCGCCGACGGCGGCGCCCAGCTTGTCGGCCAGGGGCTCGATCACCTTCTGGAACTCTTCGGCCGAGCCCATGGCGCGGCCGCCAGAGACGACGATCTTGGCCGCGGCCAGTTCCGGACGGTCGGACTTGACCATCTCTTCGCTGACGAAGCGGGTCTTGCCGGCGTCGGCGCCGCCGACGGTTTCCACCGAGGCCGAGCCGCCTTCGCCCGCCGCCGCGAAGGCGGTCGGACGCACGGTGATCACCTTCTTGGCGTCCGAGGTCTGGACGGTTTCCAGCGCGTTGCCGGCGTAGATCGGGCGCGTGAAGGTGTCGGCCGACACGACATCGACGATGTCGCTGATCGGGGCCACGTCCAGCTTGGCGGCGACGCGCGGGGCGAAGTTCTTGCCGCCGGCGGTGGCCGGCACCAGGATCGCGTCGTAGTTGCCCGCGAGCGCCAGGACGGCGTCGGCTTCGGCCTCGGCCACGCCGTGACCCAGGGCGTCGCTCTCGGCCAGCAGGACCTTGCGGACGCCGGCGATCTTGGCGGCGGCGTCGGCCACGCCCTTGGCGCCCTGGCCCAGCACCAGCACGTCCACGTCGCCCGACAGCTTCAGGGCGGCGGTGACGGTCTTGTGGGTGCCATCGCGCAGGTGCGCGTTGTCGTTATCGGCGACGACGAGAACGGCCATTACAGCACCCCCGCGGTTTTGAGCTTGGAGACGAGGTCGGCGGCGGTTTCCACCTTCACGCCGGCCGAGCGCTTGGCCGGTTCGGCGACCTTCACGACCTTGAGGCGCGGGGCTACATCGACGCCGTAGTCGGCGACCGTCTTGCTGACGATCTCCTTCTTCTTGGCCTTCATGATGTTGGGCAGGGACGCGTAGCGCGGCTCGTTCAGGCGCAGGTCGGCGGTGACCACGGCCGGCAGGTCGACGTCCAGGGTCTGCAGACCGCCGTCGACTTCGCGGGTGACCTTGACGGTCGAGCCGGAAACCTCGACGGCCGAGGCGTAGGTGGCCTGGGGCCAGCCCAGCAGGGCCGACAGCATCTGGCCCACGGCGTTGTTGTCGCCGTCGATGGCCTGCTTGCCCATCAGGACGAGGTTGGGGTTTTCCTCGGCGACCACGGCCGCCAGCAGCTTGGCGACGGCCAGGGGCTCGGGATCGGCGTCGGTCGTGATCAGCACGCCGCGGTCGCCGCCCATGGCCAGCGCCGTGCGGATGGTTTCCTGGGCTTGGGCCGGGCCGATCGAGACGATCACCACCTCGGTGGCCACGCCCTTTTCCTTCAGACGCACGGCTTCCTCGACCGCGATCTCGCAGAAGGGGTTCATCGACATCTTGACGTTCGCCAGGTCGACGCCGGTCTGATCGGGCTTCACCCGGACCTTCACGTTGTAATCAATAACCCGTTTGACCGGGACCAGAACCTTCATCGGTCTACGCCGCCTCCTGGCTAGTTTTTCCTGCCTGCGCGAACGCACTTACCGCGTCCGGGCAGGTTTGCAAGTTTCCCCTGACGTAAGCGTAATGCAGAAAATGCCGCCACGTTCAAACAGTTGTACGATTTTTTGCGCACTGCGTCCGCTGCGCCGCACACCTAAGGGACCGCCCCTATATACGCCTGAGCGCGCGCTTTCGCCTCTGGCCAATCCTTTCGCTGGCCAGTCGCGGCGCGGGCCAGTAAGACGCGGCTCCATGAAGAGCAACATCACCCGCCTGCAGAAGATCTTCTTCGCCGTCTTCCTCGGCGCGAGTCTCAGCGTCTTCTGCTTCCACTACTTCTACGTCTGGCCGAAGGCGCGCTGCGACGCGCGTGGACCGGGCCACGCCTGGGCCGGCAAGTGGATGAAGTGCGCCACGATCTATCCGATCGAGACCCTGACCCGCCGGCCGCTGAACGTGCCGCCGATCAACACCGATCCGAAGAAGATGGACGGCGCACGCGCCGAGCCGGCGCCGGCGAAGTAGCTAGCGCGTCGCGCCCGGCTTCCACAGCACGTCCGCCGCCCCGTCGTCATTGGCCCGGCGGGCGGCCACGAACAGCAGGTCCGACAGCCGGTTGAGATAGCGCAGGGCCGGCTCGCCCACGATCTCGCCTTCGGTCCCGATCAGCTCCACCAGCTTGCGCTCGGCGCGGCGGCAGACCGTGCGGGCCACGTGCAGGGCGGCCGAGGCCGGCGACCCGGCCGGCAGGACGAACGACGTGAGGGGCGAGAGGCGCGCGTTCATGGCGTCGATCTCGCGTTCCAGCCGCTCGACCTGGCTGTCGACCACGCGCAGCGGCTCCCATTCGGGCTTCTCGTTCTGTTCGGGGGTGGCCAGGTCCGCGCCCAGGTCGAACAGGTCGTTCTGGATCCGCTCCAGCAGGGCGTCGAGCTCGGCGTCGGCTTTCGTGTGCTGGCGGGCGACGCCGATGAAGGCGTTGGTCTCGTCGACCCCGCCATAGGCCTCGACCCGCAGGGAGGCCTTGCTGACCGGCTGGCCGGTGGACAGGCGGGTCAGGCCCTTGTCGCCGGTGCGGGTGTAGATGCGGTTCAGCGTCACCATCGGCGGACCTCTAGTCTATCAGAAGGCGAACAATTGCGGCCGTGTCGCGCAACCGAATGGACGCTCGCCCATTCAGCGAACGACGGTCAGTGGTTGCGCCACCAGAAGGCGGCCACCAGCACCAGCACGGCCACGAACTGCAGCGCCACGCGCAGGCGCATCAGCTTGTTGGAATAGGAGCGCCCGAAGTCACCGCCCCGGAACAGGGCGTAGATGCCGACGCAGAGGGTGATCAGGACCGCGCCCAGGGCGATCGGAATGAGGAAGTCGAACAGGTGGCTCATGGCGGCGGACGTTAGGCCCTCGCCCCAGGCTTGACCAGAGCGTCCGCGGAATCGGGAGAGGCGTCTGATATTCGCGCGTTTGTGAGTTCCATACCGTCATTCAGCGACTCTGTTCGTTGAGTGCATTTGTCGCAGTGACCCTGAGCGAACGGTACCATAGATGTCGGAAACGCTGCTGTTCGGTGATTTTGGTTATGTTTTTCGGTTGCGCGCCCTTGCAGCTGGGGATAAACGCGCCACCTTCAAATTCCAGTACGCGTTCGTTGAACATGATCAACTCCTCACCGCAGGTCATGTCAGCGCCCTTTTTCAGTGGGGAGGCAGGAGAGAACCGAATGGCTCAAAGCGCGTGCGCCGCCGTCGCCGACTTCTCCGCGTCCGAGCGCGAAGCCGCCATGGCGGAGGTCCGCCAACTGATCATCGACCTGCGTGACGCCGCGCAGGACGGGCGCGCCCTGGCGCGTCGCTACGCCGACGTCCTGACGGCCGTCGTCGACGAGTATTGCAATGAATTCGAGAAGCGCGCCGAAGCCGCGCTTGCTCGCCTGGAGACTACCCAATGAGCTTTGTTTCGCTGAACATCGAGTCCCCCACGGACGCCCCGGTCAAGTTGACCCGCCGGGCCCTGGCCAAGCAGCGCACGCGCGAACGCGTCCTGTCGGCCGCCCGCCGCCTGTTCACGGAGCGTGGCTACGAAGGCGCGACCATCCGCGACATCGCCCAGGCCGCCGGCATGTCCACGGGCGCGGTGTTCGCCAGCTTCTCCGACAAGAGCGAGCTGTTCGACGAGATCCTGACCGCCGACTACGAAGTCATCTACGCCCAGATGAAGCAGGCCAGCCTGGCCGCCACGACCGTGGAAGAGGGCGTGATCGGCATGTTCGCCGTCGCCTACGGCTTCCACGTCGACCAGTTGCCGCTGCTGCAGGCCAGCATCGCCGTGTCGTGGACCCGTTCGGAAAGCGCCGAGCGCCGCAACCGCGCGCACCTCAAGCACATCTTCAATCTGCTGAATGGCGTGCTGACCCGCGGCGTCGAGCGCAATGAACTTAAAGGCGAAGCTGACGTTAAGCTTCTCGCCGAGATCATCTGGGACGTGTATGTGGCCAATTATCGCCGGGCGATTTTTGACGCCTGGACGGTCGAGGCGCTGCTGTCGCGGCTTTCGGATCAACTGAAAGTCATTCTGGCGGGCGCGCGCGCTTAAAGTACGGCCGAGGGCGGACGCTTCTGGTCGGAGCGCCCGCCCTCGGAATTAAATCGAGCGACGCAGGCTATCCGGGGGGATTTGCGTGGGCGTAAGAGACGATCAAAAACAGGCTACCCGCGAGAAGGTTCTCGAGGCCGCGCGGGATCTGTTCAACGAGACGGGCTACGAAGAGACCACCATTCGGGCGATCGCCGAACGGGCGGGGGTCTCGGTCGGCAGCGTTTTCACCACCTTCGCCTCCAAGGCGGAGGTGCTTAGTCATGTCATGGACAAGCGTCTGGCCGACCTGTACGCCGAGTTCGACCGGGTCGTGCCCTTCCTGCGCGGATCGACCGCCGATCGGCTGTGCTCGATCTTCGCCATCCACTACGAGTTCGAGACCCGGCGGGTGAAGCTGTTCCTCGCCCACATCGCGGCCTCCTACAGCCCCAGCCAGGATCCCGGCGTTACGCCCTACGGCCGCAACGAGCGCCTGACCGAGATGCTGCGCGACGTGCTCCAGGGCGGGATCGAGCGCGGCGACGTCCGGCCCGACCTGGACCCGGAAACCGCCATCGACGTGCTCAAGGCCGCCTATGCCTGGAACTACCGCCTGGCCGCCTGCCGTCAGGCCACCGCCGCCGAGCTGTCGGCGATGATGGACAAGCAGATCCTGTTCATCGCCGAAGGGTGGCGGGTGGGGTAACGACCCCGTCTCCCCCAACCCGCCCGTCATCCTCGGACTTGTTCCGAGGACCCCTGGTTCAGCCGTGAAGAAGGATGAACCGTGGAATGGTGAGGTCGCCGTCCAACCGTCCAACGGCAAACCCGCCGATAGAGGGGTCCTAGGGACAAGCCCGAGGATGACGGATGTGGGGGCGGTAGAGGCCTAGATCTTCACCAACCTCAAGTCCTGATAATCATAGGAGAAGTCCGCCAGCGGCGAGACCGCGCGCATGGTGGCGCCGGTCACCTTGCCGTCCTTCACCGCGAACACCACGAACGCGTCTTCCTGCGAGCGGTCGTCGAAGCGGGTCTTGAAGGTGTCGCCGTCGAAGGTCTCCAGCGCGCCGCGCAGGGCGGGGGTCTTGTCGAAGCTGATCTTCAGCGCGGCCTTCTTGCCCTTTCCGGCGATCGACACCGTCACCGTGCCGTACCAGGGATCGCGATAGGTTCCCGCATAGGCGGCCAGGGGCAGGGTGGGGGCCACGCCGCCGCCCTTGGGGGTGACCGCTTCGGCGGCGTCCTTGATCGTCTTGGCGTCGGCCTCGGCCGCGACCTTCTTGCTGGACGCGATCCAGTCGAAGTCGCCGCGCCCCTGCAGCCGGTCGGGACCGCCGTAGCGCAGGGAGCGGAAGACCGTGTTGCCCTCCTCGGCGTTGGTCATGACCATGATCCCCGACTTCCGGCCCGGCAGCAGGCCCGTATAGGAGATGAAGCCGGCCAGGCCGCCAGTGTGCCAGACGATCTTCTCGCCGCGATGATCGTTGACGAACCAGCCCAGGGCGTAGGCCTGCAGCGAGGCGCGCACTGGATTGTCGGCGGTCGGGCCGTCCGACCAGGCGGTGATGGTCTGGGGCTTCCACATCTCGCGGGCCGAGGTCTCGGTCCACAGCTTTACCCCGCCCGGCGTGGTGCCCAGGCCCAGCTGCGCCTGCATCCACTTGCCGATGTCGCGCGGACTGGCGTTCAGGCCGCCCGCCGCGCCGGCCGAGTCGAAACTGCCGTCGAACGGCAGCACCTTCTGCGGGCCCAGGCCCCGCACCGGCGGCCCCATCCGGGCGTGAGGCTCGGCCCGCGAGCGGTCGCCGATCATCGAGGGCAGGGGCACGCTGTCGGTCATCTTCAGCGGATCCAGGATCCGCTTCTGGATGAACACCTCCCACGGCGCGCCGGTGACGGCGGCGATCACCTCGCCGGCGGCCACGTACAGCACGTTGTCATAGGCGTAGCCGCCCCGGAACTGTTCGCCGATCGGCAGGTACTTCAGGCCCGCCACGATCTCGGCGCGCGTGTGGGTGGGGTTGGGCCAGATCATCAGGTCGCCGGCCCCCAACGTCAGGCCCGAGCGGTGGCACAGAAGGTCGCGCACGGTCATCAGCCGGGTGACGATCGGGTCGCTCATCTCGAAGGCCGGCAGGTACTGGGTGACCGGCTCGTCCCACTTCACCTTGCCTTCCTCGACCAGCATGGCCAGGGCCGCCGCCGTGAAGGCCTTGGTGTTGGAGGCCACGCCGAACAGGGTGGAGTCGGTGACCCTGTCAGGCGCGCCCAGGCGCTTGACGCCGTAGCCCTTGGCCAGCGTGATCTCGCCGTCCTCGACCACGGTGATCCCCAGGCCCGGCTGGTCCGGGAAGGCGGCCATGACCTCCTGGACGAACTGGTCGATCGCCGCGGCGGCCTTGCCGGTCTGCCGCGCGAAGGCGGGCCGGGCGAGCGTCGCGACCCCTACGGTGGCGAACGCCGACAGCAGGGCGGCGCGGCGGGTGGTGGCGATCATGGAGGCGTCCTGGATGAAATCACGAGCGCAATGAAGCCTAGCCTTGCGGGGCGGACAAGGCGCTGAGCGCAACAAGCCCGCCTGCCGGGGGGAGGCAGACGGGCTCGCCGTACGCTTACTGCACTGGGGCCTGACGCTAAGCGGCCCGTTCCGTTAAGCCCGGTAGACGTAGGCGCTGGAGACGTAGCCGACGCCGACGCCGTCCTGGCCGACGAGGATCCACTTGCCGTCGCCGGTGCGGCCCAGGGCCTGGAAGGTCTCGCCGGCCCGGACCGAGCCGATGGCCTCGCCCCGGGTGGAGGCGGCGGCGCGCAGGTTCAGGGTCGAGCGGGCGACGTACTTGCCCTTGATCTTGGTCATCGGGGCGGCGTCGACGCTGTTGGAGACGCGGATGCCGTTGCTGACATAGACCCCGCCGGCGTTGTCGGCCGCGCGGCTCTTCTGCATCTGGCAGCCGGCGTAGGAGCCGGCGCCCGCGCCGACCACCGCGCCGATGGCCGTGCCCGTCTTCTTGTTGTCCTTGGCCAGCTTGTTGCCGGCGACCGCGCCCAGCAGGCCGCCGATCACGGCGCCGGCTTCCTGCTTGCCGCCCGAGGCGTCGCAGCCGACGACCCCGCCCAGCTTTTGCGACATGGCGCTGGCGGCGGTGGGCGCGGTGACCAGGGTCAGGGCGGTGGCGGCGGTGGCCAGGGTGGCGATGATCTTCTTGGTGGTGGTCATGGTGGTAGTCCCTCTGGAAAGCTTCCGGAGCCGTCGGCCCCGCGAGACGCACCATGCCAAGGCCAAGCTGAACGCCATCGACAGCTTGGCCGACAGGTTTCGTTCATGTGGGATTTTCTTCGCGATGAGCGGGTTTGCAGGGGCGTGGTCAAAGCTCGCTATCCGATAGTCGGCTCTTCATTGCTATTGACGATTGCATGAGCCGGGTCGCTACTACCCCCGCGAGCGTCGCGAGAGCGCTCATGGACTAGGGGAGGCGCACATGCGCGATATCGGTCTGCGGGTGGCCGCCGCGATGCTGGTTCTGGGCCTGGGAGCCTGCGACGGGGGCAAGAAAGCCGAGACGGAAGGCGCCAAGCCTCCGGCGGCCTCGGGCGCGGTGACGCCGGTGCCCCTGCCGACGGGGCCGAACTTCCCGGTCCCCGCCGCCACGATCAACGCCTGGATCGCCGCGGGCGACACCGCCGCCATCCGGGGCCACGCCTGGAGCCTGTGGCAGGCCATGGCCGCGCCTTCGGGCCAGCGGTTCAACGGCCAGGAGCTGCCGATCTGGGAAACCTGGGCCGGGCCCAACGACGTGTTCCCGCAGAACCAGGCGGCCGTCGCCGCCGGCACGAACGGCACGACGCTGGAGGCCCGCCTGGCCAAGCCGCGGGTGATCCGCAACTTCGCCGCGCCCCTGCAGTTCCACCACTCCAAGGGCGTCAAGCTGGGCGCCCTGGGCACGTTCGGCAATTCCGACGTCACCGCCGACAACAAGTTCAACCCGCAGGCCGCCGCCTTCATCGACGCGCCGCAGAAGGGGCCGGGCGGGGCGACCTACGCCTACTACACCCAGGCAGGCCTGACGAAGCTGAACGCCTCGTGGCCGGCCGGGACCACGCCCCAGAACCGGGGGATCAACGAGTTCCCGGTCGAGGCGATCGAGCTGAAGCCCGTGTTCGGCACGGTCAAGGCCACGGGCCTGACGGTGCAGCCGCTGTGGCAGGGACCGGCGGGGTCGACCAATCCGACAAACCCCACGATCCGCACCTGGACGACCTGCATGCTGGTCTCGCCGCACGGGACCGGTCCGGTGCGGCCCGCCACGCCGGCCGAGATCGCCAGCGTCAGCACGGCGGGCACCGCTTGCAAGACCTTCCAGTGGACCCCGCTCAGCAACCTCTACGCCGTGCGCCTGACGGCCTCGGAAGCCAAGAGCCTGGCCGCCGCCAGCGGCAAGACCGTGGCCGAGGGCGACTACGCCGTGCTGCTGGCCATGCACGTCAACACCAAGGAGATCCCGTTCTGGACCTGGCAGACCTTCTGGTGGCAGCCGGGCGGCGATACGCCCAACAACTTCCCGGGCAGCAAGCAGGGCCAGCCGGCGGGCCTGGGCGGCCCGTGGAACAACTACGCGGCTTGCACCGCCTATAGCCAGACGACCACCCCCACCAGTTCGACCATGCAGGTCTGCTTCAACCCCTATCTGGAGACCGATCCCAGCATCCCGGCCGGGATCACCTCAAACTGCATGAGCTGTCACGGGGTGGCGGTGGTCGGCAATAGCCAGCCCTATCCGGCCAACTACAACAAGCCGATCGCCTTCTTCACCGACCCGACCTACTTCTCGACCACGGTGACCCACACCGACTTCTCGTGGGCCGTGGCGACCTCGCCTTAGGCCAGAGACGCCCCCTCCGTCGGGCTTCGCCCGCCACCTCCCCCGTTTCACGGGGGAGGAGAGGCTCGGTGTCGCTTTCTCCTCACCCGCAAGGCGCGGGAGGTGGCGCGTCGCGTAGCGGCCCGACGGAAGGGGCGTCTCTCGCCCCTATTCCCCCAGCTTGTAAGCCCCGCCCTTCTCCAGCGCCGCCTTCCACGCCGGGCGGGCGTGCATCCGCCCGATCCAGGCCTCCAGGTTCGGATAGTCGGCCAGCTTGCCGTGGGCCTTGGCGACCTCGGCGACGAAGCTCATCTGGATGTCGGCGCCGGTCAGGCTGTCGCCGACGAAGAACTGCCGGCCCTCCAGCGCGCCGTCGACATAGGACAGGTGGTTGGCCGTCTCGCTCTCGATGCGGGGGTGCAGCGGCGCGCCGGCCGCGCCCAGCCGGCCGACATACAGGCGCAGCATCAGCGGCAGCATGGCCGAGCCCTCGGCGTAGTGCAGCCATTGCTGGTAGGCGTCGTAGTCGGCGCTGGCCGGGTCGGGCGCCAGCCGGCCGCCCCCGTGGCGGCGGATGACGTAGTCGGTGATCGCCCCGCTCTCGATGATCGTCGCGCCGCCGTCGGTCAGCACCGGCGACTTGCCCAGCGGGTGCACGGCCGTCAGGGCCGGCGGCGCCAGCCGGGTCTGGGCGTCGCGCTCGTGGAAGCGGATCTCGTAGGGCAGGGAGAGCTCCTCCAGCAGCCACAGGATGCGCTGCGAGCGCGACTCGTTGAGATGGTGGACGATCAGCATCTGTTTCTCTCCCTCGGGCCCTGGTGAACGCACCCGGGGAACTTTCGAAGCCGCCGGATCGATTATGTTGCAGTGCGGCATTGCTCGCAGCTGCGAAAGGCTCCACAGTGAAAGAAAACAACTGTTTGGCGCACGGGAGCAAGCCATGACCAGCACGGACACCCAGACCCTCATCCTGCCGGGCCTGACCGTGCTGTTGCGCGAGGCCGCGAGCGCCGCCCAGCTGTTCGTCGCCGAGGCCAAGCCCGAGGTGAAGGCGGCGATCACCGGCCCGAACGGCAAGATCGACCGCGCCCTGGCCGACGACCACCAGCACCAGGTGCACGGCTACGGCTGGTACGCCGCCTATGCCGAGCTGATGAACCAGGTCGCAGGCTGGGCCGAGCGGCTGGAGGCCGAGGGCCGGTTCGGCGAGATCGAGGCCCTGCTGGCCCAACTGCTGTTCAGCGAATACTGCGCTCAGCTGGTGGGCGGCGTGCCGATGAACCAGGGCGAGATCGTCCGCCCCGCCCACCTGGTCAAGGACCGCGCGGTGCTGAACCGGCTCTATTCCAACGGCCTGATGAAGCTGATGGTCGAAGGCGGGACGCAGGCGGTGAAGACCCGCGTGGCCCGACGCCTGGCCGAGGCGCGCGGCCGACCCACGCTGGAGCACACGGGTCTGGACGAGACCTTCGAGATGATCCGCGACCAGTTCCACGCCTTCGCGGAAGAAAAGGTGAGCCCCTTCGCCCACGAGTGGCACCTGAAGGACCAGCTGATCCCCATCGAGCTGGTCGAGGAGCTGGGCGCCCTGGGCGTGTTCGGCCTGACCATCCCCGAGGAATACGGCGGCAGCGGCATGGGCAAGACGGCCATGTGCGTGGTCTCCGAGGAGCTGTCGCGGGCCTGGATCGGCGTGGGCTCGCTGGCCACCCGTTCCGAGATCGCCGGCGAGCTGATCCTGACCGGCGGCACCGAAGCGCAGAAGCAGTATTGGCTGCCGAAGATCTCGGACGCCTCGATCCTGCCGACCGCCGTCTTCACCGAGCCGAATACGGGCAGCGACCTGGGCTCGCTGCGCACCCGCGCCGAGCTCCAGGGCGAGCAGTACGTGGTGACCGGGAACAAGACCTGGATCACCCACGCCGCCCGCGCCGACGTCATGACCTTGCTGGTCCGCACCGACCCGGCGACGAGCGACTATCGCGGCCTCTCCATGCTGCTGGCCCCCAAGCCGCGCGGCGTCCCGGGCGACGACTTCCCGGCCCAGGGGATGAGCGGCGGCGAGATCGGGGTGATCGGCTATCGCGGCATGAAGGAGTTCGAGCTGGGCTTCGACGGCTTCGCCGTGCCCGCCGAGAACCTGCTGGGCGGCGTGCCGGGCCAGGGCTTCAAGCAGCTGATGGCTACCTTCGAGAGCGCCCGCATCCAAACCGCCGCCCGCGCCGTCGGCGTGGCCCAGGCGGCGCTGGAGACCGGCCTCGGCTACGCCCTGGACCGCAAGCAGTTCGGCCAGGCGATCTTCGAGTTCCCCCGCGTCCACAACAAGCTGGCCATGA
>Ga0102591_1004277_pt1 | contig 11353 bp, 11 predicted proteins | sample AraplaCol_mCL_r2_2_FD_76860 | JGI IMG/M metagenome (GOLD analysis project Ga0102591, IMG submission 76860) | Arabidopsis root microbial communities from North Carolina, USA - plate scrape MF_Col_mCL_r2 (SPADES assembly) (version 2) | ecosystem: Host-associated > Plants > Roots > Endosphere... | reverse complement strand
GTATGCCCGATGGGGATAGACATCCGCGATGGGCAGCAGATGGAGTGTATCACCTGCGCGCTCTGCATCGATGCCTGTGACAACGTCATGGACAAGATTGGAAAGCCGCGCGGGCTGATCGCCTATGCGACGCTCAGTGAATACGCGAGCAACATGGCCATCGCCACGGATGGTGGCAGGGCGCCCGTCCAGCCGGCGAAGGTGCGCAATGATGATGGAACCTTCATTGCCGGGATCCGCCACTTCGACTGGCGGGTCATCGCTCGGCCCCGGCTTCTATTCTACGCCTCCGTCTGGGCCTCGATCGGCCTGGCCATGCTGATCCACTTGTCGATGCGTGAACGCCTCGAGCTCAACGTCGTCCACGATCGCAATCCGCAGTATGTCCTCGAGAGCAACGGCTCCATTCGCAACGGTTACACGCTTCGAATCCTCAACATGGTTCCCGCTCCGAGGAAGATCGACCTCTCCATCTCGGGCCTGGAAGGTGCGACGATGCGCATTCCGGAACTGAGCAAAACGGAGGCCCGCAACTTCACCATAGATGCCGCGCCTGACGCGGTCACCGCGCTCAAGGTCTTCGTAACCCGAAAGCAGACCGGCGCCGCCGTCAACGAGTTTCTGTTCTCGATCGAGGACGAAGGCCATTCCGATCGCGCGATCTACCGCGCGGCGTTCAACGCACCAGGAGAGAACAGATGACCGCTCGCACCCATGGCTTCACTGGCCGCCACATGTTGTTCGCCACGTCTGCATTCTTCGCCGTGGTGATCGGGGTGAACGTGACCATGGCGTGGTTGGCCTCGTCCAGCTGGAGCGGTCTCGTCGTGGAAAACACCTATGTGGCCAGCCAGGAATTCAACAAGAAGGCGGCCGCAATAAAGGCGCTGGCGGCTACCGGGATCTCCGGCAGCATCTCGATGTCGCATGGAGTGTTCCACTACCACCTCAAGAACCGCGACGGGTCGCCGGCTGCGGCGGATATAGTTGTCGCCAACTTCAAGCGCCCCGTGGGCGATCACGAGGATTTCAATATCTCGCTCGAAAAGGCTGGCGAAGGCAGCTTCACGTCAAGCCGTCACGTGCCTTCTGGCGACTGGATCGTCGAATTGATTTCGCGCCGAGGCGATGCCGTCGTCATGCACGAGGCCGTTCGTTTTGATACTGCGGGGTTCGGCCAATGACCTGCTGCACAATGGACGCCGACGGCGTGCTGGCAATGAGTGCGACATCTTTCAGTTCCGAGGAAGTTACCCTTGCCAGTCACCCACTCGGTTCCGGTCTCTTCCAGCTCGATCTCAGCGTCCCGGATGCTCACTGCGGAGCCTGCATCGCGACGATTGAAAGGGCACTTGCAAAACTGCCCTTCGTTCGCAAGGCGAGAGTAAATCTAACAACCCGTCGCGTCAGTTGCGTATATGCCAAGGAGGTTGAGGGGCGCCCGACGGACCCTGCGGAAATCATCAACGCTGTAAATTCGGTGGGCTACCGAGCTCATCTGTTCGCGCCCGTTGCAGCGGAAAACGACAAGACCAGGAACCAGCTTCTTCTGGCGGTTGGCGTCGCAGGATTCGCGGCCGCAAACATCATGCTGCTTTCGGTGTCGGTTTGGTCAGGAGCAGATGCCGCCACCCGCGACATGTTCCATTGGATTTCCGCGATGATCGCTGCACCGGCGCTGGTGTACGCAGGTCGCTTCTTCTTCCAGTCGGCATGGAACGCACTGCGGCACGGCCGCACGAACATGGACGTTCCGATCTCGCTCGCGGTGACGCTGTCTTATGCCGTCTCCCTGTGGGAGACGATGCACCACGGCGAGCACGCCTGGTTCGACGCGACAGTCTCGCTTCTCTTTTTCCTTCTTATCGGCAGGACGCTTGATCATATCATGCGAGAGAAGGCGAGAGCCGCGATCAACGGCCTCGCGAGAATCTCTCCGCGTGGCGCTCTCGTGGTGTCCCCCGACGGCTCGCGTCGCTACGTCGCGATCGAAGACATTTCAGTTGGCGACGAAGTCGCCGTTGCTGCCGGCGACCGTATTCCGGTCGACGGTCTCGTCTCCAAGGGGGAGAGCGACCTGGATCTTTCGATCGTCACCGGCGAAAGCAACCCGGTAGCGGTTTCAGAAGGCGCCGCCGTAAGTTCGGGAGCGATGAACCTGACCGGCTCGCTGGTGGTTCGGGCGACGAAGCTCGCCAGGGATTCGTTGCTTGCGGAGATCATCAACCTGATGGAAGCTGCCGAAGGAGGACGCGCGCGTTACCGTCGCATCGCTGATCGTGCTGCGGCGTTGTACTCGCCTGTAGTGCATCTGCTTGCCCTTGTCTCATTTCTCGCCTGGGGGTTCCTGGGCGGAGACTGGAAGCAGGCCATGCTTGTGGCGGTGGCCGTTCTTATCATCACGTGCCCCTGCGCACTCGGCCTTGCTGTTCCTGTCGTACAGGTTGTTGCCGCAGGAGAATTGTTCCGGAAGGGAATAATGGTGAAGGATGGCTCGGCGCTGGAACGTCTGGCCGAGATTGACACGGTCGCATTCGACAAGACAGGAACACTGACGCTCGGAACCCCGCGCCTTGTGAAAACCGTGGCGGACGGCGAAGCCGACGTCGCGCTCGCGGCGGGGATGGCGCTCCACTCCAGGCACCCGCTCTCTCAAGCCCTTGCCCGCGGCACCCCGATAGCTCCCATGCCGTTCGACCGCGTGAGCGAGATCCCGGGCGGCGGTCTGGAAGCACGTCACGGAGACGGGCACTACCGTCTGGGCAGTGCTGCCTTCGCCTGTGCGCAAACCTCAAATTCGGCCTCGCCCGATAGTCCGCTTTCGGAGGTTGTCCTTACGAGCGACGGGGTCGTGAAAGCTCGCTTCTTCTTCGAAGACGTGGTGCGGCCGGGCGCGGAAGAGACGATCGCCAGACTTGATGCAGGACGTTTTGAAACATTCATCTTCTCGGGTGATCGTCAGTCTGTCGTCGACGCTACGGCGGCCAAGCTTGGCGTTCGTCGTGCAGTCGGCGCCTTGTCGCCAAAGCAGAAAGTCGACGAATGCGAGACCTTGAACGAAAGTGGACGACGGGTCTTTATGGTCGGCGATGGTATCAACGACGCGCCGGCGCTTGCCGCTGCGCATGTTTCCATGGCGCCGGCCTCGGCCTCTGATATAGGACGCCAAGCCGCTGATCTCGTGTTCTTTACCGAACGCCTCGATGCAGTTGCCGAGGCTATCCAGATCGCACGACAATCAGCGGCATTGATCAGGCAGAATTTCGCCCTGGCGATCGGCTATAACGTGTTGGCGGTTCCGATTGCCCTTGCTGGTCTCGCCACGCCCCTGATTGCCGCGGTTGCCATGTCCACCTCTTCCATCATCGTCGTGACAAACGCTCTCCGTCTCACTGCCTTTGGAACCCGTCCCTTATCGCGGCTTTCAAGGGAGCCAGCTGCGCTCGCCAAGGAGATAAAGACGGCATGAACATGCTCATCTACCTCATACCGATTGCCCTCTTCATGGGGGGCATCGGGCTTGCGGCTTTCCTCTGGTCTCTGAAGAGCGGCCAGTATGACGATTTACAAGGTGCAGCATGGCGAGTACTCGCCGACGACGAGGCCGATAGCTGGAAACCGTGAAGTTTGGAACAGATGCCTGTTACCATCTCCGATGCTCTTGGGGTCAGAGTTGTTTCGCGGTCGCGACAAGGGTGAAGCCGACGATCTTCTGGCCCTGGTCGAACTTCGCAGTTTTGCCACGGGTGAGCAGATCATCGCGGCAGGAGAGATCGCAACCCATGTCCTTATGGTTCCAAGCGGCTTGATGCGCGTGACGCTCGGAAGCTCGGGCCGTGACATCTTTTACGCTGCTATGGACGTTGTTACACTCAAGGCACCCGCGAGGCAGATTTCACGGAGTCTGGCGATCATCATCCGTACAAAGAACGCGATCCGGTTCCGATCCTAGGCGTCGAATAGCGACGACGGCAACTCAACGGTTACTCGGTTCGGTCCCGCGAGGCGGATTGCCACGGCTTCTCGCAGGAGAGCAAAGCGAAGCTCCAATGCGGTGATCTCCGGTGACGTCGGCAGCTTGGTCAATTCAGTTGCGAAAAGATCGAACTCCCTTCCGAGTGTGGTTTTATCAAAAGGTGTGTTCACTTGCTCTCGACCGATGTTTGCTTGAAGACTCAACGGCCGTGAACTTACAGGGAGTGCTGCGAATGCGTTTAATCTGCGAGTGGTCATGCTGAATATCCAATTAACGATCTCGCGGGCGGCGTAGAAAATTGGGCCGGTTCCGGAAGCTCCGAGGGGTTTACACGCGAGGGGGCGTGCCGGAGCATCCCGGTGTCCGGTGTTTTGGACGGCCCAAATTATGCGGGAGAGGGCGGCGTGAATAGTGGACAAAGGTCCTGAAGCCATCAGACCCGAGTCCGATCTGTTTCGGACTAAGGTCCGATATTGTGAACTTGAACGCTCTTTTTCAAACGTTCCTTTCCAGCGAGTCACAAACTCCGACCGCTCAAATCTCTACCGGGTGCGTCATCGCTGCTGGCGTTGTTGTCCATGGGCGAACAGAGCCTTTGGTGTGTATGGAGGCGTCCCTGCGAAACTGATTGCGAGGCGTGAGGCAAGCGCCGATTGACGTCCTTCGGCCAACCGTTAGCACGGATTGTTAGTCGCTCAGCGAGGCTTTTCGTCGAGCACGGAAAAGGGACTGCGCGAAGTGCAGGATAACGCGGCGGTTCCCTATGATCGAGGAGATGGTGCACTGGATACCTCACGTCATCAACGAGATTGGCTTCAGATCAACCTTTTCTTCTCCACGGGCCAGGTGTTTTGCGGACAGAAAAGCATAACCGGCATCATCTGCCTGCGAACCGGTGGCATTGTCCCTCATCCTACGTTATCTGGATGGAAGGATGACAGCAGGGCATAAGGCACAGATGGACGCTGACCGTATTCTGGTCGTCGACGATGACGCGCGCATAAGACAGATGCTAGTTCGCTATTTTGAGGACAACGGATTCCGCGTGACAGCCGTCGGTAACGGCACAGCCATGCGCACCGAATTGGAACGGGAATCCTACGCGGCCATATTCCTCGACCTGGTACTGCCGAATGGAGAGAACGGTCTCGAGCTGCTGCGTGAGCTTCGTGGCACCTCTGACGTGCCGGTCCTGATGCTGACCGGGCAGGACGATGTCACCGACAAGGTGGTTGGCCTTGAGGTCGGCGCCGACGACTACATTGCCAAGCCCTTCCATCTCAGAGAGCTTCTTGCGAGGCTTAGGACCGTGCTGAGAAGGCGCACCTCCTCGGGCCTGCCTTCCAAGTCCGGCGCCCTCGACGAGGAAAGCCTGGAGTTCGAAGGCTGGAGGCTCGACATCTCGCGAAGGCGGCTCACCTCTCCTTTGGGCGCCGACGTGTCCCTGACCACCGGCGAGTTCGACATGTTGCTCGTGTTTGTCCGCAACCGGGGTCGTGTGCTGTCGCGGGACAAGCTCATGGACCTGACCCGAAATCGGAATCTCGAGGCCTTCGACCGGGCGATCGACGCCCAGATCGTCCGGCTTCGCAAGAAGATCGAGACAGATCCCAAGAGCCCGGAGCTCATACAATCCGTACGCGGCGTGGGTTATGTGTTTACGGGGCGGCGAAGCTACTCTTCCAGTATTTGATCTTCGTCAATGTGCGCCTTGCGGGTTTGGCTATTTTCCGACCAGCAACGGCGTCAGGAAAAATGACTATCTGGATCCTCTTCGCGGTGATGACGACCGCAACAACAGCCATACTGCTGCATCCACTTTCTTCGGGGCGCGCTCGGCCGATACAAGCAAGGGGAGCCGACAACCTCTACCGAAAGCAGCTTCTGGAACTCGAAAACGAGCTTGCATCCGGAGACATTCTGCCAACTGAATACGAGTTGGCCCGGGCAGAGACAGCGCGGCGCCTTTTCAAGGAGAGCGAGGCGGCAGAACGCCGTTCATCGATAAAGCGGCCCGGTTACTGGCTCCGTCCTGTCGTCGTCGCATTTCTTCCCTTGCTGAGTGTCGGACTATACGTTTCCCTTGGATCACCTGACATGCCCTCGCGCCCCCTGCAAGCGAGGCTGGCAGATCCGGGACAGGATTTTGCAATTCTTGTAAGGAAGACCGAAGACCATCTTTCTCGCAGCCCGAATGACGGCCGCGGATGGGACGTTATAGCACCTGTCTATCTCCGAATGGGCCGCGCAGCCGATTCGGAACGAGCGTACCGGAACGCGCTTCGTCTCCTCGGACCGCAGGTTTCGAGGCTCGAGGGACTGGCGGCGGCGTTGATAACGCAGTCTGGCGGGGCGGTTGCCGAGGACCTTCATGTGGTCCTCTTGCAGATACTGGCTATTGAACCAGACAACCCACGCGCAAAATTCTATCTGGCACTCGGCCAGGAGCAGGCTGGCAGTCAGGCTGAAGCAAGGCGTGCTTTCGAGGCAATAGCCAGGAGTTCTCCGGCAGATGCGCCCTGGCTGCCGCTCGTCAACGAGCACATTGCCAAGAATGGAGGTCCTATTGCCGCCACAGGGAGAAAGGGGTCGGACCGACCAGAAGGTGACCGCGGCCTTTCGACCACACAGAGCCCTGATGCGGCAGAGCCGCAGTACAAGATACAGGCGATGGTCGAAAGCCTTGATAGCAGGCTTCGGGCTGAGCCCAACAATTTCGACGGCTTCATGAGGCTTGTGCGTTCTTATGCCGTGCTGAACGAAAGAACACGCGCGGTCGACGCGTTGCAGCGCGGGCTCGCGGTCTTCCCTGCGACGGGCGAACAAGGAAAGCAACTGGTCGCACTGGCGCGCGAACTTGGCATTGAGAGGGAATGACGGAATGACGCGCAAGCAAAAGCGCCTGGCGGTGATCGGTGGCGGCATGAGCTTCATCATTGCCGCGGTACTTCTGGTCATGTTCGCCTTCAGCCAGTCGGTGGCCTATTTCTATATGCCTTCCGATCTGGCGAAAACGCCGGTGGCACCGGAAACCCGCATACGTCTCGGTGGCCTCGTGGGTGAGGGCAGTATCGTGCGCGGGAACGGATCGACAGTTCTATTCGCTGTCACCGACCCCAGCGGAGAGAGCGTCCGGGTCAGGTACGCCGGCATTCTCCCAGATCTGTTCCGGGAGGGGCAGGGCGTGGTGACCGAAGGCCGGTTCGAAGGGGCGAGCCATGAATTCGTCGCCGATACGGTACTCGCCAAGCACGACGAGAAATACATGCCGAAGGAAGTTGCCGACAAGCTGAAAGAGCAGGGGCTGTGGCAGCACGCGGGAGAACCGCAATGATCATCGAGATCGGCCACTATGCCCTGATCCTGGCGCTGGCGACGGCGCTCGTGGTCTCCGTCGTGCCGGTGATCGGTGCAAGGCGCCTCGACCGTGCGATGATGGATCTGGCCTCGGTCGGATCCCTGGCGATGTTCGCGCTGGTGGCGTTCTCCTTCGCCGTCCTGACCTACGCCCATGTCGTTTCCGACTTCTCTGTCGCCAATGTCTGGGAGAACTCCCACTCGCTGGTGCCGCTGCTGTTCAAGTTGTCAGGCGTCTGGGGCAATCACGAGGGTTCGATGATGCTCTGGCTGCTGATCCTGGTGCTGTTCAGCGCCCTGGTCGCGCTCTTCGGACGCAATTTGCCCGATACGCTGCGGGCAAACGTGCTGGCCGTGCAGGCCTGGATATCGGTCGCCTTCATCCTGTTCATCCTGCTGACCTCCAACCCCTTCATGCGGCTGGATCCGGCTCCGGCCGAGGGGAAGGACCTCAATCCTGTCCTGCAGGACGTCGGCCTGGCGATCCACCCGCCGCTGCTCTACCTCGGCTATGTCGGCTTCTCCGTCTGTTTCTCCTTTGCCGTGGCGGCCCTTCTCGAAGGCCGCATCGACGCCGCCTGGGCGCGCTGGGTGCGGCCCTGGACGCTGGCCGCCTGGACGTTCCTGACGCTTGGCATCGCCATGGGCTCCTACTGGGCCTATTACGAGCTTGGCTGGGGCGGCTGGTGGTTCTGGGATCCGGTCGAGAATGCCTCCTTCATGCCCTGGCTTGCCGGGACCGCGCTGCTGCATTCGGCGCTCGTCATGGAAAAGCGCGAGGCGCTGAAGATCTGGACGGTGCTGCTTGCCATCCTGACCTTCTCGCTGTCGCTGATGGGCACGTTCCTCGTGCGCTCGGGGGTCCTGACCTCGGTGCACGCCTTTGCCAGCGATCCGACCCGCGGCGTCTTCGTCCTGTTCATTCTGCTGATCTTCATCGGCGGCTCGCTGTCGCTCTTTGCCTTCCGCGCCCCGCAGCTCTCGGCCGGCGGCCTGTTTGCGCCGATCTCGCGCGAAGGGGCGCTTGTCCTCAACAACCTGATCCTCACGGTCGCCTGCGGCACGGTGCTGACAGGCACGCTCTATCCGCTGCTTTTGGAGACGCTGACCGGCGACAAGATCTCGGTCGGGCCGCCCTTCTTCAACATGACCTTCGGCCTGCTGATGGCGCCGCTGCTGGTCATCGTTCCCTTTGGCCCGCTGCTCGCCTGGAAGCGCGGCGATCTGCTCGCTGTTCTGCAGCGGCTCTATCTGGTCGCGATCCTGGCGTTTGTTGTTGCGGTGGTCTTCTTCTATGTCCAGCACGGCGGTCCCGTGCTTGCCGTGCTTGGCCTTGCTGCAGCGCTGTTCCTGATCTTCGGCGCGATCGCCGATCTGTGGTATCGCGCCGGCGTCGGCAAGGTGGCTGCCTCCGTCGCCTGGAGACGCCTTGCCGGTCTGCCGCGCTCGGCCTTCGGCACGGCGCTCGCCCATGCCGGGCTTGGTGTTGCCGTCCTCGGCATCGTCGCGGTCACCACCTTCGAAACCGAGCATGTCATCGAGATGAAACCCGGCCAGACGGTGGAAGCCGGCGGCTACGCCGTGCGGTTCGACGGCATGAAGCCGGCGACCGGACCGAACTACAGCGAAGAGCGCGGTCACTTCACCATCAGCCGCGGCGGCGTCGAGGTTGCCGATGTCTGGTCGTCCAAGCGGGTCTATACGGCGCGGCAGATGCCGACGACGGAAGCCGGCATCGTGACCTTCGGGCTGAGCCAGCTCTACGTGTCGCTCGGCGATCCGACGAACGACGGTGGCATGGTCGTGCGCATCTGGTGGAAACCCTTCATACTCTGCATCTGGGGCGGCGCGGTGATCATGGCGATCGGCGGCTTCGTGTCGCTGAGCGACCGGCGTCTGCGTGTCGGTGCGCCGAACCGAAGGGCAAAGCCGCTGCGTCCCGCTCTGGAGCCGGCCGAATGATCCGGCGTCTGCTCCTGGTGATAGCCATGGTTCTGTCGGCCGCGCCCGCCTTTGCCGTCAACCCGGACGAGGTTCTTGCCGATCGGGCGCTCGAGGCGCGCGCCCGGGCGATCTCCGCCGAACTGCGCTGCATGGTCTGCCAGAACCAGTCGATCGACGATTCCAATGCCGAGCTTGCCAAGGACCTGCGCCTGCTGGTGCGCGAGCGGTTGACCAATGGCGATACGAACGAACAGGTGATGAACTACATCGTCTCGCGCTACGGCGAGTTCGTGCTCCTGAAGCCGCGCTTCGAAACGAAGACGATCCTCCTGTGGGGGGCGCCGCTCCTGCTCGCCGTCGCAGGCGGCCTCTCGCTGATCGTCTTCGCGCGGCGTCGCGTGCAGGTGCCGACCGGCAGTCGCCTCAGCGACGAGGAAGAGAAAAAACTCGACCGACTTATGCATGGCGATGGTCTTTGACTGAGATCAATGTTGAACTGCTTTGCTCATTCTACCGTCGTGCCAGCAGCATTCCGGAAGAGCGAGGCATGAGATGCAGGCCAAGGACATAATGACCACCAACGTGGTTTCAATCAGCCCGGCGGCTAGTGTGCGGCATGCAGTCGCCGTCATGCTTCAAAACAACATCAGCGGCCTTCCGGTCGTCAGCGACGAGGGACGCGTTTGTGGTATGCTGACGGAAGGCGATCTTCTCCTCCGGCGGGAAATCCGGGTTTCGCTGCGGTCATCTCGCGTGTCCGAAGTCACCTCGGAACTTGACCTTGAGCGCTACATTCGCACTCATGGCTGGTCCGTGGCAGATGTCATGTCTCCCGACGTCATTGTCGCATTGCCGGACAGCGAGGTGTCAGACATCGCCGATAGCCTGCAGGCCCACCGAATCAAACGGTTACCCATCGTCGAGAACGGGCGACTTGTCGGGATCGTGAGCCGGCGCGACATTCTGGCAATCATTCTCGACGCGCCGCCGACCACGCTTCCTCGGGAGGATGAGAGTATTCGTCTGGCGGTACGTACGCGTCTGAGGTCCGACCTCGGTTTGACGCCGCAAAGGGTGCAAGTCTCTGTCAAGAACGGCGAAGTGACCCTGGACGGCCACCTGGAATCGGATCTGAAGCGAAAAGCAGTGCGCACGCTTGTCGAAAGCCTGGGAATCGGCGGCTATCGCGACCGACTGCATGTCCTCACGCCCGATAGTGCAGACCGCTTCGACATTGCCTCGGGCTAACATCGATCTTCAGTAGCAACCCAGTCGGTTGGTTTCGCAAACATGACCTTGAGAAGCCGTCGCGAATGGCACCCCTACCGGAGCCGTTGGGACGAGGAGGCTTGTTCGCTTCGCGCCCCGAAATCGAACAAGCCTCTGTCAAGTTCCCAGCATTGACACGGGCATCGCCCGACCCGCGACAGCAATATAGGACAGCACCGGAACGAAATCTTTGACCGATGTCAAAGATGGCAAGTTCCGATTGGCGCTCGGGTGGCGGCCACAGATCGGACATCGGCCAGGCGAGTCGCAAGTCAAGATGAACTTCACCCGCCTGCGAGGGCCTGGTCCAAGAACGGGCGAATATCTTTGGCAAGCGCAGCTGCGTCGAGTGGACCAACGTGCTTGGCTACGATGCGTCCATCCCGGTTGATGACGAATGTCTCCGGAACACCATAAACGCCCCAGTCGATCGAAGCCCTGCCTCTTGCATCGATCCCGATTGCGGCGAATGGATTCCCGTTCTCGCGTAGAAACGGCAACGCCTTTTCGGGAGCGTCCTTGTAGTTGATCGCAACGACGGTGATGCGCCTGTCTTTGGCGAGTTCCATCAGGACCGGGTGCTCCTGACGGCATGGAATGCACCATGAGGCGAAGATGTTGACGACGGTCACCCGCTCCCGGATGCCGGCGTCCGCCAGTCCTGGCGTTGCTGACCCGGCGAGCGGCGGAAGATCCACGTGTGGATGTGGTTGGCCGATAAGGGAGGAGGGGAGTGTAGAAGGAGTGTATCCGTCGGCCGATTCCCGGTACAGCACGTTGCCCACAGCACTTGCGATTCCGAGGAAT
>Ga0102591_1004271_pt1 | contig 11369 bp, 6 predicted proteins | sample AraplaCol_mCL_r2_2_FD_76860 | JGI IMG/M metagenome (GOLD analysis project Ga0102591, IMG submission 76860) | Arabidopsis root microbial communities from North Carolina, USA - plate scrape MF_Col_mCL_r2 (SPADES assembly) (version 2) | ecosystem: Host-associated > Plants > Roots > Endosphere... | reverse complement strand
GCGGCGGTGTTCGCCTTCCACAACGCCCGCACCCTGATGTGCCGCCAGCGCGGCCCGTACTTCTACCTGCCCAAGCTGCAGTCGATGGAAGAGGCCGCGCTGTGGGAGACCGCGCTGTCGCACATCGAAGGCATGCTCGGCCTGCCGCATGGCCAGATCAAGGTCACCGTGCTGATCGAAACGCTGCCGGCGGTGTTCGAGATGGACGAGATCCTGCACGCGCTGCGCGACCGCATCGTTGGCCTGAACTGCGGCCGCTGGGATTACATCTTTTCCTACATCAAGACCTTCCGTAAGCACGCCGACAAGGTGCTGCCCGAACGCGGCCAGGTGACCATGACCCAGCCGTTCCTGAAGGCCTATTCGGAACTGCTGATCCAGACCTGCCACCGCCGCGGTGCCCACGCGATGGGCGGCATGGCCGCACAGATCCCGATCAACCACGATGCCGCCGCCAACGAACAAGCCATGGCGCGGGTGCGTGCCGACAAGCTGCGCGAAGTCACCGCCGGCCACGACGGCACCTGGGTGGCGCACCCGGCGCTGATTCCGGTGGCGCAGGCGATCTTCGACGCGCACATGCCCGGCCCCAACCAGCACGCGGTGCTGCGCCGCGATGTGCGGGTGGGCCGCGACGAGCTGATCGCCGCGCCCACCGGCACCATCACCCGCGCCGGGTTCGAGGGCAACGTGGAAGTGTGCGTGCGCTACCTGGCCGCCTGGCTGGACGGCAACGGCTGCGTGCCCATCCACCACCTGATGGAAGACGCGGCCACCGCAGAGATCAGCCGCAGCCAGCTGTGGCAGTGGCTGCACGTGCCCGGCCAGCACCTGGACGACGGCACCGCCATCGACCTGGCCCTGCTCGACGCCACCCTGGCCGCGCTGCCGGCGCGCCTGGGCGAGCGCAGCGCGCTGCCGGGCGGGGCGCGCATCGACGAGGCCATCGCCCTGCTCGGTGAGCTGAGCCGCCGCAATGAACTGACCGATTTCCTGACCTTGCCGGCCTACGACCGGATCGATTGACCCGCTCAGCCGGGCAGGGCCCGGCGCTACCGCTTTCGATGTTCATCCCCTGGAGAATTGCCATGACCAAGCTGCCGACCGCCGAACAGATCCAGCACGAATGGAACACCGACCCGCGCTGGGCCGGCATCCAGCGCAACTACAGCGCCGCCGACGTGGTGCGCCTGCGCGGCACCGTGCACGTGGAGCATTCGCTGGCCCGGCTGGGCGCGGAGAAGCTGTGGAAGTACCTGCATGAAAAGGACTTCGTCAACGCGCTCGGCGCGCTGACCGGCAACCAGGCCATGCAGCAGGTCAAGGCCGGCCTCAACGCCATCTACCTGTCCGGCTGGCAGGTCGCCGCCGATGCCAACCTGGCCGGCCAGATGTACCCCGACCAGTCGCTGTACCCGGCCGATTCGGTGCCGGCCGTGGTCAAGCGCATCAACAACACCCTGCTGCGCGCCGACCAGCTGCACCACGCCGAAGGCAAGGACGACATCGACTTCCTGCAGCCCATCGTGGCCGATGCCGAAGCCGGCTTCGGCGGCGTGCTCAACGCCTTCGAGCTGATGAAGGCGATGATCGAAGCCGGCGCGGCCGGCGTCCACTTCGAAGACCAGCTGGCCTCGGTGAAGAAGTGCGGGCACATGGGCGGCAAGGTGCTGGTGCCCACCCGCGAGGCCATCGAGAAATTGAACGCCGCGCGCCTGGCCGCCGACGTGCTGGGCGTGCCCACCCTGCTGGTGGCCCGCACCGACGCCGAAGCCGCCGACCTGCTGACCAGCGACATCGACGCCAACGACCAGCCCTTCGCCACCGGCGAGCGCACCGTGGAAGGCTTCTACAAGACCCGCAACGGCCTTGACCAGGCCATCAGCCGCGGCCTGGCCTACGCCCCCTATGCCGACCTGATCTGGTGCGAGACCGGCAAGCCGGACCTGGAGTTCGCGCGTAAGTTCGCCGAAGCCATCCACGCGAAGTACCCGGGCAAGCTGCTGGCCTACAACTGCTCGCCCAGCTTCAACTGGAAGAAGAACCTGGACGACGCCACCATTGCGACGTTCCAGAAGGAAATCGCCAGGTACGGGTACAAGTTCCAGTTCATCACCCTGGCCGGCTTCCACGCCCTGAACTACTCCATGTTCAACCTGGCCCACGGCTACGCCCGCCGCCAGATGAGCGCCTTCGTGGAACTGCAGGAAGCCGAATTCGCCGCCGCCGACCGGGGCTTCACCGCGGTCAAGCACCAGCGCGAGGTCGGCACCGGCTACTTCGACGCCGTCACCCAGGCCATCCAGCAGGGCCAGTCCTCCACCACCGCCCTGGCCGGCTCGACCGAAGAGGAACAATTCCGGGCGGCGTGACGCCCGGAATCGGCGGCTGCGGCCGCCGCCGGGTGGCCGCGCCACCCGGGTAACCCCGGCCGTTGGCCGGATCCCCGGGAACCCACCCCGAAGAAGGCCGCCCCTGTAGGGGTGGCCCTTCTTTTATATGCCCCCGCCAGATGCTACGGTCCGCAAAAGGCTCCATGCGGTAGGGAATGGCCGGTTCAAACCGGTCGCTGCGTTGGGGAAGACTGGGCCGGAGCGCCGGAGAAATCCGGGCCCCGGGGCATGGAAATGGGATGAGGCGCACACTTTTAAGGGGTGCTATCCTCATTCGCTCACCGGGGAACGCTGGGAAGCGGGTGTACGGGAATGACCGGCAAGCTTGCGACGAATGTGTGCGAACGAGCGTCAGACATCGCGCAGACCGCGATGGCTGAGATCGTGCACGCGGTCCTGAGCGCCGGCGAATTCGCCCTGTTTGCCGAATTCGGGCAGCACCGCGCGCTGCGCGCCGGCGAGCACCTGTTCCTGCGCAACCAGGCCGGCAGCACCATGTATGTCATCGTCACCGGTGCCATCGAGCTGGATTTCGGCGAAGACCTGGTGGTCAAGACGCTGGGCCAGCATGAGTTCTTCGGAGAACTGGGCCTGCTGATCGGCGACCACCCGCGCAGCGCCGACGCGCGCGCCACCACCGATTCGCTGGTGCTGGAACTGGACCACACCGATTTCCAGCGCCTGGTCGACCGCGACCCGGGCCTGGTTGCCTACTTCCTGCGCCGCACGATCATGCGCGTGGTGAGCAACGAACAGGTGCTGATCCGCCAGCTGCGCCGGCGTAACCATGACCTGGAAACCGCGCTGGACAACCTCTACGTCACCACCCACCAGCTCACCCACACCCGCGAACTGGTGCGTACCGACGAGTTGACCGGCCTGCACAACCGCCGCGGCCTGGCCTTGTACCTGCAGGAATGCCGCAACCATGACAACGGCGCGCCGCAGGGCCTGCTGCTGATCGACTGCGACCACTTCAAGCAGGTCAACGATGAGTACGGCCACCAGGCCGGCGACCGTGTGCTGCAGAGCGTGGCCAACATCCTTCGCTCGGTAGCCACCGAACAGGATCGTGCCTGCCGGTTGGGCGGGGATGAGTTCTGCCTGCTGCTGCGCCAAGCGGATCCCGATGCCCTCCAGCACGCGGCCCAGTTCATCCTCAGTGCCGTGCACGGCCTGATGGGCCGACCGGGCGGCCAGCCGCATGTCTGCCCGGTCAGCATCGGCGTGAGCCTGCTGGAACCGGACAGCGACTGGAGCGATTGGTACGCCCGCGCCGACAATGCGCTGTACCAGGCCAAGCGCCTGGGCGGCAACCGGTTGCACTGGTCGCGTGCCGCGACCGCCACGCCCTGACGGGGTATTCGAATGAACGGCGACAACGGAACGTCGACCCAGTCCCCACAGCTGCGCGCGCTGCTGTTCACCGATCTGTGCGATTCGCTGATCCTGGTTGAACGCATAGGCGACAGCGCCGCAGCCGAGGTCTTCCAGCAGCACGACCGTTTGGTGCTGGCGCTGCAGCAGCAATGGAATGGACGCCAGATCGACCGCTCCGATGGTCTGTTCCTGCTATTCGACCGGGCGATCGACGGGTTGGGGTTCGCGCTGGACTATCGCCGCGAACTGCAGAAGCTGGGCGAGCAGTGCAACCTGCCACTGCGCGCCCGTGCCGGACTACACGTGGGCGAAGTGTTGATCTGGGACAACACGCCTGAAGCTGTCCAGGCGGGTGCCAAACCAGTGGAAGTGGAAGGTTTGGCAAAGCCGATGGCTGCGCGCCTGATGGCGCTGGCCCTGCCCGGGCAGATCCTGCTGTCGTCGGTAGCCGAATCGTTGACTCGTCGCGCCAGCAGCGAGTTGGGAGAACGAGCGGAAAAACTGCAATGGCGCTCGCACGGCCCGTGGTTGTTCAAAGGCATTTCAACAGTGCAGCAGGTGTTCGAGGTGGGTGAGCCCGGCTTCGGACCGATGCGCATGCCCAAAGCCAACGCCAAGGCACAGCGCAAGCTGCCGATCTGGCGTCGCCCGGCGGCATTGGCGGCAGAAATTGCAGTGATGGCGATGTTGGGCGTCGGGGGCTGGATGCTGCTGCGTCCCGAGCCTGCCATCGCCTTCGCCGAGCGCGACTGGGTAGTGGTGGCAGACGTAGACAACATCAGCGGCGAGCCGCTGTTCGACAGCAGCCTGCAACGGGCATTGTTGCTGAGCCTCGAGCAGTCACGCTACGTCAACGTGCTGTCGGTGGCGAAGGTGCAGGAGTCGCGCGAGCTTCTGCGGGTGCCGGCCGAACGTGGGCTTGACCGCCAACTGGCCGGCGACATTGCCTCGCGGGAGGGGGCGCGCATGGTCTTGGCGCCCAGTATCAACGTGTCCAACGGACGTTATGTCGTTGCAGTGGACCTGCTGGATCCGACCACCGACAAACTGGTACGAACCTACCGGGCGGAGGCCAAGGGGCCTGAAAGCGTTATCGAAGCGGTAGACGACGTGATTGGTCGATTGCGCGCTGGCCTGGGCGAAACCGTTGCATCGGTGCAGGAATCGGTGCCTCTTCCGCAGGCATCCACCGGCAATCTGCAGGCTCTTAAATCCTTCGCGCTGGCCGAGAACGCCCTGGGACGCCGCCGCTTTTCCGAAGCGGCAAAGTTGTACGAAGCAGCGCTCGATGCAGACCCGGATTTCGCCATGGCGCATGTAGGACTGGCCAAGCTGCTGGTACGCCTGGACCGGCGAACCGAAGCGCTGCCACATCTGGAACGCGCCCAGTCTTTGTACGACCGCCTTCCCCACCGCGAGCGGCTTTACCTGAAGGCATGGGCCACCGAGATGCGACCCGACGCGTGGCCGCTGGAAGACTGGCGGGTGCTGGCCGATGTGTATCCGGATTCCTTTGCTGGACTCGCGAACACATCCTGGTATCTGGTTATGGACAATCGGTTCGAAGAGGCTGAGCGATATGCCCGTGCGGCGGCGGTGCCGCAAGACCCGATGCGTGCATATCCAATGCAGCACTTGGGCTGGATCCAGCTGGGCACCAATCGCTATGACGAAGCGATGCGCAGCTTCCAGGTATCCGAGCAGATGACGGGGCGCAATGCCAGCGATGCACGGGTGGACGCTCTCATCGCGCTGCGGCGCTACAAGGATGCCCACGCACTGCTGGCCATGTTGCCCAAGGGCCGCGACGAGGTGCAGGCCATCATGAACCAGCGCGCGCGAATGTTGCTGGCGGCAGATCAGGACGACTGCACCGGAATGGCAGATGCGATGGCCAGCGAGGCCGAGCCGGCTGAATCGGTGGACTTCCGCATCCACGTGCAGCTGATGCATGCAGTGGTGGATGCGGCCTGCGATCGCCGCAATTCCACGGCGCTGGCCCAGATCGCCACTCAGCTGGCTCCGTTGCTGGCGAACACCCGTGACCCGAACCTGCCGGACCGGGTCAGCCGGCTGCTCAGCCTGATATACCTGGCCCAACGCCAAGGCGACCAGACCTTGGCAAACCGCTTGCTGCGTGAGTACGCGCCGCTGTTTGTGGAACAAAAGAGTCCGGTCATCACCAAGTGGCGCACCCTGGTGCTGGCCATGCAACAACTGGGCGAAGGCCAACCTGCGAAAGCAGAAGCGCTCTTGCTACCGTTGATGGACGGCACCGAGCCGGTGCAGGCGCGTGTGGCCCTGCGCCAGGTGCAGCGCGAACTTGGCAACGTGGTGGAATTCCAAGAGCAGAACGAATGGCTGTTTGATCATCGCGGCCGCGGCTTTGCGGAAGTCGCAGTCATGCAATTGATGCAGCCGCTCAACGTTCACGACACGTTGGCCGACGCCAGCCTGCGCCCGCAGTAACGCGGGCACAGGCCGACTGTCTTACTTGAGCGCGTCGCCGACCTTGCCAGCTTCAAAGCAGAAGATCACATGCATGGCGGTGTAGGAGGTGCTCAGGTGCTGCTCGAGCTGCGCCTGCACGGCGCGCAATTCCTCCACCGACGCCAACTTCTGGATATCGCAGCAGTCCGGCTGCGCGTCCACGTCGTAGCCGATCTCGGCCAATGCCTTGCGTGCGTCCGCCTGGAAACGTTCGCGGAAAGCGGAATCGTCGATCAGCTTGCTGACCAGTCGTGCAGCGGCTTCAGGTGCAATCTTGCTCTTACCGGAGTTTTCTTCGCTCATTGCGGTCAGTCCAAGGGTGGAGACACCGTTATCGGCCGGTTTGACCCGGAATGTAGAGCCACGCCCTGTGTAGCTGGTTAGCGCAGGGTTGCGGGCTGTGAGGCAACACGTAAAGCCCGCCGATTACAGGACACGCAGGCCGTGCTGTCCAGTTTCCTCCCTTAGAATGGCCAACTACGCGTACTGACCGTCCACATGAAACTGCGCCGCTGCACCATCGTGATGTTTGAGCCCCGGGAAGAGGTCCAGTTCGACCTGCAGGCGATTCTGCAGGGCCGGGCGGAGCTTGCTACCCGCAGTGCCTGGTTCGCCATTGCCGCGCATCTCGAACAGCCCGTGGCGGTCAGCGTGGCGCAGCGCGAGCTGCTGGGCAGCTTGAGTCCACGGCATTGGCAGCATGCATCCAGCCTCGAGGACAGTCAGCAGGTGTGGCAACCCCTGCTCGATGCAGGCCTGCTGATCTCGGACGACGACTCACATTCCTCCCATCGCCTGCGCGATGAAGCCCTCCGAGACAGCCACTGGTGGCCACTATCCGCCTTGGCGCACCGCCATGGCCGCTGGGAAGGGGTAGACAGTGCAGCCGAGATGCACGCCAACAACCTCACTACCGCCAGCGGGCTGCGCTCGCAGCTGGGTGCGCCGCCGCCGGCCGTGGAGCCACGGCCCGGGCACTACGAACCGCTGCCGCCGGTAGGCCGTACCGACTACGATCAGTTACTCGAGCGCAGGACAACCTGCCGAAATTTCGACGGACAGCGGAGCATCAGCCGAGAGCTTCTTGCGCAGCTCCTGCAGCGAACAGTCAAGGCACAGGCCGTGGTGCAGGTGGAAGCAGATACCGAGTTCCTGAAAAAAAACGTGCCCTCCGGCGGCGGCCTGCATGCCACCGAGACCTACCTGCTGGTGCAGCGCGTGGACGACCTCCAGCCGGGGCTGTACCACTACCACCCGGTGCAGCATGCACTGGTCGCGCTGCCGCGCCATTGCGACCGTCCGCTGCAGGAGGTTGCCTACGCCATGCTCTCAGGGCAGGACTGGTTTGCAGACGCGGCCGTGCACCTGGTGCTGGTGCCGCGCTACGCGCGTACCTACTGGAAGTACCGCAATCACGCCAAAGCATACCGCGCGTTGCTGCTGGACGTGGGGCACATCTCCCAGGCCCTGTACATGGCGGCCACCGAACGTGGCATGGCCGCATTCGTCACGGCCGCCATCAATGAAGGCGATACGGAAGCAGCGTTCGGCCTGGATGGTATTACCCAGAGCCCCGTGGCGATTGTTGGCGTGGGATGGCGGGGTGAAACCCTCGGCACCGCCGAGTTTGACCCCAACCAGGTGGTTTGGGGCTGAGCGTCAGCCCGCTTCGAAATCCACCAGCACTGCGCCATCGGCCACCTGGTCACCCGCCTTGACCCGATACCCCTGCACCGTGCCATCGGCCGGGGCCTGCAGGGTGTGCTCCATCTTCATCGCCTCCAGCACCAGCAGCGGGGTGCCGCGTACCACCTGCGTGCCCGGTGCCAGCAGCGTGGCCACGATGCGGCCCGGCATCGGTGCGACCAGGCTGCCCGCATCCGCTACCGCGTGGTCGGCTTCGCTGACCGGATCATGCAGGGTGAAGCGCTGCACGCCGTCGGTGCCGAACAGGTACAGCTCGCTGCCATCGCGCACCACACGGGCGCGGTGCAGGCGCTCTCCCACCTGCAACGCCAGCCGCTCGCCCAGCATCCGGCCCTGCGCCGATACCGTCGTGCCGCCCACCTCGATCGACCACGCCTCGCCATGGCCTTCAACGGCCAGCACCTGCTGGTGGCCACGATGCTCCAGCGTCAGCCGCCGCGCCGCACGCTGTCCCAACCGCCAGCCATCGCGCGCCTGCCACGGCGAGTGCGGGTCGCGCGCATCCACAGGCGCCGCCGCGTCCGTCGCCATCGCAGCTACGGCCGCCAGCGCCCAGAGGGCAGGGTCGGTATCGCCCTGATGTGGCGCCAGTGCGGCCTGCTCGCGTTCGATCAACGCGGTATCCAGCTTCGCGTTGGCGAACGAATCGGTCATCACCAGCCGGCGCAGGAACGCGGCGTTGGTGGTCACGCCCACCACTTCGCACTCGGCCAGCGCCTGCTGCATGCGGCGCAGCGCGGCATCGCGGTCCACATCCCACACGATCAGCTTGGCAATCATCGGGTCGTAGAACGGGGTGATCGCATCGCCCTGTTCCACACCCGCATCCACGCGCACGTGCGCGCTGCCGGACGGCAGGCGCAGGTGGCGCAGGGTGCCGGTGGAAGGCAGGAAGCCCTTGTCGGCATCTTCGGCATACAGCCGCGCTTCCAGCGCATGGCCGCTGATCTGCAGCTGTTCCTGCTGCAGCGGCAGCGGGGCGCCGCCGGCCACGCGCAGCTGCCACTCCACCAGGTCGGTACCGGTGATGCACTCGGTCACCGGGTGCTCCACCTGCAGGCGGGTGTTCATTTCCATGAAATAGAAATCGCCGTCGGGCCCGGCGATGAATTCCACCGTGCCGGCGCCCACGTAATTCACCGCGCGCGCGGCATCCACCGCGGCCTTGCCCATGGCGGCGCGGCGCTCGGGCGTCATGCCCGGCGCAGGTGCTTCTTCCAGCACCTTCTGGTGGCGGCGCTGCACCGAGCAGTCGCGCTCGAACAGGTACACCACGTTGCCGTGGCTGTCGCCGAACACCTGGATCTCGATATGGCGCGGGCGCTCCACGTACTTTTCCACCAGCACGTGCGCATTGCCGAAGGCGGACTGCGCCTCGCGCTGGCAGCTGGCCAGCGCGTCGGTGAACGCTGCGCTGTCGTCCACCTTGCGCATGCCCTTGCCACCGCCGCCGGCGCTGGCCTTGATCAGCACCGGGTAGCCGATGCCGTCGGCCTGTTCGCGCAGGAACGCCGATTCCTGGGCGTCGCCGTGGTAGCCCGGGGTCAGCGGCACGCCGGCCTGCGCCATCAGCGCCTTGGCCGCGCTCTTGTCACCCATCGCACGGATCGCCGCCGCAGACGGGCCGATGAACACGATGCCCGCCTCGGCGCAGGCCTGGGCGAAGTCCGCGTTTTCCGACAGGAAGCCGTAACCGGGGTGGATCGCCTGCGCGCCGGTGCGGCGTGCCGCATCCAGGATGGCGTCGGCGCGCAGGTAGCTTTCGCGCGCGGGTGCCGGGCCGATGCCCACGGCCTCGTCGGCCAGGCGCACATGGCGTGCGTCGCGGTCGGCGTCGGAGTACACCGCCACCGTGGCAATGCCCAGGCGCTGGCAGGTGGCGATGACGCGGCAGGCGATTTCGCCACGGTTGGCGATCAGGATCTTGGTGAACATGGAAGTCTCGTTGCGCATGCCAGGGGGCCGGATCACATCCGGAACACGCCGAAATCGGTCTTGCGGGCCGGGGCGTTGAGGCTGGCCGACAAGGCCAGGCCCAGCACGCGGCGGGTGTCGGCCGGGTCGATCACGCCGTCATCCCACAACCGCGCGCTGGCGTAGTAGGGGTGGCCCTGCTGCTCGAACTGGTCGCGGATCGGACTCTTGAAGGTGTCTTCGTCCTGCGCCGACCACTGCCCGCCCTTGGCCTCGATGCCATCGCGCTTCACCGTGGCCAGTACGCTGGCCGCCTGCTCGCCGCCCATCACGCCGATGCGCGCGTTCGGCCACATCCACAGGAAATTGGGCGAATAGGCGCGGCCGCACATGCCGTAGTTGCCGGCGCCGAACGAACCGCCGATCACCACCGTGAACTTGGGCACCTTGGCGCAGGCCACCGCCATCACCAGCTTGGCGCCGTCCTTGGCGATGCCGCCGTGTTCGTACTTGCGGCCCACCATGAAGCCGGTGATGTTCTGCAGGAACACCAGCGGAATGCCGCGCTGGGTGCACAGTTCGATGAAGTGCGCGCCCTTGAGCGCCGATTCGGAGAACAGGATGCCGTTGTTGGCGATGATCCCCACCGGGTAGCCGTGCAGGTGCGCGAAGCCGGTCACCAGCGTGTTGCCGTAGCGCGGCTTGAATTCGTCGAAGCGCGAATCGTCCACCAGGCGCATGATCACCTCGCGCACGTCGTAGGGCTTGCGCGTGTCGGCCGGGATCACCCCGTACAGTTCCTGCGCCGGGTAGCGCGGTTCCACCGGGGCCTGCACCGCCAGTGCCGGCTCGGGCTTGCGCCAGTTGAGCTGGGCGATGATCGCGCGCACCCGCGCCAGTGCCTGCAGGTCGTTGTCGGCCATGTGGTCGGCCACCCCGGAAATGCGCGTGTGCACATCGGCACCGCCCAGTTCCTCGGCGGTGACCACTTCACCGGTGGCGGCCTTCACCAGCGGCGGGCCGCCCAGGAAGATGGTGCCCTGCTCGCGCACGATCACCGTTTCATCGCTCATCGCCGGCACGTAGGCGCCGCCGGCGGTGCACGAGCCCATAACGCAGGCGATCTGCGGAATGCCCTGCGCCGACAGGTTGGCCTGGTTGTAGAAGATCCGGCCGAAATGGTCGCGGTCCGGGAACACCTCGTCCTGCAGCGGCAGGAACGCGCCACCGGAATCCACCAGGTAGATGCACGGCAGCCGGTTCTGTTCGGCCACTTCCTGCGCGCGCAGGTGCTTCTTCACCGTCATCGGGTAATAGGTGCCGCCCTTGACCGTGGCATCGTTGGCCACGATCACGCATTCCACCCCGGACACCCGGCCAATGCCGGCCACCACGCCTGCGCTGGCGATGCTGTCGCCATACATGCCGTGCGCGGCCAGTGGTGCGATTTCCAGGAACGCGCTGCCCGGGTCGAGCAGGGCATCG